>Ga0209702_10002041_pt1 | contig 36543 bp, 33 predicted proteins | sample FRY01_FD_187210 | JGI IMG/M metagenome (GOLD analysis project Ga0209702, IMG submission 187210) | Freshwater microbial communities from Lake Fryxell liftoff mats and glacier meltwater in Antarctica - FRY-01 (SPAdes) (version 2) | ecosystem: Environmental > Aquatic > Freshwater > Ice > Glacier...
GCTTTAAAAGGCTTCAGTACATGGAGCAATACACAGATTACCGGAAAGAACAAGGTTTAGAAATCGTATCTAAAACCGAAGATCTCAAAAATTTAAACCTAGAATTGAATGAACAACGCAAAACAAAAGAGAAGCTAATAGCTGAAAATACAGAAGCTAAAAAAGAACTTTTAAGCGAAAAAGAAACGCAAAATGACTTGTTGAGCTCCATTCGTAAAAACGAAAGCAAATACACTGCAACCATTCAACAAAAGCAAAAAGAAACCCGCAAAATAGATAAGCAAATAGAAAATTTAATTAGAATTGCCATCGTGAATTCTAACAAAAAAGCTGGGAATACCACAAATACCTCAAAATTTGTATTAACCCCAGAAGCCAAAGTAATAGCTGATAATTTTTCAGCCAATAAAGGAAAACTGATTTGGCCAGTGGAAAAAGGAATAAAAAGTATTGGCTTTGGAGTTTATAAAGATGCTGTTTATCCTGGGATTCAACATCAAAACAATGGCGTCATCATTGCTACAGAACAAGGAGCAAAAGCAAGGGCTATTTTTGAGGGAGAAGTAATTGCAACCATTAGCGTTCCAGGCGGAAATAAAGGGGTACAAATAAAACATGGAAACTTTATAACTACCTACTACAACCTTTCCAAGGTGTATGTAAAAAAAGGAGATAAAGTAAAAGCCAAAGAAGAATTAGGAGAAATCCACACCAACGCCATCAATAACCAAACTTTATTGAAGTTCTATTTGTACCAAAATACTTCTCGTTTAAATCCTGAGGAGTGGATTTATCGGTTGTAGTTTTGGTAATTATTTACATGTTTTAGCGAAACCAAATACTCTTTTAGTATCTATTCTAAAATCATTCGCCAATGAAAGTAAAATTAACTTTAGTGCTTTTATGCTTTCTTTTTAGTTGTCAGATACGTTATGAGGACAATGAACGTCTGTTTTTAAAAGGGAAATTAGCAAATAATGACAACGCTGCTGTCGCTAATATTCCCATAGAAATTTATGCTTCCAATATTTGGTTAAATGTTTTTGAGGTAGAAAATCTAAATTCAAGAAATTTCTTTGAGGATGTTGATTTAATTGGTAATGGACTTAGTGCTGCAAACGGTTCTTATGGTATTACTGCCATTTCTCCACAAGGCGAACCTTTTTTAGTAACTTACATTAACCGTGCCGATGCTGAAAACTACAATACTAAAAAACCTTCTATTGTTATTTATGATTTAAACACGATTCCCAATGATGAAATTACTTATAATTTGCCTTTAGCGACTTTGTCAGACATCATTCCTTTCGAAATACGTGTGGAACGAAAAACCAATTTAACAGATACGCTTGTGTTTTCTGCTTCCTTCCCAAGATTGAATAGAATACTTAATATTCCAGATATTTCAAATCAACAAATCAATAATCAATTTCTGAATAAAGTAATGCTTCCTACGACTTCGCAAACCAGAGATACGCTACAAATTTTGGAGGGAGACCTTTTGACTTTAAATTATACACTAAAAAATAGAACTATAATTTCTTCTGGAGAAGAACAAATAAAAGTAAGCGCAACCAATAATCAATATGTATTTGAATTTTAAACTTCTGTCCCTTTTTTTACTGTTTTGCACCTTATGTTTTGCCCAAGACAAAGAGCTTGTCAAAAAAAAGAAAATTAATTCGATTGCGGAAATTCAATTAGGCTATTTGGTGCCAAAAGCTCATGGAAATAATTTTCTGAGCGAAGCCCTTGATTTAGGTGGCGGTTATCTAGTAGATTTTAAATTGTATTTATCTCCCAGATTTTATTTTGGCTTGCAAAAAATATATTTTGAAGCCGATGTCTTTAACCAAAACATGGTGGGCACTTATAACAATTCAAAAATATCGCATCATTATGCACAAGCAGGGATCAGTAGTTTTCCAGTTACCTCAAAATTCAATATCCTTGCAGGAGGTGGTTTAGGCTATGCCTATTATAAAAACTTTCAGTTGAATTCTAAATTCAGCGATGATGGATTTTCTTTGATGGGTAATGTTGCTGTAAATTATCAGTTTAGTAAATTTGTGGGGCTTTTTAGCGCAGTACAATTATCCAAAGATTTTTTGAGTATTGCCACAGCACCTGAGCAAGATAAATTTTTAAATAATGCCACTTTTTCAAGCATTTCATTCGGAATTCAATTTCAAATTAAATAACGCTTTATTCCCCCATAAATAAAGCTTTCAATTCCGTAGCATCATTGGGTTTCATTTTACCTGCCAAAACCAAACTTAATTGCTTTCTACGAAGAGCAGCAGCATAACGTTCTTTTTCCTGATCGCTTTCAGGGGTAAGTGGTGGCACTTCGGTTGGCTTTCCTGTATCATCAACGGCAACAAAGGTATAAATAGCGTCATTAGCTTTACTTTTTGTGCCCGTGAATCGGTCTTCCATCCAAACATCAATATAAACCTCCATTGAAGTTTTAAAGGCTCTTGAAACGGCTGCTTCAACAGTAACCACACTTCCTACAGGGACAGATTGATTAAAAGCAACATGATTTACAGAAGCGGTAACAGTAATTCTTCGGCTGTGTCTTCTGGCAGCAATACTCGCAGCACGATCCATGCGCGCTAACAATTCGCCACCAAAAAGATTATTTAAGGGGTTGGTTTCACTAGGCAAAACCAAATCTGTCATTACAGTTCTAGATTCACTAGGAGTCTTAGCCGTCATATTTTAATTTTTACGTAAAGGTAAGACTAAGTCAAATGTAGAAAGTCAAATGTGGCAAGAAATTTTATCCTAAACCGAGCAGTTTGCTGCGTTTACGCTAAAAATTAAAAATAGTTAGCATAAAAAAAGCTATTCTTGATACAACCAAGCATCAGAGGATTCTGTTTTTTTTACAGTTCTAAGATAGCTCAACGCCTGATCAACATCAGTAAAACTATCAAAACTCACCATATAAAAATTAAACTTATTAATACCAATATAATCCGCATTAAAACCCTTAGCCCTTAATTGATTTACTTTTTTATCAGCGTTTTCTTTTACTTTAAAAGCTCCTGCAATAATGTAGTATTGGGTTTGGTTCGACTTTTCAACAGCAGTATTTAAAATTGCTTTTAAATTTAAGGCTGGTAATTCTAACGGATCGGTATCAAAAAAAGTAGCTTGCTCTATCTGTCTTGTAATTTGTGTTTGTACATTTTGCTGAACTACCAATTTTGGGTTTTCATTTTCATTATAAAAACGATATCCTGTAAAACCTAAAGAGAGTCCTAAAAACATGACTGCCGCATATTTTAAATAAGGTCTTATTTGATTGGTTTCTCTTTGCTCTGGAGTTATCATAAAAGGAATTTCTTCCTCTAAAGCTACAATTTGCTCCTTTAAAATTTCGCGAGTTATTTTGGCAGAAACACAAGAAGATAATCCAAAAGATGTTGTTAAGTAATTTACTTTTACGGCTGGTTCAAATGAGATTTTACCGTCTTTATTTAACCATAATTTTCCAATGGCGTCAAAGATTAAACGTTCCCCGGTTTCTAATCGATTTTTCCAATCCTTACTTAAAGTGGCAATACGTTTGAGCATTTCTTCATAGGTGGTTTTCTCAGCTTCTGCCATATACGAAACCAATAAACCATCATTAGAAACCAATTGGGCATTAAAGGAAACTTCTTTGGTCGGCGGATAGAAAGTATGCGTATCTTCTTTGATGAAGGCCGACTTAGTTTGGGTTAAAAAAGCACCAAATTCAGGCACGATTACACAGTTATAACGGTATAATAATTCTTCTATGTAGTGTTCTAATCTCATTAAAACAAAGATTGTAAAAAAAGATAACTTGTAAAACTTTAGAGATTATTTTTTATTAACATTTTATTTCATGTAAATTGTAAGTCTAAAGATATAAAATATAAATGACTGATAGTAATACTGTTGCGGTTTTAAGACTCCAACGAATTCCCAATATTGGCGATGTTACTGCCAAAAAACTAATTGCACATTGTGGGAGTCCAGCGGCTATTTTTGAAGATAAACGACAAAACCTATTAAAAATTGATGGGATTGGGGTCTTTACTTTGACTAATTTACAAGATAAACGGCATTTAGAAGAAGCAGAAGCCGAATTTGTTTACATAAAAAAGAACCATATTAAAGTTACTTACTTTATGGATGCTGATTACCCCGAATATTTGCGGCATTGCATAGACAGTCCGATTCTTTTATTTAGTAAAGGAAAAATTGATTTAGCACATCGAAAAATAATTAGCATTGTTGGCACCAGAAATATTACCAGTTATGGCACTGCTTTTTGCGAACAGTTAATTGAAGATTTGGCGCCTTTAAACCCTATTATTGTTAGTGGTTTTGCTTATGGGGTTGATATTTGCGTGCAAAAAGCTGCCATAAAACACGGTTTACAAACGATAGGTTGCTTGGCGCATGGTTTAAATCAAATTTACCCGAAAGTACATTTAAAATATATACCTGATGTAGAAAAAAATGGAGGTTTTTATACCGAATTCTGGTCCACCAGCCAACCGGAAAGAGAGAACTTTTTAAAAAGAAACCGCATTATTGCAGGTATGAGTGAGGCCACTATCGTCATTGAATCGGCTGAAAAAGGCGGAAGTTTGGTTACAGCAGATATTGCCCATAGCTACAATCGTGATGTTTTTGCTGTTCCAGGGCGTGCTGAAGATAAATATAGTAAAGGCTCTAATGACCTTATAAAACAGCAAAAAGCACACATGCTTACCTCAGCAGCAGATTTAATTTACATATTGAATTGGCAATTACAAGACAAAAAAACCAAAGCAATACAAAAGCAATTATTTATTGATTTAGATGAAACCGAGCAGCTCCTTTATTCGTATTTACAAACCAACGGAAAGCAACTATTAGATACGATTGCCTTGGAATGTAAACTTCCTATTTTCAGAATTTCATCAACCTTATTAAACATGGAAATGAAAGGTGTAATTAGGCCTTTGCCGGGGAAATTGTTTGAAGCGTTATGAAGTGGTTTTCCGTTGCTGGTTGTTGGCGATTTTCCTCAACACTAACATTTAAAACTTAAAAGTAAACTTTTTTTACTTCGTATTTCTAATTTCGCACCTTGTATTTTTACCAAACCAGAACTTGGGTTTGAACCTTGATTATTTCCTCTTTAATAACCAAGTTTAGTTCGGACTCTAGCCAATACCTCATCAGCAATTACCCCTGCTTTTTCTGCGCCTATCGCTAAAGCTTTATCAATTTCCTCTAAGTGATTCATGTAGTAATTAAACTTTTCACGAGCATCCGCAAATTTGGTAACAATAACCTCAAATAAAGCCTGTTTTGCATGGCCGTAACCATAGTTTCCATTTTCATAATGAGCACGCATCGTTGCAATTTGTTCTTGACTTGCCAATATTTTGTATAAGGCAAAAACATTGTCAGTTTCTGGGTTTTTTGGGTCTTCCATGGGTGTACTATCTGTTTGGATGCCCATAATTTGTTTACGTAACTGCTTATCGTTTAGAAAAATATCAATCAGATTGCCTTTACTTTTGCTCATTTTAGCACCATCTGTACCTGGAATGTACATGGTTTCTTCCTGAATTTTCCCTTCAGGTAAGACAAAAGTTTCGCCTAATTGCGTATGGAAACGAGAAGCTACATCACGCGTCATTTCTATATGTTGTAATTGATCTTTACCAACCGGAACTATTTCAGCATCATACAATAAAATATCCGCTGCCATCAACATCGGATAGCTAAATAAACCGGCATTTACATCTTCTAACCTATCAGCTTTATCTTTAAAAGAATGTGCTAGGGATAATCGTTGGAAAGGGAAGAAACAACTTAAATACCAGGCTAATTCCGCCGTTTGTGGTACATCGCTTTGGCGATAGAAAACGGTTTTGTTGACATCTAAACCAAAAGCCAGCCAAGCAGCAGCAACAGCGTAGGTATTATGACTTAATTCTTCTCCGTTTTTAATTTGAGTGAGCGAGTGCATATCAGCAATAAATAAAAAAGAATCATTTTTAGGGTCGTTTGCCATTTGGATGGCAGGCATAATAGCACCTAAAATGTTTCCTAAATGTGGTGTTCCTGTGCTTTGTATTCCTGTTAAAATTCGAGCCATATCGTCTAAAAAATTATCATGCAAAGATAAATTAAATAGTAGAAACTAGTAAAATTGTTACTTTTACTTTTATGATTACAATCTTTAGGAAAATAGGGAGTGCATTATATCAAGTTTGGTTTTACATTTTGGTGGCTATTCCCATTATTCTATTGTTCCCCATATTGGTACTCCTGTCGGCATCGGAAAAGTGGTATCCACACTTTTTTTGGGTTGCTCGTAACCTTTGGGCAAATTTTATACTATTCGGAATGGGTTGTATTCCAAGAATAAAGTATGCCGAAAAAATAGTAAAAGGAAAAAGTTACATGCTCGTTGCCAACCATACCAGTATGTTGGATGTTATGATGATGCTCAAGGTAAGCCCCAACCCTTTTGTTTTTGTGGGTAAAAAGGAACTCGTTAAAATCCCAATTTTTGGATTTTTTTATAAAAGAGTCTGTATCACGGTCGATCGGAGTGATGCTAAAAGTAGAACGGCGGTTTATCGTAGGGCCCAAAAAAGACTGCAAAAGGGATTAAGTATTTGTATTTTCCCAGAAGGCGGTGTTCCTGATGAGGCTATTATTCTTGACGACTTTAAAGGTGGCGCTTTTAAAATGGCAATAGCACACCAAATACCCATAGTGCCCATGGTGTTTTTTGATAATAAACAAAGACTGCCTTTTACTTTAACCAAAGGCAAACCGGGAAAATCGAGAGTTAAAGTGCTTCAGTTTTTTGAAACAAAAGCCTTGGATGAACGAGTTAAAATTAGTTTATGTGAAGAAGTTCGTGAACTGATTTTGAAGGAGTTAATGATGAAAGAATAGTTGCTAAGATTTTAAAAAACGACCTTGATTTAGTACCAAAGCCATAATTATTTATATCCTAAAACTTGCAAATCTTCTTCATTTGGCTATTTGATATTCTAAATTGTTAATTATTTTTAAAGCCTCATCGGCCAAATAATCTCTTAAACCGACATAACCCATAGTTTACATTAATTTATTTTTTAAAAATCTGGGTAGGTCATTAAGGGATTTGTCATTGGGTATTATAATAAATTTTCACTCAAATGTTCAGAACTAAACCAATTAAGAAGTTCATATTTTTGATTTAAGTGATTAATATTTTCAGGAAGTCTTGTTATTTTTTGACAACAATATTCCTTCGCTCAAATTTTTTTTTCCATTTCTTCAATGAGTAATTATGCTTATGGGAAGTAGTCAATACGATATCTGTATTTAAATTATTTTATTAGTTCAATTAATTTTTCCAGCGAAATATATTTGAACTTGGCTTTTAATTTATTTAGACTGTTGGTTTCATCTTCCGTAGCCAGTCCCTCTGCAACAAATTCAACATCTTTCCAACCGTGTTCAATACTTGCACCTATCTTGGATGATTTGACTTTATTAAGCCTAATTTTGGCGAATAAAGACCTTACATATCTATGATGACTATCAATAATTAATTTATCATATACCTTGATAGCGTCAAATTTTATTGCATATATTATTTTTTTATAAATCCTATTGATAATAGTAAGACAAAGTCTCTTATGGGTTAATATTAAAAGGTAATCAGATTCTTTAATTATTTTTAAAATAAATTTTTAGTTATTTTTTCCATTTTCAAAATTCTGCGGACTTCAACTCAAAATAACCTTCTAAAACCTCAAACTAAAACCACTAAAAACTCCAACCGAAAAAGGTTGAAAATTACCTGCGGTATTTGAAAATGTATTTAATTGATATTTAAAAATAGGCTCTACGCTAAATTGAAGTTTAGGGGAGAACTTATAATTAATTCCAACTCCAAAATTGGTGCTAAAATTTAAGTCATTGATGTTGTTTGCCTCTCCCATTTGCGTAGTCTGATCTCCTGAGTTTAGTAAAATAGTATTATTTACGAGAAACAAAGAACTTACCCCTCCGATAACATTAATTCCAAAACGTTTATCTAATAAGGCATAGTTAAATTCTAGAGGCACTTCTATATAACCAAACTGTTGCGATAAATTACCTTCTAAAGTAGCGGAATTTGCGGTAACATCAAAAGCGTTTTCAATAGGAATGGTTTGAGTTTCTGGCCTTGTATTCACCAAACTACCGACCACAATACCTCTAGCCGAAGCTACATAATTTATATTCTCTACTTGAGGCGTTTCACCTCTTATCGAAGACGTAAATTCTACTTGATTAGTGGTATAACCATAATCTACTTTGTTTACTCCCGAACGGACTTTTAATTTTTTACTCACTTCATAGGCTACTAAAACTCCATAACTCATATTCACATTCCCTGATTTTGAGTTAGAAACAAAAATAGTGTTTACTGGAGAACCTTCACCAATCCCATTAAAATAAACAGCCGCAACACTCGGGCCAACAGACCATTTCTCTTTGGCTTTCTCAACAATTATCTCTTCTTCTCGCCCTTTAATTTCATCGAAGATGGACTTTTTTTGATCTTCTTTTTTGGCAATGGCATTCTTTTCTTCGTCTTTTGAAGGGAATATATTTTTATCTTTAAAAGTATCTTTTAAATCAATAACGCCTTTATCTCCTCGCTCTTTTTTGATATTTGGATCCGTTTCTGCCAAAGTTTCTTGGCTTCCAATTTTATTTTTTGTAGTTGCTATGTTTAATTCATCTGCACCATTTGTTTGCTTCTTAGTAGTATTTGGATTTTCTAATTGGGAATTTTTACTTTTTTCAGAAATGTTTTGGTGTGCGATAGCGTGATTTGTATCCGTTTTAGAAAAAGATTGTTTTACTTCTTCTTTTTTAGGTGTTGTTGCATTCGTCTTATCTTTTTTAATCTCATCTGTATAGGTATGTGAAGCCTCCTCTAATACTTTTTTTTCAACTGTAGTTTCTTTTTGATGCGTATCATTCACAATTTTAACATCTGAATTATTTTGTTTAGCAGCATTCTCAATGGTATCTGAAGCCTTTTTTTGTGCTGAATTTTCTTTCAATGAAGTTTCTGTTAACTGATTTTCGTTTTGGAGTGTGGCATTTCCAAAAGGGTTAAAGGCAAAAAATAAAATGGCCAATAGCGCAGCTATTCCTCCTAGTTTCCACCAAAGTGGAATTACTTTTCGTGCGTTCTTTTTGTTAAGAGATGCTTCAATAGCTTTCCAGACTTTTTCATCTGCTATTTCATTAAAATCTCTAAATCGTTCTTTGAACAATTCATCTATCGTTTTCTTTTTCATACTGCAAAAAATTATGCAATTAGTATTTTAATTTTTTAAATAAATATTGCTACCTCTCAAGAAATAGTATTTTGTTTTATATCCGATTCTATTCGCTCTTTTAAAATTAATCGTGCCCTTGCTAAATTAGATTTTGAGGTGCCTGTTGAGGTGCCTAATACTTCACTAATTTCTTGGTGTGAATGGCCATCTAAAACAAACAAATTAAAGGTTAGCCTGTATTTATTGGGCAACTCTTGAATATAGTTTAGTAATGTAGGCAAGCTAATATCTAAATAGCATGATTCTTCTAATTCGACATCAGCTTCTAAATGCTCAGGGATGACACTTAAATTGGTCTCTTTTCTGTACTTTTGAAGGACAGTGTTCACCGTAATTCTTTTTATCCAACCTTCGAAAGAACCCTTAAAATTAAATTGATTTATTTTGGAGAAGATGACCATAAAACTATCGTGCAAATTGTCTTCGGCTTCGACTTTATTTCTCGAATATTTTAGGCACACGCTGTAGAGTACCCGAGAATAGTCTCGGTACAATTGTTCTTGTGCTTTTCGATTGCCTTTGATGCAATTTTTTATGAGTTCTTCTAGACTCAAAATAAGTTGGTAATTTAAGGTTGATTTGTGATTAGTTCACAGGCACTTCTATTTCTAAATATTGTGACTCATTATTTTCATCCTTTCCTTGGTAAAACTTAAAAAGATATGTTTCGTTGTATAAAACGATAAATCTAAAGGACTCTTCTATTTCTTGCGAAATTTCTTTACAATTGTCATTATCGGTAAGCAAGGAACCAATGACGGACACATTACGAACCATTGTGTCTTCTTTAATCACATCAAAACCTTCAAAAAAAGCACAATCCGAGCTTCTCTGAAATTTAACTTTAATATCATAGGTTTTGTTTAATTCAAACGCCACTGGCATTTCAATACTTGTAATAGGCAATGCTACAAAATAAAAATTCTCTTGATCTTCTAAACTACATCCAGTTAGGGTTAATAATGCTGAAAGCATTACTGACAAGAAAATTATTTTTCTCATAAATTCTTTTTTATTTATAGATGTTAATAATGATAAAAGGTTGCGTCAAAAAAAGAAAAATCCTAATGAAAATTAGGATTTTTATCTATAACTATCTGAAAACAATAAATTATCATGTAAGAAGGTTAATTTTTTTTTAAATTAAGCTCTAACAGTGGTTATCGCTTCTCGTATTTTTCCATCTAGCTCTTCTTGAAGTTCAGGATTGTCTAGGAGTAAAGCTTTCACTGCATCGCGCCCTTGTCCTAATTTGGTATCACCATAACTAAACCATGATCCGCTTTTTTTTATAATTTCATATTCCACACCTAAATCTATCACCTCACCTACTTTCGAGATTCCTTCACCATACATAATATCAAACTCCGCCTGCTTAAACGGTGGAGCAACCTTATTTTTAACCACTTTCACTCTGGTTTTATTCCCTAGAACATTGCCTTCTGTATCTTTTATTTGTGTGGATCTCCTAATATCTAAACGTACCGATGCATAAAATTTAAGTGCATTACCACCAGTAGTAGTTTCTGGACTGCCAAACATAACCCCAATTTTATCTCGTAATTGATTGATAAAAATTACGGTACATTTAGTTTTGCTTATAGAACCTGTAAGTTTTCTTAGGGCTTGAGACATTAAACGGGCATGAAGTCCCATTTTAGAGTCGCCCATTTCACCTTCAATTTCACTTTTTGGTGTAAGTGCTGCTACAGAATCTATCACTACAATATCAATAGCACCAGAACGGATTAAATTATCGGCAATTTCTAAACCTTGCTCTCCGTTATCAGGCTGAGAAATGATTAAATTATCTACGTCAACTCCTAGTTTTTGGGCATAAAAACGATCAAAAGCATGTTCAGCATCAATAAAGGCTGCTATGCCTCCTTTTTTCTGAGCTTCGGCAATAGCATGTAAGGTTAAAGTAGTTTTTCCTGAAGATTCTGGGCCATAAATTTCTACAACCCTACCTCTTGGATAGCCGCCAACGCCTAAGGCAACATCTAATCCTAAAGATCCCGAAGGGATTACCTCAACATCTTCTACAACTTTGTCCCCCATTTTCATTACAGCACCTTTGCCATAAGTTTTATCTAATTTGTCTAGGGTAAGTTTTAGTGCTTTTAATTTTGCTTCTTTTTCTGCGCTCATTTTTTGTATATTAAAAAAGCTAAATTACCATTTCTTTTTGCATATCACAATTTGAAATGCAACCTTTTTGTATTTCTTGCATCTACTAAAAAACTAACTTGTAAAATATGCCATTTACTTTCTAGGAAATTGGCAAATACGGTTGCAATTTTTGTTCTATAGTTCTATGAAAAAGAAAAAATAATGTTACCCCGATTTTTGCGGGGTTTGTTTTTTAATAATGGTAAATTCAAAAATTGTAAGTTTTACTAATCCCACATTTCCGATGGATTAGTTGTTTGTGGTTTAGCAAATTCTCACGAGCTATAAATTCAAAAATTGGTGTTTCTTGCCGCAAATTGTTGCTTAACTCTTTTAAAATTCTAAATTTGCAGCTCAAATAAATTCTTTAACCTCAAAAAATTAGTATAGCATGCAACTGTACAATAAATTGAGCGCAAAGGAAAGAAAAGCTTTAATTGAGGCAGCGGGCAAAGAACGCCTGACCATTTCTTTCTACCAATATGCGCACATTAAAAATCCGACTCTTTTGAGAAATCGCTTATTCATTCATTGGAATGAATTAGACGTTTTAGGTCGTATTTATGTTGCTTACGAGGGCATTAATGCCCAACTTTCTCTACCTGCAGAAAACTTTGAAGCCTTTAAAAAGCATTTAGATACCATTATTTTTTTAGAAAATGTGCGATTAAATATTGCTATTGAGCAAGACAATAAATCGTTTTTAAAGCTAAAAGTAAAAGTTCGTGATAAAATTGTTGCCGATGGTTTAGATGATTCTACTTTCGATGTTACTAAAATAGGTATTCATGTAGATGCTGAAAAGTTCAATGAACTTATGGACGATCCTGATGTTGTTTTGTTAGATATGCGCAACCATTACGAAAGTGAAATAGGACATTTTAAAAATGCAATTACCCCAGACGTTGATACATTTCGTGATTCTTTAGATCTTATCGAGCACGATTTAAGAGATCATAAAGAAGATAAAAAATTAGTGATGTATTGCACTGGAGGTATTCGTTGTGAAAAAGCGAGTGCCTATTACAAACATAAAGGTTTTCAGCAAGTTTACCAGCTAGAAGGCGGTATTATTGAATATACCAGACAGGTGCAAAATAAGAATCTAGAAAATAAATTTTTGGGGAAAAATTTTGTTTTTGACCAAAGACGCGGTGAGCGGATTAGTGATGATGTCATTGCGCAATGTCACCAATGCGGAAAAAATTGTGATACCCACGAAAATTGTGCTAATAAGGCTTGTCATTTGCTTTTTTTACAATGTGAAGATTGCGCCAAAGCTATGGATCATTGCTGCTCCAACGATTGTAAAGAAACCCATGCTCTGCCTTACGAAGCACAAAAAGCATTGCGAAAAGGAAAAACAGTAAGTAATCTTATTTTTAAAAAAGGAAGGTCCGAGGTTTTGAAGTTTAAGAGGTAGCTACTAGCTCACCTGCTTATACGCCAACAAGGTCTTGTACTTTTCTTTTTATAAATATCTCCAATTTTTTTGAAAACCAAGCCTTTAAAAGCAAAGCCTAAAACACCATTTATTGTTACAATAACATAACCTTTTCTAAGGTCGATTAAATAATGCACCAGGACATAAATTATAAGTAGTATTGAAAGATTCTTTATTTCCAAGAACTTTTTTGAAGAGCGTAAATCTATCGGAGTTCTGTTGTAAGCTCCAGCCCATAAAACCATATATAAATTGATACCAATTTTATAAATAGCACCCACCAAAACCGCTAAATAAGCTTCTCCGCCAAAATACAAGTAAAACAGTGCTATAATTGGGCTAATCATAGAAGCAATGACAATTAAATACCATTTAGAATTTAAATGCTCTTTTTACTTTATGTTTTACGACATCATTAACGTATAAAAGGAGCTATCCCAACTGGATACCAATAGCCCGAAACTGAATAGAAATCCACCCGAGATAAATATAATAGCAAAATTTTTCCAAACTAAACCATAATAAGCTTCCACAGCTTCCATGGAGAACAGAAAGCCATAAAAAATAAACATAAAACTGATGATGATGGCCATTCTAGAACGCTTATTCCTTTTAATTAATTTGATGTCATTCTTCAAAAAAGCACCCAAATCACCAAGAGGGTTTAACCAGCTTAGATCTTCAGTTTTCGCAATAGTTTGCTAGGTGGGTAAGCCAGTATCAAGATATAAGTTGCTTTTGAAATAGTTGAAAGCTGCGTAATACAGGCTTAAAGTGAGTACAACAAGTATTATAGATAACCAAGGTGAATTATTTAAAGCGCCAAAGAAAGCGGCTGTAAATATAGTAATATCAAAAAATTGAAAATAATGGCTAATTCCCAAAACATCTAAAACAATGATTACAGGATAAAAAATATTGTCTTTATTGTTTACCAAAATATTAATAAAATTATCGCTTTAAATAAGGGTAATAATTGCCAAAGGAGGATACCCACTGAATAAGTAATATAATAGAAAACGGAATAAAAAATAAGGCGTGCGACAAATTAAAATAAGACAGAATGGCTTTCCTAAAGCAAAGTTTACGACCAGACTTTTTTTAATCGGTAAATACAACAAGGGCTTTACATTGGTTATGCGCATTTTCTGCAACATGTAATGGAAAACTAACTTAAAAGCAAGATAGTAAATCATGTATTTGTTTACCACGTCAAAAGGGTCGCCCATATTGGCATCTTCAATTATAAAATAAACACCGACACCAAAGCCGATAAAACCACAACCATATAAATGGTAAAAAAGCCCATGAAGATTTTAATAGCCATGTCGGCTTTCAAGCATGCCGATCTAAAAATAGACTTCTATTGTAACTTGATAAAACTTTTGAACATGATCAGCGTATTACTGGTATAGTTGATGCTAAAATATTAGTTTTAGTCACAAAGTTTGCATCATTTTGTATTCTGGATAGATTTCTTGTTTTCTTATAATGCGTATTGAAAATCCATCCTTAATTTATTTTATAATAGTTTTTTTTAAAATATCATCTCATATTGTATTCTCATTCCAAAGCTTATCCAATCCAATGGAAAAAGCATTTTTGCACCAACTTTATTGGCATAATCCCAAACTGTTTGGTTTGGCATGCTTATTCTGGTTCGGTAATCGTAAAGATGATTTATTTTTTAGGTGGATAATACCGCCAATAAATGCCAAAAGCAAATAGAAGTACGGAGGCTAGTTGCGCCTGAAAAAAGATAGTCACAACCTGTTTACTTTATTTCCCGAACCCAAATATTCCTAAAGCTAACCCTACTATTATCACCGTGATCTTGTAAAATAATTGGGGCTTTGCCGTGCGCTTCATTCTTGGGCCAGCCTATGTATTCTGTTGTTCCCTTTATCTCTTCGTGATCTTGTATTAAAATACCGTTATGCAGCAGGGTTAAGGTAGCAGATTTGGTTTTATTGCCTCTTTTGTCAAACTCTGGCGTGTGATAAATAATATCGTAGCTGTTCCACTCTCCAGTAGGCAATGAGGCCATAGCTAATGGTATGTGTTGTTTGTAGATAGATCCTACTTGTCCGTTTACATAAGTGTCGTTATTGTTATTGTCTAAAATTTGAACTTCGTATCTGCTTTGTAAAAACACACCGCTATTGGCCCTGCTTTGTTTTTCACCTTGAATTTCTACTGGCGATTTCCACTCTAAATGGAGCTGCACATTGCCAAATTCTTCTTTTGTGCGGATATCACCAGCCCTATTTTTTACCGTAAAACTGCTATCGGGATTAATAATCCAATCTGCTGGTTTTTCTGGGTTCTTTAAACTTACCCATTCGTTTAAACTATTGTTATTAAATAGGATTACGGCATCACTTGGCGCTCCTTTACTAATAGAGGGATGAACTACGGGCGGCACAGGCTCATAAAACTCCGTTTCTTCTGGTTTGGTTGGAGTTACTCCGGAATACCCTTCATAGACTATTCCTTTACTAATTTGTTCTACCTCAATTATTTTTTCCCCTGCATCTTTACAGGAAAAAAGAGCCAAAATAGCAAGTATATAAAATTTTTTCATTATAGATTTATTTGGATTGGGTTGTAATGTATTTTATAATTCTTTAATTTTAATGTTTTTGAAAGCAACACCATCACCATGGTCTTGTAAGCCTATTTTTCCTGTTGGATATTTTCCAAAATAGTTCCAATCTGCAAATTTAGATTTGGCCACCATAGCGCTCCATTCCGGATCATTAACGGGGAAGGACAAAATTTCTTCTCCGTTTAGCACAACGCTCCCCTGATTTTTTTTATGATTGATGGTAAGAACACAAGTGTTCCATTCGCCGACTGGTTTTGTAACATCTTTTGATGGCGCTACCATATCATACAAGGCTCCAGCTTGATGCGTTGTTCCTGCTTTAGCATCTGGATGTCTTTCATTGTCTAGAACTTGAATTTCTGGCCCTGTTTGGTAGGCTTCTGACAAACTCGTATTTTCTTTTATCCCCCAAAAAATACCACTATTACCGCCTTCTGCAATTTTCCATTCTAAAGACAATACAAAATTGGTATAGGTGTCTTTAGTTACCAAATTAAAAGCCTCTCCTTTTTTTCTGTCCTTTGGTGGATAAAACACCAGGGCATTATCTTCAATTTTCCAGTTTTCGGAAACCTCGTCTTTTAAATATTCTTTGAAATTATCGAAAGAGCTGCCATCAAACAAAACTCTCCAATCTGCACTTTTGGATACTTCCGTAGGGTTTGTAGTTGTTGCTTTTAGATTATCTAGTTCACTCGTTTTATCGGTATTGTTTTTACAGCTGATGAAAGTGGTAATGCCCAAGGCTAATACAATTATTCTTTTCATTTTATTAAAATTTAAATTCCTAATATTTTCTTTAAAACATCTTTATCTATAGCACCACCTGCAAAATCATCGAATGTTTTTTCAGTAGCTTCAATGATATGGTCTTGAATAAATTTCGCACCTTCTCTGGCACCTTGCTCTGGACTTTTTATGCAGCATTCCCATTCCATTACCGCCCAAACATCGCAACCATATTGGGTTAATTTGGAAAAAATGGTTTTAAAGTCTATTTGTCCGTCGCCCAAAGAACGGTACCTGCCCGCTCTATCTCCCCAATCATTGTAGCCGCCAAAAGCTCCTTTTTTACCTGTTGGGTTAAATTCTGAATCTTTTACGTGAAACGATTTTATAAATTCGTGATAGTGGTCAATATAAGTAATATAATCTAATTGTTGTAGCACAAAATGGCTAGGATCATATAAAATATTGACTCTTTTGTGGTTGTTAGTTGCGGCCAAAAAGCGTTCAAAAGTATCCCCATCATGCAAATCTTCGCCGGGATGAATTTCGTAACAAACATCAACACCTTGTTCATCAAAATGGTTTAAAATAGGCAACCAACGTTTCGCTAATTCTTCAAAACCCATTTCTACCAAACCTTTAGGCCGTTGCGGCCAAGGGTGCATCGTATGCCATAATAAAGCTCCAGAAAATGTGGCGTGCGCATTTAAACCTAATCTTCTACTGGCCGTCGCTGCTTTTTTTACGGTTTCAACCGCCCAAGCCGTGCGCGCTTTGGGATTGTTTTTAACCTTAACCGGGGCAAAATTATCAAACATTAGATCATATGCTGGGTTTACTGCCACCAATTGTCCTTGTAAATGCGTAGAGAGTTCGGTAATTTGTAAGCCATAAGAATTTATTTTACCTTTTAGCTCATCGCAATAGGTCTGACTCTCGGCAGCTTTATCCAAATCGATTAAAAAATTTTCCCAAGTGGGTATTTGTATGCCTTTATAGCCTAAATCGGCAGCCCATTTGCACATTCCGTCTAAACTATTAAATGGTGCTTTACGATCTACAAATTGCGCAAGAAAAACGGCGGGTCCTTTTATCGTTTTCATTTTTTAATATTAAAAGTTTAAAGAATTATTGGTTCGAAATAATGGATTACTAAAATTTTAGGAAATATTGCCTTATATTTATTATGCCATTATTCTTTTGATGTTGGTATCGAAAAACGAATAAATATACAATAAATATACAATTACAGGAATGAATCAGCAACAAGAATACGACGCAATGGTCGTAAGAACTAGAATAACGGGAGGTTGGGCTTCCAAGGAGCTTTTCTGAAAAAGCACTAAAAACAATAGTCCTAAAGCGTGGGTCATTAGTAGAACACATAAAAGATTATAAAACCATGAATGATGATGATTGAGATTATACTCTTAAAGGAGAACTTTCTAAAGAAAAAAAAGCACGAGCAATCTCGACAGGGTTGGGTGAGGAAGATAGCGTACTTGTGGACGCCAGACCTACCGAAAGAAAATATTTTAAAAGTAGGTTCTTGGCAAATAGGAGTTAAAGGTTTTGTTGAGTTTTTATCTTATGATGATAATAGCGTTACGCTAAGCATAACGGAAAAAGATAAGTGAGGTTTACCTCAACCAGATTTTGATGAGGAGTTCAAAGAAAACGAATACAATATGTGTGAAGATATTAAAGCACAAATAGTGAATCTGACGACCATTGCTGGTTTTAAAGATGTAATAGCCTATGGCAGGGGTATAGGGTCAGGCCTTGGCACACATGAAATGGACGGAGCTCGTGTGGGTCACGATCCAAAAACATCAATTATAAATACCACAATTAAATACAAACCGCACCTAATGTATAGGTAACCGATGGTGCTTTTATTGCTTCATCGAGCCGCGTAAATCCGTCTTTAACCTATATGGCCTTTACAGCAAGAGCTGCGGCACTTGCGGCAGAACAATTTAAATAAGGTACATTCGCTAAATAGATTATAATTATGGACAATGCTTCAGCCCGCAATATGTGGGGAGATTATTTAGATCAACATTTAGAAGATGCTTTTGTTGATGCTCCTAAAACCATACACTTTTGTGACAATGAAAAAGAGGCGAATGAGTGTTTAGATTTAGTGATGAAAAATATTAAAAAAGCCACTTCACCCTCGCTTTTAGGCTTGCAACTACGCAACGAAAGATTACCTAAAATTGGTGAATTTCTCGTTATTACCGACTGGTCTGGAAAAGCAAAATGTATTGTGAAAACAACAGTAGTAAAATTAAAACCTTACTTTAGTATTGACGAAAACTATGCGCGTAAACAAGGCGAAGGCGATAAAAGTTTAGTCTATTGGAAAAAAACGCATTGGGATTATTACACGCGAGAATTATCAGAGTTTAATCGTGAACCCAGAGAAAGTATGATTGTGATTTGCCAGGAATTTGAGAAAGTTTTTGGATAAAAAAATCCCGATTTTGAGTTTTTAGCTCTAAAATCGGGGTTCTTGTTTATTATAATCTTCCGTTAGCCTCAACCCATTTAAATTGGTATTGATCATCAGGGAATTTCATTCTTGTGGCAATGCGCTCTAATCTGTCTGGTAATTTCATTAGGTAATCTCTTGCTCGCTCTGCATCATCATTCAAACTTCTAATGGAATCTAACTCCCAATACGCATTTAATTTCTTTAAAATATCAATATAATCTAAAGCAGTATAAACGCCTAAACGTTGTGCACAGCTCGAGAAATTTTCAAAAGCTGAGCCAATATTGCCTCCTGATTCACGTAAAAAGTGGGCAGGCATTACAATTTTCTTTTTCATCATATCGGCAAAAGCAAGCATCATCTGACTAGGGTCGTGCTCGAAGATCGACTTTACAAACTCTCTATAGGCCAAATGATGACGCATTTCGTCGCCAGCAATAATAGTACACATTTTACCTAAAAGTACATTTCCTTTTTTCTTGGCCATTTGCCCCACTCTCTTATGCGAAATATTGGTCGCTAGCTCTTGAAAAGAAGTGTAAATAAAATTTTTGTAAGGATCTCTATCCGTGCCAATATCAAAACCATCAGCAATTAAATATTGTGTAGTCATTTCCACTTCACGCATATTTACCCGACCAGAAAGGTATAAATATTTGTTTAGCACATCGCCATGTCGGTTTTCTTCGGCAGTCCAATGACGTACCCATTTAGACCATCCATTTTTATTTTCACCGTGCTGATCAATACCTTCCACATCCATCAACCAAGACTCATAAGTAGGTAAAGCTTCTTCGGTAATAGTATCGGCAACCATGGTTACCCAAAAGTCATAACCTAATTCTTTTGATTCTTCTTGTATTTGTTTAACAGTATCTAAAAATCCTTCGCTCTGTGAGTCTGGCAAAAAGTCTGTTGGTTGCCAAATATCTTCTACAGGTATAAGGTACTGATCTATAAAACCATTTACTTTATCTTCAATGGCTCGCATGACCTCTATTCTAATATTTTTAGCTGACATATCTTCTTTTTTACAAAGTTCGTTATAATAGTTTTAGGATTTCTTAAAATCGACTCAAATATAGTGAATTCAGTTTCGTCCCTGTTCATTTGAGTAAAAAGTATGCACAGGATCGCTTTGCCAAACTTCTTTTGTATCTACATTGATCATTGACAAAGGCCCTTTAAATGCCGCTCCTGTATCTATATTCCATACATTAGCCGCATTGTGTGGCCTTGTTTTTCCAATTCTTGTAACTGGGGTATGCCCAATATAAATTTCTGCGTAATGTGTTAATCGTTTAGGATATAATTCATGATTTTCTGTTAAATCAGGATTCATACATAGTGCCAATTCCCAAAGGGTTCTGTCCCAATAGAAGGTTTTTGAAAAATATTCAAATTCAATTCCATTCAAGTTAGTGAATCCTGCGTGAAGAAACAACCTGTTTTGTGGATCTAAGTAATAATTTTCTAATTTTTCATAGAAAAGGAGGTGTAAATCGATGGTTTTAGCATCAATTTTACGATAAGAATTTACTGTTGCTTCTCCACCATGTTGATACCAAAGCGGGTTATCTTTTCCTTCTTTTAGCCAAGAATAACAAAGTTCATCATGGTTACCGCGAATAAAAGTGCAGTGATGTGTTTTATTTAATTCGATTAAATAATTAACCGTTTCAACAGCTTCACTCCAACCATCCACATAATCCCCTAAAAAAATAAGATGATCTTGGGTAGTTACTTCCGCCTTATCTAAAACTTGTTGTAAAGCTTTTAATCCTGAGTGTATATCTCCGATAGTTAATGTTCTTTTCATTGTGCAAAAATCGCAAATACTGCTATGATTAGCACAATAAAAAGCACTAAAAAGAAAATTTTCCAGAAATAATAGGGTCAAATACCGCTAATGGTGCCTATTTGAACGTTGACATAAAATTTATATTTTTACTTCCAAATTGGTAATAACTTATATATACAGGTAGTAATATGTGTTTAAGTATTTCGTTGGATAGTTTAATGTTTGCATTGTCAACATCTTATGTATTGCCTCTGATATCTTGCCGAATCTAATTGTAGGCTATGTCTTTGGCTTGTTTAAACTATTAATGATACCCTTATTTTAGTGAGATGGTATATTTTTCTGTAGCAAAACCCGATAGGTATTTTGAGCTAAAGCCCACTATTTCTTTCAAGTTCCAAAATGCTATTTTATTTGGGATATCAGTGCTTTTTTTGTGAAGCATTGATTAAAATATCGTCAATAAAACCTTTTACATCTTGTCTGTAAATTCATTACTTAACTTCTTTTTATTGCATCAATTAGTCCTATTTTTATTAGGTAGTTAATGTGAATTTATATGCCTTTAAAGAAAAATTTGATAATAAAAATGTTTGAAATTTAATTTTTTTTACAAAATTAACGAATTGTAGTTTTCATACTTGGCAGTTAAAAATTAATAATATAAATAAGGTATAATGTTTTTTAGCTTCCGGGCGATACTTAGTGTAAGAATTATTTATAATATAATTAAGGTTAATATTAACATAATAAAAAAATATTAACTTAAATTTTGCATAATGAAATTTTTAATTACATTTGATCAACTAATTTTTTAACTAAATAAAATGAAAACAAAAATTAAAAGTGTTTTAACGCTTCTTTTTATTTTAGCCATGCAGTTTGGTGTAGCCCAATCAGTAAATATTTCTGGTATGGTTACAGACCAAAGCGGAGTTCCCTTGCCAGGGGCCTCTGTATTAATTAAAGGCGGTTCTACAGGGACTACAACAGATTTTGATGGAAATTATTTGATTACTGCAAACCAAGGAAGTGTGTTGGTATTCAGCTATATTGGATATGTAAACAAAGAAATCACTGTGGGATCAAGTAATAAAATCAATGCAACGCTTGCCGATGACGCACAACAGCTAGACGAGGTAGTAGTCACTTCTCTAGGAATTAAAAGAGAATCTAGGTCTATGGGATATTCAGTAGCTAAAGTCTCTGGAGACGACGTGGCTGGTAGAGCAGAACCAGATTTACTCAGAGCCATGCAAGGGAAAATGACAGGAGTAAATATCACCGGTGGTGGTGGTGCTCCTGGGCAATCAACAAAAATTAACATTAGGGGTATTTCTTCTATGACAGGAAATACGCAACCTTTGTTTATTGTAGACGGTATTCCTTTTGATAACAGTGTTAATGCTACCCAAGGAGCGGCTCAAAATACGGTATTTTCTAACCGTGGTTTTGACTTAGACCCAAACGCGATAGAAAGCGTTTCTGTTCTTAAAGGAGCTGCTGCTTCTGCATTATACGGTTCTAGAGCAACAAATGGTGTTATTGTTATTACAACTAAAGCTTCTAAGGGAATAACAAAAAAAGGTTTAGAGGTTTCTTATAACACTTCTTTTGCCATAACTGAATTATCTGGAATACCAGATTACCAAGATGTATACACCCAAGGATCTAACCAAGTGTACAACGGAGGATTTATTGGAAACTGGGGTGCCCCATTCCCAAACCATGTGGACAGAATTAATGCACAGTACGGAACAAATTATACCAATATATACTCTAGATATCCAGACGGACAGCCTTACCCTGGTGGAACGGCATCTAACCCCATAAACAACAGGTTTCCTGGAGTATTCCCTGAATTTGTTCAGCAATACACAAGAACAGACAATGGTAAACTTGTAAATGTTTCTGCTCCATATGACATAAAACCAAATGATATTATAGGAGGATTTTTTCAGAATGGTCAAACCGTAGATCATGCAGTAAGTTTGAGTGGCGGTAATGAGAAAGCAAATATAAATGCAGGTTTTTCTAGTATGAACCAGTCTGGTATTATCATGAACCAGGGAGCTACAAGAACCAACCTATTTATTGGAGGTAATGCAAAACTAGACAATGGAATTACTGTTGCTGGTACCTTAAATTATGTAAATACCAGTCAAAAATCACCAAGATCAGGAGCATCTGCTTTCGCTGATTACTTTGGTGGTGGAGGAGGATCTATTTACTCTCGATTATTTTACTTGCCTAGAAACTTTGATTTAAATGGCTTGCCATTTGAAAACCCTGCAGACGGCTCTAACATTTTCTACAGAGCATTAGACAATCCTATTTGGATAGCTAAGAACAACCTTTACAAATCAGAGGTTAACCGTGTGTATGGAAACTTATCTGCTGGTTATGATATTGCGGAAGGTATCAATGTAACTATGAAGGCTGGTATAAACACCTATAATGAATTAAGAAGAAGTAATACAGTAGCAGGAGGTATAAACACACCAAATGGCTCTGTAAATACCGTAGACTTAATTAACACAGAAAAAGATTTTACAGCATTGTTAAATATTGATAAAGACATCAATAGTGACATTAATGTTAAGGCTATTTTGGGGGTAAATGCCAATGAAAGAAAATTAACTCAAAGAAGCGTAACGGGTAATGTGATTATATCTAGAGGGTTAAACATCACAGATGCAACCTCTACACAAATAGTAGATTTTGATTTTCTTTCTATGAGAAGACTTTATGGAATTTTTGCAGACATCACTGTAGGGTATAAAGATTTATTGTATTTAGGTCTTGTAGGAAGACAAGACAACTCCTCCACCCTACCTCTTAACAACAACAGCTATTTCTACCCGGGTGCTAGTTTGTCTTTTGTTTTAAGCGATGCCGTAAAACTTCCTGAAGTTTTTAATAATGTGAAAATTAGAGTAGCAAACACCAAGGTAGGTAATGATGCTGATCCTTACAGAACATTTACTAACTTTAATATTTCCCAACCATTTACCTCGCCTATATACGGAGCTCAAAATAGGGCAACACTTGGGAATGTTTTAGGTAACTCAGAATTAAAACCAGAATTTACAACAGAATTTGAAACTGGAATTGCAACCACTATGTTCAATAACCGCTTAAGTCTTGATGTTACTTATTTTAGCAGAAGCTCAACAGAACAAATTGCAACCGCTTCTGTAGCAAGATCTAGTGGGTTTTCTAGCCAGGTAGTAAATATTGGAGAACTGACAAATAAAGGATGGGAAGTAGGCGCAGATACTTACCCAATTATTACTGAAAATTTTAAATGGAATACTTATTTTGCTTTTACAAAAATAAGATCACTTATTGTTGATGCAGGACCAAATGGAGAAATCTTTATTGGAGGACCAGGAAGCTCACTAGGAACCATTCATAGAAATGGCTCTCCATACGGTCAAATATTTGGGTCAGAAAATGCTAAAGATGACGAAGGAAATCTTTTAATAAACAAAGAAACTGGCCTACCATTCCCAGCAGAGGTATCTACCATCATTGGCGATCCTAACCCAGATTTTACTTTGGGAATTACCAACAGTTTTACTTATAAAAACTTCACGCTAAGAGCACTTATAGACTGGAAACAAGGGGGTGATCTTTACTCTTTTAGCGCAGCTTCATTGCAGCTAAGAGGGCAGTTAGCCAATTCTGTTGAGCGTGAGCAACTACGTGTAGTGCCTGGTGTTTACGGTAGTAACCAAACCTTTCAGGCTACTGTAGATGCAAATGGAGGTAAAATTCAAAATACCACGCCTATCACTGCTTTTGACTCTCACTTTTCAAACGGATGGGGTGCGTATGGTCAAGATGAGGTTAATGTGTATGACGGAACAACAATCAGACTAAGAGAAGTAGGTCTTAGCTATAAAATACCAAGAAAAATTTTAAACAAGACACCATTTGGTTCTGCTTCACTGTCCTTTAATGGAAGAAATTTATGGTGGAATGCTCCAAATATGTTAAAAGGACTAAACTTAGATCCAGAAGTTTTAGCAGATAGTGCTGCTTCTAATGTTCAAGGATTTGAATATGGTGCTACACCTACAACTAGAAGCTATAGCTTTAATTTAAGCTTAACTTTTTAATCTTAAAAAAACTTAAATAAAGAAAAATGAAAATAATATCTAAAAATATTGGAAAGTTCCTTTTAAATGCATTTGTAATTTTAGGAATTGCGTCATGTGAACTAGATGACTTGGACATTAACACAGATCCCAACAGCGCCAGTAAAGCCTCGTTAAATCTGTTGCTTACAAATGCTCAGTTTGAAGGTTTAAATACACTAGCAGGCGGACTGAATGACGCAACTATGGGTTTTCAAGCCATCAACACAAGTAGTGATGATTTTAATTTTACAAACTCTAGCTGGAATGGCACATGGAATTATTTATACTCAGGTCCGTTAAAAGACTTAGATGAAATGATTAATGCAGCCGACCCAGAGGTAAATCCTCATTATTTGGCTATTGGGCAATTAATGAAATCCTATTATTTTACCACCATGGTAGATTTATGGGGAGATCTTCCTTACTCAGAAGCATTTAAAGGAAATGATCCTGCAGGACAAAATACGCAACCTAAATATGACAAAGGGGCAGACATCTATGCAGATGCATTTAAACTTATAGATGAGGCAATTGCAAATTTTGCAAAAAGCCAAGCAGTATCTATTAAGGGTGATATTATATACGGTGGAAACAAAACAAAATGGATAAAAATGGCTAATTCCTTAAAATTAAGGCTTCTTATTAACACAAGAAGGAGTCAAAATAATTCGGTAGCAATCCAAACCCTAATTACAGCTGGCAACTTAATTACTAGCAGTGCAGATGATTTCCAATTGAGATATGGTGCTTTATTAAATCCAGACAACAGACATCCAATGTATCAATCTGGTTATGTTGGAGGTGAAGCTGGATATAGCTATTTTGGACATCAGTTTATGTATGAAATGCTAAAAAACAAGGATCCAAGAACGCCCTTTTATTTTAAGAGACAAACAACTGTTATTTTAGATCCTAATGAGCCTACAGATAAACAGACACTTCCGTGCTCTCAAAGAGCAGATTGTAAATATGGTTATTTTGTATCTAGCTCTGTAGTTACAGAAGGAGTATTTGGAAAACAACCAGGAAATTTGACTAGTTCACAATCGGCATATCTGGCAGGTTATTTTGGACGTGACCGTTCAGACCCATCTGGAATTCCAAATGACAATATGCTAAGAACTACTGTTGGTTCATACCCTGCAGCAGGATTATTTGACGTAAGTGCAAGTACAACAGGAGGAAATAAATTTGGTAAAGGAGACGGAATATTCCCAATAATTACTTCATGGATGGTTAAGTTCTACATGCTAGAAGCGCAAATTACCTTGGGAGTGAATACTAGTTCTACAGAGGCAGCTCTTTTAACAAGTGCATTAACTGACCAAATGAAAAAAGTAATAGCTGTTGGAGTTGCTGCAGATTCAAGAGCAAGTGCTGATATTGGTTCTTGGTCTACTTACTCTTGGCCTGTTATCTACAAAAACGAGGCGAATTTTATTAAAGGTGTTATTGATGCGTATCCAACAACAGGAACTGAAACTCAAAGATTAGGTGCTGTGTTAAAACAAGCTTGGTTTGCAAACTTTGGAAATGGATTTGAAGGATATAATTCTTTTAGAAGAACAGGATTGCCTGCTGATATTCAAACGCCTTTGCAATTACCTAGACAATATGCCCTTAGTTTGCCTTTTGCTCAAGATGAAGTGAATTTAAATCCCAACACCCCTAATAAGGCGTATGATTCTCCAGCATCAGCAATTTTCTGGGATAGCCTCAAATTCCAATTTTAATTAATATATAATGATTACAGACATGAAAAAATATACAAAAATCTTACTGTCTCTTCTCTTGATTGGGATAACATTTCAGTCATGTGAAGATGAAACATTAATCGGATTACCCGTTTGGGAAACTGCAGTTCACGGTTATGCAGTTGTTAATGGAACTAATACAGATTTCAAAAGAGGAGACGCTACTATTGATATAGACTTTGATTTAAAATGGAAGTCAATAGATAAAAAAAATGAAGTCACCAAAATAGATGTATATGTTTTATTTAATGAAACATATACAGATAAAGACAAAAATAGTGTTACTGCAAAGCACGGTGGAGCAGCTGGGAAGTTAGTAAAAAGTTTTTCTGGTGCAGAAGTGCCTGGAAACAGCGTAATTAAAAGCTTTTCAATAAATCAAAATGAAGTCTTTACTGCTTACAGCAGTAATACTTACGATTATGGTTTTGGAGCTGGTGCTGTAAACGTATTTAGCAACGTTTTAAAACCAAGTAGAAATGCGACTACTAACAAGTTCATTCCTGGAGATAAGTTTACAGTTAAATGGATTTTTACTACAGCTGATGGTAGGGTTTTTGACTCTTGGTCGCCTTCTGTATGTACTGAGTTTCCAGAGGCAAACTGCCAAATAGACTGGACTGTGGTATGTGCTAAAGAAGTAGAGAAAAGAACAGGAGATTGGACTATCTACATGGAAGATACATACGGTGACGGATGGCAAGGTGGTAAAATTGAAGTAGTTATTGACGGTGTTGTTGTAGAGAAAATAGGCTTACTAGATGGTAACTCAAACCCAGCAGCGTTATCAAAAGACACAAAAATATTAACAATACCTGCAGGAACGAAAAGTTTATCTTTTAATTGGACTAATGATGCATACAACAGTGAGTGCTACTTCACAATTAAGAATCCAAATGGAAATACTTTAGCTGCAATTTCAGCTCCTTCAGCTGGGCCAATAAAGCTGGACCTTTGTAACGAATAGATAATAAATTCAAATTTAAAATAAAAAAAGATCCGCAATTGCGGATCTTTTTTTGTTTTATAAACTTTCACAAGGCCGTTAATAGATGCTACTAAAAAAAATTAACACAAGCTAAAATACCAAGTAAAAAGATTAAAAATAGCTATAAATTTTATTATTATTATATATTAATTTTGTTAATAATATATGAAAGTTGTTAATTTGTGAACCTAATTATAAACAAAACTAAATAATGAAAACAGCTTTAAATGGAATTTTAACGCTTGTATAACGTCGGCATAAAGTGAACTTTTTAAGTTTATAATTTAAGAGAGATATTAATTAACTTGACCCATTGTTTTGTGATTGGCACCGATGGACATTCTGATGTCTATGGCGGAATTTTAAAAATAGACCAAGAACAAGTATAATTGATGAAAAGGCGCGGTGGTGTTGGTCATGACCTTTCACACATGCGTCCAAAAGGTTCGCCTGTTAAAAATTCGGCTTTAATCTCAACAGGTTTAGTGCCTTTTATGGAACGTTATTCTAACTCTACCAGAGAAGTTGCCCAAGACTGCAGAAAAGGGGTGCTTATGCTTTCAGTTTCCATAAATCACCCTGATGTTGAAGATTTTATGGACGCTAAAATGGAACAAGGCAAAGTCACTGGCGCCAATGTTTCTCTTCGTATGGATGATGATTTTATGAAGACCATCAAATTAAAAAAAACTACAAGCAAAAATTTCCTGTTAACAGTCAAAATCCAATAACATCTAAAGAAATTGACGCCGAAAAACTTTGGGGGAAAATAGTGTATAACGCTTGGAAATCTGCTGAACCTGGTATTCTATTTTGGGATACTATTATTGATGAGTCTGTACCTGATTGCTATGCTGACTTAGGTTATAAAACGGTTTCTACCAATCCGTGTGGAGAAATTCCGCTTTGCACTTATGATTCTTGCCGATTACTCACAATTAATTTGTTCTCTTATGTGGAACATCCTTTTACGGAAAAAGCAAGCTTTAATTTTGAGCTTTTCAAAAAACACCTTCCCGCTGCGCAACGTATTATGGATGATATTATTGATGTAGAATTGGAAAAAGTAAATGCCATATTAGCAAAAATAGAAGTCGATCCTGAACTAGACGAAACCAAAAATGACGCGTATAATTTATCGGTAAAAATTAAAGATAAAGCCATTCAAGGTCGCAGAACAGGTATTGGGATCACCGCTGAAGGTGATATGTTGGCAGGTTTAGGATTGCAATATGGTAGTGAAAAAGCAAATGAATTCTCAATAGAAGCACATAAAATGATTGCATTGGAAACCTATAGAGCATCTGTTTATGCTGCTAAAGAAAGAGCTGCTTTTGAGATTTATTATTCGGAACGCGAAAAAAACAATCCTTTTATACTTCGATTAAAAGAGGCTGATGAAAAGTTATATTATGATATGTTAGAATATGGGCGCAGAAATATAGCACTGTTAACAATCCCCACAACGGGCACTACCAGTTTAATGACGCAAACTACCTTAGGGATAGAACCAGTTTTTCTGCCAGTGTATAAACGCAGCAAAAAAGTGAACCCTAATGATAAAAATGATCGGATAGACTTTGTAGATGAAGTTGGCGATTCTTGGGAAGAATATGTGGTTTTTCATCATGGATTTAAGCAATGGATGACTATAAATGGTTTTGATACTGATAAAAACTACCCTTAAGAGGAATTGAATGAATTGGTTAAAAATCGCCTTACTACAAAGCTACCTCAAACGATGTGGATTGGTTGAGTAAAGTAAAACTGCAAGGTGCTGTACAAAAATGGGTAGATCATCCCATCAGCGTTACCATTAATTTGCCTGATGATGTAAATGAAGCACTGGTAGGAAAATTGTATTTAGAAGCATGGGAAGCTGGTTGTAAAGGAGTTACTGTTTATAGCGATGGTTCTCGCTCTGGGGTCCTTATTGCAAACGAAACAAAAGAAGAAACCAAGGAAACTAGTGTTCCGTTTTCAACAAAAAGGACGATTTAATTAGAAACTCCCAATTGAAACCATCAGAGAATAATTTAGGTTTAGGTTTTAAGACTTTATAAGTTATCAGTCGTATTATAAAAGATTTCTGTTTACTTTAGTCATACTATAATTAAGTAGGATGAAAAAAATATTTTGTGTCGGTGAACTTTTAATCGATTTTGTGGCTGAAAAGCAAGGCAGCGACCTTTCTAAAGCCAAAGAATTTACCAAAAAAGCAGGTGGTGCTCCGGCTAATGTCGCTTGTGCTGTTGCTCGTTTGGGTGGTCAAAGTTCATTTATTGGCTGTGTGGGAGATGACCCTTTTGGTAACTTTTTAACTGGAATTTTACAACAAATAAAAGTTGACACTTCTTTTTTACAACGTTCTAAAACCTTTACTACACTAGCATTTGTATCATTAGCAGAAGATGGCGAACGCGATTTTGTTTTTAGCCGAGGTGCGGATAAAGAATTAAGTTATGATGCGAATGTTAAGAAAAGTATCGAGAACAATATGCTGCATTTAGGTGCCGCCACTTCATTTTTAGGTGGTACTTTAGAAAATACGTATTCTAGGTATTTTTTTGATGCGCTAACGCATCATGCTTTTATAAGTTTCGATCCTAATTACAGGGGTGATTTATGGAAAAATAACGATACGGTTTTTATCAAAAAATGTATTCCGTTTATAGAAAAATCGCATTTATGTAAATTTAGCGCGGAAGAAGCGCAATTAATTTCTGGCAAAGAAAATATAGAAGAAGCTTGCAATGAACTCCATCAATTAGGCACAAAAATTATTACTGTTACTCTTGGTGGTGAAGGCACTTTATTGAGTACGCCCACGAGTAAAAAAATAATCCCAAGTATTAAGGTTACCCCAGTGGATACTACTGGCGCAGGTGATGCTTTTATAGGTTGTTTGTTGTATCAAATTTCAAAATTAACCGATATTGATGTTATTTTTAAGGATACAAGCATTTTAGAAAACATGGTATTTTTAGCCAATAAAGCAGGCGCAATTACCACTACAAATTACGGTGCTATAGCATCATTACCTACATTTAGTCAATTAGAATCTTAATTTCGATGAATCAAAATTCCTTACATCAACTTTTAGGAAAAACTAAGTTTAACAACCTAGACAAAACAACTTTAAACCACCTTTTTGAATTGCGATTAGCAGCGAATAGTACGCTGATTAAAGACTTGTATTTCTCCTTATATCCAGAGGAAAATTATATCCAAGATTTTGAAAAATTACTGACGCTATTACCGAAACTATTTAAAAACAGACCAGGCGATTTAAAAAAACAAGATATAGAACGCCTGCAGCAAGGCGATTGGTATCAATCTGAAAAAATAGTCGGAATGCAATTGTATGTAGATCATTTTAATAAAGATATTAATGGTTTATCAGGCAAACTAGATTATTTTGAAAATTTAGGAGTCAATTTTCTGCATTTAATGCCTATTACCACAAGACCTAAAGTAGAAAATGATGGAGGTTATGCGGTAAACAGCTATACCGAAGTCGATAAAAAATATGGCTCAAAAACCGACTTGCAAAATCTAACACAAAAATTACGAGATAAGAAAATGTTTTTGATGTTAGATTTTGTTGTAAACCACACCTCTGACGAGTTTTCTTGGGCAAAAAAGGCTCAAAAAGGCGATATTGCTTATCAAAATTACTATTACACCTACCCTAATCGTGACATTCCTGATGCTTTTGAAAGGTCAATGCCCGAAGTATTTCCCACCTCATCGCCTGGCAACTTTACCTATAATCACAAGATGCAAAAATGGGTGATGACGGTTTTCAATTCGTACCAATGGGATTTAAACTATAGAAACCCCGAGGTTTTTTATGAAATGTTGACCAATCTCATCAAGCTTGCTGATTTGGGCGTGGATGTTATCCGGTTTGATGCTTTAGCTTTCCTTTGGAAAAAAATTGGGACAAATTCGCAAAATTTACCTGAGGCGCATGCCTTAATAAGCTTGTTTAGAATGTGCCTTCAAGTGGTAGCTCCTGGTGTAATTCTATTGGCAGAAGCCATAGTATCACCTTACGAAATCATTAAATATTTTGGCGAAAAACAACTAAAAGGCAACGAATGCGAAGTCGCTTATAACGCTACATTAATGGCACTTTTATGGGATGCCATTGCCACTACAAAAACACAATTATTGTATAGAAGCTTACAGCATTTACCCAAAAAACCTAAAAGTGCTACATGGATTAATTATATCCGCTGCCATGACGATATTGGTTTGGGTTTTGACGATCAAGAAATTTATAATTTGGGACTCGATGCCCAGCAACACCGCTTATTTTTATTGAATTACTACACTCAAAAATTAAATTGGTCGCAAGCCAGAGGCGAAATGTTTATGTACAACCCAAAAACGGGTGATGGCAGAATTACGGGTAGTGCCGCATCTTTACTTGGTTTAGAAGCTGCTTTGGATAAAAATAAACCAGGAGACATTTATAGTGCTATCAAAAAAATTAAAATGATGCACAGCATAATTTTGGCGTATGGTGGTATTCCGCTAATCTACGCAGGAGATGAAATTGGGACATTAAATGACTATTCTTATAAAAATGATGCCAGCAAAAAACAAGACAGCCGATGGGTAAACAGGCCTCAGCAAAATTGGGATGTTATTGCCGATTTAGGTAAAAAAGAATCTGCTGAATCTCAAATTTTTTATGCAATTAAAAACCTCATTAGCATTCGGAAAAATAATTCTGTTTTTGCGGATCATAACAATATAAAATTACATAAAAACGGTAATCCACATCTTTTAATTTTTGAGCGTTTTTCAGAAAAAAAGCGAATTTTAGTAGTTTGTAATTTTGATGCTTACCCTCAAAATATAGCGCATTATTGGTTAGAGAATATTGGGTTTAGTATTTGCAAAAACTCAAAAGAATTAATTACAAATACAAGCTTAGGTCTTAAAAATAACACTTTAGAAATTGAAGCTTTTGGCACTTATTGGTTTGTAAATGAATAGACTTATGCTATTGGTTAATGCTGAAAACGCAAGGTTTACTCAAGGAATTCCTTTACTTCCTGCAAAAGAAAATCACAAAACAATTAATTAGGTTTTTAAGTTTTACCATGGTGAAAAATCGCGCTATATTGTATCAACTTTTGTGTTATTATGGAAACAATAAGAAAATCGATAACCTTTACAGAACAGCAAGATAAATGGATTAAACTTAGGATTAAAAACGGCGATTTTACAAATGATAGTGAATATATTAGAGATTTAGTCCGTAAAGATCAATCTGAAAATATGAAACTATTAGAGTTAAAAAATGCTATTGATGAAGGTTTACAAAGCGGAAAGAGTAATTTAAAAATTAGGGATATTATGCAGCAAGTACATAATAGGGAACTATAATTTGGGGACTAAAGCACAACAAGATATTGTTAGTATTTATAAGTATGGTATTAAATATTTTGGTGTTTCTCAACCTATAAATTATCTACAAGAAATTGAACAATTTTTACTTGAACTATCCCAACGAACAGCATTAGCAAAAGATGTATCTACTATTGCCAATGATTTCTAATATTATAATTTTAAAGCACATGTTATTTTTTATGTATTTGATAGTGCTTATGAAATATACATTATTAGAATATTAGGCAAACTCATGAATTTTGTGTCTTATTTGTAAGTGCTAATTTCATCAACTATACTTAACTTTTCGCAAAATACGCAAGGAATCTTTTAAGGATTGATACACTTTAGTTTTGTACTCTTTTAACAAAGGGCTTGCGGTTTCTAAATACGTTTTGGCATCTTCGAAGCCATTTAAATAACAAATAAGATAGGTTGCAGGTAAATTAATTATATCATTTATGTCCGAAGAGGATAGTGGCGATTTTTTTTCGAGCTTTTTTAATAAGATATTGTTGGTATTAAAAATATGATGCAGTACTTTTTTATCGAACTGAGGCGCTTGAAACAACAATTCGCTTTGTATTTGATAGGTGCCATTGGCTTCAAAAGTGATGACCATTTTTTCCAAAGGATAGTATTTTTGTTGCCCTCCAATCCCTAATTGCACATATTCTACAGTGGTAAAAGAGTCATCATCAATGGTAATGATAATTTCATCCAACGCAGAATAAAAAAGCTTTACTTGTTCGTTAATCAGCTCAATATCAACGCGAGAGTAATAGGTTTCGTCGCCTACTTTTTTCTTATTTCCCGCCCAACAAACTACAAATTGCTCTTTAAAAACTTTATAATTACTGGTTAAATCTTTATGTCGATGATTTATAAAATTAATGACGCCATCTAATGTCAACTCAATATTATTGCGAGCATGGAGCTCAATTGTGGCAACAGTATCAGAATTTATATTTTTTAATTCCACATTATAGGCTTTTGGCATACTAATACTGCCTTCTCTAAAAAAGACAGATCCGCCATAATATTTCCAAATATTTTTTTTGAGCGCGCATACCTTTCCATTAGATTTTATGGAGACTAAACCCACAACTTTACCTTCGGGCAAATGCGGAAATGGAATATTTTCGTATGCAATTAAAGGCGGATTATCGAGATAGGCGTTCACCAGGTTTTGTATTTTGCTATCATCAAAAAAATCGACGCCGACAATTTTATTATCTTCATCTTCTACCCCAATAACAATAAACGAATTGTTAAACGGATTGCTGTTTGCTAAGGCGCAAACATGTTTTAAAAACTTAGCTTTGCCTTCTCTTTGACCAATATCAACAAAGCGTTTTTTATCATAAAAACTATTCTCGTCATTATGAGCGAGTAGGTTTTTTATAAGTAAGCGTTTGTTAATCATTGAGAGAAAGACTTTTAGTAAGACCCTAAATTTAATAAAATTTACAGGAAGATACGCTAAATTAAAACGTGAATTGGTGGGTTGGTTTTAAATGCAGATGGCTTAATTATTTATTCATATAATCTTGCCAAAATACCAGAACATATTTATCATTTTGATGCGCTTTAACTTTTAAAAATCCGTATTCATAGACAAACAAATAAACATCGCCTTTAGCATTTTTCCAAAAATGCGTGAAAAATTTTGGGTTGAAACCCGATTGATGTAAAACCTGAGTTCTGACGGTTGACTTTCCACTTTTATTAAATTTTTTTAAAATTTTTCTGTTTGTTTTTAAGTGCTTATCTACTTGTAAATAAAAAGCTTCCGTTTGCTGTCGGTTTTCATATTGGTAGCTAGATTTACATTGTATGGAACAAAACTTTTTATCGGTTCTTCCCTTTATGGTTCCTTGACAAACAGGACATTTTTTTTCATCAGGCATATTTGTTTGGTTTAAAAAACAACAATTTTTTTAATTGGTTTAAAGTTGAAGACTTTGTTCAAAAATTATTATACGATGCCATTTCAGTTAGTCCTTTTTTGGAATTTTTAATTTTTTTTCAAATCAAAAAGAAACAAAGAAAATAGTTTAAAAATCGTGAAAGGCTTTATGCGGCACAAACAAAGCGGCGCTAAATTAAAAAACCTTGAACCTAATTTTTGTATTATGCTTTGATTTAACTTCTTTGAACCCAATAACTAGATTCGGAGGCACGGAGGTATCAGCCCCGAATGGTCGGTGAAGATTGCTCCTCCGCGAGCGCCAAAACTTAATATTAGGCCAAAATGAGACACTTTTTTTGGTTTTTGCTCCTTGGTGCTTGCATTTTTAGATTATCTAACAGCTAGATCTGGGTTAGCGCATAGATAAATTCGACGGATACAAACTTAAATCTTACCTTTTAACTTAATCACATATTATACGGTTAATATACTGCTTAAATTTTAATTTATAGTTAGTATTGCCTTATGAATACCTTAAAATCTATAACCTTATTCCATTTAATGATTAACAATCAGCAGATGATTGGCATTCAGTTTCAACCTGATAAGGTTATTCATGCGCTTATTAAGACCTTAGCAAACCCCAAATGGAGTAAGGAATATAAGATGGTTTACCTACTGAATACCAAACAAAATTTATCTGAAATTTTTCATATTTTTAAGGGTACAGTTTGGATAAATTACCACAGATTTTCTACGAATAAGCCTTTGAACACTACAAATCCAGAACTTGATGTTCAATGGTTTAGAAACCGAAAAAGCAATCCAAGTTACAGGTTTTGCCCAGAGGAATATTTATTAAAGCTCGAGTTAAAGCGATACGCCAATAACACAGCGCGCACTTATATTGGCTTTTTTGAACTCTTTATAAATCATTATAAAGAAAAGGAATTAAACGCCATCGACGAGAACGATATTAGAGCCTATTTGCAGCTATTAGTTCAAAAAAAAATGTCGAATTCAAGTATTAATCAGGTAATTAATGCCATAAAATTTTATTATGAAGTTGTAAAAGGAATGCCACATAGATTTTATGACATAGAACGTCCACGGAAGGAATACAAGCTTCCGAGCGTAATTTCGAAAGTTGAAATACTAGCCCTCATTGACCACACCACAAATATAAAGCACAAGTGTATTTTACAGCTTTTATACAGTACTGGCTTGCGTAAGAGCGAATTGTTGAATTTAAAACTTAAGGATATTGACAGTCACCGCATGCTTGTTATTGTAAAAAATGCCAAAGGAAACAAGGATAGACTTACCTTACTTTCTGCTAAGGTTTTAGATAATTTAAGGCTTTATTTTAAAGAATACAGTCCGAAAGAATATTTGTTTGAAGGCCAAAAGGGCGGAAAATATAGTGGAGAAAGTGTTTTAAGGATTGTAAAAATGGCAAGTATAAAGGCTAAGACTCGGCAGAATGTAACACCTCATGTTCTAAGACATAGTTTTGCTACGCATTTACTTGAATCTGGGGTTGATTTGCGCCAAATACAGGTACTTTTAGGTCATAATTCTAGCAAGACGACAGAAATTTACACACATGTTGCCACAAATACTTTCAAATCAATAAAAAATCCCTTAGATTAGCTTCGCACAAATGCGATATATCAGTAACCCTGCTAATATTCGCACGTT
>Ga0209702_10002043_pt1 | contig 36525 bp, 31 predicted proteins | sample FRY01_FD_187210 | JGI IMG/M metagenome (GOLD analysis project Ga0209702, IMG submission 187210) | Freshwater microbial communities from Lake Fryxell liftoff mats and glacier meltwater in Antarctica - FRY-01 (SPAdes) (version 2) | ecosystem: Environmental > Aquatic > Freshwater > Ice > Glacier...
CTTAGACGACGAAATGGAGGAGCCTTCCTTTGAACTGCCGGACGGCCCCAAACAGGTGATGGCCTTTGGCAAATTCGGCACGTACAAAAAAGTGGAGGATATGATTGAGGCGGTGCAACTGCTCAATCAGCGGGGAAGCGAACCCCTGGAAGTGGTGGTGGCCGGGACCGACAGCCCCAACGCGCATGGCTATCTGGCGGGTGTGCAAGAGCACTACGGCCATCTGGACAATCTACGCTTTACCGGCTATGTGGCGGAATCGGATGTGCCCCGTATCTTCCGGGAGGCCGCTGTTGTAGTCTTTCCCTACACCAGCACAACCGGCAGTTCCGGTGTGCTGCACCAGGCGGGCGATTACGGCAAAGCCGTCGTCCTGCCCCGCATCGGCGATTTGGCCGAGCTGATCGAAGAAGAGGGCTACAAAGGCGAATTCTTCACACCGGGCGATGTGGCGAGTCTGGCTGACGCCATTGAGCGCATCGTCAGCAATCCGGATTATCGCAAGGAATTGGGGCTGCGCAACTTCCGAGCCTCACGCGGCCTGCCTATTGCCGAAGTCGTGGATTGGTATCTGTTCCATCTGGACGGTCTGTTCAAAGCCAAGGGGGTCTCCTGAAAGAGCCACAGAAGTTGGGAAATCCTGTCCCAGCACAGACTTCGTTGCGAAGACATTTTTTATGCCGTTTTAAGGCCGGATCAATGCCAGATTGATCCGGCTTGTTTATTCTGGGATACAAGTGCAGTTATGTGCAACGAATCACTTCCCTGAGTCATGTGAGCCAAAAACTGCGAAATTAGTCTGATTTGGTTAACTTTCTGATGTCACTTTCAAAACAATCAAAATGTATATAGTATATTGTAGAAATATATTACTATTTTTCAGTGGGCAGACAGTACGCTTTCTGTCAAAATTGATGACTGAAACTGAGTTTCTGAAAGTTAGATTGGTAGCAACCATTAAAAAACTCGGTTTTTCTGTCTGATTTTAGTATAGGAGGTGTCCAAATGGTACGCATGATTACTTTCTCCCGACTTCTCGTGCTGATCGTCCTTGTCGCGCTCGTCGGGCTTCCTGCCGCAGCCGCGCCCGCGGTCGCGCCTGCGGCCAGCTCGCCAACGCTAGGTGCGGCGGCGAGTTATTCGGTCCTGGCCGGCACGACAGTGACCAATACTGGCCCGACCACCGTCACTGGAGATTTGGGTGTCAGCCCTGGTACCGCGGTCACTGGCTTTAGTGACACCGCTGGGCCGGGAATTGTCGGTCCTCCCGGCACGATACACTCCGCGAATGCGCACGCGGCTGCGGCTAAGGTTGATGCTGCGGCTGCGTTTAATGCGCTGAGCGTGGGGTCGTGCGATTTCAACTATCTGGCTGTTCAGGATCTGGATGGACTGACGCTTCCCCCAGGCATCCACTGTTTTCCGTCGTCGGCTCAGTTGGCGGGTACACCACTCACGCTGGACGGCGGGGGCGACCCCGCTGCGGTCTGGATTTTCCGCATGGGAAGCACACTGAATACCACGCCCGGCGTCAACGCGACTGTTAACGTTACCAATGGCGGTTGCACCGATAACGTGTGGTGGCAGGTCGGCAGCTCGGCGACACTGGGTGCCGGCAGCAGCTTCAAAGGCAACATCCTGGCCCAGGCCAGCATCACCCTGGGTAACGGTGCCACTCTGGAGGGCAGAGCCTTGGCGCTAGGCGCCGCAGTGACGCTGGATACCGACACCATCACCTCCCCGGGCTGCGCGGCCCCGGCCCCGGCCCCGGAGGCGGTGGACGGCACGGTCTACACTGACCTGGACGGCGACGGTCAGTACACGTCGTCGGATTCTCCGCTTGCAAACGTCGATGTTGCCATCACCGACAGCCTGGGCGCGCTCTACACCGTCGTGACTGACGTCAACGGCTACTTCAAACAGGCGGTGGCTGCGGGCAGTACGGTTGTGGATGTGGTCAACGCCAGCCTGCCGTCTAACGTAACGCTGACGACGGATACCAATAACCAGGGCAGCGACCCCACAACTGTCGTCGTGCCTGTGGGCGGCGTCGCCACCGACAATACCGGCTACGTCTCCACGCCCACGGCCAGCTCGCCAGCGCTAGGTGCGGCGGCGTGTTATTCGGTCCTGGCCGATTCGGCGGTGACCAATTCTCTTGGCTCGACCACCGTCAATGGAGATCTGGGTATCAGCCCAGGTAGTGCGGTCACTGGTTTTAGTGACACCGGTGGGCCGGGGACTGTCGGTCCTCCCGGCACGATACACATCAACGATGCGAGCGCGACTCAGGCTCAGGTTGATGTCACGGCTGCGTTTAGTGCGCTGATCACGGGGCCGAACGCAACGTGCGATTTCAACTATCTGGCTGCTCAGAATATGTCTGGAATGACGTTTGAGCCAGGCGTCCACTGTTTTCCGTCGACGGCTGAGATGACGGCGGGGACAGCACTCACGCTGGACGGCGGGGGCGACCCGGCTGCGGTCTGGATTTTCCGCATAGGGAGCGCACTGAATACCGGCGCCAACACGACTGTTAACGTTACCAATAGCGGTGGGGCCGATAACGTGTGGTGGCGGGTCGGTAGCTCGGCGACACTGGGTGCCAGCACTAGCTTCAAAGGCAATATCCTGGCTCAGGCCAGCATCACCCTGGGTAACGGTGCCACTCTGGAGGGCAGAGCCTTGGCGCTGGACGCCGCAGTGACGCTGGATACCAACACCATCACCTCTCCGGTCTGCGCCGACTACGTGGTTGTGCAGAGTGGCCGCGAAGGCGGGCTGGAATCCGGCCCGCTTGATGGAGAGCCAAGCGACTTTCTGGGGGGCATTGGCAACAGCCAGCGCGCCGCGGACAAAAGTGCAGAGACGGCCCACAAAGCCCGTCTGTTGGCCCGCATGGATTTAAAACTAAACGATCTGATGCCGTCAGTCGGCCCCGCTGGTACCACACCCAAGCCCGCCGTTCCGGTGGATGTGTTGGCAATCACTGCCGCGCCCGATGCCCAGGCCGTAGACTTTGTTGACGGTGCGGGCGCTGTGCGGGCGGTAGCCCTGGGCATCCTCTCGATGGGTGGCCCCTACGAGCACGACTACGGCGTCTGCAACCGCTTCAAAGAATACGATTTTTCCAACATCCAGCCGGTGAATATCGACGGTCACTGGTATTGGCACACTTCTTCCAGCAAAGGCCAGACCATTCGGGAAGAGGCGCTGATCTTCCACGTTTTTGTGGACGAAAGCAATCATCAACTCCACGTGGACAGCCGCTGGGTGAAGGACGATTACCCGGCCACTTTCGATTACGATTTCGACTATACCTTCAATATGCAGGTGTGGAGCAGCCAACTGGGCGACAGCCAGGCATTGCTCCAGGCCATTCTGGGCAAGCTGGGCACACTGGACAACGGCGCATGGCAGATAATCTATCATAACGACCAGCAGCCCGCTGCACCTCAGCTTTTCATCAATGCCGTCCACTTCCAGGCAGACAGCGTGCGTATCAGCCTGCAAAATCGGTCAGCAAGTGCCCAGCCTGTGCGTCTCTATGGATCATGGCGCAATTATCTGGACCGCAATCACCCGATTCCCTTCGAGTACAATTTGACTATGCCGACAGGCAAAAGTCAAGAGACCCTCAGCTTTCCCGGCCTGCTGGATGTGACGCTCTACACGGAGAGCAACGGCTTTGTGGACAAAATCTACACAGGCGGCGGTCTTTGGTTCAACTTCAAAAATGTGGATACGGCCCAGGTGGAGATGACCCCCGGCCAATGCCGGGCGCTGGAAACCATCGATAGCACAGACCTGCTGCTGGCCGGTTGCATCGATTTGCAGAGTAGCGCTGTGGTCAGTCCCGGCAGCGTGGGCCTGGGCCGCACACTGAACCCCAACGGGCGTCCGGTGGATGTCAGCCCCTACCGGGCGCTACGCTTCTGGGCCAAAGGCGACGGCGCGCCTGTGCGGGTTCTGTTGGAGACCGGCAGCGTGGCCGACGGCGATTATCCCCAGGCTGTCTTCACCCCGGATAACGAATGGCGACAGTATATTCTGCCTCTGGACCAATTTTCCCAGCAAGGCTTCGGTGCACCTGTCGCTTTTACCGGCAAGGATGTGGTGGCTGTGGTCTGGACGAATGGGGGCGCGGCGGACGGCACATTCAATCTATCGGTGGATAGTCTGAGTTTTACCAAAAGCGGTAGCCTCGCCCTGCGCCAACAGCCTGCCAACAGCGCAGACATCGGCCCACGCACAGTGGCGGTAGACACAGTCAGCGGCCTCCGCGCCAGCGGTGCGACCATCTTCTATAGCCTGGACGGCGGGCAAAACTTTGCCAGTATAGCGATGAACAGCGACAGCCAGGGCTACAGCGGTGTGATCCCCGGTCAGCCCTTGGGCAGTGATCCGGTCTATTATGTGGAAACGACTGGTGCCAACGGCTACATCAGCCGCCTGCCCTTTGACGCCCCAGCCACTCTCTTCCGCTACCGGGTGGATGATCGCACCGGTCTGCTGGTGGACGATTTTGCCGGCGCGCAGTTGCGTAACCGACTGGACGGCGGGGCTGGACTTTTCAACAATGAGAGCGCTGGCGGCAGTGTGCAGGTCTACCGCAGCGGACGCCAACTTCGCCTGGAATATGCGGTGGGCGAGGGTGAGCAGTTCGCCGGATACTTCTCCAACCTGGGCACGCTGGACATCAGCCCCTACACAACCCTCGACCTGCGGGTGCGGGGCGCTGTCGGCGGCGAGCAACTGCTGGTCGGCCTGCGCGATGGCAGCAGTTCTGAGCCAAAAGTGTCGGTGGGCGCGCTGCTGTCCGGTGGTTTGAACAGCGAATGGCGTTGGGTGCAGATTCCCCTCACTGCCTTTGCCCAGAGCCTGAACAGAGCAGACGTGCGCAGCCTGAGCTTCTCCTTTGCCAACGGCAGAGGGAGAGCAACCGGCACGGTTTTTGTGGACGAAATTCGCTTCACCGCCCATCCCACACCGCTGGTCATCGGCCTTTTTGACGATGGCAACGCAGCCATCAATAGCCAGGGCGGTGCGTCCTGGACGTCGGCCCCTGGCGGCACGCTGCTGGCTCAGACCGAAACAAATGGCCCGGTTGCAACTGGGCTGGCGCCTTCCGGCTACGTCCTGCGCCTGGACTATACAGTAAACTCTGGTGGCTATGCTCTCTGGCACACGGATCTGAACGGCACCGCAGCGAGCGGTTCCCTGAGCCTGTGGATGCGGGCCACAGATGGCTTGTCGCCAAATCTGTATCTGAGCGACGGCACAAATCGGGGCCGCGTGGCCCTGGCCGACTACGCCACAACCGGCGAACAGTGGCAGTTTGTGTCGATTCCCTTGAGCGCTTTCCAAGGCGTGAATACCGGGCATCTTACCGGCTTCGAAGTCTCCTTTGAATTTGGCAGCGGCAGCGGCACTTTCTGGATGGACGGGATTGCCATCGGCGCGGCTGGCGCGCTGGAAGCCGGGCAACGGGTGCTGCATGTCCAGGACTTCGACAGCAACATTCTGGCCCTGCACAGCAGCAGCGGGCAACAGTGGCAGGCCAGCAGCGATTCCCTCTGGCTTGGCGTCAACGACGTTGGCTACGGGCCGGCTAATCTGAAGGTGTGGAGTGTTCCCTGGGGCATGCAGCCCGGCGACTATACCGGACACATTACCCTGAGCGATGGAGCGGGCGGCATGGGGACGGAGACGGTGACGGAGACGGTGACGGTGCAGATGCACGTGACGCAATCTATGCCAGCCGCGCTGAAAATGTACCTGCCCAATGTGGAGCGCTAACGGGTGTATTTCAAATTTAGGGAAGGGAGTAGATAGCGTTCCAGTCGGAGTCAAAAGAGTGCTGCATGACAGAAGCACGAATGGGAAGGAGGTGATTGATGCCCGAACGACTCCAGCGCATACCGGGACCACAAAAACGGGCTTTGAACTGTTTGGCTTCGGATTCGACGACGCCAGACCCGATCAGAAGACCCTCTTCGCGGTATTGCATGTAATCCATGCGCCGTTTGTTATTTTCGAAAAAGGTAGTGCGTCATCCACGCTAAAAATTCAGGTTTTGTGATAGGGAATGACCCGACAATTTAATCTGGATGATGCAGTAGCCTGAGAGCGGAGAGAGTCGGCTTGGTTCGGGAGAAGTGCGGCACGTTGGGAGAGCATAGCCGAGATTTGCTCGGCGTGACCCTGAAAAAGAAGGGTTTCGGCGGCATTGTACCAGTCGGTGGTCGTGATTTTGGGCAAGAGAAATTCGTTAGCCAGATTCCATATCCAGACAGCCCCATCCCCCAGCACCTGGGTTTTGTCGGCTGCTGCCCAGTGGCGTTCTCTGGCTTTGGCCCACATTTTGCGCCCAAGGGTAGCTGGTTCGCCCAGATGGGTGACATAACTCTGGGCATAGGCATACGCCATCTCCACTTGTCAGCCCACTCAACCAGACCACTTGCTTAACTATCCCCTCTTCCTGCCTTTCGATTACCGGATGGGCCATCTTATTCTCCAACTCTTTTCCCACTTCCAATACAATCCCTTCTATTTCTGTCAGTGTGGGCCTTCTGTTTTTCCCATCCCATTTCACCAACCTTTCTATACTCGCCTCTGCATACCCCATCAACTCTTTCTTGAGTTCTTCTGCTTCTCTTCTCATTTTCACTTCTCCTATTTTCTCTCCCTTTTGCCAATCTCCACCTCTCTTTGATACCCCATTCTCATCTCGCCCTAAAAGTGAAATACACCCGAAATATACCCGCGCTAACTGATTGTTCGAATGCGTAGTACAATGCATATAGAATTTTGTTCCGACAGAACCATTCAGAACTGAAGGTAAACCTATGAAAGCGGTATCCAAAGTATTGGAAGAAAGCGGCATCGCCCTGCTGGAACTCGAAGGGCGGTTTGATGCCTATGAGGAACCCCAGGTGCGCAAGTGGCTGGATGCCCAGCAGGCCGCGGACCGCGCCCGGCTGATTATTGACCTGCGCGGGGTGAATTTCATCGACTCCACCGCGCTCGCTGCGCTGGTGCGGGGCACAAAAATGACCAGAGAAGCCGGGGGCGAACTGCTGCTCTGTTCTCTGCGCCAGCCCGTGCGGGTGATCTTCGAGTTGACCCGGCTGGATCGGGTCTTTCCTGTTTTTGCCGATGTGGACGGGGCATTGGCTCACTTTGCCAAGTCAGACGCAGCTGCATAGCCCTGTCAGTGCGAATTGAACGACTTTGGCTATGTGTACAGGAGTTTTTTGATGAGTGCTTCTATCCTTTACGTCGAAGATGACCCGTCTCTGCGCGAATTGGTCGCCTACGAATTATCCACCGACGGCTATCGCATCGAAACGGCCAGCGACGGCGCATCCGGCCTGGCCGCAGCCAGCCGCGCCGGGCAACTCGATCTGATCCTCCTCGATGTGCAGTTGCCCGGTATGACTGGATTTGAGATCAGCCGGAAATTGCAGGAGGATCCCCGCACAGCAGCCGTGCCCATTATTTTCCTCACGGCCCGGAGCACGCTGGAAGATCGGCTGACCGGCTTTGAGTCGGGCGGTGTTGATTATCTTGCCAAGCCCTTTGCTATGCCCGAACTCAAGGCGCGCATCAATGCCCTGCTGCGTCAACACCAGAATGCCCGTCAACAGGAGGCTATGTCGGCCTCTGGAGAGATGGCTGAAGCCGCGGCTATTCAGAGGCATCTGATTGAACGGATTACGCCCCGTGTAGCTGGGCTGGAGATATTCAGCCACTGCCGCCCAGCCAAAGAGATCGGCGGTGACTTCTACGATTTCCGTCTGCTGGAAGAAGGCCAGTTGATTTTTATGGTGGCGGATGTGAGCGGCAAAGGGCTGCCCGCTGCGATGATTATGACCTCGGCGCGCACGGCGTTGCGAGGAGCCGCCCAACACCTCTACTCCGCCGAAGCCGCTATGACCCAAGTCAACCGGGATCTCTACGACGATCTCACCGATGTGGGCAAGTTCATCACCGTTTTTCTGGGCCATTACGACGGCATCAACCAGCACTTGTTCTATGCCAATGCGGGCCATTCGTTGGTGGTCCACTGCCCGGCGGGGGGGACGTGTCAGATTGTAGAAGCGGTAGACCCACCCCTGGGAATCCTGCCCAAACACTTTTTTGCGCGGGAATCCCTGCCACTGGCCGCTGGCGATCTGCTGATCGTTTGTTCCGATGGCATCTTCGAAGCAGAAAATCCGGCGTGGGAACGAGTAGGCTACGACCGGTTGCTGGCCTGGATTCAGGCAATAGCAGATCGGCCTGCCCAGACTATCGGCAAAAAGTTACTGGAGCAGGTGAACGATTTCAGCGAGCAGTGGCACCAGACCGACGATCAGACGCTGGTGGTCTTTAAGGGGGTGAATGTATGATCGGCGAAGGGCGCAAATCTGTGCAGAAAGTGGTCATTCCCGCCACGCTGGAAGCATTAAGACAGATCAGCGAGGTGGTGGAAGCGTATCTCGCCCAAGTGGACGGAATCCCCGACGCAGAGATATTCACATATAACATTGTGCTGGCCGTACACGAACTCTGCACAAATATCGTTACCCACGCCTATGCGGGGGAGGCTGATACAATCGCTGTCGAGTTGTGGCTGGAAGAGAACCCTCTGCGCCTGATTGTTTCCGTGCGCGACAACGCGCCACGCATCTTCGACGAAGATGGCTGGAGAGCGCCCAATCTGGACGAGCCCAAAGAACACGGCCTGGGCATCTGGCTGATTAAAGAATTGATGGACGAAGTAAATTATAAACCCGCGCCGGGCAACAACCGTTGGCGTCTGGTCAAGCAAATTCCCCGACGCCTGGAGAATTGAGGAAAACCCCATTGAAAATTACAGTTACCGAACAGGTTAGCCGCACAGTGATTGTGGCCCTCCAAGAACGGCTGGACGCCTTCAGCGCACCCCAAATGCGGGAACAGTTGGATGCACTTCTGGCCGGAGGGGCCACCCAATTCATTATCGATCTCTCCCAGATGCCTTTTTTGGACAGCGCGGGGATGGCTGTGCTGGTCAGTCTGCTCAAGCGTGCCCGACAGGCCGGGGGCGATGTCCAACTGGTGAAGCCCACGTCCGGCGCTGTGTTGCGTATTCTGCAACTCACCCGCTTTGACAGAGTATTCGATATGCTGGATGCGCTGCCGGCGAAATAAATATCTGTGATCGGGAAACAACGGGAAACAAATGGACCAGAAAAATGCACCAGTACAACCGGAAAATAGCACAAAGGATCGGCTGGGATGGCTGCCCGGCCCTCTGCGCGCGGCCGCGTCATCCGGGCTGGTCACAGGCAGCGCGTTGCTGCTGGTCAGCACGACGATTGTCAATCTGGGCAACTATCTCTTCAATCTGATTCTGGGGCGCTGGCTGGGACCCGCCGATTTCGCCGATCTGAGTCTGATAGTCACATTTATGCTGGTGTTGACGCTGATCACCGCCACCCTGCAAACGGTCGTCGCCAAGTTCAGCGCTGCCTTCAGTGCAGACGAGGAGATTGATCGTGTCTCTGGCCTGCGCCGTTGGTCCGTGCGCTGGGGATGGATTTCTGGCGTTGTGCTGGCGGTTGGGCTGATCGGCGGTGCAGCCCAGTTGCAGAGTTTCTTTCACACCGCATCCGCTTGGCCTTTTATTCTGCTTGGCGTGGGGATACCCGTCTATTTTGCCCAGGGGGTGGACCGGGGCATTTTGCAGGGTCAACTGCGTTTCCTGCTGCTCTCGGCCAGCTATCAGGCGGAAATGTGGGTGCGGCTGATCGTCGGCATTGGCCTGGTGGCTCTGGGCTGGTCGGTGAATGGGGCGGTGGGCGCATTGACCCTTTCGTTTGTGGGAACGTGGCTGGTGGCCCGTCTGGGAGCCAGGGGTTTGCCAGCCGATGCCCGTTTCAGCAAGACCGACCAGCGGGCTGCTTTGGCTTTTGCTGGCCCCGTGGGTGCTGCACTCATCGGCCAGATTCTGATCAACAACAGCGATGTGCTGATCGTCAAACACTTTTTTCCACCGGTCGAGGCAGGCCACTACGCGGCCCTGGCACTGATCGGGCGTATTGTCTTCTTTGCCACCTGGTCGGTGGTCACGGTGCTGCTGCCAGCGGTGGCCCAACTCCACCAGAAGGGGCTACCCCACCGGCGCTATCTGTGGATGTCCCTGGGTGCGGTGCTGGCCGTTTCTGTGATCGTCACCGGCGGCGCTTTTTTCTTTCCCCAACTGGTGGTGGGCGTTCTTTTTGGTGATGCCTATCTCTCCATCGTGCCCCTCTTGGGTCTCTACGCAGTGGCGACCAGCCTCTATTCGTTGGCCAATGTGGTGATCACCTACCGGCTTTCCATAGGCAACGGGCGGGGGGGAACGCTGGCGGTCATCGGTGGGGTGGCCCAGGTGACCGCGCTCTGGCTCTTCCACGGTTCACTGCAACAGGTGGTGCTGGTGCAGATCGGGCTGATGACTGGTCTGTTGGTTCTGTTGCTGGTCTGGGATTGGTGGGAGGAGAGGAGATCGAAGTTTTGGTCCAAGACTACGAGTTAGGCAGGGGGAGTGACGATTTTCTGCTGCTTTCCACCCGCCACCCTCACTTCTGCGGCTCAAAGCGATAGCCAGTGCTGAGTTCGTTCAAAACGTAGATCGGGTTTTTGGAATCCGGCTCGATCTTTTTGCGCAGATGCCAGATGTAGACCCGCAAATAGTCGATATCATCGATATACTCGAATCCCCAGACGTTTTCCAAAATCTGGCGAAAGGTGAGGATACGTCCTTTATTCTGTACAAGATAGGCCAGCAATTTGTATTCGGTAGGTGTCAATTTTGTGATTTTTCCATCCACCGTCACCCGGCGATTCTCCAGATCGATGGACAAGTACTCATCCGTGTAAGTGACTGGCAATTCCGGCTCCGAGCTGAGATCGGCACGCCGCAGGGCAGAACGGACGCGGGCCAGCAGCACCCGCACCTGAAACGGTTTGGTCAGATAGTCATCCGCCCCCAAATCCAGCCCGCGGATAATGTCCTCCTCCTGGCCCTGAGCCGTCAGCATCATCACTGGTGTGTCGGACACGGCTCGGATGCGTTCGCAGACTTCCCAGCCGTTAAGTTTGGGCATGGAGACGTCCAAAATCACCAGATCGGGCTTCTCCAATTCAAATTTACGCAACCCTTCCCGGCCATCCTGGGCGCGCACAATCACATAGCCTTCACTTTCCAAACTGTAGCTAATCAACTCGGAAAGCATGGGATCATCATCAACTATCAATATCTTGCTAATCATAGTGTATTCCAGTTTTTTTGTTCAAAGTCAGCTACTACCGACTATAGTCGGTAGCTTGAAATGATGACTGAAAGTCATCTAAAGAAGGTATCAAACCCTTTCAGGCAATATTATAATGTGCTTAACTCCTATAGAGTTGTTCCCGAATAAAACATCTGGTAGGCTAAGGGCAAATTATCCAGAGAAGGAACCTGCCGATGGCAATCAAGATACGCGATGATCATCACATGCGAGCCTTAACGGGACTATCAATCGACCAGTTTGGTCAGATGCTACCCACATTTAGCCAAGTCTACCAGGAAATACAGTGGCAAGAGTATGAGAAAGGCTTGGAATCTGGAAAACGACGACGCAAACCGGGCGGTGGAGCGAAGGGAAAATTGCCAGAAATGGAGGATAAGTTGCTCTTTGTCCTCTATTACTACAAGATTTACCCTACCTTTGACGCCTTTGGCGCCCAATTTGAGATGGATCGGTCAAAAGCGAACACGAATCTACATAAACTGTCCCCGATTCTGCATGAGACACTGGCGCGCCTGGAGATGATGCCTCACCGTCAATTCGCAAGTTCTGAGGAATTGCAGAATGCATTGGGCGATGTAAGCTAGATTATTATTGACGTTACGGAGCGTAAAATTCGGCGTTCCCTCCTGAGATGGACTGGTTTTCTCTTCTTCATGTGTTGGTCGACCTGGAATATCAAGGTATTCAGATTGATTATGCTGGCGACGATATCCAGATCCCACACAAAAAGCCGCGTAAGAGCAAAAACAATCCAGACCCTCAGTTGACCCCTGAGCAGAAAGCAGAGAACCAAGCTTCGAGCCGCCTACACATTTTCGTCGAAAACACCATCGCTGGCATCAAGCGCTACAACATTTTGGTGCATAGCTTCCGCAATCATCGCGAAGATTTCGATGATCAGTTTATTGCTAACTCCGCTGCCCTTTGGAATTTCTCCCCATCTTATTGAGGAACAACTCTTGTAAGTATAGTACCCCGGCCTGCGATTGTCAACGCATCTAAAACCCGACAATATCCTTCCCGATACGCCCACCTGCGCTTTTTTTCATTGCTACCACCTATCCCACGGAAGATCACCCGGATGCGACGATGGATCATCTCATTGATGTGGTCGATAACTTGGGATACAACCCCTTCATATTTGTAGCGGCCATGAATCCCTGTATGTGTGGCTATTTCGGCGACGACCGCAAGGAGTGTACCTGTGGTCTGAGGATGGTGCAACTCTACCAGGGCCGGATCAGTGGGCCGCTGCTAGATGTCCCATCGCAGATGGGCATCGACATCCACGTGGATGTGATGCGCGTCCCCTTCGAGAAGCTGGCAAGTCTGGGCGGGCGCGAGCCGTCGGCCACGATCCGGGCGCGGGTGGATGCGGCGCGCAAAATCCAGGCCGCCCGCTTTGCAACCGTGGACAAGCCGTATGTGCTGGTCAACGGGGATATGGGACTGGCAGCGGTACAACAGTTCTGCCAGATCGACGAGACGGGCAAGAGCCTGATGGGGATGGCTGTGCGCCAGATGGACCTGAGCGCGCGCTCCTATCACCGGGTGTTGAAGCTGGCGCTCACAATTGCGGATTTGGCGGGGGTAGAGGCGATTGCCGTCGAGCATCTGGCCGAGGCATTGCAGTATCGGCCCCGGGGGATTGTTTGAGGGCGATTTTCCAATTGAGTTTGGCAAGGAAGTGATTGTGTCAACGCCTACATCTTTCATTTGACACCAACCCAGAGCCTGTATATACTTGCGTCTGTATCGAACGATCAGTGATCGTCCATCCTTTGGAACAAGACCACCAATGCTTGGTTTCGTACTCGCATTTTTGATTCATGCCGAAAACAAAATCTCCTGCCACTGCCTCTGTTGTTGTATCTGTAACGAGCGGAGTCGTGGGTTCGCGCTTTTGGCAGGGATTGAAATGTCGTAGCCAGAAAGAATCGAACCTCACGGACCTCCGCAAAGTTCTGGTCTGGTGAGGGTCGTCTGAGAAATTGTAGCGCTCAGTAACCCTGAGCGCTTTTTTGTTGCCTATTGCGCCGCCGGACTATCCGGCGGCGCTTTTATTATTTGTCAGAGATGCCAGAAAAGGATCAATGTAGATGAGTACGATGACTCACGAATCGAGTATTACACCGGGAAGCAGAGATATGAATGACAGACTGGCGTTGCCAGAACTGATGGTTACAACCGATTGGCTTTCCAATCATCTTTCTAACCCGGCGCTCTGTCTATTGGATGTGCGTGCGGCGGAACATTTCGCCGAAGGTCATCTGCCCGGCGCGGTGCATGTCGAGTTGGCGGCGTTGAGCACGACAATCGAAAGGGTGGCCGGTCTACTCCTGCCACCGACGCCATTTGCCGAAAAGATGAACCAGTTTGGCATTCGTCCTGATTCAACAGTCGTCGTCTATGACGACAACTGGGGATTGGCTGCGGCTCGGGTGCTGTGGGCGCTCCATCGCTACGGCTTCGCCCAGGCGTCTCTGCTCACAGGTGGGTGGGATCGGTGGCAGGCGGAAGGCAGGGCTATCGAGACGGCGGTAGCAAATGTCGCGCCGGGTGACTTTGCGTTCAACGCAGATGAGGCGGTGTTGGCCGAGCGAGAGTGGATTCTGGCACATCTGGACAATCCAGATGTGGTCATTGTCGACACCCGCTCCCCAAAGGAATTTGCCGAGGGTCATCTGCCCGGTGCGCTCAACTGGGATTGGCTGAATGCTGTGCCTGTCGATAGTTGGGACGCACTGCGTCCAGCGCAAGAACTATTGGCTGAATTGACACGCATCGGCGTCACCCCCGACAAGGAAGTTGTGACTTATTGCCGCTCCGGCGTGCGTGCGGCCCATACTTATTGGGCGCTGCGCCAGCTCGGCTATCCGCGTGTACGCAACTATGACGGCTCCTGGCTGGAATGGGGTTCCGGGGCCGGGCTTCCCATCGAAAAGAACTAGCGAAGCAAAGAGAAAGCGAGCAGGGGATATGAGTGAGCAATCGACGACCGAACAGGCATTGACAGGGATCGACGCAAAACAGCCATCACTCTGGCCGCGTCTGGCGCCTAACGTGCGCATAGGCTTCCTGGCCGCGCTGGCAGCCCTGGCCCTGTGGATGCTGGCGATGGGGATCGATTCACAGATGGGCCTATTCTGGGCTTACGGACTGGCCTTTGGCTTTGTTCTCCAACGCAGCCGCTTCTGTTTTGCCTCCGCGTTCCGAGACATTTTCTTGCTGCAACACGGACGCACGATGAAAGGACTACTGGCCGGTCTCGCCGTGGCGACGCTGGGCTTTGGGCTGGTGATGAGCAAACAGGTGCCCAATCCGACGCTGGGATTCCTGCCGCCGGAGGCCAATGTATTGCCAATCGGCCTGCACCTGGTCGTGGGCGGGCTAATTTTCGGTATCGGGATGGTGGTGGCTGGCGGTTGTGTGTCGGGTAGCGTCTATCGCATGGGCGAAGGCTATGTGGCCTCGTGGGTGAGTTTCGGCGGAATTCTCGTCGGTCTGCTGTTGACCACCTACACGTGGAATTGGTGGTGGGACGCTTCGATTGCCGATGGCTGGCGCATCTGGCTGCCCACCTATTTTGGGCACGGCGGCGCAATCGCCCTCACGCTGCTGGCGCTGCTGGGCGTCTACCTGCTGGTGGTCTGGTGGGAGAGCCGCAGCGGGATGGTGATCCCGGAGACGCCTTTTGTGGGCAGCGGCGATGACAACTTTCGGGCGCGTATCGGCGACAACCTGCGCCAGTTTTTTGTGCACGGCTGGCCGGCTGTGACTGGTGGTGTGGCTTTGGGCGCGCTCAATGTCCTGATTTTCTACACAGCCCATCCCTGGGGTTTCACAGGCGAGCTTTCCCGCTGGATGCTCGGCCTGAGCAATGTGCTGGGCGTTGGCCCAGGCGAACTGCTAGGCGCGGCCAGCCTGCCCGGCTGCACCCTGGACGTGAGCGAAAGCGGCTTTCTGAACCACATGCTTTTTCTGGTGTGGGGGATGGTTATGGGTTCGTTCGTGGCCGCCCTCTTTGCCGGCGAATTCAAAATCCGCCGCCCGCGTCAGCATCGCCGTTACACACAGGCTGCCGGAGGCGGATTGCTGATGGGCGCGGGCGCGGCCCTGGCCATGGGCTGTACCATCGGCGCATTTTTCTCGGCCATCCCCTCCCTGGCGCTGAACGGCTGGGTATTCGCCGTCTTTCTCGCCATCGGCGCCTGGATTGGAACGCAAATTATTCAACGCATCGACTGACCACAGCAATCTGTCAACCACAGGAGGATTTTATGTCACTCAAACAACTCGACGTACGCGGGGAAATTTGTCCCTACCCGATGATGAAGACAGTCCAGGCGCTCAAACGACTCTCGGCCAATGAATTGGGGCTGGAAGTCATCACCGATCACGCGCCTGCGCTGGAGACGATCCCGACCCAAGCCGTGCGGCTCGGCTACACTTCCGTTATTGAGGAGACCGGTTCGCCAGAATGGACCATTACACTGACCCGAAAGTAACCAGTTTCGTTCGCCCACCTTTTGTTCATGCAATTCAAGGAGACCAACCCATGCGTTCCCGTTTTTCATTACCTCTATTGCTTCTGATAGTAGTCCTGGCCCTGACAGCCTGTGTGCCAGTCGCGCCGCCAGCCGCCTCACAACCGGCAGCGGCCCCCGCAGCAGATGCCCCAACCCTCGCCATCCCCGAATCTCTGGTGGACAGCGCCTGGATTGCCGAGCATCAGGACGACCCCAACGTTCGTCTGCTGGCCATCGGCGGCAAGCAGGAAGATTTTGACGCCGGCCATCTGCCCAATGCCATTTTTATCAATTTGGGCGGGGACCTGACCAATCCAGCCGACTCCACTCAGGGGCAGATTTTGACCCAGGAAGCCTTGGGCGAACTCTTCAGCCGCCTGGGCATTGAAAACGACGACACACTGGTTGTCTATGACAGCAACAACAATCTGCTCTCTGCGCGGGCCTATTGGGCCTTCAAATACTACCAGCATCCGGACGTACGCCTCCATAACGGCGGAGCCAAGAAGTGGGTTGCTGACGGCAATGAGCTGAGCACGGAAGCTGTGGAGGCGCTGCCCGCCAGCGTCTATGCGCCCGGAGACGCGGACCCGGAACTGCGCACGACGGGCGAGTATGTGCTGGAACACCTGGACGACCCGTCCACCGTCGTCTGCGACACGCGCGGGCCGGGAGAGTATGCCGGGACCGATGTTCGCGCTGATCGGGGCGGTCATATCCCCGGTGCGATCAATCTGGAATGGGTGAATACAGTCAATGCAGAGGACGGGACATTCAAAGATTTGGCATACCTGTCGGACCTCTACCAGAAGGCGGGTTTCTCGCCTGACAAGCAGGTCATCACTTATTGCCAGACCGGCGTGCGCGGCGCGCACACCTGGTTTGTCCTGTCGGAATTGCTCGACTACCCTCGCGTGCGCAACTATGACGGCTCTTGGATAGAATGGGCCAACGATGCGTCAAAACCGCTCGAACAGTAGGCGGTAGCTTTCCACAACCGAATCGTACACACAGCCCGCCTCGGTCAAAGGGTCAAACGGGGCGGGCTGTGTGTCAAGTAGAGCGCGGCAACGAAAGAGAATGCTGATGTATGCCATAGAAAGAGATGAACATCTGTGCCAGTTCTGGCTTATTCTGGGGGTTATCGCATTCCTGCTGGCTGGCTGTGGGAATGGCAATGCGGGGACGCCATTGGATGTGGCGAAGAAGATTGCATTGGCGGATTTGCCGACAGGCGTGGGCCGGGGCTATCCAGCGGCGCAACTGATCGTGGGCGAGAAGGGCAATCCTGCCCTGAGGGCCGGTTCGCCAGCGCCTGATTTCGCTCTCGTGCTCGAAGACGGCAGCCACCTCTCGCTGAGCGATCTGCGCGGTCGCCCGGTTGTCATCAACTTCTGGGCCACCTGGTGTGGGCCGTGCCGTCTGGAAATGCCCGAACTCATGCGGGCGGCGATGGCTGATCCCAAGCTCGTCCTGCTGGCGGTGAACACCCAAGAAGCGCGGGACGCGGTGGAACCCTTTGCTGATGACTTTGCTATGGCAACGCCGGTCGTGCTGGATGCGAAAGGCGACGTGAACAATCTATACGCGGTGCGCGGTCTGCCCACCACCTATTTTATCGACGGTTCCGGCGCAATCTCCGCTATCCATTCGGGAGTGCTGACCCCACCAGCCCTGAAAGAGCGCCTGGATGCCATCCGCTGAGGCTGGCCCGCAAGATTGCTGTGCAACACTTGGCCGAAGCATTGCAGTTATCGGCTGCGGGCACTGATTTGAGTTGTGGGGAGCTAAAAGTTATTGATTTGAAGTTGGCTCAAATAACTCTTCGATCTCGGCAATGGCTTCTTGCTCCAATTGCCACGCCTGTGTACGAAGCCCGTTCGCTCTCAAAACCAAATCGCCATTTCATTGCTCATTTGCATAGATGCACAGCCCGTAAATGAGTTCACCGATAGTCAAGGGAAGCTATTGCAGCAGGACGATTCCCAGCAAAATTCGTTGATCTTTGATGTTCAGGAGGGCAGAGGTGACGGGCAACCGTTCCAGGCCGGCTTCGTCGGCGTAGAGGCCAGCCCACAGTTCATAGGGGCCGGGGGGCAGATCGGCGGGGATGTCGATGAGGAAGCGGCTCAGGCTGCGGTCGCCTGGCTGCCAATAGGAGGAGGGAAAGCGCCCTTCGGCGGGGGGCTGATCGTAGCCGCTGACCTGTTCGCCCTGCCCATCCACCAGATGGACGAAGGCTGTATAATTCTGGGCTGGCTGGGATGCAGCTTCCCACAGCAGCGTCACGGAAAGCCGCCTGTCCCGGCCCACCTGCCCATTTTGGGGATACTCATAGCCGATCAACCGAATCTGCCCGGAAAAATCGGCATCGCTGGGGCGCAGCAGAAAAATGCCCGGGTCCAGCGGCTGATTGGAGACCACCGCCAGTTCGCCCACATAGGCCCGCCCAACCGGAAAGCCGTCGGGTGTGTGGATGGGCAAGGGCAGGCGGCTGTCGGGATCGATAAACCCTACAAAGACCTGTGTCATCAGCGGGGAGCGGTTGTTTACGTTGTCCCACACGGGAACCCGGTAGCGGTCCGCGTAAATCTTCCCCGGCTGCCACAGGCTTGTCGGCAACCGCCCCCAGCCCGGATGGGTCGTCACATTGCCCACCACCAGTTCCTCCTGGGCCAAAAGCTGCACAAAGAGGGGGTAGTCACGTTGGATGGGGGCCGGCGCGCGCATGTAAAGGGTGACGCTGACCTCATCCTGTGGCTGGAAGCGCCCGCCGGCCACCTCCACCGCCAGCAGCTCGATCTGATCCCCTCCGGGCGTGCCATACAATACGTGATAGGGCGTGGCCTGGGGAGGCAGCGCGTCGAGAGGGGTGGGCGCGTAATAGCTTGCCGGCAGCAGGACCGTCAATGCATAGAGCGAGGAAGCAAACAGTCCAGCGGGCAATGCCAGCGAGAGTGGCAATCGCCAGCCTGTGGGCGTCATCTGTATCCACGACCCCAGGCCCACCACAATCAGCACGCCAAAACCGCTGATGGCAGGAAAAAGCAGCCGTCCTTGGCCGCTGGTGGCAAAGGTGAGCCAATAGAACATCAGCCCCGTCAACATCAAGACCCAGACCAGCAGCAGAAGTTGAACCCGTATATGTGGCTGTTCCAGGACATTCCCGACCCGCGGCCAGGCCACCAGAACCGTCATCGCTACGCCAGCGGCCGCCAGTATCCCCACCACATCCAGCGCCGAATAGATAAAACCCGGCATCAGAATGCTGAACCAGCCAAACAGCCCCCAGAAGGAATAGCGCACCCCCCGCAGTTCACCCAGCAGATCGGCCAGCGTGCGTGAATCCACCCGCAGGCCGTTGATCGTCAAAAGCTGATTGACCCCCAGCCATTCGCCATAGAGCGTATAGTTGCGCCAATACCACCAGCCAGCAATCAGCAGCGCGGGGAGAAAGACCAGCAGCCCGGCCCGCACGAGCAGCCAGCGTTCCTGCCGCTGCCAGGCCAGCCAGGCGATGACGAAACCGCTCAATGCCAGCAGCCCCAGCGCGTGGAGTTTGCTCAGGGCAGCCAACCCCACCAGCACGCCCAGCACAAGCCACGCGTGCCACGCGACGGGTTCATCCATACGTATTAGCAGCCGGGCCAGCCAATAGAGCGTTGCCGTGCTCAGGGCGATTGCCAGATTGTCGTTGGAAATGGTGGCGCTGATGAATTGGAATTGGGGAATGGCTGCGACTGTCAGCAGGACGAGCAGGGGCAAAACCCGCGAACCGGGCAGGGCCAGCCGGGCAATTCCATAGGTGAAGAGGAGGGTGACAAGACCCAGCAGCAGGGAAAACCAGCGGCCCACGTGGACAGCCAGATTGGCCCCCACCAGAGGCATCTGCCGGGAACTGTAGAGCATCCGGTTTTTGTTGCCGGGGAAGAGGGGATCGCCCAGATTGGCGTGGGGGTTCAGCACACTGATGCGGTCAAAATCGCTCTGATCGATGCCCGCTATCAGCCGGCCCACCAGAAAATAGTAGAGCGGGGCCTGGGTTCCTTCGTGCTCCCACGGGCCGGCACTCTCCGCCGTCTGTACGGGCAGTCCGTCGCCCTGGGAGAGTCGCCAGGCAAAGGCGTAGTGATGAATCTCGTCCGGTGCTTCAAAGGGGGGGACAGTCAGGCTATACCAAACACCCAGCAGTAGAAAAAGGAGCAGCGTTCCACCGACGACAATCCATTCTGCGTGACGTTGCATATGGCGCCCGACCCATCCCAGACGCGGAAGGGTCGTCTGGACAGGGGGAGATGAAGCTGAATTGGTCAGGACAGAAGATTGCATCGGAGAGTATCGCAATGGATAGTGGGCATGTGCCACTGCCCATTATCTCAGTTTTCCGGCGTCGCGCCAAATTCGGGCCAAAATAGGCGAAAGGGCAATTGTAGAGAAAGGCCGTCCTCGCTCACCACACCGGCGCCGGTTGTCACCACCGGCAGCTTTGCCAGCGTATCGGCCGCGTAGAGTTGCAGGGAGAGCGTCGCTTCCTCGCCCAACACCGCCCGCTCCCCCCGGATGCCACTCTCCTCCACAATCAGCGTGCCCGGCGTCCACCAGAGAGAGGGCAGATAGCCGTCGTAGAATTCCCGTTCGGTCGGGGGCAAAGGGGGCACTGAAGCAGCGTCCGGCAACGGCTCCAATCCGGCAATATATTTGTAGCGCGTCTCCAAAGGCCGCAGCCCCCGCCAGTAGAAAGTGACGGGAACGACGGCCCCCGGCCACAGAGGCGGACCTGCCTGATAGCCCGCCAATTCAATCGCATCCCCAAAGTGGGCCTGGACGGGAAGCGCTGTGGCTGGCAACTCCTCCGCCACCACATCCCCCAGCAAGAAAAGTTCCAATGTGAGAATGGAATTGGGGCTGTGAAAGTTGCGCTCCCGGATGCGCAGGCTATTGTCGAGCAGCCACGCCTTCACCCGTTGCTGGGGGTCGCCATAGGGGTACATTTGGGATGTGACCAGCCAGACCCGGCGATAGCGCCCGGCCAGACCGGAGAGTACGGCTTCGCTCTTTGCCCATTCAAAGAGAATGGGCATCCCCCACCAATGCACATCTGCCCCCGCATCTGCCCCCGCATCTTCCGCCGCCCCGATTGCGTCCACGGGCAGATAGTAGCGGAAGAGACGCTGCATGTGGGGCGGGTTGAGCAGTAGCACATCGCCGGGCATCATCTCCTGGCGCAACACCTGGCCCATACCGGCGAAATCGTCTTTGCCATACTCCGGCAGGGAAAAATAGTTGACTGTGCTATAGGCCATTCCCCCGGCCAAAAGCAGACAGAGCAGCCCACCCGCGGCCCAATGGCGCTGCCAGACCAGCCCCAACCCGCCTGCCACCAGCAGCAAAAAGAAGCCGGAGATCATCGACAGATGGCGGGCATTCATATAGGCAGGCTGGATCTGATTGACCAGCACCAGCAGCAGAACGGGCGTCACCAACAGCGCGGGCAACAACCAGCCCTGCTCCTTCCCTTTCCAGCGTCGAATGGCCCACAGGCAACCCAGCAGACCCAGCCCGCCAAAGAAGAGGTCCAGCCACCAGACCCGTTCGATATTCACACTCAGCCCCAGGCTGTAGGCGTTGAGCAGATCGGGCAGCAGAATCGAAAAGGGAAGAGAGACAAAATTGGCCCCGCTATGGGGCTGGCGCAGGATCAGCCAGGCCGCGCCCCCCAGCGCGCCCGCCACGGCCAGCAATCCACCGCCCACCAACAGAAGGGCCAGCTTGCGTCGATGGCGCACTGCCCCCACCAGCAGAAGCGCGTGGACGGGCAAGAGCAACGCGGCAAAATAGTGGCTGGCGAGAAAGAGAGCGGTTACACCCCCATACGCCATCAACCGTCTGCGCCGCTGGGCCGGGTCGCTCTCTTCGGCCCACAGCATCAGCAGGTAGCTGCTGACCACAGCCAGCAGCGCCGCCAGCGTATACATACGGGCTTCCTGCCCATACCAGAGATAGAAGGGGCTGCCCGCGGCCAGAAAAAGCACAAGCGGCGCAGCCGGCGCGGGCAGCACACCCCGGCGCACAAAAGAGCGGGCCAACGCCCACAGCCCCGGCAGCAGCAGCACAGCGGCCATCACCGACGGAAAGCGCAGAACAAATTCGCTCTCGCCAGCCAAGCGGACAAAGAGGCCCAGCAGCACGAAATAGCCGAAGGGGTGTTGATCGATTGTGGGTACATCGCTGAGACTGTCTGAAATGAAGATACGCCCAGCCAGCAGATTCGCCCAGCCAGACTCGGCCCGTTGCAGGCTCAGGCTCTCGTCCCACCAGAGATTCTTGGCATCCAACTGCCAGGTGAGCCGGGCAAAGGCGAAGAGAATGAGAATCAGCAACAGCCAGCGCATACCGGAACGCATCTGACCGGAAGGTATCTGTTGGGTAGGCGGCGCGGAAGAGAGAGGGATGTGTTCGACAGTCATAACTACCGATTATCTGGCAGGGGATTCGGATCGGCCAAACCAACGGACAGGCCAATGGACAAACCAACGGACAGGCCAGTGGACAGACTGTAGAGGGGGAGATGGCGGGCGGCGATGGATTCCCAACCGAAAAGGCGGCTGGCGGTGCGTGCGTTGGCGCGCAGGGTTGCGGCCAAATGGGCATCGTCGGCGATGCGCGCCACGGCCTGGGCTGTGGCGTCCGGGTCGTCCGGAGCCACTGTCAACCACTCGCTCCCGTCGCGCAGATCGGATAGCGGCATCTGGGGTGTGGTGGTGACAATCGCGCACCCGTTGACCAGCCCGGCCATCAGCGTACCCCGGCGCAAGCTGGCTCCGTCGCTGTAAGGCATTACCAGCGCATCGATGGCGTTGAGACTGGCCGCCACCTCCTCGTCGGCCAGCCGCCCTGTCCAGCGCACCCGCTCGCCCAGTCCCAATGCAGCAATACGCGCCTCCACTTCCTGCAAATAGGCGTAATTCGTAGGATCGCTCGCCCCCACCCGCTCACCGATCATCAGCAGATGGGCGTTGCGTCCCTGAGCCACCAGCCGGTGGAGCGTCTCGACAAGTGTAATGCCCCCTTTGGAGCGATTGAGAAAGCCGAAATAGGCCAGCAGCAGCGCGTCGTCGGCGTATCCCCAGGCTGTCCGCACAGCCTGGCGTTCGGATGCGTTCAATTCTCTGCCCTGAATGTTGCTGCCGATGGGGATGGCCGCGAGATTGGCGACCCGCCCACCCGATCGCCCACCCGATCGCCCAGCCAACTGGCTGCGGTCCTGCTCGTTGGTGACAATCGTCACATCGGCGGAGAAAGCGGGCCGTTCCGTCACCCAGCGCCGCAGCCGCGCCCCCGCTTTGGGAAAGAGATAGGGAAACAGCAGGTCGTGATAGGTCCACGCCACCCGCAGGCCCCGGCGTCGCCAGAGCAGGGGGCCAAAGTTGATGGCCGGGTGCATTCCAAAGGCAGCGGTCTGGTATTGGACGTGAATCCAATCCGCGCCGATGCTCTTGGCGCAGTCGGCGATTTTCCCCAGGCTGCCCCACCCCCACCTGTCGATACCCTTGTCAATAAGCTGGGGCATAGAAGTTCGACTTCTGCGAGAAGTCGAACTTCTGGAATCATCTTCGGCGGGAATTGTTGCGCGCCGGTCGGTCAGTACGGATACCTTCATGCCTTGGGCTGCCAACGCCTGGCCCAGGGCCGCTGTATAGGCCCCCACACCGCCCTGCATAGGCGGATATTCACCCGTCACCATCAGAATGTGCATCAGAGTTGCTTTTCCAGGGTGTAACCCCGATAGTTCATTTCTTCAAAACCGGCCTGTCGGCACAGCCCCAGCCCGGTCTGGTTGGTATGGCTGACGAACGAGATGAGGGTGCGGTTGCCCCGCAAAATGGCATCGTTGATCATCCGCCGCAGCAGCCAGCCGCCGATCCCTCTGCGTCGCCAGGCCGAGGCCACAATCAGCTCCAACAGCCCGGCGACCGGATTGGCGCTGGCCGGTTCCTGCACCTCCCGCTCGATCATACGGGTGGCGGCAATGCGCACCTCGTTTTGCTCGTATACCTGATAGCGCACGCCGGTCTCGTCGTATTGGGGATAGAGCGTGTAGCCAGCCGTGGGAACGTCTTCCCGTGCGGGGCGTTGCAGGGGGTGGGCCAGGCAATAATAGCGCTCCACAGGACGGTAGCCCGTCTGGTTCAGCCAGCGGTGGTGATCCTCCCAAGCGCTGGGCAACACACCCGCACCCATCTGAAAATCTGGATAGCCGGTACTCAGGGAGTACGCCCGCACCCGACGCACGCTCTGCTCGTGCCAAAATTCCTCAGCTATTTCCAGCAGCAGATGGGCCGCCCGCCCTGAGAGGGAGTAGTCCTGGGGCAAGGCCAGAAAACGCAGCAGACCCAGCGGTCGGTCGTTCATCAGATGCTGGGTGGCGTGATCAAAACCAACGGCCACATCAATAAAACCGAGCAGGCGTTCCTCGGCCAGGACGCCAAAGAGTTGATGGCGCAGCCAGCGCACAGAATGGACTGTGGGCGGTTCGGGTTGAAAGCAGTGGGTCTGGATGGCGGCATCGTCCATCGGGCGGGAATAGGGCGCTTTGACCAGCGCCGCGGCCAATAGCCCGTGCATCTGATGGCTGTCGGGCGGATAGAGAATGCGGGTGTAGAGGCGTTCAGAGGCCATTGGCTATTGTTGCTCGGTATTGCTCGGCTATTGCGCTGTGGCTGCTCGGCTACGTGGCTATTTGGGTCTGAAGAATCTCCAGCAACTGCGCCTGATCGTTCAGACCAGGCAGAAATAGAGAGCGGGGATTGTCCAGATCGATCAGTTTTCTTTCGTTCAGTGGGTAGTAGATGAGAGTGATTCCCTTGAGCGTCCTGCCTGCTACTTCGACAGTAGCCATCTGCCGAAAATTGATAGGCTGAGGGGCTGCCAGCCGACGGTAGACGGTCATGCCCGTCGGCGTTAATTCTATAGAAGTGGTTGCCCAGCGCAGATTGACGACGACAAAACCCAGCGCACAGACGAAAAAAAAGAGAGTGGGCCAGGCAAAGCGTTGGCCCACTTCCCAGGCAAAGAGAAGAGAAACGACCAGCCCCAGGCCGACCATCAGCGTATAGGAAGGCCGGGGCGAATAGCGTGTGGAATCAGACATCTTCGTCGATGATCTCCACCAGCCGGTCTTCCAGTTCGGGGACCATACCGTGCAGCCGGGTGAACCGGACCAATTCCCGCCCCAGAAAGCGCACCCGATCCGCCAGTGCTTTGTCCACTAATGCGCCATCCTGGAAGGCACTGCGCACATTGGGAATGCTGATCTGTACGGGCAGGCTCCAGCCGCCCACACCCCGCACTACCACCCGCAGGTGGCCCAGTGTGTTGACGGCACCCGCGCTGCCACCCGCCACCCCCAATAGGCCAAAGACTTTACCCCGAAATTCGTCCCCGCCCATCAGGTCCAGCGCGTTTTTCAGCACGCCGCTAAAGCTGTTGTGATATTCCGGCGATCCCAACAAAATGTCCTGGGCCGCGCCAACCCGCGCCTTCATCTCCTGGGTTTGGGGATTGTCATCCCTGTCCTCCGGGCTGCTGCACAGGGGCAGGTTGAAGGTGGCGAGATCAATCATATCCACGGTTGCGCCCGCGGCCGCGGCGGAAGACAGGGCCAGGTCCAGGGCCAGGCGGGTGTAGCTCTGCTCGCCCCGCATACTCCCACAAATGGCCGCGATGTGAACCGGTACAAGCGCTGTTGGGTTTTCTGTTGCCACCTGACTTCTCCTGTCGAAAAGAACACAGATTGCGGGAATTGGGACTGACTGTACCGTTGCGATCAGTCGTCCGCCACTTGCCTGTCCGAGCGGACAAGAATGAGCAGCACCGCGAAACCGATCACCGACACTACCGCGGCGACGAGGATCACCCCGCGCAGAACAGTGCTTTCCCAAATCGCAGGGTTCAAACCGGCAAAGCCGCCCAGAATGCCGCCCAAAGGAACGGAAGCAATCAGGAGCATCCGCACCATCACCTGAGCAGGAGAAGGCAGGGGGCCGGGTTTGCGGTTTATTCGCTGCATCAATCCCAGAATCCCGGCCATGGGGTAAATGGCCCCTGTCAAAAGGAGGAGGATTGCGCCGATCGTCATCAAAATATCCATTGGCCGGTCCCGTCTGTGTTGTGGCTAACTGTCTGTGTATGATACCAGCAATCGAATTCAGACAGAAAACAGAATCTACAGTTGACATTGAATGTCTTCTCAAGTATACTCAATGAAAGCGCTTTCATTGAGCCGACTATTCTATAAAGCAGTCTGTATTTGCACCCTCCCGGCAGATATATCCCCCACCTGACTGCTCTGGCCCACTGGAAAGCCCATTTTGTTCCCGTTGACTGCTGTTCAATCGAGAACACTACCTTATGCCTGTAACAATATATGACGTTGCCAACGCAGCCGGTGTTGGGATCAGCACAGTTTCCCGCGTGTTGAATGAAAACACGAATGTGCGCGAAGAGACCCGCCACCGCGTTTTGGAGGCCATCGAAGCGTTGGGCTACAAACCCAATATCCTGGCCCGCAATTTGTCGCGCAGCCACGTTCAGACGGTCGGCGTTGTTCTCAGCTATTTTACCAATCCGTTTCAGGTAAATGTCTTGCAGGGCATCGAGCGTTTTCTCTCCCAAGCCGGGCTGGACTTGACGATTTTTAGCCTGGAATCGCCCAAACGGCGGGAGACGCTTCTGGAAAATCTCTCCCACGGGCGGCGCTGCGACGGGCTGATTGTGGTTTCTTTTACACCAGAAGAACGCTTTTTGCAGCGTTTCCAGCGGTTTAATATTCCGGTGGTGATTGCCGACTTTGCGGACGAACGCATCCCTTCTGTCTTTGTGGACAACGTGGCCGGCGGGTATATGGCGACGAAACACCTTCTGAATTTGGGCCACACACGCATCGGCTATATTTTAGATCACGTAGAACCGCCCAACGGCAGCGGTGGCAATGAGCCGGGCGCAGATCGACAGCGGGGATACCAGCAGGCACTGCTGGAGGCAGGGATTTCCTTTGACCCGAAACTGGTGTCGGAGAGTGGGCTGCACAGCCGGGAACGGGGGGCGGTGGCGGCAGAATGGCTGCTCAATCGAACAGATCGTCCCACCGCCATCTTTGCCGCCAGCGATATGATTGCCTTGGGTGTGATGGAATATGCCCGCGGGCAGGGGTTGCGCATCCCGGAAGAGCTGGCGGTGATCGGCTTTGACGACATCGAGTTAGCCTCCTTTGCCGGCCTGACGACTGTGCGCCAGCCCATGCAGGAGATGGGCCGCCACGCTGCGGAGATTGTCACCCGGCTGATGCGAGGCGAAAAAGTGTTGCGAATCTCCCGGCAGTTGCCCATCGAATTGGTTGTGCGGGAGAGTTGCGGGGCCTTGGCCGAAAGGGGGTGAGGCAGGGAAGCTGACGCATTTAGCGTATGGATATGCAGTCTTTTGCTGTGCTGCTTCCCATCTTTCAACAGAATTTGTCTTTTTCTCTCGGAAGACGATCCCCACGGACGTTTACCGAGCCTATTAAGCAGGGCCGGAACAATACCGGCAAGAGTATTTCATTTTATCCACATAAGGAGAAGCTCCACATGAACCGTAAATTTGCACCACTGTTTGTGCTGCTGCTAGTGGCCTCGCTGCTTTTGGCAGCCTGCCCAGCCGCCGCGCCCGCAGCAGCCCCCGCCGCCGAGGCACCTGCCACAGCAGAAGCACACGCCGAAGCTGCACCCACGGCCGCTCCGGCTGCCGAAGAAGCCGCGCCCACCGAGTCCAATGCGGATGCGGATGCAGCAATGGCAAAGGGTTTGGACGAATTGGCCAATGCCTATAAGGGCGAGTATGAAGGCACAATCGTCACAATGACTGGCCCGTTCACGGACGAAGATGCTGTCAAGTTCAACAATTCCATGATGGAATTTGAAGAGAAGACAGGTATCGACATTCAGTATGAAGGCTCGAAGGAATTTGAGGCGTCGATTACCGTGCGTGTCCAGGCCGGCGATGCCTCGGACATTGTGGATTTCCCCCAGCCCGGTCTGCTGAGCACATTTGCCAGTCAGGGCAAAGTGATTCCGGCCACGGATATGATTTCTGCTGATTGGCTGGCAGAAAACTACCTGCAATCCTGGCTGGATATGGCAACAATGGAAGGCCCGGATGGTCCCAAACAGTACGGCGTCTGGCAGCGTTTTAACGGCAAATCGCTGGTTTGGTATCCCAAGAAGATGTTTGATGCTTCTGGCTACGAAATCCCGACCACATGGGAAGATCTGCAAGCCCTGCAGGATCAGATCGTCTCCGATGGGGATACGCCCTGGTGCATCGGAATCGAGTCCGGCGCGGCCACGGGATGGGTTGCCACCGACTGGACTGAAGAGATGATGCTGCGCACGACTTCCCTGGAGAACTACGACGCTTGGGTGGCTGGTACGCTCAAGTTCGATTCCCCGGAAGTCCGCACGGCGATCGCTGGCTTTGCCGACATCTGGAACAACGACGCCTATGTCAGCGGTGGACGTGCCGCCATTGTGACCACCTTCTTTGGTGACGCTCCAACTGGAATGTTCCAGGACCCGCCCACCTGCTGGCTGCACAAGCAGGGCAACTTCATCACCAGCTTTTTCCCGCCTGAGGCCAAATACGGCGAGGATTACGGCGTCTTCTATCTGCCTGGTCTCGACCCGGCTTATGGTAGCCCCTTCTTGGTGGCTGGCGATATTATGGCCGCGATGGCGGATCGCCCAGAAGTTCGTGCTGTGATGCAGTTCTTCAGCACGGGCGAAGGCGTAAAGGGCTGGCTGGCGGCTGGTGGCGCGCTTGGCCCGCAGAAGGATGTTCAGTTGGACTGGTACGGAAGCGATTTGGAACGTGACATCGCCGGTATCGTTGCCAATGCGACATCAGTTCGCTTCGACGGTTCCGACCTGATGCCTGGCGCAGTCGGTGCTGGTTCCTTCTGGAAAGGCATGACCGATTACTTCTCCGGTGCGGCTGATCTGGACACTGTTCTGAAGGAAATCGACGCATCCTGGCCACAGTAATGTGTTTTCTGAAAAACCGAGTGTTGACACCGACTCCGCCAGTATTACTCGGCTGATTTGTATCTTCTCAATATTCAGGGGGAAGACCTGTCAGGTGCGCCAATAAAGAAGCCTTGCCAACCCAGAAAATCTGTTGGCGCACCTGACAGGTCTGGTGTTTACCCTACTTGTTGAGAAGATACGCTGATTTGACGGAAAGCTCGGTTTTTGGCGTGTTACCTGAGAGGATAGGCTCAGGTAACACGCCAACGTACGCAATTCGGCGGTGTGAATCCGACGACATGAAATAGAGAGGTTTACAATGCAACGCGTCACAAAAGAGATTGAGAAGAGTGGCGGGCTGATAGAGTGGATCGCCAGCAATGTCTCCCGATTGCTGGCAGCCATTGCCATTCCATTGCTTACATTTCTTGGCCTATATTCGGGCTTCTTTTTTCTGCGCGACAGCAACGCCTCTCAGGGTGTGACAGCATTGGTCGCTATTGTTTGGGGTGTGGGCGGGGTGGCGGCTCTCTATCTGGTTGCCAATGGGTTTGCAGAGCAGCTACTCAACGATCGTTGGCGAGCCACCGTACAACCCTTCATTTTCATTGGTCCAGCCGTGGCGATTCTGCTCTGGTATCTGGCCCTGCCGACTCTGCGCACGTTTTGGATCAGTCTACAAGACAACAACGGCTCCCAGTTTGTTGGGCTGTCGAATTATCTGGCGGTCTTCACCAACCGCAATATGTTTACTGCCTTTCGTAATAATATCCTGTGGATTCTGTTTGGGGCCAGCAGTTCAGTGATCATCGGTCTTCTGGTGGCTGTATTGGCAGACCGGAGCCGCTTCGAGCGCTTGGCAAAGTCCCTGATCTTTATGCCGATGGCGATTTCGATGGTGGGCGCTGGTGTGATCTGGAATATGCTCTACGAAGTGAACCCAGATGTGGGCCTGCTCAACGCCATCTACACCGGCCTGACGGGGAACCCGGCCATCGCCTGGAAAGCGGCAGCAACGATTGCCCCCTGGAACAATCTGTTTTTGATTGCGGTGATGGTCTGGCTACAGACCGGCTTTGCAATGGTACTCTTTTCGGCGGCGATCAAAGGCATCCCCAGCGAGATTGTGGAGGCTGGACGCATGGACGGAGCGACGGAAATACAGGTCTTCTTCCGAATTATGATTCCCTACATTACGGGCACAATCATCACCGTTTCCACCACAATTATCATCTTCTCTCTGAAAATTTTTGACGTTGTACAGGTGATGACCGGCGGCCAATTCGGCACACAAGTTATCGCAACACAGTTTTATCGGGAATACTTTACCAACCAAAATGCGGGATCTGGCTCGGCGATTGCGATCGTCCTCCTGCTGACTGTTGTGCCGGTGATGATCTACAATCTGCGTCAGTTGAGCGATCAGGAGGCTTTCTAATGGCAACGACAACCAGCGTTCGCAAGAAGAGTGGCAATACTGGGCAACTCCTGGTCAACGGAGCGCTTCTGTTGATCGTTCTCATCTGGACGATTCCCACATTTGCCCTGCTTGTTTCCTCCTTCCGTACCCGCTTTGACATTCAAACGACCGGCTGGTGGACAATTCTGCCTCACCGGGCCTGGGTGACAGTGGAAGAGTTTCAGCCCCGCCCGGAAGTGGACCGCGACAGTGTGATGACGCTCTCTGGCGCGCAGGGGACATTCGAAGAGTTTCGCGCAGGGATCGCTCTGGACAGCAGCAAGCAGGTTCTTTGGGTCGGTAACAAGCGTATTGGCAAAGTCGTGGTCCAGGAAAAGGAATGGACGACAAACCTCGACTTCACATTGGATAATTACGGCCAGGTGTTGGCGGGCAAGACGTTTGAGATTCGCCAGCCGGACGGCTCGATTCGCACAGAGCAAGCGGACAATTTTGTCGGCGCATTTCTCAATAGCCTGACCGTCGCGATTCCCGCTACACTGATTCCGATTCTAATCGCAGCCTTTGCCGCCTACGGTTTTGCGTGGATGCGCTTTCCGGGCCGCCGCACTTTCTTTGTGATCGTCGTAGCCTTGTTGGTTGTACCCCTACAAATCGCGCTGGTTCCGATTCTGCAGGACTACGTGCGTCTCCAACTCAACGGCACATACCTGGGCATCTGGTTGGCTCACACGGGTTTTGGCCTGCCCCTGGCCACATATCTGCTCTTTAACTATATCCGCGGTCTGCCCCGGGACATTCTGGAATCGGCCTTTATCGACGGGGCCTCCCATTTCACAATTTTCATCCGGCTCATTCTGCCTCTTTCCGTGCCCGCCTTGGCCTCCTTTGCCATTTTCCAGTTCCTTTGGGTTTGGAATGATTATTTGGTGGCCCTGATTTTTGTGGGCGCAAAACCAGAGGTTCAAGTGCTTACAATGCGCCTAGCGGAGATGGTTGGATCGCGGGGCAACGACTGGCATCTATTGACGGCGGGTGCTTTTGTCTCAATGATCCTGCCGCTGGTTGTTTTTTTCTCGCTTCAGCGCTTCTTTGTGCGCGGTCTGTTGGCCGGTTCGGTCAAGGGGTAGACTCGCTCGCTTCCTATCGTTCTATACAAAATGAAACATGAGATTGCTGTCTGATCTCATGTTTCACGTTTCACAAATTCTGTCCACTTGGGTGGCGCACTCACGTTGACGGCGTGCTAGGCTGTGGTATACTTCCAAACAATCGTGAACCATCTCTGCCCATTTCGTGGCGGATATTGTACCCAAAAAGGACTGTCTATGACCCACACTGCCGAATACATCCCATCGATTCCCGACAGCTTGGCCGAAGCAAAACCCAAGAATGGCAATTTGAAGTTTATTCTGGGCGGCGTTGTCATGCTGGCGCTGGTCGTTGTGCTGATTGTCTACTCCACCGTTTCTACCGGGGCCTATTACCTGACAGTGGCCGAAACGCTGGAACGTGCGCCCACCCTTGCCGGGCAGCGTGTGCGGGTGAGCGGCACTGTTGTTGACGGCAGCGAGGATTGGAAACCCCAGGAGATGACCCTGCGCTTTGCCGTGGCCGACGAGAGCAGCCACCAGGAGTTGCCGATTGTCTTCTATGGCCCCCGCCCGGACAATTTCCAGCGGGCCGCTTCCGCGATTATCGAAGGCGAATTGATGAGTGACGGCTCCTTCCAGGCAGACACACTCCTGCTCAAATGTCCCAGCCGCTACGAGGAAGAGCCGGAAGAAGTCTTTGTCCAGTCCACCCGCTAGGGCAGAGTGAGCAGTGTACAGCAAACAGTACAAGCCGGTCGGCGCGATATCTGACCGGCTTTTCTTTGGGCAAGTATAGCCTCCACAAACGAGCATCGACAATGCGATCTTTATTTTCCCGACACCGCTTTTCCGCTATTGCGCTATTCCTCATCATTCTCTTTCTTCTTCTTCCCGGTCTGCTGCTGGCGGACGAAACACTCGCTCCCGCAGGTCAGGAACCCTCGCCTCCTTTTGACATCGCGCAGGTTCCCGCACCGATGACACCGCCCAATGCCCGTTCTGGCCGCGCCCTCTTTGCCGAGAATTGTGCGGCCTGTCACGGCGAAACCGGGCGGGGCGATGGCCCAACCGCGGCCAGCCTGCCCGGTCCGGCCACAGCCTTTGCCAACCCGGACTCCGTCTGGGAGCGCAGCCCCGCCGAGCTTTTTCACACAGCCAAATTCGGACGCATTGAAAAGCTGATGCCGCCCTGGCGCAACCGCTTGAGCGACGGCCAGATTTGGAACGCCATCTCCTACGCCTGGGATTTGCACACGGACCAGCTTTCCGTGGAGACGGGCGGCCTGTTGTACGCGGGTGCGTGCGCAGAGTGTCACGGCAACACAGGCGCGGGCGACGGTCCCAACGGCGGGGAGGTGGTCTCCGATTTCACCGACGCCCGCTATGCAATGGCGATCAGTCAGGCCGGTTGGATGGCCGGTTGGCAAGCCGCCCACCCGGAAGTGGGCGCTGATTTCAGCCAGGAACAGCAGCGCAATGTGTTGGAATTTGTGCGCACCTTCTCCTACACCCCGGCCTGGGCATCCGCCTACAAACCGGGCGCGGGTGTGCTGAACGGGCAAGTGGTGCAGGGCACTGTAAACGGCGCGTCTGTGGAGGGAGTTGAAGTTGTACTGGAAGGCTTTGTCGAATTTGCGTCGGTGGCTGCTTTTACAACCACCGCCAGCACAGATGGCAGCTTTTCGTTTGTGGATTTGGGCACAGACCCGTCAATCGTCTATTTTGCCTCGTCTACGCTGGAAGGGATCAGCTACAGCAGCCCGATTTTGATATTCGGCGACGGGCAAAGCAGCCTGGAAACATCGGTGAATGTCTATGAACCCACCGACGACGACAGCGGCATTGCCATCGAGCGGGCGCACTGGATTGTGGATTCCCAACCCGGCGCGCTGATCGTTGGGCAGATTTACGCCTACAGCAACAATCTGGACAAAGCGTTTACCGGTCGCACAGTCGAAGGTGTGGATATGCCGGTGACGGTTGCGATTTCTCTGCCGCCAGCCGCCGTGGAGATTACTTTTGAAAATGGCGAGTTGGGCGGGCGTTTTCAGCAGGTGGGCCATACGATCTACGACACCGCGCCAGTTGTCCCCGGCGCTGGTACACGGCAGGTGGTTGTGCGCTATGCCCTGCCCTACGACGGCACATCCACAGAATTTACGGGCGCAGTGCCCTATCCGGCCAAAAGTCTGAATCTGCTGATATCTGAATTGCCGGGGATGGAAGTCAACGTGACCGGTCTGGAAAGCCTTGGCCCCCAGGATATTCAGGGCAACGTCTATCAGATGTGGCAGAGCGAGAATGTGACACCCGACCAGAAAGTGTCGGCCCAGTTGTCCGGTCTTCTGGAAGCCGGGGAGTTGGACCCGCGGTCTGCTGTGACCGGCGATGGGACGCAAACCCCTGTGAGTGCTTCGGCTCGTGTCCCGCAGTTGGAAGAGTGGACACCCTGGGCATTGGGCGGCGTGTTGCTCTTGGCGTTGATTGCTGCGGTAGCCTGGGCGTGGCGGGCGCGTATGACCCAGCCCGGCGATGAAAAGTCACTGATGCGTAGCCAACGGGCCGATCTCGTTCAACGCATTGCCAAACTGGACGATCTCCACGCGGTGGGCGAAATCAACGACGATAACTGGCAGCAACAGCGGGCGCGGCTCAAAGCCGAGTTGCTGACTGTTGCGTTGAAACTGGCAGAATAAAAGGGGGATTAGAGAGGGAGATTGGCTGCCCAATCTCCCTCTCTAATCCCCCACCCCCTCCAACACATCCGCAGCGACTGACACACCCCCCAAACTGGCGAACTCCGCCTGCAACGCGCGCGCGTTGCGGCGGATGGGTGAATCGTCGGGCAGCGCATTGCGCAGGGCCTGAACAAGCACGGCCACCGTCACATCTTTGGGCGCAAACCGATAGCCCACACCGCTGCGCGCCACACCCTCGGCCTGACGGGCCTGGTCCGCGGCGTGGGGGACGACAATCTGCGGGACGGCGTGGGTGACGAGCGCGTGGGTTGTGCCCGCGCCGCCGTGATGGATGGCCGCCGCGGCGTAGGGGAGAACTTCGGAGAAATTGACTCGGCCCACCACCACCGACGGTTTGGGCAGACGGGCGCGCAGATTCTGGCTCCACGCGCTGTTCACGTCGTTGCCCACGGCCAGAATCGGCAGACAGCCGACCTGCGCCGCGGCGTGGGCTGCCGCGATAAAGAAGTTGGGATCGTCGGTGAAAGCCGTGCCCAGCGTAATAAAAGCCCAGGGCTGGTCCATCGGCAATTGGTTGAGCCAGGGGGTCTTCCAGGGCTGGGCGGGCGGCGCAATGCCACCCACCAGCCGGTTTTGGGGCAATAGAGAAAGACCGGCAAACCAGCGGGGACTCCAATAAGTCAGGTGCAGGTGGGGCGAGAGCAACGCCGGCGCGTCATCCCGCGCCCAATTCACCCCTTCAATCCCAAAGCGCTGGGTCAACACATCCAGCCGCTGCCGGGTCAATTCCGCCACAAACTGGGCGTGTTCCGGCAGGGAAGCGTGGATGGCGGGCCAGCCGGCCACGGCAAAAGGCACGCCCAACACTTCGGCGGCCAACCCGGCCCCGGCTACAAACATCTCGCTCACCACCAGGCCCGGCTGCACAGTCTGGCCGATGCGGATTAGCTCCTCCGTCGCCGCGGCCACCCGCTCCCCATCAAACCACTGGTCCAGCGAACGAACCATCCGTAGACGGGCAAATTCTTGGGGCGATTTCACATCTTCGGGGCGCAGGGGCGGGGGGAGCGGCCAACGCCAACCCGTTTCGGCCATCACGTGAGCGGTCACGCCGTTGCCCGTCAGGAAGGGCTGCACCGCCTGGCCGCTGGCCCAATGGACTGCGTGCCCTCGCCGCGCCAGTTCGCTGGCTGTGGCAAGAAAACCACCCCAGTCCAGATGGCCGACCAGCGGCGCGGAGGCAAAGAGAAAGCGCATTGGATTATCCGCAGCCGGGCGTCATGCGATAGAGGCCGCCGCCACCCGTCCCGATCCAGATCGCGCCGTCCGGGGCCGTCGTCACCGCCTGGATGGGCCAGCTCAGCAGCACCCGTTCGGCCACCAGCCGCCCGCCCGCGTTGGCAATCCGGTAGAGTCCGGGGTCCCGGCCATATTGGGCATAGAAAATTGTGCCGTAGGCCCAGGTGATGGCCGTGGGCGCGGCCGTGTTGAAGAGGGGGAGAACCGGTGCTGTCCACCACTCCTTCTGCATTCCGGTCAGAACCAGGGGAAAGCCGTAGTAGGGGGTTGCGCTCTCATCTCCTGCTGCAGCCGCCGCGGAAAGTGTGTTGGGGTCGAAGAAGTTTACTTCGTCCCCTGCGGTGCGGTCACCGGGTACATTGGTGGCCCCGTTGTCGGTAAACCAGAGCCGCCCGGACGGGTCGGCTGTCAGCCCGTAGGGATTGCGCACACCCCTGGCCGCGGTCTGGAAGACGCCGATATTGCGCTCGGAGACCAGCCGAGCCAACTGTGCCCGCACAATGCGCGAGCCAAAAGGATTGCCCCCGGCGATGCTCGTCGCCAGAGATTCGGCGGGCACGTCCCCGTCGCCCACAGCAATCAGCCCGTCCGAGTAGCCGTCGCGCACACCGCCCGCCGAAACGTAGAGCCAGCCGCCAGAAATGGCGATGCCGTTGTTGGCGTGGAAAAGCCGTCCATCCACAGAGAAGCCCGCGGCCAGCCGTTCGTATTGGCCCCCGTCTACAATCCGCCCCACTTCCCCGGCCCGGTTGAGATAGAGAACCCCATCCCGCCAGACCATCCCGGTGATGCGCCCGGATTCGGTCAGAATTTCGTTCAGGCCATCGCTGTCGTCGCCATACGAGACGGCGATGGAACGGCTGGGGTGGAAGGCGTCAAAGAGGATATTGGGGTCCTGCGCGCCGGTGGTGGGCGAATCCAGCCCCATAAAGAGGCGTCCGTCCGGCGCAAAGGCGAGGCTGGTGATGCCCCGCTCGTTTTCCAGTTTACGCTGCAAACGCTGCTCCACACAAAAGCCGCCCTGGGGGATCATCCAGGGATCGTTGTCCGTCGGGGCGGGCAGGCCGAGAGGTGCCGCGCTGAGTTCGACACGGGGTGTCGTCGCCTGGGCAGGGGCGGG
>Ga0209702_10002045_pt1 | contig 36508 bp, 41 predicted proteins | sample FRY01_FD_187210 | JGI IMG/M metagenome (GOLD analysis project Ga0209702, IMG submission 187210) | Freshwater microbial communities from Lake Fryxell liftoff mats and glacier meltwater in Antarctica - FRY-01 (SPAdes) (version 2) | ecosystem: Environmental > Aquatic > Freshwater > Ice > Glacier...
CGTTGTAGCGGTAGCAGAGTTGGAAACTTTTCTGGCAGCTATGCCGATTGCAGCGCCAACGCTGGTCGCCGTTGGGGCGGTGGCCGTTCTTGACCGTGTCGGAACTATCGCAATGGGGGCACAGGATCGGATGAGTATGTAGCATGACACCAATATAGCGAAATCAACTCATATAATCCATTACCCCTTTCTCTACCTGGAAACAATATGCCGAGCCACGACCTCAGGTGCTTCACCTGTGGGCTTCGGACGAAACCATTGAATTCTTAAAAAAGGTTTATACCATCGAGCCGCGCTTTCCCTTTATGGTCATCGATGAGGCCGGACGCTTCGTAAACCGCTGGATTCCGCAGGAATTTCCGGACAATAAAACCCTTCGGCAAAATCTGGGAGAGGTAGCGGTGAAGTAATCTTGTAAATAGGTGTTAGGAATTATTTAGCTGTAAATCAGAGCTCGTCAATCATAGAAATAAGGTAACTCCGTCGATGGAGTTACCTTATTTCTATGATTGACGAGCAGTTCTTTTAACGTTCGCCAATTTCCTTGTAGGTGTCTAAGGTGGCTTCGGGGAAGCTACGTAGAATATCTCCGATAACACCCTGAATCATCAGATCCCGGTCCTCACGCTTCGTGGGAGCTTTCAGTTTACCGGACGCCCATCCCTGCCAGATCATCTGGTTAGAGGTACTCTGGTAAATATTCAAAATCAGGCGTCCTTCCTGGTAGTTGTAGGTAGAGATATTATTGTTCTGAGGGCCATACCACCACCAATAGGGCGACATCGCACCGTTGGAACGTACTTGCTGACGATCCTTTACGTCGGTAAGGTAGCGCACCACCAATTCAGGGTTGTTTTCATCTAGGCGGTAGCCTTTCTGCTCCATCACTTTCGCGACGGCGTCGGTAATCCGGCGTAAGTTCAGGTTGCTTCCCAGGATCGGGTCTTGCGTCAAATCCTTTTCTGCTTCAACCCTAAACGTTTTAAACTGTTTCAGGTTAACACTTCGGTCATAATCATTCTGTACTTGAAACGAAGGTGAACAGGCTATAAACCACCCTCCGAGTAGTACAAGTATTACACTTGTCAATACGCTTTTCATGGTCATTATTTTTCTTGATTAAATTCAATTTACTTCTCGCAAGTAATAACGTAAAAAACTATTCCAACGGTGTATATTCTGTCTATAAAATGTATACAATCAAAATTCGGACTTCTGCCTGAGACGCTCCTATTAGTCCAGACAACTTCTAAGATAGTTTATGACGGAGGGGTTGCGAATTCCAAACAAAAACGGTTTTTATGCTAACTTGCAGCTCTTTAATAAAAAAGAGGTTTTTAAAGTATTTTTCGCCTCTTGTATTGCCCATTGTATGACTATTTTTTTGTGATGATTATAGAAACCGCGCAGCGAACCCGGCAGACCACGGAGTACTACTTTTCCGTGAAACTGGCCGAAGTGCGAAAGCTAATGGCCGAGGGCCACGATGTAATAAATCTAGGGATCGGAAACCCCGATATGATGCCTTCTGAGTCCACGTTATCGACGCTCAGTGAAGCTATCCTGAAACCCCAGACCCATGGCTACCAGCCTTACACGGGGATACCTGCTTTTCGGCAGGCTATTGCGGGGTACTATGCCCATACCTACGGGGTAACGCTTGACCCGCTTTCGGAAATACTGCCGCTGATTGGCTCTAAGGAGGGTATTACGCACATATCGCTGACTTTTCTCGATCCGGGTGATGAAGTACTGGTACCCGAGCTGGGGTATCCGGCGTACCGGGCGGTGAGCCAAATGGTGGGCGCAGTAATTAAAGAATATCCCTTGCAGGAAAATAACGGCTGGCAACCCGACTGGGAGGCGCTGGCTGCTTTGGTAACGGCCCGTACCAAAATCATGTGGCTCAACTACCCCCACATGCCGACGGGCGCGCCCGCAACCCCTGAGTTGTTTCAACGGGCAGTGGCCTTTGCACACAAGCACAAAGTACTGTTATGTCACGATAATCCGTACAGTCAGGTATTGAATAAAAAGCCACCGCTGAGCCTGCTTTCAATAGAAGGAGCGAAGGAGGTAGCCATTGAGTTGAACTCCATGAGCAAGTCGCATAATATGGCGGGTTGGCGGCTAGGCTGGATGTCGGCGGCCAAGCCTTACATCGACGCGGTATTGAAGATCAAGAGTAACGTAGATTCGGGCATGTTTATGGGAGTGCAGCAGGCGGCTACCGTGGCGCTTCAAAATTCTGACGAATGGCACAAAGAGCGTAATGCGGTGTACAAAGGGCGCTTAGAAGCGGCCGAGGCGATGCTGACCGCCTTGGGATGTACTTGGGATAAGACTCAGGAAGGCATGTTTTTGTGGGGTAAACTACCCGAAACCACCGAATCGGCAGAGAGCCTGATTAACTCCTTACTGACCGAGAAACATGTTTTTATAGCCCCCGGCTTTATCTTTGGTCCGAAAGGGCAGCGGTACATACGCTTGTCGTTATGTACCCCCAAAGAACGGATCTGGGAAGCAGTAGAAAGAATAAAGGACGAATCATAAACCGCGGTTGAGGATGTTTTTAGAGAAGTTTATATTTACCAACCGGAAGGCATTTCAGAACCTGTGCGAGACCCATAACGTGGATACCTTGTACGCGTTTGGGTCTTCGATCACCGCCCGTTTTCATCAGGATATCAGCGATATTGATCTGCTGGTATCGATTGATCCTCCGGCCTTGGCAGACAAAGAACGCGCGTTGGTGAGCCTGTGTACTGATCTGGAAAAATTCTTTGACCGGAAGGTCGATCTGCTGACGGCGGAGTCGATTCGTAATCCCTTTTACCGGGCGAATATCGACCGCACCAAAAAACTAATGTACGATCGGGAGGGAGAAAAAATATCCTGAAAGAGGGAGGCCTCATTTTACAAGGAGCGGTTAGGCGTTAGCTTCCTGTAATTATTTGATATGCATTAAATGCGCACTAAGATTTTGTAAAATAATAATTTGATAATCAACCAAAAGGCTGATGGCTATTAGTTCTAAATAGCTGACAGCTGTTTAGAACTAATAGTACTATGGTAATCAATATAATAGGCGTGGGACTTTTAGGTGGTTCGTTTGCGTTGGCGTTACGTGAGAAGTACCCCAATATGCGATTGGTTGGAGTAGATCGCTCGAGGGTAAATCAGAAAATTGCCCTGGCGAAGGGTATCGTGGACGAGATACTTCCGCTGGAAGAAGCCCTGCAACAGGCTGAACTGAACGTATTGGCCACGCCGGTGGACAGTATTGGCCGATTGCTCCCTTCACTCCTCGATCAGATTCCTGAAGGACGGACGATTATGGACCTCGGTTCGACCAAAGAAGCGATCTGTGCTGCGGTGGATGCGCACCCCAAGCGGGCGCAGTTTGTGGCGGTACACCCCATGGCGGGTACCGAAAACTCCGGACCCGGCGCGGCGTTCCGCGAGCTGCTTCCCGGCAAAAACGTCATAATTTGTGATGCCCAAAAAAGCCATCCTGATTCGTTGGGGTTGGTAGAAGCCTTGCTGCGCGACGTGGGCATGAAAATCCACTACATGACCCCTCCCGAACACGATCTGCATTTGGCCTACGTATCTCACCTGAGTCACATCAGCTCGTTTGCCTTGGGGCTGACGGTGTTGATGAAGGAAAAAGACGAAAAGGCTATTTTTGATATGGCGAGTACTGGTTTTTCTTCCACGGTCCGTCTGGCCAAAAGCTCCCCCAATATGTGGGCACCGATCTTTGATCAAAATAGGGATAACGTTTCCAAAGCCCTTGGCGACTACATTGACCTGCTCAAACGCTTTAAAAAAGCCATCGATACCCAGGACCTGACCCAAACCCACGAGTTTATGGCCAAGGCCAACGACATCGGCCGGATCTTGTCGGGGATTGAGAAAAAGTAAATGGATTTCGGTGACCGGCTTTTCGTGGTTAGCGACCGGCTTTTGGCCTTCAATATAGTCTTCAAGAAAGAATTTTGGGGCTCTCTTGGGAATGACAAGTATGATATTTTCGTTATCTTAGTAGGAAATTCAACGACACTGCTATGGAATATGAATTCAAGATAAAAACGGTAGAAGGGCTCACGGATGAACTGTTCTTTGATCTATGCCAGGCAAATTCCGAACTGCGCATGGAGCGCGATCAACACGGTAATATTATTGTTATCTCGCCAACGGGAGCAAATACAGGAAATTATAATAGTGAGTTAAATTATGAAATCACTCATTGGAATCGTCAGACTCGATTAGGCTACGTATTTGACTCATCAGCAGGGTTTACGTTTCCCAACGGCGCAGTCAGGTCGCCAGATTCGTCTTGGATTTACAAGGATAGGTGGGAAAGCCTTTCCCAAAACGAACAGGAAAAATTCGCTCCTATTTGCCCCGATTTTATGGTGGAGGTACGCTCCAAAATCGATCGACTTTCGGATCTTCAAACCAAGATGGAAGAATACCGTTCAAATGGCTGCCGATTGGGTTGGCTGGTGGATCGTCAAGGGAAAGCCGTCTACATCTACCGGGCCGATGGAAGCACCAAAACCATCAAGGGTGAGACAGTATCGCTCGATGGCGAAGACGTGTTGCCCGGATTTGTGTTAGAGCTATCTTTCTAGCAGTGCCGGAATACCTTGATCTCATGTCCACTACCACCCTTGAATTAGTTGTTGCGCACTACCAGGAAAACCTCAACTGGCTCAGGAAAGTACCTGCTCCGATTAGGAAAACCATCTACACCAAAGCGGAGACACCTCTTGCTCTTTTCCACAAAGCCCTTCCCAATGTAGGCTGTGAAGCCCATACATACCTGCATCATATCGTGAGTCAGTACGACTCCCTCGCCGATTACACCATCTTTTGTCAGGGGAAACCCTTTGATCATACCTTTGATTTTCACGCAAAATTACGGTCACTAGCCGTAGGTAGTCTTCCCGAAAAAACCTTTACCTGGCTGGGGCATATTATTGATACCGACACGCCGGATGGGCAGCTCTTTCGGGAGTGGTCTAAAAACGAAACGGGTGAGGGACTTGATTTAGCGGGGTTTCATCAAACACTTTTCGGGACGGAAGGACCGGGGCAGTATCCCTTCGTGTTGGGGGCGCAGTTTGTGGTGAGCCGTGAGCTGATCCGTCAGAATCCCCGCACTTTTTATGAGCACGCACTTGGTGTATCACTTTCTTTCCCGCAAGCCGCTCACTGCTACGAACGCACGTGGGATCGGGTATTTGGCCTGGAAGGTATCAACCGTACCTGGCTAGCCGGACGGAAGACGGTGTATTTGAAGAGAGTGAAACGGTTGGAGTGAGGAATTTAGGTCTTTCTTGTTCTTGTTTTGTGGATCATTAGCGTCGTGAAGTGTCCTGTAAGATCTTCCATGCGTTCGTATAATAACTTAATCAGTCCTTTTCATTACTTCGGTATCGGCAAACCCATAGGGTAAAAATAATACACTTATACCCTCTATCTGATGAGCAAATACCCACTCGCCAAAATCTTTGTCCTCCGTTAAAATTATTCTTGGTGGGTTGCGCGAAAGGTCAATGATTGACTCATCTTTTAGTCCTCGGCTAAGTTCAAAAACAGAATAGACCTCAATACCAACTTATCTGATAGCTTCGATGATTCTGTAATCGATATTTTCATTGGCCAGTATCACGCGGTAGAGTCTATGATTTCTTCATTGGCAAGAACATCTACCACGTAGAGCAGAACCGCACTAACATCCTCTGCGGTGATGTGTGGGTATGCCTTGGTAATATCTTCTGGTGTGACTCCTTGTGCTAGCTTACGTAGGATTAACTCAACGGTAATTCTGGTACCCTTTATTACGGGTTTACCCAGCATAACCCGGTGATCAGAGGTGATACGTTGATGGTATCTGCTCATAAGAAAAATGGGTCTAGTGAAAATAGCCAATAATCTTTAAAAACCATTTAACTCCGACTCACCCAATAGTCCCAGATCAGAAACATCTCCAGTTTCTTCATTGGCGTCAATGTCGCTGAGTTGGGAGTATTTTACCGGGACGACGTAGCCGCCTAATTCCATTTTTAGCCGAAAATAATCGCCCTGAAAGCCGTCTGAATCGCTGTGTAGGCCCACAATTGTGACGCGCTTAGCCTCGGTACCGCTACCTTTTTTGGGGAGCGTTGCCGTGGCCTCGAAAGGGAAGTTCAGGCGGTCGTTCATTGTCTCGTATCAGCCCGAGCTCATTTCGTATTCGTCGTAGCAGTCCATGATGATTTCGTAGTCGATGATGTGCTGGATTTGGTCGGGAGTTAGCATGGGATACAAGAACGGAATGATGGCTAGAATAAAATTTCAAAAATCATACTAATAGCCGATTCACTCTACTACCAATTAGTCGGTCGGGCATACGTTCAGTCCTATTAATTTTCCGGCACTTTTCAAGTTCTTCATTTCTTACGCTTTGCGTTGAGGAAAGGCGTCCCTTGTGTGTAATTGGATGAAATGTAACGGTAGTTTCATCGTTTTCAGAAAGCCGATTTTTCTTGAATAATCCAAAACCTTTTCCACTTGAAAATCGTCCATAATTCGTAAAGATATTTCTATCATGATGATCTTCTCTTATAATTGTTAAATCGACTTTGTAGGTAAAATACTGCTTTAAAAAATCTTCCAGTTTGGCTTTTTGGCCACCAATAGGTTGAAAGGATTTTTTTGCGTCAAAGCCAATGATTGTCAAATGAAATACAAAATCGGCATCAAGGGATTTCGCCATGATGGCTTTCAGTATACTTTTGACATTATCTAGATTATCGTCATTTGAAAAAAGGTAGTTGTCAGTGATAAGAAGTGAGTTGCAGGGGTGTTGTAGCTTTGAAAGCCCATTCCAGTCGCGCATCCCTTTATGAATACGAAGGTCTTCTACGTTAGATAAGAACTCCATTTTATCAAGAGAGGTAGAATTTGCCATAACACACCCAAAACGCTCTTCTAGGTTAAGTTCTACCTGCTCGTCAAGCAAGAATAAACGGGCTTGGGCATCATTGTGAAAGGCAGATGTTTGGCAGGAATTGATAAACGTCACATCCGTGAGAGGGAGTTTTTGAGCTATTTGCCTGAATAAAGGCCGTAGTGAACTATCCTTGTAGGCATCCTCAAAGTCAAAATCAATAATTAATTCTATACCGTTTTGTGGGTTACAGAGTAGCCTATTAACAAAGAAATGTAATTCTTCGTCGGCACTATGATTTAAGAAAAAGTTGGTTAGAAAAGCCTTATTTAGATAAATTTTCATCTTTTAGTTATTACGGGCTTTATTGTTTTTTAAACGAAGAAGCTCCAACTCCCAGTTCGCCGCCTCATCAAAGAACCCCGGCCCGAACTCATCGGATAAGCTACCATCTTCCAGGATTTCTATTTTCTTTACCTGCTTTTCCCCCACCGGAACCTTACCCGGCTCATGGAAGTAGTAAATGACACTATCCTCAGGCTTGACAGTTTTGATGGCTGTTAAGTATTGGAGCTTCCGGATAAGGTACTCACTGTGGGTTTCGATGATGAATTGGATTTGAAAAGTATCAGCAGCATCAACCAAAATATCAGCGAGTATACTTTGGAATTTTGGATGTAAGTTAGACTCAGGTTCTTCCAAAATTAGGATAGTAGGCTCATGAGAAAAAAAATCTATGTCTGGTACATGTTTTTTTAAGGCTAATTCGGATATTCTGAATATTAAAGAGGCAATTTGGGTGTATCCAAAGCCATAATCTAAAAAAGACTTTCCATTTATATTAGGAAAATAAGTTTGTTTATCAATATCATATTCAACCTTAAAATCACCATCAATACCTAATAGTTTGGAGCACTTATTGATGAATCCTTGAAATTTCATTCTCTCCTTATTACCTTGATAAAGAGATTTTAAAGTAAATTTGAATGAAGAGTTATTTTCTTCGGTGTATACCCTTTTTTGCTCAGTAAGGTTATGGGATAAAATATTGAGATTTTCTAAATTTTCGTAAATCCGTGGAGAGTATAAATCTTGAAAGTTATATTCTATTTTAATGTTTAGTTTTTCGCCCCAAATACTCTTAGAGTATGAAATTCCCAACTGTTTATAAATCCGATTACGTAATTCAATACTTTCATCAATTTCAATATTATTTTCATGGAGCCATTTATCCAGTCGTACCCCTTTGGGATCACTTATTGATTTAGAGTAAAAGAGAGGAAAATTTATTCCAAGTGTAAGTATACCTCCCTCGGTTATATCATTAAATAACTCAACATCAAAATAAGTCTCTGTTCCATCTACTTTAAGCAAACAGTTATTATTGGTATCCCTTAGTTCTATGTGATTAATGGAATAGGCTTTATTGTCATCAATTTCGAAGCGTAAATAGTAGTAAAGTAGCTTTGGTATATACCGTTTAAAACGGGGAGTTATAAATTTCGAAGTGTCGTTTTTAATTTTATTAGTCACAATATCCTCGCTATCCTTGATATATATGTAGTGTGGAAATACAAATGTTATAATCTGGCTATCAGAATTACTACACCTTACATTCGCTGCACTATTCAAACCATGTAATTTATTATCAAATTCAAGGGTCTCTGATGGCAAATTCCCCTTCTCAAAATTATCCTTCAACAACAGCAGCGCCTTATTCAAAGAACTCTTCCCTGAGCTATTGGGCCCGGTCAAGATAGTGATGGGTGCGAAGTCGAACCAAGTGTAGTCTTTAAAAACGCGAAAATTTTCGAGGCCGAAGCCTTTTAGGTGTGTTTGCATAAAATCTATTTAGTTACTCAAAAATATCATTAAATGAATTCATCAAAATCGACGTGCCTGTAAAAAGTACTCTGACGGGCAGCCATTAATTCCTTAGTGTCAAACGTCCCTGCTGATAGCTCTAAGGAAAGCACTTCCGTCAATTGGGCTTTTATGAGCGGAACGTCGTTAGTCACTATATCGAATACCATTTCATAATCAATTCCGGTATAGTTATGGGCGATACGGTTTCTCAGGCCACGGATTTGTGGAAGCGGCAAATTGGCATACTTACTTTTGAGTTCGGAAGACAGTTTAAAGCTCTGCTCGCCAATATTCATAAGGAGTAACAGGCTTGCATTGAATTTGGCCTGATCGTCCTGGTTAAAAAAACTAGCAGCATCCCTGAAACCTTTGGCGTAAATCATGATTTTACCTAGCGATTCGAGCATGGTCAACAAGGGAAGTAGATCGCCTTTTTTACTGCCTGACATACTTCAAGTCCTTTTGAGCGCGGTAAAGAATGATTGGATCGGCAAATTTCTCTGGCACTAAGTCAACCTTCGTTTGCAGAATGGCCTGCAATCGGGCTTGTAATTGTTCGCGCAGCTTGTAGTGCATATCCTGCTCCAACAGAATGTCGATGTCATGGTATTTCTCCCCTCGGGCAAACGACCCGAACAAGCCCAACCGTTCGATTCCGAATTCCTGAAAAATGTTTTCCCGTTGCAAAATGTCCTCTAATTCCTGAATTGTCATAGCATTGCTCTTTTACCCAAATATACACATTTTCACTTCTGCCACCAGTCGCTTTGCTCCCAACTCACCACATTCTCGCGGGCAGGGGTAATGGCCGTGTAGGCGTAGCGATACTCGTTGTCAGGAAACCACGGGTGAAGGACGACGTGGTTCCACTCACCATCTTGGGCGCGGTAGCCCGTGAGGCCGTGACCGTAGCGCAGGCGCATGGCATCCGGATCGTTGGCCGGGTACGGGTTGGCCTTATGGCCCCGATTCCTGGAAATGTCCGGAAAATTTGGTTCCATCGTCAATGACTTACCCAATAATCCCAAATCTGAAACATACCCAACGTGTCTTCATCGGCGTCAATGTCGCTGAGTTGGGAGTATTTTACCGGGACGACGTAGCCGCCTAATTCCATTTTTAGCCGAAAATTATCGCCCTGAAACCCGTCCGAATCGCTGTGTAGGCCCACAATTGTGACGCGCTTAGCGTCGGTACCGCCGCCTTTTTTGGTGAGCGTTGCCGTGGCCTCGAACGGGAAATTCAGGCGGTCATTCATGGTTTCGTACCAGCCCGAACTCATTTCGTATTCGTCGTAGCAGTCTACGACGATTTCGTAGTCGATGATGTGCTGGATTTGGTCGGGGGTGAGCATGGGAGAGTTGCGATTAGGCGGGTATTAAATACTGGATTGGTATGTTGAGTCCTTTACTCAGGCGTTGGATCATGGCTACGGTGAGTTCCTGCTTGCGGTTCAATACCTTGGAAACCTTGGTTTTGTCTCCAATATAAGGAATCAAATCCTGCTGCAAAAGATTTTCCTGCTCCATTTTATAACGCAAAAAGGCAATCGGATCACCGGGCTGCATCGGAACATGCATCGCCTCGTAAGCTTCAACGAGCGTCACCAGCATATCCATTTCTTCGTTTTCGGCCTGGGTACGGGTCGAATTTCTCATCAATTCCCACACTCGACTCAGTGCTTTGTGGTGGTGCTTTTCGCTTTGAATGTTATCCATTGTCGTTGATTGGTCAGAGGTGAGCATTGGGTAGATTATTGGTGTTCCAATCGCATTCTTTGCCAGTACAGAGGAAATAGACGATTTCGAAAAGTTCACTGATATGAATTTCCCATTCTTTATTTAGTTTACGCTGATCCTTATATTCTACTGCAAAATTTGGACTTGATGAATCTTTGCCATGAGTTAAATATAGTTTGTTACGAATTTTTTTATTCAAAAAGTCTAAATTTTTCATCAATTTAATATTAGGATTTATTTTCAATAAAATAAATCCTATCTGTAAATGTAATTTATCCTCATAGTCAACAGGCGTGTTTTCAAGAGCAGTATAAAGCGAGTATTGGCCTGTTGAAGTGTCATATTTTAAAAAACTTTTCTGAGTCCCATTAGTTAATATGTAATCATTTTTGATTTGCACATTATCAGAAATAATTTTTAATTTATATTAATAGTCTAAAAATATATCTGATTTATAGGTCCATCTAAAATGTTTTTTATAACTACTATTAAGGTAGGTGATAGGGGATTTAATCTTTTTGCCAACGTGATGTGAGTAAGTTTTTCCTTTGTGAAATAAAACTAATTCAGGTTGTGTCTTTTCATAATATGCCTCCTGTATCTCATTTAAGGTACTCCAAAGTGTCAAAAATGACAATTCCCACTTAGAATAGAAAAAAGTATTTTTGTCAAATTCTGTTTGTTCAAATGCTTTTTTTAGTAAGCCAAGAAACATTTTAAGCCGCTCATTGATTCACTCTTTATTTTTTTGTCCAGATTTATTTTTGATAAAAGTACTATTTTCTATTTCATTTATTTTTTTCCAATACTTTCTTAAAAGCGTTCCCTTTTTTAAGCAATTCTCAACGGTTTTATGAAAATTCTGAAAATTCTTAACAGAAAATTCCGGATCATTTGCAGTTTCGGGATGTTCTTTGACATAGTACCCGTCTGCTCCCGCTTCGTAGAGTTCATCCATGTTCCAAGCTTTGTTTGATGCTGTGAACATGATGACTGGAATTACTGGATTATTCTCTTTTATTTTTTTAAGTAAACGTATTCCTATTTCTCCATCTTGTAAGTAATAATCCAATATTATTAAATTATATGTGTCACAAGTAATATTTTTCAGATGACTTATTTCTAGTTTAGTACTAGAATTGATTACTACATTTCCTTTTTTAATAATATTTTTTATGAACAGCTTTTCTAAGCATTCTGACCAACCTTTATCAAAGTTATCATCAATAAATAAAATATTTAAATCTCCTTCATGAAAGGGTTCGCAATTACTTGGGTTTAGCTCATTTTTAAGTCCAATGTTTGCGAGTAAATATTTGAAATATAGGGTCTTAGGGTGACTAAACTCTGACATATCTAGCTCGGCTATCTGCGCCATACGGAAGGCTCCCCACTGGTTTGCTATATCATGTCCTGACGTTGCACTATCAGTCACGACTATACGGCCCCCAATTTGGGAGTGGTACTGCTTTTTGATATTATCGGGTGTAGTATCAAAAATTTTATCTAGATAATTGATAACGGGTTCTCCTTTGCTAAACTCGTCCTCTTCGTTATCTTCGCTAGACTCCCAAGTTATTGATTCTGGATTGATAATGCGTGTACCGTACGATGCTCGGATTATATGAGGTTCTGAGATTGAATACCTAAGTATATCTTCTATTTTGTTTTTTGATAAAATCAAAATAGGTAAATATTTAATATTCTTGTTTGATAATCGGATATATGTTGCTAGTTCATAGGCGGAATGAAAGGTATCATTCTTAACTTCGTTTACCCCTGTAAGCCAATTACTCAATACTATGCCGTCTATATTTTCGTCAAGTCTCTCGATTCTATTTATGATTTCATCAAACTCAATATTTTCAATAATGTTATTACCTTTATTATTTGGACCTATCACAGAGACTGATCTAAATTCAATAATATCTTTATAAGAATATAGTTCTGAAAAATCATGAAATGATTTATTCTGAATCAAAATTAGTTTCATAATAGTGATTTAAATGATACGATCTTTTGTTTGTTCGACTACAATGTTAATGTCATTTAAATAATCAGAAGGTTCATAATAGCTTTTCTCTCGTAATTTATTTGTCGCCTTCATGATTTTTGCTGTTCTCCAGCCAGCTAACATACATAATCTCTGAAATCTGGAATCACCAATAAATCTCTTCCAATTCGATACTGGCTCAAATATTGGCTTTTGATTATTAATCCTCTGGGATAAACTTACACTTTCTTTATAAAGATCTTTTTCAATTTCATTTTGAATAGCCATTGCTTCAAGTGAGAAGGCGTTGTTACCATCCTCTATCAATTTGAAATAAGGGTTTTCAAAATTATATGCTATCAGTATCTTATGAAGGTGTCAAAATTGTTATATAAAATTTATCTATTGTATGCAAAATGCTTGATTGAAGGTTCTTGAACATTGAATTCATCTAATCTCAAATGAATAGAACCACTGAATCTGATAAGCTTTGTGTCCTTATTTAGCTTTGTTCTGAATATTTTAATCTCTGCATCAGACATAATTGGGTTAGGGTCGTATGAATCAGGGTAGCTATTATGAATTACAATAAACTTTCTATCCTTTATCAAAGATTTAAACTCCTCAGAATTATAATCATTTGGAATTTTCCTTCTTACATCAGGCTCAAAAAAGAATTCAATCATATTAATCCCTCCGAACTGACTTAATCTTTCCTTCAAATTATTATACTGGTTTTCTGCTTTTTTCCTCCTCTCAGGGTTTGGATCAAATGGTTTTTCGTCTATAAATAAAATAGGCTTATTCATATTTTACGAATGATAAAAAGTTAATTTATGGGTAATCCCCTTATACCATGGGGCTTTATGGGCTTGGTTATCACCTGAGTTCAGAAATACGTGCTCCTGATTCTTTTCTTCGCTGTCCTGATACAGCACCGACCAATCAGCCAACGACCAAAGCCGCTGCTTCGTTTTTTGTAATCTAGGATGGTTAAATGCTGCTTTATTGGTTATGCATCCTTTTTCCAGATGCACGTAAATGACGGTAGCAAAAAACGGTTCTTGCTTCGTTCCTCGCTGGATTACTGCTGAGCGAAGCCAAAACTTTCGTTCGGCAGTAGGGGTACTGTATAAATCATTCTGTACGAGATCCTTCATTAACGAGCGCATAGCTTTCACTGCCTCCCAAGAATCAGTAAAGAATGAACAGTTAATGCCAAATTCTTCTTCATTTGGTAAGAAAATGCCACTTATATCAGCTGGTTCGGAAAAATTCTTCTTCTCAAACATCTTTTTTCTTATTCAGATTGATGGCGTATTCAACCAGCTCGAATATGGTTGGCTTCAACGCATTGGCTAGTATTAAATCCTGAAAGTAGTCGCTCCCTACTCGGATTTGCTCACGGAATTGATTAGTGGCTTTACTGACTGCCTTATCTGGCGAAACAGCGGGTTTATTTTCCGCTTCATTCTCTTCCACCTCCATGTTCACTTTTTTAAGCAGCAGCTTCGCTAAGAAGTTTTTTAGCTGTCGTGGGCTGCCTTTTAAAGGTAGCAGACTATGTTTCTCATAATAGGCTACGCCGGCCGTATTATATACATTGACGAAATCCGTCAGTTTGCGGTAAAGTTTGGGCGTGAGTACGCTTTTCAAGCCTGGCATTTGGGCGTTCACTTTTTCCAAATTAGCCAAAAAATCAAAATCACTCGTATCCGGGTCATGGAGTAGCTCCCGGAACCCCGTATCATTCACAACCCGGAAATTCCGTAGAAAATGCACTACCCGCCGGGGATTGTGATCAATCTCTGGTTTCCATGTTGGCAAAAACTCTGACAGAGGCTTTTCTTTAACCTCTCCCGTTTCCAGGCTACGGTATTGCGCTTTCACTTTCTGGTAAAGTGTGTCCTCGTCTCCTCGCACCATTTTGAGGTAGTTGATCTTACCACTCAGTACGTTACGTAACTGGGGCTGTCTCTTTTTCTTTTTGGCCGAAATCCGGGGTTTGTATGATTGCAGAAATTTTTGTTGCGCTGCCTCGTAGCCCAACGTTTCCCAATTGTGCAGAGCCCGTACCTCGCCTAGGTACTTACGCGACACGTTCACTTTATCGTTGACGGTAAGCCCCGTAACTTCCTGTCGGTTATTGCGGAGTTGCAGCCTTACTTTTTGCATATTGAGCGTAAAGCCTTCTTCCTGAATGATTTGGTCTAAATGATTTAGAAAACCGTTTTGGAAAGGCTCGTCGCAAGAGAAAGTAAGGTCATCAGCGTAGCGGGTGTAAGCAATTTTATGGCTTTTGACCAACGCTTCGATACGACGATCTAGGCGCTGGCAAATGAGGTTAGACAAAACGGGTGAGGTAGGAGCACCCTGCGGCAGGTTCCCTTCGTAACAGGCTAATTTTGCGATATAGCCAGCAATCGTAGGCTGCAAAGATAATGGCTTCAACTGCAATACGGTTTGTACTCGTCCGTGCGAGATGGTTGGGAAGAAGTTTTCCAGATCAATATTAAGGACGAATTTCTTGTTGGCGTGTATCGTGGCGTTAGTTACTACGCTTCTCTCAGTCACAAATCCATTAACCGATTGGGTAGGTTGGTAGCCCGCTTGTAATAGAAGAGCCAAACACCGCTGAATTATTTTAAGGGAATTATTGGGGGCAAGAATTATTCTTTTTCCGCCCGATTTTTTAGGGATTTCAAAAGACTTATAAAGCGTATCTATATTTTTGAGATTATAGGTAAGTCTTTTACGAGAAATTGGTTTTTTAGGATTAACTGAATCACTATTCTGGAACTCGATTACCTCATTCAACAGACATAATAAATCGTTAAAATTCTCTGCTTTACGAAGAGAATTCAGTAATGCCGATATGTCGAGTTGAAGAATTTCCATGTTTGAATAAAAAAGGGTGCCTGCCTGATTTCTAAATCCCATAATACCTCAATAATATAATACAGTACTTTTCCAGTAGCTGAATACATCCTGAGAAATTTCAAATTCGACCAAGTTCATTAGTCAAATTCTCGAAGAGTCAATAAAGGAAACCTTCATTGTAGGCGTTGCGAAACGCAACACAGGGTCAAATCTTCGCGGCAGACACCCAATATTTTAACTGATTAGATTATTATTACGCTTCATAAATCAACAGTTTTTCCCGATCAATAATAGGCTTGATATACGGTGACAAACCATCCGTCGCCACCAAATCCACTTTTCTGCCCAATCGCATTTCCAGACCTTCCATGATTTTGATGTACTCGATCATGCCTATGAGTTGAGTGCTATCCAACTCAACCAAAATATCAATATCGCTTTGGGGAGTTAACTCGTTTCGAGCCGCCGAGCCAAAAAGATAAGCCCGGCGGATGGGCTTGTCTTTCCAGAACCCTTGCAGGCTTGCACGTATCATTTGAATAGTTTCCATAAGGCATTCCTCTTTTACCCAAATATACACATTTTCAATTCTGTCACCAGTCGTTTTACTCCCAACTCACCACACTCTCACGGGCACGGGTAATGGCTGTGTAGGCGTAGCGATAGTCATTATCAGGAAACCACGGATGCAGAAGCACGTGGTTCCATTCACCACCCTGCGCGCGGTAGCCCGTGAGGCCGTGACCATAGCGCAGGCGCATGGCTCCCACGTAGGGATCATTGGCGGGGTGGGGGTTGGCCTTATAATCCCGATTCTTGGCCATTCGGTCCGCAATGAGGTTCCGGATTTGCTCCCCGGCTAGTTCGCTCGTTGGCGTTTTTAGGGTATCCAAGAGCACCTTGGTTGTTACGTGGATTAGCTGATTATCGGGGTCCCGGAACTCAATGGTAGCCGTCACAAATTCCAGCTCGGCCCGCTTTTCTACCGCGTCGTGAATGTCACGCACGATCCCCGTCTCTCCCTTCACAATCAGATGCTGATTATCCAACCAGTTTTCGTTCACCACCACCTGATCGCCGATGGCTAGCAAACCCGTATGCCCCAAGCGCTGTCGTACCATCTTGTTGAAAGTGTGGACGTTCTTATTGGCACAGCCAATCATCACCACCTGATCGGGGCGGTTGGGATCGTACAGTTTAAGGTAGCACGTTACCCCGGCGGTGGCGTTATAAAGCCGATGTAGGTTCAGTTTTCCCAAAGCCCGCCCTTCGTCGCTCCGGCGTCGGATGTCGTGAGCCATCGCCAGAATCGGCGATTGCCCGGCTTGTCGCTTCACTTCCGAGAGTTCGGCTTGGTGTCCCGTTAGGCTATGTTTCCCCGCGATGTAGCGCAGGTTCAGGGCCACCGATTCGGCTTCGTTCACCGGAGCCAACTGGTAGCGGTCGCCAATGAAGACGATTTTGTTACGCGGATTACCTTCCTTAACGTAGGCCACGAGGTCGGTCAGCAGCGAGTTGGGCGTAACGAAACTTCCCCCGGCGCGGTGGGCGTCGCTGATCATGGAGGCCTCGTCCACCACGTACACGCTGTACCCTTCCTGCGCATTGGCGCGACGTTCCATCACTATCCGATCGTCGTCGGTAGGTACTACGCGGTAGATGGTATGGTGGATGGTGTGGGCAATGCTCCGGGTTTTGTGGCCCAAGACCTTGGCGGCTCGCCCGGTGGGAGCAGTGAGGAAGCAGGAAACCTCCTTGGTATCCAAATAATCAACCACCGCCTTCACCATCGAGGTCTTGCCGGTACCGGCGGCTCCCCGCAGGATAAACACATCATCGCCGCATTCTTCGTCCAGAAACTCTTCCAAACGGTAGAGCGCCTCCGCTTGTTCGCGGGTAGCTTCGAAAGACAAAAAGCTGAATAGGGTAGTGGCGGAAGTAGTAGCGATTGTCGTCATAGCAGCGGTGTTTGGTTGTTTGATCCGATACAAATGTGGGGGGGATTTGGGTGCTTTAAAATTATTAAATACGTTTCTAATGTAGTTGATGTATCTTTGTTAAAAAAACTTTTATGGCCCGGACTCGTGACTCAACCTCAAACGTACGCCTGATGCGTATCTTCAAAATTCACCACTGCCTACGCACGATGAACACTTACTCGGCCGAAGAGTTAGCCACTGCTTGTGAGGTGGTGGACTCAGGTATTAACGTGCGAAGAATACGGGAAGACTTACAGTTTTTACGGGATATGGGGGCATCCATACCGAAGGGGAATAAACACGCTAAGTTCCGGTACGAGAAGGCTTTTTCTTTACTGGAAACTCTGGAAGGTGTGAAAATGGCCGAAACGGATGAAGTAGTATGCTACTTGAACCAACTGTACGAGAAAGCCCCCAAGGCGGCTTTCCTAGAACTGGATAAGGTATTTCTGGCGATGGAAAAGCGGATGAGAACCGCCGACGCGCAGGGTGATCCATTTTTGCAGTTTGAGAAAAGGGAATATCGGGGGCAGGATTACATCGCAACTTTACTGAAATATACGAAGGAGAAACGAACCATTGAATTTACGTACGAACCCTTCGAGAGGCCTGCCAGTCAACGTACGGTGTTTCCGGTATTCCTGAAAGAATACAATCACCGCTGGTTTTTGATTGGCTATGATCAAGAAAGGAATGCTTATCAAAACTACGCACTGGATCGGATTATAAGCCAACCACGGTATTCCGACTGGAAGCCTGCGGTAGAAGAACTCCCCGATCCGACTACCTATTTTAAGGAGTTGATCGGAGTTACGATGGAGGGAAAGGTAGAACGCATCGTGGTACGGGTAAAGAAGCAACGCGCTTATTATATCAGAACTAAGCCTTGGCATGCTTCCCAGGAAGAGTCAAATGGGAAGGAGGGATGGGTTGACTTTACTTGGACGGTCTACCAAAACCGGGAGCTCATTACCCGTATTCTGGAATTAGGCGCTGACGCCGAGGTACTGGAACCGGACTTGCTACGTAAGCGAATCCGGCAAACATTGAGAAGAGCGATGGAGAAGTACGAGGATAGGTAGTTATCCCCCCGCCTCAACCCACTTTTCTTCCGTTTCGTATCCATTCTTTTTTGTGTTTGTTCGGTAAGGGCGTTCTTTGGCTTATTAGTACCTTACCGGAGGTAAGTACCCTTTGTAGAATATACTATCACACAAAAAGGATGAAACACGTTATTTGTTTGCTTTGTTGTCTGACGTTGGTCGTTGGGCTTTTTCAGGAAGCGAATGCTCAGGTCACCTTGCAAAGCGTTGAAGAGGCCGTTATAATGGTCCGGCAACACAACACCGATTTACAAGCCGCCCGACAAACGGCCCAATGGCAGGCTGGTGCCGTGGAAGTAACCAAAACGGGTAAACTCCCGACCCTCAAAGCGATTTCTGCCCTGGAATATAACTACGCTCTACCGGTCCAACTCGTACCTGCGGAGTTTCTGGGAGGAGAGGCAGGACAGTTTCGTAAACTGCAATTTGGAGTACCCTTCAACATGACCGCCGGACTGGAAGCTGGCTATGGATTGGTGAACCCTACCTTATCCCACGATATCAAACTGGCGGAACTCAATCATCAGATTGCCGAAAAGCAAGTAGCCGCCCAGCAAGACCAACTCGAAACGCAGGTGATCCGGAGCTACTACCTGGGCATTCTCAGCCGGGAAGCGATGTTGATTACTGCGCAGAATCTACAAAATGCCGATACGTTATTGGTCTTAGCCCAAGAGCGCTACACCGCCGGGCTAATCGAAGAGCTAGATTTGAACCGTGCCCAAAGTACTCGCCTGACGTTGGCCGATCAGCTGGCGCAAAATGAATTGGCGTATGTCAATAATCTGCGGCAGCTACGATTGTTGGTTGGTCAGGAGGTAGACATAGCGACCGATGCGGCCCGAAGCTGGTCCGAGCAGGTGTCTATTATTCAATTCTTGGTAGTAGATGAGTACCCACAGATTAAGCTAAAAGTGGCGCAGCGTACCTACTTTCAGGCGGCGATTGACCGGGAGCAGGCAACGCGTTTGCCGCAGGTCTCGCTGTACGGACGTTATACGGCGCAGGCGCAGCGGCAAACTTTCAATTTTTTGAACTTCCGGGAGCCGTGGTTTAGTATTGGCGTGGTGGGTGTCCGGCTCGATGTACCCATCTTCAACGGTGGTGTCCGGCTCCGCAACCTCGACCGCGCCAAAATACGGGCCGATATAACCCAAACCGAGCTAGTAGCCGAACGCCAACGGCAGCAGGCTCAAGATGAGGAGTGGCTAAGCTCCTACCAGCAGGCCCGTAAATCATTGGAATTTAGTGAAAGGAATAATGATCTGGCGGCCCGAAATATGGAGTTGGCCATGATCAAGTACCAAGCCGGTGTCTACACCTACGATCAGTACATCACCATTTTTAACGAGACTCTCCAAGCGCAAAACCGCTACTTACGGACTTTGGCCGACTCCCTGATTTATGGGTCGCTGCTACAAAGCAGAAGGTAATTCAGACGGGTTCGCCCGGCGATGCTGAATTTTTAATTCTTGATGGATGCTGACAATCTAGAAGATACAAATAAAAAATTGACAGCCAATAGATTAGACTTTATTCAGAAAGATTGGTTTCCTGCGCCTGCGCGCACGCGCAAAAATTTATTTCGAATAAAGTCTATTGTGATGCTAACTAAAATTTCAAATGAAAGCCCTAAAATTCATAATTCATATCTCAGCATTCAGCATTTTAATCTCTGCTTGTTCTTTTGAGGAAGAAAGTACTAGCCCGGCTGTAAAAGAACTCACGGAGGCGGTATATGCCTCCGGAAACGTGTACCCACGAAACGAATTCAAACTCTTTGCCCAGGGCGACGGCGTGCTGGTGCAGCAGCTGGTTAGCGAAGGAGATACCGTTAAGGAGGGGCAATTACTTTTTGTGCTGGATAGTGACGCCACCGATGCCCGCTCGCAGGCCGCCGCTACTATTTACCGTCAGTCGGAGGCGAACTTGTCGGATAGCTCCCCGATATTGAATGAGCTGGAAGTGCAGGTGCGCAATACCCGTACCCGCCTGGAAAACGACTCGGTGAATTTCGTGCGTTTAAAAGGACTTTATGAGAAAAATGCTACTTCCAAAGTAGAGTTTGAACGGGCCGAACTGGCCTACCGCACTAGCCGCAATAGCCTCGCGGCTAGCCAGCAATCGTTAAAACGAACCCGCAACCAACTCTACGTAGAACTTCAAAACGCCCGGAGCCAGTACCGGGTATCGGCCGACGACTCCAAAAACTACCGGATCAAAAGCTTTACGAACGGGAAGGTCTACGAGATTTATAAAGAACCCGGAGAACTGGTAAAGCGTACCGAAGCGGTAGCCTTAATTGGGAGTAGTGATCAAGCGTACGTGCAGATGGCCGTGGACGAAAACGACTTTACCCGGGTGAAAACAGGGCAAAAGATACTCATCAAGGTGGATGCTTTTGAGCAAAAGCTCTACGAGGCTACTGTTTCCAAAATTTATCCCAAACTCAATAAATTGGATCAGACCTTCCGGGTGGATGCCGATTTTGTGGGGGAGGCTCCCGATGGCTACTACGGTTTGACGATAGAAGCGAACATCATCATTTCTCAAAATCCCAAAGCTCTGACCGTCCCGAAGTTATACGTGATGGACGGGGATAGTGTATGGATACAGGAGGACGGTGAAAAGAAGAAGATAAAAATCACCATCGGAGCTGAGAATCTGGATTTGGTGGAAGTGAAGAGTGGGTTGATGGAGAATTCGGTTATTATCAAACCGTAATTTTTTTATCACAGAGTTTAAGAAGTATGGATGTTAACGATTTGACGCATGAAGTATTGGGTTGTGCTTTTGAGGTGCATACTGCTTTGGGACCTGGTTTACTCGAAAGTGCCTATAAGGAGTGTCTCTACTATGAACTCACGTTGAGGGGAATATTTGTTGAAAAAGAAAAAGCTATGCCGCTGGTGTTTAAGGAAGTAAAGCTTAATTGTGGTTATCGGATCGATCTATTTGTAGAAAAAAAGCTGGTAGTCGAATTAAAATCGGTTGACGCAATTCACGATGTTCACATGGCCCAGGTATTGACTTATATGCGGTTTAGCAACACAAAAATTGGTTTGTTACTCAACTTTAACGTAGTGAGCTTGAAAACACGAATCAAAAGACTAGCACTATAAAAACTCCTTTAAACTCTGTGCCCTAACTCTGGGTACTCTGTGGTAAAAATTTGAAGATAAAATGAAACTAAAAATCACCTATAACATTGCCCAAACCCACCTACTGACCAAGAAGAAGCAGACATTGGTGGCGATGCTGGGCGTGACGTTCGGGATCGCGATGTTCATTGTCATGATCAGCTTCATGCAGGGGGTCAACCAGTTTCTGGAAGACTCCGCCCTCGACGCCTCGCCCCACGTGCGCATGTACAAGCAGATTACGTCCGACCGTCCCAGCCTGATCGAGACGCTAAATCCTAATGGGTTTAATGTGATTCACCACCAGAAACCCAAGCAGGAGTTGGCTAAGATCAAAAGTGGGATGATCATCGCCCGGCATATTGAGCAGCAGCCCGAAGTACTGGGAGTATCCCCACAGGTAAGTACCCAAGTATTTTTTAATACCGGGGCGGTGCCTATCCCGGGAACGCTGGCAGGGGTCGATGTGGTGCGTGAAGAGAAGCTGTATCGACTCAGTCAACGAATGAAGTCAGGTACGATTGAAGACTTGCGGTCCAATGCCAACGGAGTCATTCTGGGCCGACTGTTGGCGCGTAAACTCAACCTAAAAACGGGTGACAAGGTAAACGTTACCTCCTCAACGGGTGGCACAGCCTTACTACGGGTAGTGGGGGTTTTTAGCTTCGGTATTCAGACCGTCGATGATGCTCGTGGGTATGTGAATACCGCCAAGGTGCAGGAATTGATTCAAAAAGATGCCAACTACATCACCGATTTGCACATCAAAATGAAAGATCCCTTGAAGGCCATTGAGTTCGGAAAGGAGCTATCCCGACAGTATAATTATAAGGTAGAAGACTGGGCTACGGCCAATCAGGCGATTCTGGCCGGAGAGCAGATCAGGGGGGTGATGACCTTTGTGATATCCTTTACACTGCTGGTAGTAGCGGGTTTCGGTATCTATAACATTATGAATATGAATGTGATGAATAAAATTAAAGATATCGCCATTCTGAAAGCAACTGGTTTCGACGGCCGGGACATAGTGGCGATCTTCATGATTCAGTCGGCTATCATTGGGCTATTGGGAGCGGTACTTGGCGTAGTGATAGGGTTCAGCCTCAGCTATTTATTATCTATTACGCCCTTTACGGCCGGCGATTTTCTGGCCATTGATACTTTTCCGGTTATGTTCAACCCAATGCACTACGGGTTGGGTGTTTTGTTTGGGGTCGTCACGACGCTATTGGCGGGTTATTTCCCATCCCGGAAAGCGGCCCGTATCGATCCGGTTGAGATTTTGAGGGGATAGAGTTAGAGAATTCAGGATTCTGAAACCCACGATACTACTGTATGGAAAATAGAAATTTAGATAAATCAGGTAGTGAACCGCCAACGATTCTGAAAGCGTCCCACGTCAATAAGTTCTTTCTGGAACCGGTGAAGTTTCAGGTTTTGAAAGATATTTCCTTTGCGGTAAAGAAGGGGGAATTCTTGTCGATTGTGGGGAAGTCGGGCTGTGGGAAGTCAACCCTGCTGTACATCCTTTCTACAATGGACACGGCGTACGAGGGTACTTTGGAAATGAACGGACGTTCGCTGACTGGACTATCCCAAAACGAACTGGCGGCTTTTCGCAACGAGCATATGGGCTTTGTTTTTCAGTTTCATTTTCTGCTGCCTGAGTTTACGGCCTTGCAGAACGTGATGCTTCCTGGGTTGAAATTGGGTAAGTATTCAGCAAAGCAGGTAGAGGAGCGGGCTTACGAGAAGCTACGCATGGTAGACATGCACGAGCACGCGCTCAAACCTTCCATGAAGCTATCGGGAGGACAGCAGCAGCGGGTGGCCATCGCCAGAGCGCTCATCAACGACCCAACGATTGTCATGGGCGACGAACCTACGGGTAATCTGGATAAAACTAATTCCGACATGGTGTTTGATATATTTCGTGACATATCGCATAACAACGGTCAGACCATTATTACCGTAACCCACGACCAGGACTTTGCCGCGGGGGGCGACCGCATCATTGAGATGTCTGACGGCCACATAATTTCACACGGTTATGAAAATCAAGTATAATAAATACGTAGGTATCGCCATTTTAGTTTTTGCCGTATTTGGCTTTGCCGGTCGCTTCTGGGTGCTCCCAGAGCTGACCCTAACCGAACATGTAGCTTACTTTTTCATTCAGATCTTGATTCTGAACGGACTGTGGGTTGCATACTATATTCTGAACGACCGCCTGAACGTGCATTTGCCTTTCGAGAAGGGGGTAGGGATTCGTATTGCTACCCAGTTGACTATTGGATGGCTATTAATTGAAGGTATGATGATTCCGATCGGTATGTACGCCTACCAGCGGATCATGCTGATTCCTACCTGGTCACTTGAGAAGATTCATTTTTTATTTGTTGGAATAACAGCCTTTTTTGGTAGTTCGGTGATGAACCTGGGGTTTATTGCCAACCACTTTTTTGAGCAATGGGGAGTCAACGCTGTTCGGGCGGCCCATCTCGAAAAAGAGAAAACACAAGTGCAGTTTGATAACTTGAAAAATCAGTTGAATCCGCATTTTCTGTTCAATAGTCTCGCCTCGCTCGATAGCCTCATTCTGGATCAGCCGGACCTGGCCCGGCAGTTTCTTCGCCAACTTTCCAAAGTGTATCGCTACGCGTTAAAAAGTCAGGACAGTGGGTTGGTATCCCTGGAAGTAGAGGCCGAATTTGTTAAAAACTATATTTCTCTCCTAACCACCCGATTTGAAGACCGGCTTTCCATCGAAATAAAACTTGATCCGATTACGCTGGACTATATGGTAGTACCGATGACGTTACAAATGTTACTCGAAAACGCCATCAAGCACAATAGAGTCAATGCGGACACACCTTTAAAAATACAGATCGAGAGTGAAGGCTTGTGGTTACTGGTGTCCAATTCGGTTTGCCGAAAAGAACGGGTTGAAACTTCTAATGGGAAAGGCTTAGAAAGTCTTTCGTCTTTGTACTCTTTTTTGGGCAGCAGACCGCTGGAAGTAGAGGAAGAATGTGGCTGGTTTCGGGTAAAAGTCCCTTTATTTTTAAACGGATTATCAGTACTAAGTAGCTGATAGCTATTAGCTTGTAGCTGTTACCTTTTTGTAAATATTTGATATATAGAACATTAGCCAGTAATTTGACTAAATTAATAATACAAACTAATTATGCATTAGTACTTACATCAAGTAACCTAAAAAGAGGGTGTCTCAGTAAATTTTGAGACACCCTCTTTGCGGATATATTTGTAAGGAAAGTAGGTATTTAAGCTTCTACAAGATTTTCTTTGAAGTTTTCATTGGGTACATAAATACTGTCCGCCCCGAGGAAGTGCTCTATGTGATGAGCTCTTTCTTCGGTCTTATACAGGATTCCTTCCAGAAGATTTTTTGTGCCAAAGTCATCGTGTTCAAAAGCCTTTTTTATGGATTTGCGAAGCTCTATCACAATGGTCTTCTCGGCTTCCATGTCGTTTTGTAAGCTTTCCCTAATGCGGAATACTCCCTCGGGCTCGTGATCGATGTACGATAGTTTGTACATATTCTCGGGGTGGCAGGTTGGGGCAATACCCATGATGGTTAGTCGCTCGGCGATTGCATCATACTGCTCGTGTACTTCCGTGTAGTTATTTTCAAAAAACAGGTGCAGATCTCTAAATTGCGGGCCTTCGACCAGCCAATGGTGTTTGTGGTATTGCTGATAAAGGGTAATAAATGAGGATAGGTGACGGTCAAGTTCGCGGGCCATCATAATGGCAGTTTCTTTTGACAATCTTATTGGGTTTCCTTCGTATTCTTTTTGGTTACGCATCATATCGTTGTGGAGTTTAATTCAAAATTACCTTCTAAATAAAGTACTAAAACCATTCCTACCCTTCTCAGAGCCTAAATACGGTCTTTCGGGTAGTAGCTATGAATTTTTTTCCACAACCTGAGGATGATTTTGGCTACCTTCGCGGATTATTTTTTAGAACTTATAATTGCACATATCGTGGCTTGGTACCATACTTTTTTCCAGGGATTGCCTCAGGTAGCCTGGAAACAAAATCAAGAAGAGGTCTATACGGAATGGGAAGTTGATTTTCTCCAAGATGTATTAGAGTTAACCCCCGAAAGTCAGGTGTTGGACGTCATGGCCGGGTACGGTAGGCATGCCTTACCCTTGGCGCGCCGGGGATATACCCTCACGGGAGTTGATATTTCGGAGGAGTACTGCCAAGAAATGGATAAAGAAGCGAAATCGGAGCAATTATCGGTCACGGTATTGCAAGGCGACTTTGTGGAGTTACCACTTCCCGAAGTACTTTATGACGCAGCGTATTGCCTGGGAAATAGCTTCTGCTTTTTTTCGCGGGAGGTAATGGTGGCGTTTTTACAGAAAATATCGGCTCACATGCAGCCGGGTGGGCGCTTTGTGGCGCATACCCACTTACTGGCTGAAAGCATTCTGCCGCACTTTCAGGAGCGAAACTGGATGCCCGTAGGAGAGGATATCCTGTACATCGCTCATAACGAATACGATGCTCTGGAAGGAGTGATCAACGCGGACGTAACGTATGTACAGGGAAGTGAGCAGGTAACCCGCCAAATCAAGCAGTACGTATTTACTCTTGCCGAAATGAAGCATCTGTTTACCCAAGCCGGATTAACGCTAACGGAAGTATTCGCCAGCCTCGACGGCGAGCTTTTCGCCCTGGGAGACGAGCAAGCGTATCTTTTGGCGGTGAAGGAATGATTTTGAATGAGTGAACGGATAGAATGTCGGAATGGTGTAGGAGTTGAAAGTAGATAGAAAGGCCAAGAGGTTAAACTTACTCCTACTTTGTACTCCTGAACTTTAAACTCACTTACTATATTCACCCATTCCGACATTCACTCATTGGATTAGTGCGGTAACTTCGTTCGTAGAGCGCCGTACACCCAAGTACCAGCAATCGCACTGAAAAGGGTGACGATAACGGCGAGGAAGCCACTGCCGATTTGGGCGAAGAGTGGACCGGGACAAGCACCCGTGAGCGCCCAACCGAGTCCGAACGTCAACCCACCGTAAATCTGGCCCTGATTAAAAACCTTGGGGGCAATTTTTACCTGCTCACCGGTAAGGGTTTTGATGTTAAACCTTTTGATGATGAAGATAGAAATTGCGCCCACAGCAATGGCGGAGCCAATTACGCCGTACATGTGGAACGAATCAAGGCGGAACATTTCCTGAATCCGAAACCAGGAAATAATTTCGGCTTTGATAAAAATGATTCCGAAGAGCGTCCCTACCACCAGGTATTTAGCCAGGCTAAAAATACTTTCCTGCTTTTCCTTCAAAGGCTGCGCTACAAACTCATCACCTTCTTTCAAGGGAGGCGCTACCAGAGTAGCGCTATTATCTGTGTTTACTTTCATTGCATCGCTTTTTAATCACTATTAAACAAAACTCATCAGCCACGGAAGCAACAAGTGTGTACCCGCAAACCCACCGATCATAAAGCAGATCGTGGCGATCAAGGAGGGTATTTGCAGGTTAGACAAGCCCATGATGGCGTGACCTGAGGTACATCCGCCTGCGTAGCGTGTTCCAAACCCTACCAAAAATCCACCGAATACTAGGAAGATTAATCCTTTCATGGAAAAGATGTTCTCTACCGAAAATAGCTCAACGGGCATCAGCCCCGCAAAATTAGTAATGCCCAATGCAGCCAAGTCATTCTGAGTATCCTGCGCAATGACGATCTCATTTGGGTTAGCCATGAACTGCGTGGCCAAAAAACCTCCAACAAGAATACCCAAAACGAACATGAGGTTCCAGCCTTCTTTTTTCCAGTTGTAGTTAAAAAACGAAATATTAGCCGGCATACAGGCGGCACAGATGTGGCGTAGCGACGACGACACCCCAAATGACTTATTGCCAAGCAATAGTAGGGTAGGTACCGTGAGCCCAATGAGCGGCCCGGCTACGTACCAGGGCCAAGGTTGACGAATTAGTTCTATTATGTTCATTTAGTAGGTTGTGATTACAGATACAAAAAATAAACCCTATAAAGTCTATCGAGTTAATTAAAAGTAAAACCTTCTACAAAAGCAAAAGGTTTCGCTTAACTTTAAATAGTACAATCAATGGGCCACTGAATCATGGTCATTGCGGGGTACACCGGCCTGCACCATGGCACCATAGCCTCCTTCGATGTTGACGACATTGTCGAAACCGCGAGACTTTAATATAGACGAAGCGATCATAGAGCGATAACCTCCCGCGCAGTGTACGTACATGGGCCCTTCCCCTGGAAATTCGGCCATCAGCTCACTTATGAAGTCCAAGGGTAGGTTTTTACCGCCTTCAATGTGCTCAGCTTCAAACTCGCTTGGCTTACGAACATCAATGACCGTAGGTTGGTCAGCGGAATAGGTTTTGGCAAAATCATCCGCCGAAACCGACGTGATAGTATCGACCTCATTACCGGCTGCTTTCCAGTTGGCAAACCCTCCTTCCAGGTAACCAATGCTATGATCATATCCTACGCGGGCTAGTCGGGTTACTACTTCTTCCTCACGGCCAGAATCAGTCACAATCAGGAGGGTTTGCTTTAAGTCAGGTACGAGCGCACCTACCCAAGGAGCAAAGCTACCGTCGATACCAATATTGATCGAGTTAGGAATAAAGCCCTCGGCAAAATCTTTGGCTGCCCGGGTATCAAGTACCAAGGCCCCCGTTTCGTTAGCCGCTGTTTCGAAGGCCGCCGGGCTGAGCGCCTGCGCGCCTCTTTGGAGTACGTCGTCAATGCTGTCGTAGCCTTCCTTATTCATTTTTACATTCTGAGGAAAGTACTTAGGAGGTGCACCAAGCCCGTCGGTTACTTCCTGGGTGAATTCCTCTTTGGTCATATCTGCGCGCAAAGCGTAGTTAAAGAGTTTCTGGTTACCCAGCGTATCAGATGTCTCCTTGCTCATGTTCTTCCCGCAAGCCGATCCGGCTCCGTGGGCGGGATACACCAGTATGTCGTTGGGTAGGGGCATAATTTTATTCCGAAGACTATCAAAGAGGTGTCCAGCCAGATCATCCATCGTCAGATCGCTTTTCTGCGCCAGATCCGGGCGGCCAACGTCACCGATGAAAAGCGTATCACCGCTAAACAGGGCCGTCTCTTTGCCGTTTTCATCCAACAACAGGTAGCACGTAGACTCCATGGTATGACCGGGGGTGTGCAATACCCGGATGGTGACGTTACCTAACTTAAACTCTTCGCCATCCTTGGCAATGTGCGCTTCAAAGCCAGTTTGTGCATTGGGGCCATATACAATGGGTGCTCCGGTTTTTCGGGATAAGTCGAGGTGACCCGATACAAAATCAGCGTGAAAGTGCGTCTCAAACACGTACTTAATGGTTAAGTCACGGCTTTTTGCTTTCTCGATGTACGGAGCTACTTCGCGTAGTGGGTCAATCACGGCTGCCTCACCGTTTGATTCAATAAAATAGGCGCCCTGCGCCAGACAGCCGGTATAAATTTGTTCGATTTTCATAGTTGATAATTAGTAGTTATGTAGTAGGAGATTTACAAGTTCCCTCCGTAGGTATATAGTTTTAAGCCGCAAATTCTTTCCACAAAATAAAGAGGGCCATTACCAGTACAAACCATCCAAAGGCACCTTTAAGTTTCGCACTGGGAATGAATCGGGTGAGGTACGAGCCCAGAAAAATACCAACAATGGATAGTGAAGTAAAGATGGTAAGAAACTGCCAGTCAATAACTTGATGGCCGAGGTCACCCAAAAATCCGATGAGTGATTTAGCGGCAATAATCAGGAGCGAAGTTCCTACCGCCATTTTCATGGGCAAACGAGCCAATAGTACTAGCGCTGGGATGATCAGAAAGCCGCCCCCTGCGCCTACAATACCGGTGAGCATACCTACGGCGCCACCTTCCAGTGCAATGAGTGGGTAATTAAATTTGAGTGGTCCATCTTCCGTCTCAGCAGAATCGGCCTTCCGGGCACGAAGCATAGAATAAGATGCCGCCAGCATGATGAGTGCAAATAAGCCCATAATGGCCCCTTGCCTTCCCAGCGTAAAGCTGTCCAACGTAAGCACTGGATCCGGAATAGCGGGTATGATAAACTTACGAGTCAGAAAGACCGTGATGAAGGAAGGTACCGCAAAAACGGCCGCCGCTTTGTAGTCTACCAATTGCTTCTTCATGTAGGTAAACGAACCTATCAGCGAGGTAGTGCCTACGACAAACAGAGAGTAGGCCGTAGACAGCACGGGGTTGATTCCCAGCATATATACCAGCACCGGCACGGTTAGGATACTGCCTCCGCCACCGATGAGTCCGAGGCTAACGCCAATCAGAATAGAAGCTAAATATCCGAATATGTTTACTGCCAACATAAATTGAATGTAAAAATGAAAGGTACAAATAAAAGTAGTGTGTGTAGTGCACAGCATTTTTTGGGTGCTCATACAAAAGTAATTCTCGGTCCATCCGAAATCTGTAACATTTATTACAAATACCAAATGAAGCGAGAATTAGCACTCAACCGGGAACCCTACGAAGGAAGGCGTTCTACACCTGAGTGAGTTTCCAGCGTCCCCGCCGAAACACCAGTATGCCCAGTATCGCCACCAGCGATTCGCTGATGGGTACGGCGGCAAATACCCCGATGGGCCCCCACTCAAACACAAGCGCCAATACGTAGGCCGTTGGTATCTCCACCAGCCAGAAACAAACCAGATTAATGTAGATGGGAGTGCGGGTATCACCCGCGCCGTTGATGGCCTGAATAATGACCATACCATAGGCGTAAAAACCGTACCCCAGGCAAAGTACGCGCAGGGTGGTTACGCCTGTTTCTACCACGGCCGGACTTTGGCTAAACCAACCCACGATCGGCTCAGCGGCCACGAAAAATAGGACGGACAACGATACCAGAAACCACATATTATACTTCGCCGTGAGCCAAACCGAAGTTTCGGCGCGATCGGGTTGGTTGGCTCCCAGATTCTGACCCATCAGGGTAGCGGCGGCGTTGGCCATGCCCCAGGCGGGGAGGACCGTGAAAATAATAATCCTTATGGCAATGGTATAGCCCGCCACCACATCACTACCAAACTCAGCCAGAATACGGGTCAGGAAAATCCAGCTAGCCGACGAAATCAAAAACTGGCTGGTACCGCCGGAAGCAAGGCTAATAATATGGGTAATTTGGGTACGATCCGGCATAAAATCGGGCCACTTAATCGAAACCGCATTTTTGGTATTGTATAAGAAATACAATTGGTAGGCCACACCTACGGTACGGCCAATGGTAGTGGCAACGGCTGCTCCGGTGACACCTAGCTCAGGAAAGAAACCAATACCAAAAATGAATAGTGGGTCCAGGATGATGTTAATTCCGTTGGCTATCCAGAGAGAGCGCATTGCCGCCGAGGCCGCTCCCGCTCCGCGCAGGGCCCCACTGAGTGAGTAGAGTAGTACAATAACAGGACTGCTCAGGAACTCGATCTCAGCGTAGCGAGTACCCGTGGCGATTACTTTGGCATCGGCCCCCATCAAGGCCAGTATATCTCCGGCGTAGTAGTAGCCGGTGCCCGCTATGACGAGAGAAAAGGCCAGAGAAATCAGGATGATTTGCCCGATGGACTTTCCGGCCTGATCAGCATTGCCCTCGCCCACCCGCCGGGCCACCAGAGCCGTGGCCGCGGTACTTAGCCCGATAGCGATGGAGTAAATCAGCATAATGACCGACTCGGTAAGACCCACCGTAGCCACGGCCTCAATACTTACCTTGGCGACAAAGAAGACATCCACCACCGCAAATAGCGATTCCATGACCATTTCGAGGATCATAGGTACGGATAACAGGAAGATAGCCTTGTTGATACTCCCACTTGTGTAGCTTTGCTCGGAGCCGTCTAAGGCTTGCCGGAGCAATTGAAACCATTTTTTCAACGTAGTAATTAAATTAGTGTAGGTCAGTGGTAGCGTGGGTAGCGGATTAATGTTCCGCCGCACCAGGTGTAAAAGTGCAAGGGTGCGCTACTGAACGTCCTGAGGTTGATAGTATAATAATAAGAGAATGCCAACATAGTAGTACCCTCAGATAATAGGAAGACCCAATCGGGAAGGGGAGGTGGGTGGTATTACACCCGAGTTAGGAGAATCATAGACGTTAGTATTTTTACAAATTTAACCAAAAGACCCTGATAATAGGAAAGGGTTGGAATGAATTTTGCAAAAATATAATTGTATCTTACTCACACGGGCAAGAACTTTTATGTAGTTAATACCGTTTTTTTCTGCCTGCTTTACAGTAAATTATACATATACTGATGTAGGGTAAAGTGTACAATTCAGTATACGCCCAACCAATAGACTATTGATTCTTTTTGAATGATTGATAAAAGACAACTTAATTCGACGGAGAAAAAGCAGGAAACTGCCATACTGGTAGCCGTGAGCCCGCAGCGGCAAAGTGAAGAAAAAACCAAGGAGTATCTCGACGAGCTCGCTTTTTTGGTCACTACTCTGGGTGTGGAGACGAAGCACACTTTTACCCAAAACCTCCAACACCCCGATACCCGGTACTACGTGGGTAGCGGAAAATTGCAAGAAATACAGGCTTTCGTGAACGCTGAACCGGTGGACATGATCATTTTCGACGATGATCTTAGCCCTTCGCAGGTACGAAACCTCGAAGCCACTTTTGAGGAACAGGATATTAAAGTACTCGACCGGAGTCTGCTGATTCTGGATATTTTTGCCATGCGGGCTAAAACCGCTCAGTCCAAAACGCAGGTAGAGTTGGCGCAGTACCAGTACATGTACCCTCGCCTGACTCGCCTCTGGACTCACCTTAGCAAGCAAAAAGGCGGGGTCGGTATGCGTGGACCCGGTGAAAAAGAATTGGAAACTGACCGCCGTATTATCAAAGACCGGATCACTTTCCTGAAAGAAAAACTCAGCAAAATTGACCGTCAGAGCATTACTCGCCGGAAAGAGCGCGACCGCTTGGTGCGGGTAGCGTTGGTGGGGTATACCAACGTGGGGAAATCTACCCTGATGCGCCGGTTGGCCAAAGCCGATGTGTTTGCCGAAAATAAACTCTTTGCTACCGTAGACTCAACGGTACGTAAAGTGTCGGTTGGTAATATTCCTTACCTTCTTACGGATACCGTCGGATTTATCCGGAAGCTCCCCACTATGCTGATCGAATCCTTCAAGTCAACGCTTGATGAGGTACGCGAAGCCGATATTTTGCTTCACGTGGTAGATATCTCGCACGCCTCTTTTGAGGAGCAGATGGAGGTCGTAAGCAGTACCCTGGCCGAAATCGGCGCGGGCGATAAGCATACCATCATTGTTTTCAACAAAATAGATCTTTATAAGCCCCCCGTCGCAGACGATGAATGGCTCGATGAGTCAGAGGATAAAACCGTGACGGAAGAGGTTTCGATCGACACCCTGATTGAGCAACTTCGGAAGAGCTACCACGCCAAAAAGGCTGAGCACGTGGTGTTTATTTCGGCGGAGCATAACGAGAATATAGCCGAGCTCCGGGATCATTTGTCCGCGCTCGTCAAAGACAAGCATTACCTAATCTATCCTAATTGGTTGGACGTGGGCAACTACGATACGGATTATAGCGCAGATTTAGACGAATAAGCGTTTGGTCAGGAATTGAAAATTCCCGAAATTCGCACGCCGATCGGATAACTGGTCGGCTTTCCCGACCTCGTAGTTCAACGGATAGAATAGAAGTTTCCTAAACTTTAGATATGGGTTCGATTCCCGTCGAGGTCACAATAGTATTTTATAGTCCTGTAAATCAATGATTTACAGGACTATTTTTTTGATTCATCCTTCAAAATAGCGCTCGCCGGGCAATTTTTTGATACCCGTTTGCTACTCCTGTACTCTTCTATTTCATATACTATGAATGCTTCCTGCCTTCTGTTATATTTGAAGTTCTGACCACAAACCCCATCCATGCAAGGTATACAACTCAAAAAATTAGAGGCTGAACTCTGGCGCGCCGCCGATCAGCTACGGGCCAACAGTAAACTTACCGCCTCCGAATACTCCATGCCCGTGCTGGGGCTCATTTTTCTTCGTCACGCCTTCAACCGCTTCGATAAAGTCAAAGAAGGCATCGAAAAGGACCTGCCCACGCACCCGCAGCGGGGTAGGCGACCCGTGACCAAAAACGACTTTCTGGAACGCAACGCCCTGTTTCTACCCGACATCTCCCGTTTTGACTACCTGGTAGCTTTGCCCGAAAGTGCCGACGTGGGCGAGGCTATCGACAGCGCTATGAAGGCCATCGAGGATGAGTACGATACCCTCAAAGGCGTGCTGCCCCGCAATTTCTCGGTGTTTAGCCCCGACCTACTGCGGGAGCTGCTCCGCATTTTCAATAAGGAAGTGTTGCAGAAAGCCGAGGGTGATTTATTCGGAAAAATCTACGAGTTCTTTCTCAATAAGTTTGCCATGACCGGCGCGCAGGAAGGCGGTGAGTTTTTTACGCCCATGAGCCTGGTGCAGACCATCGTCAATGTCATCGAGCCCGACCACGGTATTGTGTTGGACCCAGCCTGCGGTTCGGCGGGTATGTTTGTGCAGACGGGCTACTTCATCGAGAGCGAAGGCCTGCGCCCCGCCGAGAAAGTAACGTTCTTTGGGCAGGAAAAAGCCGAACTCAGCACCCGGCTGGCGAAGATGAACCTGGCCGTGCACGGCCTGGAAGGTAATATTCAGGAAGGAAACACTTTCTACGAAGACAAGCACAACCTGGTACACGGCTGCAACTTTGTGATGGCCAATCCGCCTTTCAACGTGGATGGCGTAGATAAGGCCAAGGATACCGTCAAAAAAGATCCCCGGCTGATGTTGGAGGGTACAGTGCAACTGCCCAAAAACGACAACGCCAACTACCTCTGGATTCAGTATTTCTACAACTACCTCAAACCCACCGGTCGGGCGGGGTTTGTGATGGCCTCGTCGGCGAGTGATGCCGGGCACAGCGAGAAAGACATCCGCGAAAAACTGGTAAAAACCGGGGCCGTGGATGTGATGATGGCCGTGGGCAACAATTTTTTCTATACCCGCTCGCTGCCCTGCACGCTCTGGTTTTATGACCGCGCCAAGGAGCAGGACGCCTACCGGCGCGACCGCGTGCTGATGCTCGACGCCCGCAAGATTTACCGCAAAATAACCTCCAAGGTGAACGATTTTAGCCCCGAGCAGCTCCAAAATCTTATCTGCATCGTACACCTCTACCGGGGCGACACGGCGAAGTGTGCCACCACCGTGCGGGACTACTTAGAATTTGCGGCCGAACTAGCCCGCGATACCGCCGAGGTGACCGCCACCCTGCACGAAGCCTTGCAGCAGGTACTCGGTGCCGCCCGGAAGTTTGCGGCGACCTACCTGAAAGAAAACCCCGACGCCCAGCCGTTTGCCGACGCCCTCACGTTGGACGAAGCCCCCGCTTTGTACGCGCTGCAAACCGAACTCATTGCCGCCGCCCAAGCCGCCACCGCCGATCCGACCCCATTGGAAGGCATCGCCCGGCAGTGCAAGGCGCTGCGGAAGCCGCAAGACAGGCTCATCAAACAACTGCTGGATGCCCTGGCCTCGGCTACCAAAGAGTACCAGCTCACGAAGCATAAGGGATGGAAGGAGCTGAATCTGAAAGAGCAGCTCGACGATCTCCGCGCCCTCCAAAGCCAACTCAACGGCGACCCCAACGACGAGGACGAATCCAACCTGCTGCACGATACCGACTACTACTACCGGCAGGCCCTTTGGCTCACGAGCCGCTTTCCCGAGGGTACTTACACCGACGTGGAGGGCCTCTGCAAGGTGGTGTCTCAGGCCGACATCGAGGCCAAGGATTGGAGCCTCAGCCCCGGCCGCTACGTGGGGGTAGCTACCACCGTGGAAGATGAAGACTTTGACTACGAAGAACGCCTTCATGAAATCCATGTGGAGTTGGCGGATTTGCATGAGGAAGCCGTTTCGCTATCTTCTACTATTTTGGAGAATTTTAAAGAGTTGGCCGTATGAAGTGGGAGACAAGAAAACTAGGAGAATTAATACACATTAAGCACAGTTGGGCTTTCAAGGGCGAATATTTTGGCAATGAAGGCGAGTTGATAATATTAACACCTGGCAACTTTTTTGAAAAAGGGAGTTTCAGACAGGTTGCGGGCAAAGAGAAATTCTATCATGGAGAGTTTCCAGAGGAGTTTTTGTTAAAGAAGGATGATTTGGTCATTGCTATGACAGAACAAGGTCCGGGTTTACTTGGTAGTCCTGCTCTTGTTCTTGGTGACGATACGTACCTACATAATCAAAGAACTGGTCTTATTAAGGCAATCGATAAGGAGCGAATTTCCTATAAATACTTGTATTATCTTTTCTTCACCAGTATTGTTCGTAATGAGATTTTTGCCTCCGCTACGGGAACAAAAGTTAAGCACACAGCTCCAAAAAGAATTTACGACATACAAGTACCCCTCCCCTTGCTCCCCACCCAACGCCGCATCGCCTCCATTTTATCGGCCTATGATGATTTGATTGAAAATAACCTGAAACGGATTAAGCTGTTGGAGGAGAAGGCGTTTTTAAGGTATAAGGAGATTGTAAGGGGGGAGAAGTTGGAGGAGTTTTAGGTAATGGATTATATGGGTTGATTTCGCTATATTGGTGTCATGCTACATACTCATCCGATCCTGTGCCCCCATTGCGATAGTTCCGACACGGTCAAGAACGGCCACCGCCCCAACGGCGACCAGCGTTGGCGCTGCAATCGGCATAGCTGCCAGAAAAGTTTCCAACTCTGCTACCGCTACAACG
>Ga0209702_10002048_pt1 | contig 36457 bp, 33 predicted proteins | sample FRY01_FD_187210 | JGI IMG/M metagenome (GOLD analysis project Ga0209702, IMG submission 187210) | Freshwater microbial communities from Lake Fryxell liftoff mats and glacier meltwater in Antarctica - FRY-01 (SPAdes) (version 2) | ecosystem: Environmental > Aquatic > Freshwater > Ice > Glacier...
TGAACGCTTCACCAGACATACTCCAAGCGAATGCGCGCTTCGTATGGGCGCTGCGAGTCTGAACCAGTTCGAAAGCCGACAGGCACGAGCAGTTCGCGCGTGCTGAGTGAATTGGATTGCGATTGCGTTGCGTCGGCATCAGCGATCGTGCGCACAAACGCAGGGCCGCCCGATACAAAGATCGTCGGCCCGTTGTCGGCGGTCCATCCCGAAGTGCCGGGCGTGCTTGTTGTCGATGCGATGCTCTGCGCAATCCACGCCCGAACGAAAACATCTTTGGGCTCACTCTTGGCGCGAATGACAAAGTCGCGCACAAGGTGCGCACCGCCAATCGCTGCAACTGGCGCGATGCGCTCTTCTATATATAGATCCGCCGCGCCACCCTGCGTGCGAAATGTCGGCACGCCAGCGGCATCTCGATCATTGCCAAGAAATATCCAGCCTGCCTGACGACCCGCGACGGTTGGCCAAGCATTCTGCGCAGTGGTCAGCACTGCGATTGAATCGTTCGGCGGAAAGTCCAGCACATCAATGCCCGCCGGTTGGCAGAGGAGTCCCGCGCGACCAAACCATGTTCCTGCCGCATCCATGAATTTCCCGCGCCACGCTTTCGCCGTGCGCCGATGATCCGCGTCATAGACATAATGAATCTGCTCCGGGAACCCAACCGCAAAGCAGCGGGCCGAGAGTCCATCCATAAATGTTCCAAGCACGATCGGTCGCTCAGTTGGTGCGAGGGCGAATTCGTTTCCAGCAACGAGACCTTTGGGAAGTGGCATCGATGAACCAAGCGACAAATATGTCCAGAGCGCATCGATCTGTTTCGCGGCATCACCACCACAAACATCGGTCTGTATGCGCTGGTCGGGCAACCAGAATGTTGGCATACGAGTTCCTGGATCAATCGCAGATGGATTTTTCATGTATCGCGTAAACCACGATGGACGCAGGCGCGCGTAGGTGTAAGAGAGATCAATCGCAGGAACACCGAGCGATGGATAGCCGGAGATTCCGTGGCATGTGATGCAACTGAGTCCATCCGCGCCAGCGAGGCGCATGCCCGCAGCGACGAGTTCGGGCGAGATCGCCACGGCGGGCTCATCTCTTGGCGCACGGTCCGCCGCCGCGAAGAGCGGGGGAAGCGGCGCACTGGCAGTCGCACCAAATCGCGGCATGCGCGTGAGTAAATATGGACGAACGCGCCCATTTCCAGCCAGAATCGTGGCAATTGCGCTCGTGCGCAATTTCGCCCCCGCGCCAGTGAGCGTTGGCGGAACGCGACCTTGCTCGCCGAGGTCTGCGGTTCCTGTGAAGAGCGCGAGCGCATCCGCAGTCGGTTGGCCAACATCTTGTCGACTATGACAAGCGGTGCAATTCAATCCAAGCATGTGAAGCGCGAGTGAGTCACTCGCGGCAAGTGGAGTGCTCAGCGACTTCGCATTGCTGAGCAGTTCTCGCAGTGCATCACGATCGCGTGGCTGAAAGTCATAATCTGGAACATCGATTTGCGGGTCGATCGCGAGACATCCGCGCGCGAGATCAAGCTCAAGCAGTGGCTTGAATATGCGTGCGACGGAAGTGTCAGTCGCGGATGAACGATCGGTCGAGCTGTGGCACTGCACGCATCCCAAGCGAGCGAAGAGCGCACGACCCGCCGCGATATCGGCGGTGGCAAACGATGTCTCATCGCGTGATGGAGACCGCAACTCAATCGCTTCGCGCGTGAAAGCAGATGATGGAATCGTTTGACGGTCGACATTCGGACCCTGCCACTTGACCGCGAGCGATGAGTCGCCCGCGCCCTCAAAATATGTCACCAAAATTTCATGTGGACCGGCGGTCAGTGCGCGGGTTCCTTGCTTCCAGTCCATCCCATGCACTCCGGGGTTGTCCGCGATCAGTTCACCATCGATCGACAATGACGAACCATCATCGCTGCCGATAATGAAAGTCCAATCGCCAGTCGTTGGAATCGTCAGTGTTGCCGCGAAGCGCAACCCCCAAGCATCCGCGCGGACGAATGATGGAAGCGTAATGTTTTCCACAAACGCGGATTGAGTTGGAACATCGGTCGCACTTGGTCCGACGCCTTGGAAGTCTCCTTCGAAATAATCGACCGCGACTCCAGGTGCTTTGGTGAGTGCAAGCGATCCATCATCGTTACACGCCTGACCGCGCAGCAACCACGCGGCGATCGCTTGCGCTTCGTCGCTCGAAAGATTCATCGCGGGCATTTGCCCATCGGGCCAGACTGCGCTTGGATCTTGGAGAAACGATGTAAGTTCGCTTGCGTTCCACTTCTTGGCGAGCCAATTTTCATCAACGGCCGCATGGCATGTCGCGCAGCCGACCGTCTTCCACAATTTCTCGCCAGCTTGCATCTGTGATGGACGAGTTGTGGTGATTGGCGCGCACGCAGGTCCAGCACGAAGCGACGAGAGATATGCGGTGAGTTCACGCACAGTGCGCTGCTTGGCCTCTGGCGCGAGGCCGTGCATCAGATTCGGCATGCGCATGCCAGTCGCGCCGGTGTGCGATCCCGATGCGAGGTATTGCGAAATCCACTGCGTCGATATTCGGCGACCAATGTTGTCCAGCCTCGGCGCGCGGAGAGATCCAACTCGCGCGATCACGGCGTTGTCGGCGCTATGGCACGCTATGCAATTGCTACGCGCCAAAAGAAGATCGCCCGCGGTTTGGAAGCGAGCGTCACTTGAAGTCGCGGCCGTCGTGGTGACGGTCGGCTTCTGCGAGCCCTCTTCGCCGCAGGCGATCAAAAAACAGGCAATTCCAAGGGAAATAAGTTCCCAGCGAGACCAACCGAAGCGATGCGTGTGTAACGAAGGTCGCACACACGGATGGTAGAAACAATACGAAGGGCGGGCCCCCTAGTTCGACACGGAATAGGACAAGCTCACCGTCGCGCGCACGGACTTTCGGATGGCCGAAGTATCGTTGTATCCATAATCGCTCACATCGGTCGAGCCCGCCGGAACAATTTGAAAGACGCCCTGCGATGCGCTGATCAGTCCACCGACGGAACTCTTCGATCCTTTCGCGAGCACGGTCGCTCTCGCATATCCGTTCAGAGTCGCCTTCTCGAGCAGGTCCAACTTGATTGCGTCAAGAATGCTTACATAATAGTTTGGTCGACCCGAATCAATCTCAACACCCTCCTTGATGAGGTCGGTTGCTGAAAATGCAAGGTCGCGAACTTGTAAAACGGACTTGCTCCAAATTGTCGTGGACTGCGAGAGAACATACGACTCGATTTTGTTTGAGTCCGCACCCTTTGAGTTCTGGCTGTAGATGATCGTGGTGTTCACTTCAGCCGTGCTGGTTTGAATGTCGATGATTCCCTTTGATTTGATGAATTCCATGAGGCGGGTCGTGCCCGCTTCCAAAATCTCAAACGCTTCCGGCAATGTTGTGGCGCGCGCTCGCACACTTGCCGACCAGTTCGAATGGTCGGAAACCACTTCGACTTCCGCGAGCCCCTTCACCTGAATCGGTGAATCTTTATTGAAACGCGCAATGGCATGACCAATGGATTGCGATCCAAGCACAACGCCGAGCGCGAGTGTTGCGCCGAGGCAAAACATTCCAAAGCCAAAGCCTTTGACGAGCGGGGGAATACGGTTGACGAGAGAATCAGACATGGTGAGCTTCCTTGCAGAGGTTGAATGAGCGCGACATCCATGCCGCGCGAACCGTCGAGCGTAGAGGTGTCTTGGAGAATGTAAAGTGGTGAAATGATAATTTTTCGATTTCTCTTCGGCGTGATTTTGGGATATGTGGCGATCGCGTTGATCAAGTTGGTTGGGATGACCGTCGGAGTTTTTGGCATGGGCGCGGAGAGAGTCTTTGTTGGAGACTCGTGGCAGTTGTCGCATCTCTGGAATATTTTCGCAATCACGGTGAGTGCGATCGCCGCATTCTTCGGTGGATTCGTCGCAACATGGTGGGGAGGTCGCACACTCTCTGGTTATGGGCTTGCAGGAGTGGTGCTCGCGTTCGGATTGCTCACGATGGTGGCAATAATGAACCGCGAAACGCCGAGCAATCCACCGCCACGACCAATTCCAATGCAGTTACGGGATTGGGGTATGACGGATCAATATGCAACGCCGCCCACTTGGTTGCTCGCATCGGCGCCGATCATCGGCATGGTTGGTGTTGTGGTTGGCACAATCTATCTCGGTCGCCGCAAGTCCAGCTCGATGGTTCAAAGATGAATACACACGATGATGTGCTCATCGTTGGCGCTGGACACAATGGGTTGGTCGCGGCTGCGATGTTGGCGCGCGCGGGATTGAGTGTGACTGTGATCGAGGAACGCGCGATGATCGGCGGCGCGACCAAGACCGAGTATCCATTCGCCAAGGCGCCGCAACTTGGCACTTCGACTGCGTCGTATCTACTCGGTGTGATGCCGCCGGAGATTGCAGAGCGGACCGGCGTCAAGCTCGATCTCATTCGGCGCAATCCGCATTATTTTTTACCGATGCTCGACGGTCGCTATCTGATGTTGGGCACCGATCAGGAGGCGATGCGCGATCAATTCCTCAAGATGTTCAGCGAGGCCGATTGGCGGGCAAATGGTGCGCTTGCCGCTGAAATTGGTCAAATTCGCGACGATTTGGCGCCGAGTTGGCTCGCCGAACCGCTCTCGGCTCAGGCGACGGCCGATCGATATATCAGACCCGAGCTGCGCGAAATCTTCGTGAGCTTGGTGACCGGAACCGTCGAAGATTATCTCGCGCGCTTCGGCTTCAAGAGTGAGATGCTCATCGCAATGTATGCCGTCACCGACGGATTCTCTGGCTTGTCTGGTTCATTCGGCACGCCGGGCACTGGGATGAATTTCCTTGTTCACAACATGTGCAGGTTGCCATCGGCCGACGGCACATGGATGGTCGCAAAGGGTGGCATGGGTGCGGTCGCGAACGCGTTTGCAAATTCGGCACGGTCAGCCGGCGCGAAGATTCTTACCGCTGCGCCTGTCGAGAAAATCGTCACGGTGCAAGGACGCGCGACCGGCGTTGTGTTGAAGGATGGGCGCGAGTTGACCGCGCGCGCTGTCATCGTCAACGCAGATCCATTTCGGTTGCGCGAGATGGTCGGGCGCGAAAAACTTGCGCCAGCGATGAACGGCCGACTCGATGAATTTGTGCGTATGGGCACGACGATGAAGATCAACATGGCGCTGCGCGATCTGCCCACATTCAAGTGTCTGCCCGAGAAGCGCGGCCAGCACAATGGCACGATGCATCTGCTTCCACAGACTGCGCATCCGATTCGCGATATCAAAGCTGGATTCGATAAAGCCATGCGCGGCGAACTCGACGATTCACCGACAATCGAGTGGTACATCCACACTCAAGTCGATCCATCACTGCGCGATCCGCAGGGCAATCACAATTCAGCGTTCTTCATTCAGTGGGTGCCATACGAAATCAAAGGTTCATCGTGGGAGGCAGAGGAAGCAAAATATGTTTCGCGCATGTTCGACATTGCCGAGGAGTTCTGCCCCGGATTTCGAGATCTTGTCGTCGACACATATGTTCTCACACCCAAGAAGATCGAACAAGACATCGGCATTCGCTACGGGCACATTCATCATGTCGACAACACATTTGGATTCGATCGGCGGATGCCATATGCGTCAGGAATTGACGGTCTCTATTCATGTAGCGCTGGCTGCCATCCAGCTGGATCCGTCATCGGAGCGGCGGGGCACAATTGCGCGGTGCGCGTGATGAAGGATCTTGGGGTTGAGTGAGTGAGCGCGGGAATTCGCGGGGTGTCAGGGTTTGTCAATCAAGGCTTTCGCCTCGTTGAGAATTTTATTGGAAGCACGCTTGAGGACATCGACCTGATACAAGTCGCCTCCCTTCGTAGCATTTTCGATTTTATTATCCTTGTCAACTAATTGCTTGATGTACTGGTCAAGTTTTTTTGAAGTTGATTGCATTTCACTATCAAGGCGCTGAATTCGCGCAGAATGCCGCAGTCCGAGCAACTTTACAACATCATTGATGGAATTAACAGTTATTGCCAGTCCAGTTCGTTCCATCGTCCCGGCGGTTAGGGTCAGCACTTCCTTGGCACCGTCAATTCGCTCATCGCTCGGCGTGCGCTGATGGTTGGAAAACCCACCATCTTTTGACCACCAGAGTTCGCATGACATGTCGCGCATCGCAGCGGCAATGGCGGGCGATCTTCCAGTCGATTCAGCAGCGGCTTTGTGTATCGCACCATGAAAAGATTCAAACTTCGCAGCCAATTCCTCATCGCCTTGCATAAGGCGCTTGAGCGACGATGTGCCGCCAGCGCCACCAGTGACGATAGTGACAGCAGCTCCGACACGCGCGGATGGTGTTACGAAGATCTCTTTGCATGACAATGTGATCAGCGCCGCCGCGCTACCTGCATCCTTAACAAATGCGACGAAATGCATACCGCGACCAGCGCTGTCGAGGATTGTGCGGATAATCTCTTCTTCGACATCGACTCTCCCACCAGGGCTCTTGATTTCAAGGATCACCACTTCCGCCTTCGCCTTTTCAGCACTTTGAACCGCCTTCTGGAAATCTGTGGCGGTGAACCACTTGTCGTTGTCCAGCGACACGCCGACGACTCCGTCGAGTGGGATGATCATCACAAGACTTGAGACGGGAGCCGGGCGATTCGGTGTAGCGGCAGGAGGCGGCGGGCTATTTTGGGGAGCAGTCTGAGCAACTGCAGAACTCGACAGAATCGCACTGGCGAACAGAACCAAAATTCCGTGTAGCGCAATCATCCGATGTTGAATTTACCAGACTGCGAAAGAAATTTCTGGGGATTTTCAAAACTCACTTTGCGAATGACAGTCTCAAGGTGTCCACGCCGGCGCATCTCCTCTCGACACTTCGGCACCGCAAGCGGATCGCTGATTCCCCAATCCGCCGAGGAGTTGATCCAGAGGCGATCTGTTCCATGCATTTCGAAAATATCCGTCGCGCGCTGCGGCGTGCACTTTGTATCGGGATACAGCGTCATGCCAGCCCAAAATCCGCGATCGAGCACATGGCGTACAGTGTGCTCCTCGACATGATCGATCAGCACGCGGCCGGGATCGACGCCGTGATCTTTGATCGCATCCATGATCATGCGCGTGCCTTTCATCTTGTCTTCCAAGTGCGGCGTGTGCACCAAGATGAGCAAGTTGTGGCTCTTCGCGAGGGCGATATGTTCTTCGAGCACGACGAGTTCGTTGCGAGAATTTTTGTTGAGGCCAATCTCGCCGATGCCTAGAACATTGGGGCAATCGAGAAATGATGGAATCTCGGCAAGCACTTCGCGCGCAAGTCCGATGTCCTCGCTTTCCTTTGGATTGATGCAGAGCCAAGTGTGATGGCAAATTCCAAACTGAGCAGCACGCTTGGGTTCGCTGTCGGTCAGTTGGCGAAAGTAATCCACGAATCCTTGCGCGCAAGATCGGTCATAACCAGCCCAGAACGCCGGCTCGGTGATCGCAACGCATCCGGCAAGCGCCATGCGTTGATAGTCGTCGGTCGTTCGCGACACCATATGAATGTGTGGATCGATGTACATGTGTTTCTCAGTCGCGCGGTAACGGCACGGCTCCGATGGCGCCCTTCATGCCAGCGCTTTCGATCGGCGCGGTGGAATGATCGCTCCAGAGTTCGAGTGCGCGGCGTGCTCGCTCAGGTTTTCCGTCGCGCAGCAGATCGAGCGCTGCGCACAGCGCACGCACGCGCACATCGCTGGTCGCCGCCGATTCAGGGACGCCTTGCGCAAGCGCGGCGCGATCAAAACGATCAAGGAATGCCGCGATATCAAGCACCTTTGCGCGGTGTTCAAGAAAGTACTGGTCGACAATTTGCTGGGATGTGATCGGGCTGGACATCCCATCATCCTAGGGTGCTAGCGCGCTGGCCGATGCGGCAATCATGGCGTGATCCATTTCATGCGCTTCGGTCGATTGACCGATCGATCGCAGTAGCGTGACACTCAATTGACCGCCGAGATGCTCGCGGAATTCTTCAAGCCCACGCAGAAGTTGATCGCTCTGCATCAGCAGTGGATGCCATGTCGGAAGTCGCAGTGCGCGCAGGCACGCCAAAACACGGTCGCAATCCGCGCGGGAAAACATCTTGGCGCGTACGGCATATTCACAGTCCAGGGCGATACCAATCGCAACAGCGTCGCCATGCGCGAGGGCGAATGTGCTCATCGATTCGAGCTTGTGAGCAGCCCAATGGCCGAAATCAAGTGGCCGCGCGTCATGTGACTCAAATGGATCGCCGCCGCTGGTGATGTGTTCGAGATGCATGTGCGCGGTGCGTGAAATGATGGGCATGGCAGCGCGGTAATCGCGCGCGACAATTTTTTCAGCGGCCTGCTCGATTTGCGTAAGGAAAGCCGCATCCTTGAGGCATCCAATCTTCACCGCTTCGCTGAATCCGCATAGAAATTGCTGATCTGTGAGCGTGGCGAGAAAATCCTCGTCACAAACAACAGCCCACGGCACGGTGAATGTCCCAACAAAGTTTTTCTTGCCAAACTTGTTGATCCCGTTCTTGACTCCCATCGCGGCGTCATCCATCGCCAAAGTTGTTGTTGGCATTCGAATGAGGCGGACGCCTCGGTGAGCGAGCGCCGCACCGAATCCAACCGCATCAAGCATCGCACCGCCGCCGATCGCGAGCACGAAACTCTTGCGGTCGATGCCAAAGCGGTCAGTCGCAGCCAGGACTTGCTCACAGACATCAATCGAGTTCTTCGCATCTTCACCACCACACGCGACCTCGACCATCTTGAGCTCTGGAACTTTCTCGCCGCGCCTCGAACGCGCTGCGAGATAATTCGCCAGACGATCGCCCAAACCTGGATGTGCATCGTGCACGCCCGAATCAATGAACGCAATCAAACGCCGAGGTGAGTCGTCTTGGCAGACACTCGCGAGAGCATCGTTGTCGGGATGAAACGCATCCTGAGTGAAACGCACTCGGTGGCGGAAATCGACATGAAATGAAAGGTCGTGGTTCATGGCGTTTGGGGTTGTGAAGGATAGGTCGGATTGAATAGAAAAACGCCACGGCGGAGGGCGTTCCGCCGTGGCTTGGTGCCCGCGAATACGCTTCGCGGGTGTCCCCGCATTTTGCGGGGCACAAATGTGATCTATGAGGGCAGCGGCTTCACCATTGTGAAGCGGGCGGCTCCATCTCTTTCGAAGAGGATTCTGATGACGGAATTGTTCTGGCTAGTCATGCCAGTCTTGCCAGTCTTGCCAGTCATGGCGCGCATCAGCGCGACGCGACACTGTGCGACGGTTGTCACTTTGATTCCAGCAATTTCGCGGATGACATCGCCAAGAGCGATGCCAGCAATTTGTGCAGGTCCACCTTCGAGTACGGACGAGACATAGACACCTTCGCCCGTTACGCCGAGAGCAGTCGTAGATTCGTTGTCGAGCGCTCGAATTTCGAGCCCGAGTGAATTTTCGATGTCTGGCGTAACGGGTTGGGATGTCGTTGGCTTTGATTTGGTTGTGGGTCGCTCACCAAGCGTTGCCTCGGCTGTAAGAGAATGTCCTGCACGGATGAATCCCAGAGTGATTGATGAATTTGGCGTGCCGCTCGCGACGAGACGCATGACTTGCGCGACACTCAGGGTGTCCTTGCCGTCAATGTCCACGATGATGTCGCCAGCTTTGAGTCCAGCCTTTGCTGCAGGAGTTCCAGGCGCAACGCCTGAGATGAGCACGCCGTTCTTAGAAGTTTGTCCAAAACTTTTCGCAAGTTCGTGGTTCATTTCTTGCATGGCGATACCCAACCAGCCTCGTCGCACCGGTTCACCATGTGCGATCGATTCCGCGACGCGCGTGATGATGTGACTTGGAATTGCAAATCCGATTCCAGTATTTGCGCCAGAATTCGACGCAATTCCGCTGTTGATTCCAACAACATTCGCGTCAAGGTTGATGAGTGGACCGCCCGAGTTGCCGGGATTGATCGCCGCATCTGTTTGGATGTATTCCTCGTATGTTGAGAGCCCAACGCCGTCGCGTCCTTTGGCGCTGATAATTCCAGCAGTCACAGTTTGCTGTAATCCAAACGGGCATCCGATGGCAAGCACCCAATCGCCGGTTTCAATCCCATTGGACGCGTCGAAAGTTGCGGCGTGTAAATCGTTGGCATCAACGCGGATGATCGCCAAATCTGTTTCGGGGTCAGAACCAACATGCTGCGCAGTCATCTCGCGCCCATCAGAGAAGCGCACGGTGATTTCGTCGCCGCCGGCAACGACATGATTGTTGGTGATGATCAATCCATTTTTGGAATAGACGATGCCAGTTCCTTCGCCGCGTCGTTCACCCCGCTGGGGCATCATCGGATTCGTCGGACGGCTCGCCGGACTGCTACGACCGAATTCATTTGAGAACGGTGCGCGATCAATGGTTGTGATCGAGACAACGCTTGGTCCCACGCGCTTGGCGACTTCACGAAATGCTCGTGACAGACTGCGTGCGTACTGAACTTCAGTGGTTGGATCGGATCCTGGCGCGCCGGATGCGGCTTCGCCCTTGCTCGTCGCGGAGGATGTGCTCGCACTCTTTCGTTGGATGCCAGTCGTTGGCGTATCGGCGTTCGCACCAGCTGGTTTCCCTTGTAATCCAGCGGTATCACGCGTGTTATTCGGCTGCGTGCCTTTGACGGACTGACTCGGCGAAGCAATAGTTGTTCGATCTGCGAATGCGCTGCTCGTCAAATTCAATATCAAAGCGACGGCGGCCAGCGATCCTCGACTGCGCAGAATTTCCAGTGTTCTTTGCGCGGTAAATCGGCTGACGGTGAGCTTCTGACGATTCGATTTCCAATTCCCTTCGCCCATGTGTCGCTCCTTTCGAGCAACACCATTACGCATGAGTCAGTGGGTGAGTTCACTCGGGTCTGAAAACGCACGGGAATAGCCTTGTTTTCACAGGATTCAGTCCTTGCGCAATTGCAGCAAAGCCTTGGGGTTCATCGGCTCGCTCAACAAGCGTAGAAGTTGCCGAGAGTTTTGTGACTGCGATTCACGCCACCTCGCATGCGCAAGTTGATTGGCATCCATAGCGCCTGTGAGTTGCTACAACCGCGTTCGCGCAAGTCGGTGCAAGCAAATACTTGCGGCAACCGCGGCGTTGAGCGAATCGACGCACGGTGCGATTGGAATGCGCACACGGTGGCATGCGATTTGCAAAACAGCGTCGGAGATTCCTTCGAATTCGCCGCCGATGATCAGCATCGTTGGTGGGGGTTCTTGCTCGCCTGCCGCATCGAAGTCGGCGATATTGCGTGCAGACTGCGAACAATCTGCGGCAAGCACGCGAAGTTCGGTTCGTCTCTGTTTCAGTTCGAGAATGGTGGCCGCAAGATCGTCGCACCACGCATATGGAATGGTGATCGCATATCCCATGGATACGCGAAGCGCTTTGCGATAGAGAGGATCGTGCGAATTGCGTGAGATGAGAACGCCGCCTACACCAAATGCGGCGGCTCCGCGAAAAATCGCACCAACATTATCCATGTTGCCAACGCCATCGAGCGCGATGAGCAAGCGGGCCGTTTCAAAGGGCGGGTCGGTGGCGCTTCGAAGATCAAGCGGTGCGCGCATGCCAATGGCGAGCGCACCACGGTGAACATCGAAACCAGCCGTGCGCTCGAGTAGAGCATCGTCGGCAATCAGCAGTGGCACGGATGGCGAGTTCGATTTGGCGATCAACTCGGTGGCGCGCTCGGTCATTCTCGGCGAGGTGAGGACACTGCGCGTCAACGCCTGCACGGCGAGCATGCGCTCAATGATTGGCAGCGTTTCACCGACGAAAAGTCCTTCGTTTCTGCGTGCGCCGTGTAAATCTCGATCTCGCAAGAATCGATAATCATCGAGGCGTGGGTCATCGAAGTCTTTGAGAACTTCACCGCGAAATTCGTTGGAAGAATCGGTCGCCTTCGATGCATCCATCACGCCGCCGTCACTCGGTGAATTCGTGCGGGTTTTCCAGCAATCGAATGACTTCGCTCAAGAAGCGAACTGCATGAGCACCATCAACCACGCGGTGATCGCACGAGATCGACAGCGGAAGCACGAGCCCGGCGTAGAACTTTCCGTCTTTGACAAGCACTCGTTCGCGTGCGCGCCCAACAGCCAGAATTGCAACTTCTGGATAGTTGATGATCGGCGTGGCGAACATGCCGCCATAAGAACCAACATTCGAAATCGTAAAAGTTCCGCCGAGCGACTCATCTCGAGTGATGGAACGATCTTTGCACTTCGCAGCAAGCGTGCGGATGGCAGTTCCCAGTTCAAGCGCGGACTTCTGATCTGCATTGCGAATAACAGGCACCATCAGGCCAGAATCCGTGTCCACCGCGACGCCAAGATTGATCACACCCTTGATGAGTATCTCGCTGTTGGCATCGTCGACATTCGCATTGAGGTTTGGGAATGATCGCAAGGCTCGACAGACGGCGATCATGACAAAGGGCAACATCGAAAGTTTTTCGCCAATGACTTTGGAATATTCCCGGCGCTTGGCATCGAGTTGAGTGACATCAGCCTCGTCGACCGCGGTGAAGTGAACCGCAGTTTGCACAGACTTCGCAAGAGCCTCCGCGATTTTTCGGCGGACTCCACGGAAGGGGATCCGCTGTGAAACCCCATCTTTATCGACGGTTGGCAAGTTGATCGGGGCTGGGACTGCACGCGCCGCGAATCCCGAGCCAGCCATCGCTGGTCTCGCACCGCCTGTCTTTGCGCCAGAACTTGGTGCCGAGTTTGCAAATGTTTCGATATCGCTTGCGGTCACGCGACCGCCGCGGCCGGTGCCATCAATGCGATTGATGTCGATGGAGAGTTCGCGCGCAATGCGACGAACGGCCGGAGTGGCCAGCGACTTGCCAGCAGTCTTGGTGGTTTCGTTTTCTTCTTCGCGGCGAGCGAAGCGGCTGCCGACATGCAATGTTCCTTGCATACTGCCCACGACGGTTCCTTGATCTTCGGTTGCGCCATTGACAGCCGCTGCGACTTGCGATGAGACGCATGCGGCGGGCGATTCCTTTGCTGTGACAGCACTCGTGTTCGCCGCAGCGTTCGACGCAGTTGCTGCCGCAGTTGCTGCCGCAGTTGCTGCCGCAGATGCTGCCGCAGATGCTGCCGTAGTTGCTGCCGCAGTTGCTGCCGCAGTTGCTGCCGCAGTTGCTGCCGCAGATGCTGCCGCAGTTGCTGGCTTGGCCCCGCTCGCAGGACCATACCGCACCAACACACTCGCAACCTTGACCATGTCACCTTCCTTGCCACAGAGTTCACTGATCGTTCCAGCCCACGGACTGGGAACTTCAACGAGCGCCTTGTCGGTCTGCATCTCGACCATCGACTGCGATTCCTTCACAGCATCACCGGGCTTCACAAGCCAGCGAATAATTTCGGCTTCAACTAATCCCTCGCCCAAGTCTGGAAGGAGGAAGTGGCTCTTGTCTGCTGGTTGTTTGAGTCCTGCCATAGTGTCAAAGGATATGGGTTGAGATCGTGCGGGGTGAATCAGTACGAGAGCGCGTCTTCAATAGCGCCTGCGATGCGTGCCGAGTCGGGCAAGTAATTCAATTCGAGCTTGTAATAAGGCATAATCGTGTCGAATCCAGTGACCCGTTGAACGGGTGCTTCGAGATGCAGGAAGCATCGTTCCATGATCTGTGCCGCAACTTCCGCACCCATCCCACATGTGCGCGGCGCTTCATGCACGACAACACAGCGACCAGTCTTGCGCACGCTCGTTTCAATCGCCTCAAGATCCATCGGGAAAATCGTTCGCAGATCGATCAGTTCAATCGAGCGCGATGACTTCTCGATGCTCTGCATGCATTGAATGACGCTTGCTCCCCAACTGACAACGGTGAGTTCGGTTCCTTCACAGACCACTCGCGCCTTGCCAATCGGAATGGTGTATTCATCTTCCGGCACTTCTTCTCGAAATGCGCGGTAGACGCGCTTTGGTTCAAAGAAAATAACTGGATCAGGATCGCGAATGGCGCTGATGAGCAAACCCTTCGCGTCATATGGCGAACTTGGCATGACCACTTTGATTCCAGGTTGATGTGCATAGATCGCTTCGGGCGAATCGCTGTGCAATTCTGGAGCATGGATGCCACCACCGACTGGAACACGAATAGTCAGCGGAACAGTGAACGCTCCGCGAGTGCGCGTTCGCATGCGCGCAGCGTGACTGCAAATCTGGTCGTATGCCGGTCCCAAGAATCCGTCGAACTGAATTTCGGGGATCGGTCGCAGCCCCGCCATCGCAAGTCCGATTGATGTGCCAATGATTCCGCTCTCCGCCAGCGGCGTATCGACAACACGGCGCGCACCAAAGCGGGCATGCAGTCCTTCCGTCACCCGAAAAACGCCGCCATTGACGCCGATATCTTGGCCGAGCAGCAAGACACGCTCGTCTTTTTCCATTTCTTGGATCAGAGCCAGATTGATCGCTTGAACAAGATTCAGATTTGCCATGGTTTAGTGCCCTTCCGTTGGAACAGCGGCTTGCGACGCAAGCGAGTGGGTCTGCATGGAGTCGCGCTGTTGCATGATGTCGTCCGACAATTCAGCAAATGTGTAATTGAAGACATCGCTGACAGGTGGCGCGGCAATTTCCTCGGCGCGCGCGACAGCCGCATTGACGGTTGTCTCGATGCGCTGACGCATGGTCTCTTCCTTGCTTGAATCCCACAATTTTTTCGATTCCAAAAACTTTCGCGTGCGAATCAGTGGATCGCGCAATTTCCAAATATCTACTTCGCTTTGATCGCGGTATCGCCGCGCATCATCGGCTGTGGTGTGGTCACCGAGGCGGTAAGTGACCATCTCAATGAAGGTCGGACGAGATTCCTTGCGTGCGCGCTCGGCCGCAATTTTGACCGCATAGACACACGCGAAAATGTCATTGCCATCGACCTGCACGCACGGCATGCCATATGCAATACCACGCTGCGCGACCGTTGGCGCACTGCACTGAATCTTGCTCGGAACGCTGATCGCCCAAAAGTTGTTCTGGCAGCAGAAAATGACGGGAATGTCGAGATTTGCAGCGAAATTCGCCGCTTCGTGGAAGTCGCCTTCGCTCGTCGCGCCGTCGCCGAAGAAGGTGCATGCGATCTGTTTCTCGCCGCGATATTTGCTCGCCCACGCCAATCCTGTCGCATGCAGCATCTGTGTTCCAATCGGCACGGCAATCGGCGTCGCAAAGTGTGGCCGAGGCATCGCGTTGCCGCGCTCGTCACCCATCCAATGCAGGAGAATCGATTCCATCGGAACGCCGCGCCAGAAGAGCCCACAATTTTCGCGGTAACAAGTGACCATCCAATCATCCTTGTTCAGCACATACGCCGCGCCGAGGCTCGTCGCTTCCTGCCCCATGTTCTGTGGATAGGTTCCCATGCGCCCCGATCGTTGCAATTTGAATGCAACTTCGTCGAGGTAACGGCACGACGACATCGCTTCATAGAGCTTCACAAGATCGGAATCTGGAATGAGTCCAGCGCCGAGCTGCGCGTCATAATTTCCATGCTCGTCGAGGATCGACACGCGCTCGATTTCAACTTTATAAATACTCTTGATGGGCATAGAAAAAGTGTATCGCAACAGCCCGCTTTGTAAGAAATCGAAGCGCCGAGTCTGATAAGGATCAGCGAGCTGCCACGAGTCCGTCGGCGCGCAAATCGCTCGCACCCATCAGGCCATCCTTCATCCGCATGATTGCTTGTCCTCGGCCAAATGTCACGGTTCGAGCATCTGCGATGGTGATTTCATGACCGCGTTGCCGTAATTCCGCGATGGTTGCGTCTGAAAATCCCGGTTCCAATTTCACGGCCTTGCCTTGCATCCACTGCCAGCGCGGTGCATCGAGCGCTGCCTGCGGATTCTGCGCGAAGTCCACCATGCGCGTAACAACTTGGACATGACCTTGCGGCTGCATGAATCCGCCCATCACTCCAAACGCCATCGCGGGTTCATCGCCTTGCGCAGTCGAACGGGTGATGAATCCCGGAATGATGGTGTGATATGGAAGCTTCGATGGACCAACGCAATTGGGATGACCAGCTTCTAAATTGAAACATGCGCCGCGGCTCTGCATCGCAATGCCGGTGTCTCGAATGACAACACCAGATCCAAAGCCGGTGTAGTTGCTTTGAATGAGCGAGACCATCATGCCACGCGAATCGGCCGCGCAGAGATAGACCGTGCCGCCGGGGCGGGGGATGCCGCTGTTGAAATCTTGTGCCTGTGCAAGGTCAATGCGCTTGGCCAGAGCAAGAAGCCGCGCAGGGTCGAGCAATTCCGCGGTTGTGATGCGCATGTTCGCGGGATCGGCGACATGCGCGTGCGCATCGGCGAATCCGAGCTTGATCGCTTCGATCGCGAGGTGAATGACATCGGGGCAATCCGCCGAAAGATTTTCAACGGTGCGCGATTCCAAAATGCCCAGTGCGATGAGTGCGGCAATTCCTTGGCCGTTGGGTGCGATTTCATGCAGGCGATACCCTCGATATGGCACCGAAATCGTCGGGGAAAAGCCAGTTTTATGGGCGGTGAGATCGTCGGCACGCAGGTGCCCACCTTCGGCGCGCGCTGCGGCGTCAATCGCAGCAGCCAGTTCACCCTCATACATCGCACGACCGTTCGTTTGCGCAATCGCCTCGAGTGTGCGAGCGTGATCTGGGAGCACCATCAATTCACCAGCGCTCGGTGCCGCGCCGTTCTTGAGAAATGTTGCTCGCCATGCATCAGCATGTGCGCGTTTGGCATAGACATCTGCCGTCCTCTTCCACATTTGTGCGGTGAGCGGAGCGACTTGATATCCACTCCGCGCATACTCAATCGCTGGCGCGAGAAGCGCCGCAAACGGCAGACGCCCAAATTGTTTGTTGATGTCAGCCCACAACGCAACTTGTCCAGGAACAGTCACGGACAACCAACCATCCGCCGCGATTTTTGTTCCAGAAAAATGATCTCGCGAAAGCAATGCGGGAGACCTTCCGCTGCCGTTGACGCCGTGCAATTTACTGCCATCCCAGATGATCGCAAACGCATCGCCGCCGATGCCGTTGGTCGTTGGTTCGGTGACGGTGAGCACCGCCGCGGTCGCAACTGCCGCATCGGCCGCACTGCCACCTTGTCGCAACATCTCAAGGCCGGCTTGCGCGGCGAGCGGCTGACTGGTCGCGACCATTTCCCTGCCAAAGACAAGTTGCCTCTGAGATGGGTATGGCAAATCGTTCGAGCATGGAATTGCGGCTGAAAGCATGCGCCCAAGAATACGCTTGAATTGCGCGGTGAAAGCAGTGATTATTTAGGGGAATCGGTCGAACCGGCCGCCGTCGGCAGCTCGTCAGAGAATTGCACGATCACTGAAACTGGCCGATCGATAGAGCGCGCGAAAAGTTCTGCAAAGAAACTCGCCGCCTTCGCACGCGCTTCGATACGCACCTCAGCCAGCGCTGGCTTTGAACTTGCGGTTTCAATCACACTCTGGCGCAAGAGGCTTTTGGCATTGTCGATATCGCCGCCACTTGGAATCAAATGCTCGGCCCAATCGTTGTCGATGATCACTCGGATCTTCGCAGGATCTGATTGAACCTCGACGATCTTGTCGTTGACGATGGGCGGTGGAAGCGTCATCATGATTACTCCGTCCCTTGTCGCCCGCGCATCCCATCCGCCGTTGGCTGGAATGAGATATTGCGCGCGGTTGCCTGTGACATCGAGTTCGATGTGCACAGCACCAACAGGAATCCCAAGCCAGCGAGTTGTTGAATCTATCTTCACTCGCGTGTCGATGGTTCGCCATCCAACAAGAAATCCACCTTGTGGTTCGAGATCGCCAAGCGCAGATGTGAGTGTGGTCGAGACGGTGTTCTGAACCAGGCTCAATCCACTGATGGCTGCAGTGAACCGATCGACAACATTGCATGAGCGAACACCAAAATAAATTGCTACGCCCAGAACGATGAGAATGACGATCGTCGCGCAACCAGAACAACTCGAACAGCCTGAACAACCAAGGCAACCGCGTAATCCGCGTGAACTTGAAGATGATGCGTCGCTGCTTGCCATGTTGCGGTGCAAGCGTATCTCAAGCAGAGCGGGGGATTGAGCGAAGCATGCGCGGCGCAAAGACAGCAACACGCGCATCGCACGCGTGCCGCCACGGACAAACTATTGTCCGCCGTCACCGAGCAACAGAATCAAGCACGCGCAGTGGCGTGCGCATCCTTGGACTTGCGCGCCGCATCGATTCGGCGCTTGGCATACGCGATTGCCGCATCGGAGACGCTGTTGGCATGGGCAGATTCGCGCATCACCGCCAGTGTGGTCTCTTCAATTGCTGCAACTTTCTGATCGATCGTTGTTTCGGTCATACCGAGGTAGAGGCCGCCGAGTCGAATGAGTCCGCCCGCGTTGGCGATGAAGTCTGGTGAATAGAGCACGCCGCGCTTCTTCAGAAGTGCACCATCGGGCGCAGGATTGAGCAGCTGATTGTTTGCAGTTCCACAAACGATCTCACACTTCAGTCCCTCAATCGTTGCATGGTCGAGAACTCCACCCATGGCGCACGGCGCGAGAATGTCCAACTTTTCATGGAAGAGATTGCGGTCGTTGCCAATCGCGACACAACCAAGTTCTTCAACGGCGCGCTTCATCGTCGGCACATGCACATCGGTCACCATGACCGCCGCACCAGCAGATCGCAGCAATTTCGCCAACTTATATCCCGTTGCGCCGCATCCTTGAACGCCGACGGAGAGATTCGAAAAATCAACTTTGCGTCCCAGATGACGCAGACACGCCTTCATCGAATTGAAGCAACCCAGCGCAGTCCACGGACTCGGATCGCCGCCGTGCGAAACAGCTTCGCCACCCATGATGTGACGGCACTCTTGCGCCATCCAGTCACAGAATTGCGGGCTGACTCCAACATCTTCCGCAGCGATATATGTTCCATTATGGCTTTCGACAAAGCGACCCATCGAGCGCCCCTGCGCCTCGGTTGGTTGCTCACCTTGCTTGTTCAACAGGATGACACTCTTTCCACCACCGAGTGCAAGATCCGCAGCCGCCGCCTTGTATGTCATACCTTCAGAGAGTCGCAGGACATCGAAGATTGCATCATTCTCATTTTCATAATAGAAGCGTCGAGTTCCACCAAGAGCATTTCCGAGGACCGTGGAATGGATCGCGATGATCGCACGCAGACCCGTCGTTGGATCATTGATAAATGAAATGCGTTCGTGACCGTGATGACCCATGCTTTCAAGAATGTGCATTCGAAACTCCAATGGAAGGGGTGAATGATGCGGTGTGACGATGCGAGAGCGAGAAAGGTTAGTCGGTCGGGGCATCCCAATTCAAACTGGCAAAAAATGCCTGAAATCAAGCTAATCATGCTTGGTCATGCTCGGTCGAGGTTACTCCACCTTGCGACCCGTGAAGGCACTCCCGTCGCCAAATTGCGTGATTCCGTGGGTGGCGATGGGAAGTCCAGTTCCGCGCGCGGCCATCACCGGCGTGCGTTCGGGGATCGAATATTCGGCGTTGCTCAAACCATCGGCTTGTGTGAGCACTGAATCAGCACACGAGCGCGTGATGGCATCAATGTTCCATCGCAGGCCTCGCACCTCTTCGTCAAGATTTGCGTTGGCAATCGCACACAGTTGATCGATGACCGTCATCTCGTGCGCAAGTTTCGCTCCTTCAAGTCCGGCGCGCAATCGACTGTCGCACTTGCTCAGCGTGCACGAGACTGCATGGATCCACATGGCGCACTTCGACAAACGCGCTTGAATGAACTGGTTGCCGATGAGCCCTTCTTCGTGCTCCTTGAACATCATCTTGACATTGTAAGAATGGTCTCGAATTCGAAACATCATTTCTTGTGCTTGCCTTTGCAGTTTCGGATGAATCTTTTCGAATCGCGGCACGGGTCTGCGCATTCCCAAGAAGAGCTCGCCGCCGATGCGCGCCGCCGCCGTGAATTGTTTGAAAGGCCTTGCCTTGATTCCCAGCATCCATTCGCCAAGTTGCTTCGATCCATATGCGAACACAAACGAGTGCATCACCTCATTGGCGCCTTCGACGATCGTATTGATGCGAGAATCTCGCCAAATTCGCTCGATATTGTTCTCGGTCATGTATGACTCACCGCCGAGAATTTGCATCGCGTCATCGACGGTGCGAAATCCATATTCACTGCAGAAAATTTTGCACATCGCCGTCTCGAGCATGATGTCCTCGTCGCCGCGGTCTAAGAATCCAGTCGTCATATACAGCATCGCATCCATCGCATAGACATACGCCGCACTGCGCGCGAGACGCTCCTTGACCAAATCAAATTCGCCCAGCGGTCGATCAAATTGATAGCGATACTTTGCCCACTTGGTCGCTTGCTCGAAGGCATAGGTCGCCCCGCCGAGCATTCCGGCGGAGAGAGTGCAGCGTCCGAAATTGAGGCAGGTGAGCGCAACATTCAATCCGCGGCCTTCCTTCGACAATAGATTTTCGCGTGGCACTTTCACATTCGTCAATCGAATGCGCGCCTGCCATGTGCCGCGAATGCCACACTTCGAGCGGTTTCTGCTGAAGATCTCAACACCGGCCAGATCGGGCGTGCAGATGAGCGCCGTCACCGCATCTTTGGTTGCACCCGTCCTTGGATCAGTGATTTTCTGTTTGCACATGACAGTGAACAGACCGCTGAGCGCGGCAGAGGTCGCCCATTTCTTCTCGCCGTTGAGGATGTAATGCGTTCCGTCTTCGCTCACTTCACAGTGTGTTTCTTGACCGCCCGCATCGCATCCCACATTCGGTTCGCTCAGGCAAAACGCGCTCAAAGTGTCCTTCGCCAAACGCGGCAGAAAATGCGCCTTCTGCTCGGGTGTTCCAAAGAGCATCAGCGCTTTGCATCCGATGGATTGATGCGCCGAGACGAGAACCGCAGTTGAACCACACGAGCGGCCGATGCACTCAAGCACACGGTTATAACTGGTAATGCCAAATCCACCGCCGCCAAATTCCTGCGTGATGGTCATACCCAATACGCCGAGGTCGAAGAGTTTCTGGATGACCCACTCTGGAATGTGCTGGTCGCGGTCAATTTCATGCGCCGGATGATCGGACTTGAGATACGCACTAAGCCGCGCGAGCAATTGATCGCATCGCTGCGTCTCTTCACGGCTGATCTTTGGATATGGAAAGAGGAGATCCTCGCGAAAGTTTCCCCAGAATGTGTTCTTGATCGCACCCATCGTCGCTGGATCTGGTCCAAGCATTTCCTGCGCAGCTTCGATCTGTTTGCGATCCTTCGCTGAGATGTTCTTGAGGTTGTCGACGAGAGTGGAATTGCGAGTAGTGGACATGGTCGCTCCGTGTGTTGATCGAATTGGACTCAAAACAATAGGCGATTTGCGCCTTTGAAGGGAGAGTCGGTCCAAATCGATTTGTCGGCAACGATCGAGAGGGATTCACCGCGCGGGCTTAAGAAATTGCGCCAGTTTTTCGCGGGCAACCGCCGTGTGCCGCAGAACGACAAGATGTTTTCGCTCCGCCGAGAGGGCCGCCTGCCAACCACTGGCAATTCCCACTTCGATACATTCAAAGACGGCGTTGGCTGCATCGCTTGCCGCAGTCTGAGCTCGCGCAGTCGCAAGTGCGGCTCGAATTTGCGACGCATTCTGCGCGTCAATCGCCCGCGGTTGCGTTCGCGGTGTCGTGCGCGGATGTGCAGCGATCCAATCGATCGCATCACTCATCGCATCGTCCGTATTGGCAGCAGTGACATCGAAGATTCCACTTGGCAGAGCGTTGACCGCGTTGGTGTGCCCGGTCGCGGTCTGCGTCATCGCAGTCGCCGGATCCATTCTCGCTGGCAACATTTGTGTTCCTCCCCAACCCGGGCAAATTCCAAGACTGCACTCTGGCAATCCAACTCTCCATGGTTTTTCATCTGCGGCTGGAAGAACGCCGACGATTGCATCGCAGTGCATTGCAACTTCCAATCCGCCGCCGAGCGCTGCACGGTGCACGAGTGCGACCGTGGGGCACGGCAAACGGTAGAGGCGTGCGAATGCTTCGGACCCCGCGCGCAAATATTGATCCAGTGCGTTGTCGTCGAGCGAGTCGATTTCAGCAAGATCCGCACCCGCGATGAAAACGCGCTCGCTTGCCGAACGGAGCACAATTCCTCGCGGTCGATTCGCGCCGACCATGTCGAATGTCGCGGCCATTTCAGCGATAAGCCACGAGTCGAGAACAACAACGCCTCCGCGCGGCTTCGCTGGATTTGCGGTCAAGGAAATGATGGCGATGCCAGCGGCATTTGTTTCAACTGGGAGCATGAATCACCTTTCTTGTGGCGCTTGAAATTGGCGGGCCAATTGATCGGCCAATTGAAGAGCCAAGTGCGCTTGCGCCTCTGGCCCCGCGATGACTCGCGCCGACAGTTCAGCGGCATCGCGCGCAACGCGTTGGTCGTTGGAACCATCCAACTCATTCAACATCTTCTTCGTGCAGGCAAGTGCGTGCGGTCCGCCCGTCAGCAAGCGCGCAACGAGAGTCGCGACCGCACCATCGAGTTGATCAGCCTGTGCGCAGTGCGTGACAATGCCGCGCGAAAAACCTTCGGCACCGCTCATCGTTCCTCCAGCCAAGAGCATTGCACGCGCCGGGCCGGCACCGATTTTTTTCACCAACCACGGCGCGACAACTGCGGGGCAGACTCCTAAGTCCACTTCGGGATATCCCAGTTTCGATTCCGGGTGAGTCACCGCAAAGTCGCAGACCACAACAATTCCACAACCTCCACCAATCGCGGCGCCTTGCACACGCGCGATGGTTGGCACAGGCAACTGTCGCAGCGCAAGCAGAGTCAATGAAAACAATCGCAACATATCGCCCATTTGAACGGGGTCATGCAGTACGGCTTTCAGATCCATGCCAGCGCAGAAAGATTTTCCTTCGCCTGCGATGACAAGAACGCGAATATCCGTCGGCGTCTTTTCGATGTGCGCCGCAACGCGCCCGATGCAATCAGCGAGACCCTGAATCAACGGATGGTTCAGCGCATTTCGCGCTTCCGGTCGGTGAAGCGTGATGGTTGCGCAGCCCTGATTGATGGAAAGTTGAACGAGATCTTCCATGTTGGCAAGAGTACGCAAACAAGGCTCAATCAAAAGAGCGGCTCGCCACATTCTGGACAGCGCAAGCTTGCAAGATTTCCATCAACATTATACTTGCAGTGTGGGCAGAGATCCCGCGATTTGCGAACCTGGCGCACGGCTTGCACGCGGTGCGATCGCAGACCGTTGAAAATCCAAGCGATGCCGATCAATAAGCATCCAAGAAAGTAAAGCGCAGGCCAACAAAGGAGTGCGTTGAGAACGATCGCCCACCAACGAGTCGTATGTGAAACCTCGTGCGAGGCGAGCGCGGGGATGAGCGTTGTTCGTTCGAGTGCATATCGATCGCGCATGCCTTCCTCGATTTGCGGCGATCCTCGCAAGTATGCAAGAATCGCGTCGACCTCAGCTTGTGGATTGATCGCAGTTTGATCTCCAACGCGACGCATATCCATGCGCGCAACCACATCGCTCTCGCTTGTTGGAATCGGCCATCCATATGAGATTTTTTCGCCGATCACTTCAAAGTTGGCGTATGGCCGCGCGTGTTCCCATATTCTTGTTGAAAACGGATCTGGCAATGCAGTACACATCAATGCGCCCTTGTCATTTGTGAACAACTGGCCGCTGAATACACACAGACTGTCGCGGCGTGCGAGCGTCAGATGGCAGGCGATCGAAACGACAAATCCAAGCGCCAGGGTGATGAAAAAACATTGAACAATCAGCCGTGTCCACAGCGTTCGCGGACGATGCGCCGAGTAATAATCGATATCGGCAAGTTTTTCGCGAATCGCCGCAATGATTTTCATCCACGATCCTTGCGTTTCGCCCAGAAATCCTCAAGCATTGCGCGCGATTCTTCGCCTTCGCAGAGTTGGGTTGTTGCACGAGTCGCATCAAGCGCACGACGACCTAGAAATCCATCCGCCGCTGTGCCGTCCACCTGATTAAGCCACTGCTTCGTGGCTCGAAGTGCTTGGGGTGGCTTGGCAGCCAAGCGTGTGGCGAGTTCGCCAACCATCGATGCAAGTGCGGGTTCGTCTGGTGCTAATAAATAGACAAGCCCGAGCGCACGCGCGCGTTGCGCATCGACAATTTCTCCAGAGAGCGCCAAGAAGCGCGCCGCGCCGAATCCGGCGCTGGCCATCAGTGTCGGCAAGCTGACGGCGGGGGAGACGCCGATGCGATGCACTGGATATCCAAATGTTGCGGTCTCGCATGCACAGACCATGTCGCACGCGGCGACAAGCGCGCATCCGCCAGCCAGCGCGGCACCTTGAACTTGCGCGATTACAACAGCGGGCATCGCGCGGATCGCTTGTACAAGTGATGCGAGGCGAGTGACGAAACGCCCAAGCGCATCGCGATCCTTGACACACTCGGCCAAATCAAATCCAGCACAGAAAGCGCCGCCAGTTGATCGAATGACCATCACGCGAGTTCGTTCATCCCGCGCGCTCGCATCAGCGAGATTCACGGCCCGTTCGAGCGCATCAAACATCGCATGGCCAAGCGCATGGCGGGTCAAAGGGCTGTTGAGCGTGATCGTGAAGATCCCCTGACAATCATCGATCAATACTGGGCCATCTCGATCATCAGTCATTTGCGCAATTCTCCTGTGACACTCGGCAATCAGGCAAGGTATTGTTCAGCGTATCCCCAATGCCATCGCATGAAAAGCAAATTTGGATTGTGCGTCATTCAGATACTCAGTGGAGTTTGAGTGGTCGGCACACAGGTCGAACCGATGTGCCATTGACCGAGGCTGGTGCGACCAAAGCCGATCAGTTGGCGCCGCAATTGGCGGGCGTGAAATTCGATCTCGTCTTGTCGAGTCCGCTGAGTAGAGGAATGGAGACAGCACGCCGCGCAGGATTCGCCGATCGCGCGCAGCCCGATCCCGATCTGCTGGAATGGGATTATGGAAAATATGAAGGTCAGACATCGATGCAGATCAACGCAATGCATCCCAACTGGGATCTCTGGCGCGATGGATGTCCTGGCGGGGAATCGATCGACCGTGTCGCGCAGCGTGCTCGTTTAGTGATTGATCGTTGTCTTGCTGGAACTGGTAATGCGCTGCTCTTTTCGCATGGGCATTTTTCACGGATGATCGCCGCAATGTGGCTTGAGCTTCCTGCCGCTCGTGGTCGCAGTTTCGGCCTCAAGGCAGGTTCGGTCAGCGTGCTCGGTTTCGAGCATGAAAACCGCGTGATCTGGCAGTGGGATCGCGTCGATTCTTTCGAGGGGCATTGATGAGTGGGGATGATGACGATCGCAAGCATGATCGCAAGCGCGACCATGACCATGACCATGACCATGACCATGACCCCACCCACGATCAAGACAAACTCGTCAGCGATCCGCGGACCGAGACTGCGCAAGACGCACGCGTCGATGATCTGATCGAGCGCGATGCAGATCCCGAATTGATCGCCGACGCAATCGAACAACAAGACGCGGCCGATGCGGCGACCACACTCGAAACTCTGTCGCAGGAAGATGCATCGGATGTCATCAGCGAAATGGATGTTGATGCGGCGGCCGATGCGTTGAGTCATATGATCACGGCGCTGGCGGTCAGTGTGATTGAAGATCTCATCGATGATGATCCGAATTACGCTGGTCGCCTGTTGAGCGAAATGGCGCCCGACGACGCAACCGATCTTCTACAGGCGCTTCCCAAGCAAGATCGTGATCGTCTCCTTTCATTGATGGGCGCTGGAACCGCGCTGCGCTTACGCGAATTGATGGTTTACCCACCCGAGAGCGCTGGTGGAATGATGACCACCCAATATCTTTCGGTTCGTGAAAGTGAAACTGTCTCTGAGGCGATCGAACACATCCGCCGCGGTGAGCCAGTCGAAAATGCACAGCAAGCGTTCGTGACCGATCGCAAAGGTCGTTTGAAGGGAACAATCGGACTGCGCAAATTGCTCGTATCCCGCAGCAGCGAATTGATCGGCGACATCTGCGAGCGCCGCGTTGACGCGGTCGATCCCGGACTCGATCGTGAATTGCTTGCGCGCGAATTTGAGCGATACGACTATCTCGAACTTCCAATCGTGGACCAATCGCAACGACTGCTCGGCATTGTGACGGTCGACGATGTCATCGACATCATCCGCGCCGAAGGAACGGAAGACGCACAGCGCATGGTGGGTGCGGGAAAAGAAGAAGGCGTCTTTTCCACAGTGCCACAGAAATTCCGGGGCCGCTTTCCGTGGCTCATCGTTAATTTATTTACGAGCGGTGTCGCAGCGGTTGTTGTAATGCAATTCGAAGGCATGATTCGAGAGATCGCGCTGTTGGCGGTCTTGATGCCAGTCATCGCCAATCAATCTGGCAATGCGGGTCAGCAGTCGCTTGCCGTGACATTGCGTGGCATCGTGCTCGACCAAATCCGACCGCGGCGCGCATGGACTCATGTTCGCAGGGAAATGACGGTTGGTCTGCTGAATGGGCTGCTCTGCGGTGTGTTGGTTGGTGGAAGTATCGCGGTCGTCAAGATTGCAATGGGCCATTCGTGGCATCTTGGCGGTGTGATCGCAATTAGCATGGCGTTGACACTGATGATCGGCTGCGCGACTGGCAGTGCGATGCCACTCATCATGCGTCGCTTGGGATTTGATCCAGCCACTGCCTCAACAATTTTTCTGACGATGGTGACTGACAGTATGAGTTTCTTCATCTTCCTTGGGCTTGCAACTCTGTTGTCACAATGGATTCACTGAACAAAGATTTTCACCCGCGCGATTCGCTTCGACGGCAATTGGTCGTTGGCATCGGCGTTCCACTCTTCGCAACCTTTCTGCTGATGATGTCGATCCAGTTTGCGCAAGATCGCCAAATGTTGATCAATTCTCTGCGACATGAAATGCGCGCGAATGTGGAAATTGCGTTCGCAAGAACGGAGTCAAAATTTCTTAGTATCGAGCACGCTGTTGCAATACAAGTGGAGATTCTCAACAAGGGCGCCTCCAATTTTCTGCCGCTGTCTGAGCCAACATCGCGTGCAAAGATCGAAACACTGCTGGGCACGACCATCAACACCGATCCTTTTGTGTTCGGTGCCGCACTCGCATTCGCTCCTGGCCAACGGGGTGTGCCGAGCGCTGGATTCGCGCCGTATGTCTATCGCATGCCAGGACAAACTGGAATTCGAACCAAGAATTTGGCGGACGACGCGCAATACAACTTCGCTCATGCGCAGTGGTTCGTCGGTGCGGGAATATCACCCGACGGCACTTGGAGCGAACCATACGACGACGATGGTGGCGGCGATGAATTGATGACCACTTACTCCCTCGCATTTCCCGCATACGGCGGCATTCCCGCTGGGGTCGCGACGGCAGATGTCACGCTTGCCAAGATTGCGCAAGCGATGGAAGTTCATGGCGAGCAATTTGAATATGGTTTTTATGTTGTCTCGACTGGCGGGCGTTACATCGCAACGCCGAATGCTGACGCCGTGATGAAAGTGTCGACCGATTTGCAATCAGACTCGATCGATCGCAAAATCCTCGACGCAGTCACCCGGTACCGAACGGACGGCGTGGAGTTTGTAAGAATTGGCGAGGGGTCTGCATACTTGTTCGGTGGCACACGCTTGGTGTTCGTCGATATTCCAACAACGGGTTGGGTCTTCGTTGGATCATTTGCTGAGGCGTCGCTGATTCCAACCGTCGTCCGCACGATGTTGTTTGGTCCTGGATTACTGTTGTTTGGCGGAATCATCGCGCTCTTCATTGTTTGGCGCAGTGCCAGTCGAGCAGTGAGTCCACTCATTGGAGTTATCGCGGCGATTGGAAAGTTCGCCACGGGTGATCTTTCGGCGCGCGCTCCAGCCACGAAACGCAAAGATGAAATTGCGATGGTGTCAACGGCGTTCAACCAAATGGGCGGGGAATTGCAAGATGCGGTCGAGCAGCGGCGAGTAGCAGACACGCAGCGCATCGCCGTCGCGGCGCAGATCGCGGCGGCGCGCGATATGCAGAGGCTTCTGCTTCCAGTCAGCACCACGGAAAACTCAAATTCAGACGAGCGCGTGTCCACTGAATTTCCAGGCATTTCGATCATGGGTTTCAACAAGCCTGCGAACGAGATGTCGGGAGACTTCTTCGACTGGTTCGCCCGTGCAGACGGAACATTTGCGCTGGTCATCGCGGATGTCTGCGGCAAGGGAATGGCAGCCGCGATGATGATGGCCGTCTGTCGAACGCTCTTGCGCCGTGCGGCGATGGAATCCGATGAGCCGCACATGGCCCTCGCCCGAGTCAACGAAGATCTTCTGGCCCAGGCTCCAGAAAGCAACTTCACCACTTGCGCGCTTCTATATATAGACAGCCGTTCAGGTGTCGTTGCATATGCCAATGCTGGACATCCTTGCGCGATTCTTGTGCGGTCTGATGGATCCACGAGCGAATCGATCGTCGCAACGGGCACTGTTCTGGGTATTAAGCCAGGCGCAGTGTGGACGACCGAGCGACTCACGCTCGCCCACGGTGAAGACTTGGTGTTGATGTCCGATGGGGTGACCGAGGCGGGAGTGGCGCACAGCGGGAGCGCTGATCAATTTGGATCGCAGCGCGCGCAGAGTGCAGTTTCGGCTGCGTGCGGAGGTCAGCAGCAGAATCCTCGAGTCATTGTCGAAGCGCTTGTCGCGGCTGTCGCTGCGTGGAGCCACGGATTTCAAGGCGATGATCTCACAGTGATCGCGATCAGTCGCGATTGATGTCAATAGAATCAGTCGCAAGCCAATCGCTAGCATGTGCACTTGAAAGAGGCTTAAACCATGGATCAATCCACCGCTCAGCTTCCCCCTACTCCAGCTGGTCCGATGAAGCGCAAGGCGCGTGGCTTTCTCAATCCGGAAAAGGTCCAAGCGTTTGCCTTCTATGTGATCACACTGTGCATATTGGTTAGTGTCGTGGCGAGCATTCTTGCAGTCTGGGACTTTTCCAAGAATGATGCACTGTGGCGCACCATCGCAACTTGCGTCATCGTCGCGGGAGGCTGCGGTCTGTTCGCAATTGTCAACCTGAGCTTCGGAGCCCATCGAGACTAGTCTGAGTGAGCGAAAGTATGCGGCTGCAAGTGGATTCGACTTCGCATCCTGACGCTGGCGGCGCTGCGTTGCCGCTGAGCGTTTGCGGTGCTCAATGGAGCGTTTTGGAAATTGAATTCCCGATCTTTGAGCGTGTACGCTTTGCCTGTAAACAGAACTTTGGCGAATTGCGAGTTGTTTTCGATCATCAACCTTCGCAGCGGTCACTCCGCAGAATCGAGCAATTCAATGGATGCGCCAGCGCTACTCGTGTTCATTGGCTACAACGATGAGCGATTCGGTCCCTTCACTGTGACCGACCTCAACGCCAAACTTCGATCGGGCGAAATCATTGGCAACGGAGCAATGGCGTGGTATGAAGGGTGCCAAGCGTGGATCAAGATCGATCGTGTTCCAGGCGTTGTGATGCCATATGCGCCGCCATCGTTTGGCTCGACATCTGCGCTGACATCGAACTCACAGCAAGGCGACGCGACTGGCGGGTTGATCCCATATAAGAATCCGATGGCATTGACGGGCTACTACCTGTCGATCTTCGGCTTGATTCCGGTGCTTGGGATTCCCTTGGCGCCGGCCGCGATCGTGTTGGGAATCATCGGCCTCGCGCGCAAGAAAGCAAACCCAGTGATCCGTGGCACAGTTCATGCGTGGGTCGCAATCGTGCTCGGCGCGCTCGCAGTCGTGGCGCAGATCGCAGTGATCATCAAGTGGGTCAACCGATAGCCGTACCCATGCAAGATTCAGCGCAAAACATGGCACAATCGAACCATCTAGCCGAATCAACATGCCTTCGACTTCAAGTGTGGCCATGGGTTGTGATGTGATGTGCGCCATTCACGCCGATGACCTCGATCATGCAAGTCATCAAGTCTTTCCAGCCTGTCGAGTTTGTACACAACGCCAGCTTGATGTATTGACCGTGCTCGACGGTAAAACCTATTGGCGCTGCGGTTGCTGTCAGGCGACACTCCTCGCCGACGCACACTTTCCAACCGCTATCGAGGAACGCGCGCGCTATGACCAACACCGCAACGACATCAACGACGCTCGCTACTGCGATTTTCTGCGCGCCCTCGCGGAACCTCTGCTGCGTGTCTTGCCGCCCAAGCAAGTCGGTTTGGATTACGGATGCGGACCAGCGCCAGCACTCGCGCAGATGTTGACGGACGCAGGTCATCAGATGCATTTGTATGACCCATTCTTTCACGCCGACCTTCCGATTCTTCAGCGCCAGTTCGACTTCATCACATGCACTGAAACGGTCGAGCATTTCCATCACCCGCGCCAGGAATTCGCGCGGCTCGACCAATCGCTGCGAGTCGGCGGATGGTTGGCGATCATGACCAATTTTCAGACCATCGACGCGAAGTTCGCCAACTGGCACTATCGTCGCGATCCAACGCATGTGACTTTTTATCGCGCTGAAACTTTCTCTCGCATCGCCGCCGACTTCGGCTGGACATGCCAATTCCCAGCGCGCAACATCGCGCTCATGCACAAGGATCGCGCGGCCTAGGAAAAACCATGGACACCACGGCAATCACCATCAGCGTTTTCGCCGGAATCGTGGGCTGCGCATATTTCATCTATGGCAAGAAGCAGCAGAAGTTGATCCCGCTGGTCTCCGGCGTCGGCCTCTTCGTTGTTCCATATTTCATCGACAGCAATGTCGTGCTCATCGCAGCGTGCGTGGCGCTCGCGATCGCGCCATTTTTCATTCATATCGATTTGTGAAGCGCACATGGAAATCGCAATCATCGCAATCACGGCGCTCATCGCATCGGCGCTGACACTCTTTTGCGGCTTCGGACTCGGCACGCTGCTCATGCCCGTCGTCGCGATTTTCTTTCCGGTGGAAATCGCCATCGCGATCACGGCCATCGTGCATCTCGCCGCCAATCTCTTCAAGTTTGCGCTCCTGGGCTCGCGCGCCGACAAGAGCGTCGTCTTTCGCTTCGGCGGACCAGCGCTCATCGCGTCATTCGCAGGCGCATTCTGTTTGGTATGGCTCTCGACACTGCCAGCGATTGGTCAATACACCCTCGGCACAACTGTGCGCCAAGTCATGCCAATAAAAGTGATCGTTGGTGCGCTCATCCTTGCATTCGTGTTCATCGAACGATCGCCACTGTTCGCAAGTCGATCAATCAAACCAAGCATGCTGCCCATCGGCGGAATCATCAGCGGTTTCTTTGGCGGCTTATCGGGAAATCAAGGCGCGCTGCGCAGTATGTTCCTCATCAAGGCGGGGCTCAACAAAGAACAGTTCATCGCAACTGGAATTGTTATCGCGGTGTTTATCGATGTGGCGCGCATGAGCATTTACGGATGGGATATGGTGACAAAACATCGCGGGCTCGACTGGATGCTCATCGCCGTCGCATGCATCGCGGCATTCATCGGCGTATTCGTCGGTTCAAGACTGATCGCCAAGGTCACGATCGCGGCGATTGAGACCATCGTTACGGTGTTGCTCGTCGCAGTTGCAATTGGATTGATCGTCGGGATTCTGTAAGGCAGCGGCGGTTGGCACTTGCTTGTGATTCAATAACCGGCAGATAGGATGCTCGCTATGAAAATTTCTGGGCGCATGATCGGGCTGATGATGGTGGTTGGCGTGGTTTTGTTAGGGAAAAGTTATGTTGACAGGGGCACGAGGTCACAGCAGGCGCAGCTGCCAGTACAGCCGCAAGCATCATCATCCGCGGACGATTCCACCGTGAGTGCTTGGGCCGAAGTGCTTGAGCAACGGCCAGATCCCAAAGTTGTCACAGATGCTGACTTACTCAAGCGCATCACCGAGACGAAATTGCCATGGCGAGTGCGGCACAACGGTTCTGGAATTGAGATGCTGTTGGTTCCGCCTGGGACATTCATGATGGGGGCAAGTCATGGGGACACACTTGCACAAGCGTCCGAAAGTCCAGCTCATCAAGTCACAATCTCAAGTGCGTTTTACATTGGTCGCTATGAAGTGACGCAGGCGCAGTGGCACGCGTTGATGGATTCGAGCCCGAGTCATTTCACGGGGGATTTGTTTCCAGTTGAGCGAGTGTCTTTCAAAGATGTCGCCCTCTTCCTGAAGAAGGCCGGTGGAGGCTTGACACTTCCCACCGAAGCGCAGTGGGAGTATGCATGTCGCGCTGGGTCAACTGGGCCGACCTATGGCGATCTTGACCTGATCGCTTGGTCGAAAGACACAGCTGGGGGCACTACCAATCCGGTTGGCAAGACTCGACCCAACGCCCTTGGTTTGTATGACACGCTTGGAAATGTCTGGGAGTGGTGTAGTGATTGGTACAGCGCTGATTACTATTCCTCGTCTCCGTCATCAGATCCCACCGGGCTTCCATCCGGCCCTTACCGTGTGTTGCGCGGTGGCTCTTGGGAGGACCACGCCAGCTACTGCCGTGGGTCGCAGCGTTGCTACACGCCCGTTTACTCCTACTACAGCTTCGGCTTTCGGTCCGCAAGGAATCCTTAATTCCATCCCCCATCTTCCATCTTTACCCTTGTCTCTTTTCACTTTAATTCCATGATTACAGCACAAAATCTGAATTTTATATAAACTATTTCATTACAAAAGTGCCATAAATGTCTCTTTGCATGTATTTATATGCTATAGTTGCCACAATAGGCACTTATGTCACAAACAAACGAAATGACAGATTCAGCGCTCCTTACCGAGCTTGGTAATCGCCTCGCACAACATCGTCTGCGCCGAAATCTAACGCAAGCGAAACTGGCCCTCGAATCCGGCGTCTCCAAGCGAACACTCATTCGCCTTGAAAATGGTGAATCAAGCCAGGTCAAAAATCTCCTGCGCGTGCTGCGAACTTTGGGATTGCTCGCCAACCTTGATGTGTTCGTACCAACGCTGCTTCCCAGTCCGATCGAGCAACTCCGCTCGCGTACCAGAATGCGGCATCGTGCATCGCCCAATGTGAAAGCAAACATGTCGCCAAACAAGTGGACTTGGCGTGACGAACCGCCAAAGGCCGCCGGTGAATCATGAGCACGGTTGCGGAAGTTCGACTCTGGGGAAGGACCATCGGCGCAGTGTCTGTGAATGGACCCGGGCAAATCGCGACCTTTGAATACACGACTGAATTTCGCCGCAGCGGCATCGAAGTCTCGCCGATCATGATGCCGCTTGCAAATCAGATCTACAACTTTCCCGATCTTGCCAAGGAGTCGTTTCACGGGCTGCCGGGAATGCTTGCCGATGCGCTACCTGACAAGTTCGGCAACTCCGTGATCGACGCATGGCTCGCTGCGCAGGGGCGCCTTCCTCAAGATATCGATGCTGTCGAGCGACTGTGCTACACCGGCGCGCGCGGGATCGGTGCACTCGAGTTCAAACCTGCGCGAGGACCACGGGGTAAGCAATCGACTCCCCTGAAGATCGACGCACTGGTGCAACTCGCGTCCGAAGTGCTGAGCAACCGCGAGAATCTTCATGCTTCATTCGCCGATCCGCACAAAGAACAAGCTCTGCGCGAGATACTGCGAGTCGGCGCATCCGCAGGCGGCGCTCGCGCCAAAGCCGTGATCGCGTGGAATCCAACGAGCAACGAAGTGCGATCCGGTCAAGCAACTGCTCCGCCTGGATTTGGATATTGGATTTTGAAATTCGATGGGGTCTCCAACACTCCCGTTCACGACCTCGCTGAGCCGCAGGGGTTCGGGGCGATTGAATATGCGTACTCGCTGATGGCCAAGAGCGCCGGCATCACGATGCCTGAGTGCAGGCTGTTCGAGGAAAACGGTCGCCGACATTTCATGGCGAGGCGGTTCGATCGACTCGAAGGCGGCGAGAAATTGCACATGCAATCCTTGGGCGCTCTGGCGCACTTCGATTTCAATAACCCACTGGCACATTCGTACGAACAGGCTTTCGTCATCATCCGCCGACTGGGCCTTTCGATGGACGATATCGAAGAGCAGTTCCGCCGCATGGTGTTCAATGTGATTGCACGCAATCAAGACGATCATGTCAAGAACATTGCATTCCTCATGGATAAGAATGGAAAGTGGTCGCTTTCACCGGCCTTTGATATGGCGTACGCATACAACCCTTCTGGATCATGGACCACAAGGCATCAGATGAGCTTGGCGGGAAAACGCGACGGCTTCACGCTTGACGACTTCAAGTTGGTTGCGCAGACAGCGTCGATGAAACGGGGACGCGCTGAAATGGTCACGCGCGAGGTCATGAAAGCGGTTGCGCAGTGGAGGGACTTTGCGACGACTGCGGGAGTAGTTACTCGGCAGGTCGACATGATCGGCATGATCGGCAAGGTCCACCGAATGGATCTGATTTCTGTGTGAGGGACACTGACGCTTATCCATGAAGCGAATTGCGCCGTCGCGGAACTTCGAATCGCTTCCCGCCACCAGTTTCGCAAACTGTTGAGCCGCGGATAGCATTTTCACTTATGAGCAATTCTGGGCGACTGTTCGGGCTGATGATGGTAGTTGGCGTGGTTTTGTTTAGTGGAAGTTGTGGTAACGGCGGCACGACTTCACACGTGAGTACTTGGGCCGAAGTGCTTGAGCAAAGTCCAGATCCCAAAGTTGTCACAGATGCTGACTTACTCAAGCGCATCACCGAGACGAAATTGCCGTGGCGAGTGCGGCACAAAGGCTCTGGAATCGAGATGCTGTTGGTTCCACCTGGGACATTCATGATGGGGGCAAGTCCTGGTGATACGCAGGCCGAAATCGACGAAAAACCACAGCATCAAGTCACAATCTCAAGCGCGTTTTACATTGGTCGCTATGAAGTGACTCAGGCGGAGTGGCAAGCAGTTATGGCTGCGAATCCAAGTCAGTTCATAGGGAACTCGCTTCCGGTTGATTCTGTTTCGTATCCCGCAATTGCGATCTTTCTGAAGAAAGCAGGTGGCGGATTGACACTTCCAACCGAAGCGCAGTGGGAATACGCTTGCCGTGCTGGGTCTACCGGGCCGACATATGGCGAACTTGCCAAGATTGCGTGGTATGACGGGAACTCGGCCGGTACCACACATCCCGTCGGCAAGAAATTACCCAATGCACTTGGTTTGTATGACACGCTCGGAAATGTCTGGGAGAGGTGTAGCGATTGGTATGGCGATTATTTCTCGTCACCATCGACGAATCCCGAAGGTCCGTATTTCGGCGTCCCTTACTTCTACAGTGTGTCGCGCGGCGGCTCTTTGGACAAGGTCTCCAGCGTCTGTCGCACGTCCGTGCGTTACGGCACCGAGCCTAACTGCGCCTACTACAACGTCGGTTTCCGGGCCGCAAGGGCTCCGTAATTCCCTCTCCCCATCTGCCATCTTCCCTTTTCCCTTTACCCATTGCGACTTTTCCGAAGGCTGCGCGGCCGTTCTCGCAGCGAATTCTCACGCATACGCGCTCATCCCATCACAAGTGCAAACGAGATTGCGATCACCGTATGGATTGTCCACGCGTCCGACCGCAGGCCAGAACTTGAAATGCCTCAGCCAATGCGCTGGATACGCGGCGATTTCGCGTGAATAAGCATGTGACCACGAGTCCGCGCAGACTTCGGCAACCGTATGCGGCGCGCCTTTGAGCGGGTTGTCATCGCGGCTCATTCGTCCGGCCTCGATTTCGCGGATTTCATTTCGGATGCCGATCATCGCATCACAGAATCGGTCGAGTTCTTCCTTCGATTCACTTTCGGTTGGCTCAATCATCAGCGTGCCAGGGACTGGCCAACTCATCGTTGGTGCGTGGAATCCATAATCGATCAATCGCTTGGCGATGTCTTCATTCTTGATGCCCGCGCTGGATTCAAATGCGCGGCAGTCGATGATGCACTCGTGCGCACAGCGACCATTGTGATTCACGAACACAACGGGATAATGTCCACTCAATCGCTTCATCACATAGTTCGCGTTGAGAATCGCAACCTCGGTCGCCTTGGTCAATCCACGCGCACCCATCATGGCGATATACATCCATGAAATGAGCAAGATGCTCGCGCTGCCGTATGGCGCGGCGCTGACGGGTCCGATCGCATCACGACTGGTGTTCAGCGGCGCGATGACGGGATGGCCCGGCAGAAACGGTGCGAGATGCGCTGCGACGCCGATGGGACCCATGCCCGGACCGCCGCCGCCGTGTGGAATGCAGAATGTTTTGTGCAGATTGAGATGGCAGA
>Ga0209702_10002049_pt1 | contig 36437 bp, 26 predicted proteins | sample FRY01_FD_187210 | JGI IMG/M metagenome (GOLD analysis project Ga0209702, IMG submission 187210) | Freshwater microbial communities from Lake Fryxell liftoff mats and glacier meltwater in Antarctica - FRY-01 (SPAdes) (version 2) | ecosystem: Environmental > Aquatic > Freshwater > Ice > Glacier...
TGTGCCCAGCGGATTCACACAAAAGGTTGCGAAGGCGTGTCCGGGAGACCTCTCGGAAAATCCTGTTTTTCGAGGACTTGCAGTTGCTCGCCGAAGAGGCCGAAATGAGGTCAATTACTGAGGTCTGAAGTTTGCAGCAGCTCGTCGAGCTGCTCGGGCAACAAGGCCCGATGGATGGGCAGATCGCCAAATCCGCGCCCTTTCTCGGCCTGGAGATCGGCGATGATGGCTTGGACGAGATTAGGCACATCGGGACGCTGGAGTTTTTGCAACACGCTACGGCGTTGATCCGGCGTGAGCGGCACCTGATCGCGAATCAGCGCGGCGAGCGCCTCCTGACTGAGCGATTGCAGGCTGCGGTCATTCTTCAGCGCGTCGTTGAGGAAAACCTCCCGCGCGATGCGGGCTTGATCGAGCTGCGTGGGCAGGTCGGGCTTCTTGTCGCGCACCTCCTGCTGGTGGTCGTGGCGGATGCCGAGGCGCTCGATGAGGTATTTTAGCGTGGCCTGGGGATCGCGCTCGTAATTGACGATAGCCTCGCGGTTTTCGATGATGCGCCGTTGCGAGTTTTCATTCGGCGTGCGCTTCCGCCACTGGTTGAGGATGTCGTTGAGCTGCGCGGTGTCGCGGACGTTTTGAAAATGGAGGGCGTGGAAAAAATAATACTCCTCGGAGCCGGGGACGAGCTCGCCGAGGGCTTTTTCGCGGTCGGCGGCGAGGGCGAAGCGCTCAATGAAGCCGATTTCATTGTCAGCAAGAGCAGCGAACGGGAAGAGGAGGGCAAGGGCGAGCGATTTCATGGCCGTGGAGTGGGTTGAAGTGGATGATGCGGCGAGCATCACGGCGGAAGCGAGCTTTTATTGTAAAGACTCTGTCAACCATGGAGCAAGAGCGAGGCTGAGAGGGCAAAAAACCGTTTGAAACCCGGGGGGTGGGAATTACTGTCGCGCCCCCTCACCCCAAGACCCCATGGCTGACGCTGCAAACAAATACGCCCACAACGCCTCAGGCGCTTACTACGTTGATGACCAATGCATTGACTGCGACCTGTGCCGCGAGACTGCGCCGGCGAACTTCAAGCGCGACGACGATGGCGGCCATTCCTTTCTCTACAAGCAGCCGGAAACGGACGATGAACGCACGCTGTGCGAAGAGGCATTGACCGGTTGCCCGGTGGAGGCCATCGGCCGCGACGGCGAAGAGTAAGTCTCCCTGCCGCAACGGTTGCTGGTCAATTTCCCAGCATGAGCCAGCGCGGGGTGATCACTTTGTCCAGCAGCACGCACTGGTTTGACTTGGCGTCCGGCGGGAAGGCGACACGCATGGTGTAGCCTTTGAAACTGGAAGGTCCGGTGGAAGCGAGATCACTTTCCAGCCAGCGAGCGAGCGCGGTGCCGCGCTGACAGTAGGCATACAAGGAACTTGCGCCGTTTTCCGAGGTGAGTTTGACGCAAATATACTTGGAGGAGTCGGCGAACTCGAAATTGTAGTATTCAAACAGCCGCACATAAGCCCGCAGGATCACGGGCTTCGAGGGGCGCTGCTGGCGGAAGTCGGCAAAGGACAACTCGCCGTAGCCGACGAGGCTTTCCCAGTCGATCAGGAATTTCCCCTGCGGATCGCGCAGCATGGCGATCTCCAGCGAGCCGGTGGGGCGGTTGCTGGTGTAGCTGAAATACAAAATTTCGCTGCCATCAATGAGGTAACGTGCCTTGCCCGCCAGGCCGCTGGGCGCGGGGTCCGTGCCGCCCTGCGTTTCATAGTAGTCCTTCATCAGGGCGGCCACCCGCTCGGAATGAGCCACCAGCGGCACGCGGTCCTGCCACTTTTCGGTCTGCCAGTACTGCTCCAACAGTGCCAGCGCCTGAACCACGTCATCACCGGTTTCCTTCAAAGGCAGTTCCTCAATGGTCGATGCCGCAGGGGGCTGGTCATCGCGGGCGGGGGCGGGAGCGGCAGATTTGGAGGGAGTTTCACTGGTCGGCTCCGTGGGCGATGCGGTGGGCAGCGCAGGGAGAGTGGGGGGCTCCGCTTTGGTCATGGCGGCATCAATGGACAGCCCCAGGTTTTCCAGTTCACGGATGCGCTCATCGTTTTTTTCAGCCAGCCCAATCAGCGTGCTGCGCTTGACGAGCACCTCGAAGTACCACCGCCAGCCCACGAAGAGCGTCAGCGCCAGACAGACACACAAGGTGATGCAGACACCCAAGAAGGCGCGGTGGGAACCGATGGAACCGGAAGTCATTGGCAATAAGGCAGTTGGAGACGGTTCACGACAGTGGCGGGGAAATGTCTCAGGCTCAAGCACTTGGTTGCTGCATCTCATGGCCTGCCTACACTTTTGCAGACCATGAATTACCCGGAAAAAGCCCGCCGCGTCATCCAGCTCGAAATCGACGAGCTACAGCGCCTGCATGCGCGCATCGACGAGACTTTCACCCAGGCCATCGACCTGCTGCTCACCTGCGTGCGGAGCCGGGGCAAGCTGATCGTCTGCGGCGTCGGCAAGAGCGGCAACATCGGCCGCAAGCTGGCCGCCACGCTCAACAGCACCGGCGCGCCCGCCGTGTTGCTCGATGTCGGTGACGCGCTGCACGGGGACCTGGGCGTCGTTGATCCTGGCGATCTGGCGATCATGCTCAGCTACAGCGGTGAGACGGCCGAGCTGCTCAATGTGCTGCCGCATGTGAAACGCTTCGGCATCCCGGTCATCGCCATCACCGGCGGTTTGCAGTCCACGCTGGCAAAAAATGCCGATGTCGTGCTCGATGTGCATGTCACGCAGGAGGCCTGCCCGCTCAATCTGGCTCCGACATCCAGCACCACGACGACGCTGGTACTCTGCGACGCGCTGGCGATGGCGCTGCTGGAGGCGCGTGGCTTTCAGTCCGAGGATTTCGCTAGGCTGCATCCCGGCGGCTCGCTGGGCCGGGCGCTGCTCACGCGGGTGAGCGATGTCATGCGCAGCGGCAGCCAGCTCGCGATGATCCAGCCGGAGACACCCGTGCGGGAGGCCCTGCAGGCCATGACCAAGGCTCGCAGCGGTGCCGCCGTTGTCGCCAACGCTGACGGCACGCTCGCCGGTGTCTTTACGCATGGCGATTTCGTCCGCGCCTTCCAGCGTGACAATGCCATCGCCGACCAGCCCGTGCGCGCCCTCATGACGCCCAATCCGGTGAGCATTCAGGCCGACAAACTTGCCGCCGAAGTCCTCGCCACGCTCGAAAAAAACCGGGTCGATGACATTGTCGTCGTCGATGCCCAAGGCAAACCCGTCGGCATGGTGGACACGCAGGACCTCACCCGGCTGCGCATTGTTTGAGCGCGGCGGTTTAAAAATCCGTCACTTCTCGATAATGCCGCACGCGGTAGCCGCGCTGGCGTAGCAGCTCGATCAGGCCTGTGTCCGCGGTTAAATGACCCGTGCCCACCAGCACCATCACCTTCTCGCCCTTTTTGAGCATCTGCTCCAGCCGGTCCATCCAGGAGAGGTTGCGGGCGGTGAGAAAGAGGTTCATCAGGTCGGGGTATTTTTCCGCCTCGCGGAACAGCATCTTCTGCAGGGTGTCCAGCTCGCCGTGCTTCCAGGCATGGATCATCTTTTCGAACTCCTCTGCCACGGAGCTGATCTCGCCCAGCGTCTGCTCCAGCAGCTCGCGCTGCTGCTTGTCGCTCAGCGCGGCGAAGAGCTGGATTTGAAACTCCACGCTTTCCAGCCCTTCCGCCGGCTTGTCGTCTTTTTTTGCCCGCTCCTCAAAGTAGCTGTCCACGCCCTTATCGGGCTTCGCGCCGAGTGCCGCGTATTCCTTCGTGGTGATCAGCAGCGCCGCGAACCACGGGCGGAAGCGGTTCATCGAGGAGGCGTCCACGCCGTTTTTGGCCGACCATTGTTTCACCGCCGCCCAGGTTTCCGGACTCACGTTCGCCTCCAGCGAGGTATCTGCCGAATACATGCCGAGCTGCGACATCCGGCTGGTCAGCTCCGGCCCCGAGGCCGCGCCGGGGGGCAGTTCCAGCACGAGCTTGTTTGAATAGAGGTACGCTGCCTCGTAGCCCGGCGCCAGCGGGTAATCCTGCTCCCGCAGGATGTGAATCGTGCCGCAGAGGTAGAGACGGCCGCCGTTCGGCCCGTCCACCACCCACACGCTGCCATCGCCATCACCATCGGTCACAAACGCCTCGGCATCGGGCTGCGCCGCGGTGTTTGCGGCCTCACGACCGCATGCCGTCGCCAGCACGCACAGCGTGAAGGCGAAGAGGAGTCGAAGGTTCGGCATCAGGAGCGACTCAAACACGCGGCGGCAGCGGGATGCAACTTTAAACCAGCACCGGCTTCACCACGCTGCCATGCACATCTGTCAGCCGGAACTGACGGCCTTGGAAGCGGAAGGTGAAGCGTTCGTGGTCGATGCCGAGCAGGTGCAGCAGTGTGGCCTGGAAATCGTGAACGTGGACGCCGTCCTTCGCGACGTTGAAGCCGAACTCGTCGCTCTCGCCGTAGGTCATGCCGGGCTTCACGCCGCCGCCGGCCATCCAGATCGTGAACACATACGGATGATGATCGCGGCCCCATTGCTTGGTGTCCTCGATCTTGCCCTGCAAAAACGGCGTGCGACCAAACTCACCACCCCAGATGACCAGCGTGTCGTCCAGCAGTCCGCGTTGCTTCAAATCCTTCACCAGCGCGGCGCTCGGTGCATCAGTGTCGGTGGCTTGAATCTTGAGCTGCGTGTTCAGATTGCGATGCTGATCCCAGCCCGCGTGCATGAGCTGCACAAAGCGCACGCCACGCTCCGCGAGCCGACGTGCCATGAGGCAGTTGTAGGCGTAGCTGCCCTGCCGCATCACGTCCGGGCCGTACATGTCGAGGATGTGCTGCGGCTCGTCGGAGAAATCCGTCAGCTCCGGCACGCTCGTCTGCATCTTGTAGGCCATCTCGTATTGCGCGATGCGCGTGGCGATCTCGGGATCGCCAAAGTCCTTCAGCTTCATCTCGTTCAGGCCCGCGATGCCGTCGAGGATTGTGCGCTTCACCGCGCGGCTCATGCCGTCGGGATTGCTCAGGTACAACACCGGGTCGCCACTGCCGCGAAACTTCACGCCCTGATACTTCGACGGCAGAAAGCCGCTGCCCCAGTAGAAGTCATAGAAAATCTGGCCGCAGCTCGCCTCCTTGTCGCGCGAGGTCATCACCACAAACGCCGGCATGTCCTCCGCATCACTGCCGAGACCATAGCTCAGCCACGAGCCAATCGCCGGACGCCCCGCCTGCTCGCTGCCCGTCATGAAAAACGTGATCGCCGGCGCATGATTCACCTGCGTCGTGTGCAGCGACTTGATGAAGCACAGTTCGTCCGCGATCGCCGCCGTGTGCGGCATGAAATCGCTCACCGTCGCACCGCTGTGGCCGTGGCGTGAAAAATTCGAGATCTCGCCCAATATCGGCCGCGCCGTCTGTCCGCCCGTCATCGTGCTGAAGCGCTTCCCCGCCGCGACGCTGTCGGGAATCTGCGTGCCGTGCATCTTTTTGAGCATCGGCTTGTGATCAAACAGGTCCACATGCGACGGCGCTCCGTTTTGCAGCAGATAGATCACCCGCTTCGCCTTCGGCGCGAAATGCGGCAGCGCCGGGGCCAGCGCATCCGCCATCTGCGCCGCGAAGCCCTCTCGCGTCAGCAGCGATCCCAGCGCCGCACCACCAAGGCCCAGCGCCGACTTCCCAAACAAGGAGCGGCGAGTCAGGTGGAGACGATTGGCATCGAATGGATTCATGGGCGGTGATTTCTACGAGTGACAAAGCCGCGCCTTTCCAGCATCATCCATTCACAAATCCATGAAGCCGCTGCTTTTCGTCCTTTGCGCCGCCACGCTGCACGCCACCGAGCCGCTCACACTCAAACTCTGGCCCAACGGCGCTCCTGGCCAGATGCTGCCGCGTTCCAAGGCCACCGATGATTTCATCCGCACCAAGGCCGGCAAAAGCACCATCACCGACATCAGTGATCCCACCATTGAGGTCTATCGCCCCGAAAAACCGAACGGCACCAGCGTCATCGTCGCCCCAGGCGGTGCCTATGCGTTTCTCTCCGCCGTTCATGAAGGCACGCAGGTCTGCGAATGGCTGAACACCCTCGGCATCACCGCCATCCTGCTCAAATACCGCACCCCGACGCGTGACGAGGCCGCGCCGCATGAAAAGCCCGTTCAAGATGCCCTTCGAGCGATCCTGCTCGTTCGCAAACACTCGGAGGAATGGAGGCTCAATCCCACTCGTGTCGGCCTACTTGGTTTCAGCGCCGGTGGCAACCTGCTCGCTCACTTCGCCTGCGATCGTGATTGGTTACGCAATATAGCCAATGCGGACAGCATTAAATATTGCCTCCCCAGCTTCGGCATCGTGATCTACGGCGGCGGCTTCCTTGATCCCAATGACCCAACGAAGCTCAAAGATGGCTTCACTGTCCCAGCCGACGCGCCTCCAATGTTCATCGCCTGTGCCCACGACGACGGCCAGAACCCCATCGCCTCCGCGCTGCTCTATCTCGAATACAAGAAGCAGGAAATCCCCGCTGAACTGCATCTCTTCACGAAAGGCGGTCACGGTTTTGGCATGCGCGACAACAAACGGCCTATCAACGCCTGGCCTCAACGAAGTGCGGAGTGGATGGCCGAAATGGGATGGCTGCCCACTATCGACAGGCTCGATAAAGCTATTGCACAGCGAAAAACGCAGTTCGAGCACCTCGCAGGTGTGAAAACAAAAATGAATGAACAAGACAAGGATGTCCTGATGCGTCTGAAAAGAGAACAGCTCGAAGTCGAAGCCGAGCGTCAACTGCTCCTCGAATCACAATCCAAGGCCAAACAACCTTGAGTCTTGCCAGACGGCGGGGTTGTCGGCTTAGATGGGCGCATGAAGCCGCTTTTTCTGTCTTTGCTTGTCACATCGTCTCTCGCTGCCGCCGATGTCTCTACGGTGGCGAAGCAGGAACTGCCGTCGCTGGTCTCGCTCTACCAGGAGTTGCATGCGAATCCCGAGCTCTCGATGCACGAGACGGAAACGGCGGCTCGTGTGGCCAGGGAGCTGCGCGCAGCGGGTTTGGAGGTCACGGAGAACGTCGGCGGTCACGGCATCGTGGGCGTGCTGAAGAATGGCGACGGGCCGGTGATCATGGTGCGCACGGATCTGGACGCGCTGCCGGTGAAGGAGCAGACCGGGGCTCCTTATGCGAGCACGAAAGTCGTGAAGGACGATCTCGGCCATGAGGTGAACGTGATGCACGCCTGCGGGCACGACATTCACATGGCCAGCTTCATCGGCACGGCGCGTGTTCTGGCGAAGTTGAAGGACCAGTGGCACGGCACCGTCGTCATGATCGGCCAACCGGCGGAGGAGCGTGTTCTCGGCGCGCGTCTCATGCTGCGCGCGGGCCTGTTTTCCAAGTTTCCAAAGCCGGACAAGGCGATCGCGCTGCATTGCGCGTCTGACATGGCGCACGGCACGGTCGGCATCGTGGAAGGCTATGCGCTGGCGAATGTCGATACCGTCGAGATTGTCGTGAAAGGCGTTGGCGGGCACGGTTCGATGCCGCATTTGAGCAAAGACCCCATCGTGCTCGCCGCGCAGATCGTACTGGCCTTGCAGACGATCGTCAGTCGCGAGGTGAAACCCGGCGATCCGGCGGTGGTCACCGTGGGCAGCATCCATGGCGGCACGAAGAGCAACATCATCTCTGACGAAGTGCGCCTGCAGCTCACCCTGCGCAGCTACAAGACCGAGACGCGCCAGCACCTCATCGAATCCATCAAACGCATCGTGAAAGCGCAGGCCGAATCCGCCGGCATGCCCGCCGACAAACTACCCGAAGTGATCGTCTCCGATGATCAAGCGCCCGCCCTCTACAACCAGCCTGCGCTGTGCGCCGAGGTGCGGCAACACATCGGCTCGGCCATCGGTGCAGACCATGTCATCACGCGCGAGCCGGTCATGGGTGCTGAAGACTTTGCCGAATACGGTCTGACCAAGGAAAAAGTGCCGCTGTGCATGTTCTGGCTCGGCACGCAGCCGCCAGTGGCGGTCGCGGAGGCCAAAGCGCAGGGAACCACGCTGCCGTCTCTGCATTCACCCTATTTCAAGCCCGTCCCGGAACCCAGCATCGAAACCGGTGTGAAGGCGATGACTGCGGCAGTGCTCGGTTTGATGAAACAGTAGCCGCCTGGCTCACTTTCGGCTCAGCTTGTAAAACAACCAGCCGCCGATGCTGAGGAAGACCACATTTGGCAGCCACATGATCAGGTGGGGCATCGCCGCTGGTTTGTCATTGAGCGTGTCCGCCAGAATGATGAACACGATGTACACCGTGGCGGTGATGAGGCTTAGCGCGAAGCCGCTGGAGGTCTCGCGGCGTTGCGCCGTGACGCCCAGCGGGATGCCCACCAGCGCAAAGGTGAAACAGGCCAGCGAGAAGCTGTAGCGCTTACTCAACTCCGTCAGCGACAGCGACCGCGTCACCGCGTCGAGTTTTTCGCCGGTGAAGGTGTCCTTCCAAGTCCGCACCTCCTCGGCGAGGGCGCTGGTGGTTTTCATGCTCGCATTCACCCGCACCGCGTCCTTTTGCATGTCGGAGAGCGGGAATTCGAGCGGGAACTCCGCCAGGGTCAGCGGCTTGGGGACGGTGGGTACTGCCGCCACGCCCTGCGCCTGGAGATGCTCGATGGTCACATCCTTGAGCAGCATGGTAAAATCCAGTTTGCCTTCGACGGTTTGAATCAGGCCGCTCCTGGCGCGGATGTAACTGCCGGCCTCGGCGTTGTTGAGCTTGATGATGTGGAGGTCGGTCAGCGTCTTGTCGTCGCGTTTGCCCGTGTAGATGCGGTAGCCCGGCACGCGCTCCAGCACCTGGCCTTCCTGGAACAGCGTTTCAGGCTGCTTCACCGCGACTTCATAAAACATTCGCTTCATGCGGTCCTTCGCCACCGGGGCCAAGCTCACGTTCACCCACAGGCACAGGCCGCTGAGTAGCAACGCCAGCACAAACACCGGGGCGCAGATGCGCTTCATCGACATGCCGGTCATGCGCAGGGACACCAGCTCGTTGTCAGCGGAAAGTCGGCCAAACACCAGCAGGATGCCGGTGAGGAAGGCCCACGGAATGGTGAAGATGAGCGAGAAGGGAATCACCAGCATCACAAACTCCGCGATCACCAGCAGCGGCAGCTCGGTGTTGCCCAGCAGCTTTTCCATTTCCTTGAACATGTTGCCCAGCACCATCACACCGCTGAGCAGCGCCACGCCGATCAGCGTGGCTGATCCAACCTGGCGGCCGAGGTAGCGGTCAAAAATGCGCGGAAACATGCGTGCGCGAGGCTAGCGAGATGTCCCCGTCGGGCAATTTGAGATTGCCATAGACCACGTCAAACCACCGCCTTCTTCACCTTGCCGAAATCCGTGCCCAGGAAGCGCTTTGCCAGGTTCTCGGCCTGTTCGGAGTGGTCGGTGAGGAAAATTTCGAGCGTGGGCTTTGATTTCGTCGTCCGCAGCAGTCCGTCCTGCTCCAGCCGGGCCTGCACATGCGCCGCACAGGTGCTTGCCGAGTCCACCAGCCGTACTTTGGGCCCCAGCATGCGCTTCAGCACCGGAATGAGCAGCGGATAATGCGTGCAGGCCAGTACCAGCGTGTCGATGCCCTTGTCCAACAGCGGCTTCAAATACTCGCGCAGTACGGATTTGAGCGCCGGATGATCCACCCAGCCCTCTTCGACAAACGGCACCAGCAGCGGCGTCGCCTTCGCTTCAATCATGATGTCCGGCCGCCGCATCGCGATCTCATGCTGATACGCATGGCTCCGAATCGTCCCCGCCGTGCCGATGATGCCCACGCGTTCGCAGTTCGCATCCGCCAGCGTCGCTTCGACGCCTGGCCCGAGCACACCGATGACTGGAACGCGAAACGTCGCCTGCAAAGCGGGCAGCGCATGCGCCGTGGCCGTGTTGCAGGCCACCACGACCGCTTTCACACCATGCGAAACGAGGAACTGCGTGTCCTCCATCGAGAACCGCCGGATCGTGTCCGGCGACTTCGAGCCATACGGCACGCGTGCCGTGTCGCCGAGATACACGATAGACTCGTTCGGCAACAGCTCCCGTAACGCGCGCACCACGGTCAAACCACCGACACCGGAGTCGAAGACGCCGAGCGGGCTGTTGGCGATGGAAGAGGTGGTCATGAGATGATGGGTTAATGCAACGAGAGGCGATCAAACCACTTTGCCAGCATGATCGCAACGAAGTTTACCCGGCATGCAGGCAAAGCGCCGCAGGGTTCCAGATGCTTTGCCCACCTCATGGTCAAACTGCCGTGCGAAGTTTCACTGCGCACGGCACGCGGCACTTTTCCGCTTTTCAGCAAGGGGGGTGACGTATTGGCACGAAAGGTTTATTTAAATCTTAAATCGCCGAAAGATTTTTCTTCCGAAAAAGGGCTTCATTGAGTAAAAGTTGGACCGTAAATATAACACCACGCCTTGCCAGCTTGTCATGAGATCCGCCGCACATCTTCGCCCCACGTTTTTTTTTCCTCGCTCTGGCCTTTTCGGCACACTCCCACGGCCAGGCCATTTCCACGCTGCATCCTGAGAAGGTGATCGGGGCCGAGCGTTGTGAGAAATGCCACACGCAGGAATTGCAGGCGTGGCGCGTGTCCCAGCATGCGCGCAGCGACAGCATCCACCGTGACTCGAAGACAGCGCAGAAGGCTAAGGAGATCGCCACGAAGATGGGGCTGCGCAGTGTGAACGAGATCGCCACCAACGCGTTATGCACCGAATGCCATTTTACCCGGCAGCAGACGGGCAACCTGTTGAAGGTGATCAGCGGGGTGAGCTGCGAATCCTGCCACGGCGGTGCGAAGGACTGGGTGGACGTGCATGGCGACAAGGAAAAAATCGCTAGCCATGACGAGCGCATCAAGCTGGCTATCGCGGGCGGGATGTTGAATCCGCGCAACACCTACCAAGTGGCGGAAAACTGCTTTAGCTGCCATGTGGCACGGGATGAGAAGCTGATCAACGTCGGCGGCCATCCGGCGCGCAGCGAGGGCTTTGAGCTGTCGAGCTGGAGCCAGGGGGAGGTGCGGCACCATTTCTACACGAACTCGGTGCGGCATGAGAACGAGAACAAAGAGGTGCCGCAGGCGTTCAAGCGCGTGCTGTTTACCACCGGCCTGCTGCTGGATTTGGAGCATAGCCTGCGCGGTCTGGCCGCCGGGGTGCAGAAAGGCAACACGTTTCCGTTCCGCCAAGCGATGGGCCGCCGGGCCTTTGCCATTATTAGTTCGGAACTGCCGGCGGTGATTGAAAAGCTGGGAGGGGATGGTGCACCGGCGGAGCTGAAGCAAATCCTGGTGATTGCCAAGGCCACCAATCTGGGGGGAGAGGCAGCTGCGGTCATCAAGGGGGCGGATGACATCAAGGCGCAGATCGAGATGTTCGGTCAGAAAAATGATGGCGCGGCGCTGGCAGGGGTGGACAGCCTCATTCCGACCAAGTTGCACGGCACGCCCTTCCAGCCGAAGTGAGGCACCCAATCCTCACGGCAGCCAATCTGCTTCAAAACCACCACGATGGACGCCAGCGAACCAACCTTCCGGCCAGCACGATGGGATGAGCCGTTCGATGCGGATGTGACGCCGGAACGGGTGGCACGCATTTTGACGATGCCGTCGTTTGACCAGTTGGACGCACAGCGTTTTCCCCGCCATCTGCCCTTGGAGGGCATTCTGCGCAATGACACGCGGCTGTTGAACTTGAAGAAGGACCAGATCATCGTGCGGGAGGGGGATTACGGCAATTCCGCCTTCCTGGTGCTGGAAGGAGCGGCGCGCGTGGTGCTGGAGAGCCTGCCGCGGGAACTGCTAGGGCGTGGGGAAGACCGGAAGAAGGGATTTTTTCGCAGCATCGCCCAGGCTCTGGGTGCCTCCCGCACGCGGGAGCGCAGAGAGCACCACACCAAGCGCCGGCGGGAGGCCGACGAGGATGATCTAATCCTGCTGCATGATGTCCCCCGCGTGCTGGAGGGAAGGCGTACGGAAGACATCCAGCCGGGGGAGCTGTTTGGAGAAATCGCCGCCTTGGGGCGCAGCCCGCGCACGGCGACGGTCATCGCTGCCCAAGAAGGGACGCAGGTGCTGGAAATTCGCTGGCAGGGATTGCGTGACATGATGAATTACGCGCCTGAACTGAAGACGCACATTGAGCAGCGCTTCCGCGAGCATGGCCTGCGTTCGTTGTTGCGCTCCTTGGAGATCATCCGGCGGCTGCCGCAGGAAGCGGTGAATGAAATCGCGGCGGCGGCGGAGTTCGAGCGTCATGGCCGGATGGACTGGTATGGCAGTTACCAGCAACTCATGGATTCCACCACGCCAGCGGAGCGTCTGCGCACGGAGCCCATGATTCTCCAGCAGGGGGATTATCTCAACGGGCTGATCATCGTGCGCGGGGGATTCGTGCGGGTCAGCCACCAATACCACCTGGGGGAGCAGACCACCACTTATCTGGGCAAGGGGCAGTGCTACGGCTTGAAGGAAATTTATCAAAACGCCAGTAAACTAGGCGAGTTGGTGACCGCCGAGAGTTCGCTACGCGCTGTGGGGTATGTGGACATCCTGGTTATTCCCACCGTTTTGGTTGAGCGTCTCATCCTGCCGCAACTGACGGCGGCGGAGGTGCGCAAACTGGAGCCTGAGAATGTCCGCGAAAAGGCCGGGAGGAACCTCCTCTCGGAGGATGTCCGGGCGAAGCTGGGGCCGGAGACCGTGGAGTTCTTCATGGACAAGCGCACGATCAATGGCGGTGCCACCATGCTCATCGACCTAGATCGTTGCACGCGGTGTGACGACTGCGTGCGTGCCTGTGCCGCCGGGCATGACGGCAATCCGCGTTTCATCCGCCAGGGGGACCAGTTGGAGGGTGTCCAGATCACGCAGGCCTGCCTGCACTGCCATGACCCGATCTGCATGATCCCATGCCCGACCGGGGCGATTCACCGGGAGGAAAGCGGTGAGGTGGTCATCAATGACCGCACCTGCATCGGCTGCTCCAGTTGTGCGAACAACTGCCCCTACAACAACATCCAGATGGTGGAAATTCGCGATCAGCAGGGCCTGCCGCAGTTTCCGGTGAAGCTGGATGCCCGCCAGCGCATCGTGTTCGACAGCCGCGGCAGCATGACCAACCTCAGCGCCGAAGGTGCTGTGCAGCGTGCGACGAAATGTGATCTGTGCCATGACTTACTGGGCGGGCCTGCTTGCGTGCGCGCCTGTCCGCATGACGCGCTCATCCGCCTCGACATGCAGGAAACCGACAAACTGGCCAACTGGTTGAAACGATGAGGTTTTTTGCCCACCGCCGAATCCGCAACGCCTTGCTGTGCCTCACGGTAATGGTGCTGGCGTACGGTGCCTGGCGCATGCTCAAGGTTGCGCTGCGGCCGGCGGCGATCTACACCGGCTTCGCGCTGCTGGCGCTGGTGCTGGCGCTGGCCTTGTTCAATGGCCGCAAAAAGCTGCCGCTGCTGCCGCTGCTGAAAGCCTCGTCCTGGCTGCAATTTCACATCTATGCCGGATGGCTCTCAGTTTGGGTGTTTCTGCTGCATCTGAGCTTCCGTCTCCCCACCGGCGCGCTGGAGACGGTTCTGGCGGTGTTGTTCGTTATTGTGGCGCTCAGCGGGGTGGCGGGGCTGTTCATCACCCGCTTGCTGCCACCGGCCATCACGCGTGCGGGTGAACCCTTGGTCTATGAGCGCATCCCACGCTACCAGCACGCGCTGCGCGCCGAGGTGGAGGGCATTGTGGAGGAGGCGGAGCGCAGATCCGGGTCCACCGCGATGGGCAGTTTTTACCTCGCCTCCCTGGCACCTTATTTTCAGTGCCGCAGCAGTATCTTTCTCCTGGCAGGCAATCCCTCACGCCATGCCCAGCGCATCCTTGGACGCATGGACGAGTACTGCCGCTATCTGGACGCGGATCTCGTCGGCAGCATGGCGCAACTGCGCGATTGTGTGGAGCGCAAGCGCAACCTGGACTTTCAAAACGCCGCGCAGCGCCTGCTCAAGCTGTGGCTGTTTGTCCACATCCCCTTCACCTACAGCCTGATCATTGTTGCCCTGGTCCACACCTGGGTGGCGCTGGCCTATGGTGGCAAACTTTGACCCCCCGTCCCGCATGGCAGACAAATTCCAGGACATCCGGCACCGGCACACCACCTATGACCGCCCTAACGAGGGCTGGGTCTGCGGGGCGGAGTGCCAGGGGAAGTCGTGCTACCTGGGGCCTGACGCGGGCGGTAAGTGCCGTGCGGGCATGCAGTTTGACGGCCGCAAGTCAGGCGAATGTCTGCCCCGCCGCATTGGCGGCCAGTGGCAATGCACCCGGGTAGAGACACACGGCGGGGAACCCTGCCAAGACGGCCCCCTGCAAGATGGTTCCTGCTGCCGGACCGTCGCGCCCTGCCAGCCTGCGGTTACTCTGCGTCGGCTGCGTGGCATCCTGAGCAAGGTGGCGGTGATCATGACCGTGGCACTGCTGGCCGCGCTGCTCGCCCATCAGCCGATGGAAGGCGGGCGTGGCACTGTGGCCGTGAACCCCGGACCGCTCACGGCGGCGCATTCGTCGCTCGAAGCTAACTGCCAGCAGTGTCACAGCGACATGCGGCTGGGGCCCGAAAAGCTGCTGGCGATGCATGTGGCGAACTTCGACCACCGCGCCGTCGCCGACAGTCGGCTGTGTCTGGGTTGTCATCAGGAGATTGGCGGGGCGGGCGGGCGGTATGCCCTCGCCGCGCACACGATGGACCCGCAAAAGCTCCAATCCAAAAGCAAAGGGGAATCCCGTCCGGACCCGCTGTTGCGCATGGCTTCCTATCTGGCCGGAAAGCCCCCGGCCATGGCCGGGACGGACGGCGGGCAGTTGGGCTGTGGCTCCTGTCACAGCGAGCATCATGGACTCAAGGCTGATCTCAAATTTCTCACCAACCGCCAATGTCAGGGGTGCCATCAGCAGCAGTTTGAGAGTTTTTCCCACGGTCATCCCGAGTTTGCGGCCCTGTCTTATCCAGCCAGCCGCCGCACGCGCATTTTCTTCGACCATTTGTCCCACTATTCGAAGCACTTCCCGGAGCAGGCCAAGGAAACGCCGCAAGGGGTGCCAGTCGGCTTCAATGCCGCTGCGCCGCACACGGAGAGCCTCTCCTGCGCCGCCTGCCACGCCTCCAACAGCAGCAGCGGCACCATGAACGTCGTCTCCTATGAGAAAGCCTGCGCCACCTGCCATGAAAATGACACGCGCTCCGGTAACAAACTGCCCGTGATAGGGTACCCACAGTTGGACGTGATTGGACTCAATGCCAAACTTCAGGCTGAACAAGCACCGCGCTCGCTGGGTGTCTGGCCTGCGGCTGCGCCCAATGATTTTCCCTGGCTCATTCTTTACCTCCTGCCAGAGGATGCCCGCGCAGCCTGGCAGCGGCTCGCCGCGCAGAAAGTGTTCCTGCATGACCTCGCTGCCATCAAGCAGGAGCATGTCGCGGACGCGGAACGCGTGGTTTGGGGCGTGAAAGAGCTGTTCCGTGACTTGTGCGCCAGCACCCCGTCTGACACGCCCTCCGGCCAGGTGGGCCACGCTGAAATCGTCCGCCGACTCACGGCCGCAGGATGTGACGAAAGGGAGGGGCTCATCAATGGTCTGCCCCCAGACGCCTTTGACCAGATGCGCGAGTTTTTGGGGGCGGAGACATGCCTGAAGATCATGCAGGAGGTCGATGCGTTCCGTGCCAGGGTTTATCCTGCGGCAGCTCCCCAGGAAAGCGGCCGCAAGCCGGAGCCGTCGGCTGTTCCTGCTGCGGCGTCGGCCGCTGGTGGAGAAAGCTTCGCGCCTGCCGCCCCTGGCAATGCCGCAGAGTCCTTCGGCGCACCCGCCCCGGCTACAGGTGCCATGCCTGCCGCTGGCGCAGGCGAGTCCTTTGCAGCGCCATCCGCCCCGCCGCCTGCTGGTGAATCCTTCGGTGCCCCGGCAGCGCCTGCGGAGTCCTTTGGTGCACCAGCGGCAGTCCCCGCCGCGTCCGCTGTTGTGCCAGCCCCGCAGATGGACCCGCTGGACCGCATGAACTGGACCTCTTCAGGCGGCTGGCATCACGAATATGGAACCATTTACTACAAATCCACCGGGCATGCCGATCCGCTGCTCAAAGCTTGGTTGGAGCACGTCCTCGAAGACGTGCGAGATCCGTTGCGTCTCGCCACATTGCGCGAGGGCTTTGGTTTCGCCCAGGGAGCGCTTTCGCCTGCCACCGGCCACTGCTTGAAGTGCCATACCATTGAGGAACGCCGGGATCAGCAGGGCCAGCTCACCGGAGCGGTCGTCAACTGGCTCGCTTACGGTAAGCACACCACCCCGGCGGGCAGTGACCGCCCGCTCACGCGCTACAACCACATGTCTCACCTGCTGGCCGCTGATTGCCGCCAGTGCCACGTCACCGTCAGCCAGTCGGCCACCGGCCAGGAATATGCCGCCGCCTTTCCGGGCGAAAACAGTTGGAATCCTGCTAGCAACTGGTTCGAAAAAGCGGGGCTCGCCCGCTTTCACAGCAACTTCGAGCAGATTTCCAAGTCCACCTGCGCGGAGTGCCATACTCAGGTGAAAAGCGGTGACAGTTGCCTCCAATGCCACGCCTACCATCATCCCGCGCCGGATGGCCCGGCGGACATGCTCGAATGGCTGCGTTTCCGGGAGGCCAACCCCGCGAAGACAGCTCCGCAACGTGCTGGCAAACAGCCTGCTGCCAGCACCTCCGGCAAGGCCAAGACTGCCGCCGTGCCCTGAGCCAGTTTTCCCCATATCTGCCAAACATCGCAACACCCTGCATTCACATGAAAACGAAACGCGCCATTCACACCCCGCGCCTGCCATTGGACCCTCTCTTCTCGTTGGTGTTCTTGGTCTTGGCCCTCACCCTGACGGGTGAAGCCCAGGACAGCAAAGCTCCCGTCCCTGTGGCCCCCGCGCCGCAGGAAAACTTCGGTGCCCCGCCGCCCGCTGGCGCACCTGCCGCCACTGCTCCCCAGGAGGACTTTGGCGCGCCCATGCCCGCCAAACCGGGGGCGGGCGCTGAATCTTTCGGCGGCGAATCTTTCGGCCCGCTCACTGGCGCCGGTCCGCCAAGTGTGGTCCCCGCGCCAGCCACTCCCGTCACGCCACCTGTCAAATATGCCAACGCCCAGGAGGCGCACATCCGTTTCCTCGATCTGCTGGAGAGCGAAAAACGCTTTCCCACCGCCTCTGCCTGTGCGGAATGCCACCCCGACCACTATCGCGAGTGGTCCGTCTCCGCCCACGCCTACGGCCAGCTCAGCCCGGTGTTCAACTCCATGCAGGCCGCCATCCTGCACCGCACCGCCGGCACCAACGGCGACTTCTGCATTCGCTGCCACACCCAGATCGGCATGCAGCGCGAGGAGCCGCTGTTCACCAGCAACCTCAAGCGCCATCCCGCCTCCGTCGAGGGCATCACCTGCATCATTTGTCATCGCGTGGACCGCAATTACGGCAAGGTCAGCGGCCGCACCGCTATCGTCGAAGGCAACGTCTATGACTCAGTGTTTGGCCCCAAAGGCGGCGCGATTTTGAAGGAGACGATCGCAGCCAATCCCAACCTCAAGACCAGCGAGGAATCGCAGGGCCAGCAGAAAATCCACAGTGATGCCATCAAGTTCGATCCCATCACCACCTCCGCCTTCTGCGGTTCCTGCCATGACGTGAACCTGCTCAATGGCTTCCGTCTTGAAGAAGCCTTCACCCAGTTCAAGAACTCGCCCGCCGCAAAAAACAACACCAACTGCCAGGACTGCCACATGGGCAAAGTCCCCGGTGCCAAAACCGCCGAAGGCGCTGCCAATTACGCGGTCGCCCCCGCCGCGCGCATCGGCGGCGCCGCTTGGGCCAAGGAAGGTGATCCCGACTACGGTGCCCCAACGACACCGCGCAAGCGCACCAACCACATGTTTGTCGGCCCGGACTACTCCATCATCCACACCGGCATGTTCCCGCATTCCAAAAGCATCCGCGACCTGCTCTGGGACATGCAGAAACAGGAGACCAAGCCTGACGGCAGCGTCGAGGTCAAGGAACGCGCCGGCCTCAAGCACACCCTCACCTTCAAATGGGAGGAAGGCTGGGGCAATGCCTCCAGCTCCTTTGAAAAACGCATGCGTGACGACCCCAAGCTTGAGGAAAAACTGCCCTGGCCCTGGAGCGACCGCCAGTACCGCATGGATTTCCGCATCCTGCTCAACGAGCAGTTCCGCAATCTCAACACCATCCACATTGAGCGGCAGCAGATCCTCCGCCGCGGCATTCAACTCGGCGATGTCGTCATCACCCGTGATGACGCCAAGGGATTGAAATTCCAGGTACAGGTAAAAAACGGCACGGACGGCCACGGCGTCCCCACCGGCTTCGATGCCGAGCGCCTGATGGTCCTCCAAGTCACCGTCAAAGATGCTCAAGGCCGCGTCCTCTACCAGTCCGGCGACCGCGATCCCAATGGCGACGTGCGTGACATCCACTCCACCTTCGTGCATCACAACGCGCCCAAAACTAGCCACTGGCTCAGCATGGCGTCCTGGAAAAACCAGCTCGGCCGACCGATCCTGTCCGAGGATCGTAACTGGAAGGTCGATGGCGACCTGCTCAATCTCCAGTCGAAGTTCATCGTCCGCAATCTGCGCGGTGGCGAGCGCGAGCAGGTGCTCGCCGTGAACCAGATCATCGACCCGCTGCCATACATCCGGCCCGACACGCGGCCTGGCATTCTCTTTGGTCGTCCCGGCGGTGCCCGCAAGCATGCCGAAGTCCTGCTGCCCAACGGCGAGCGCTGGGGCAAGTATGAGGTGCCAGCCGGCGCTCTCACCGGCGCGCGGCCTTACCAGGTCAACCTCAAGTTCGTCTGCCAGATGGTGCCGGTGAACCTCATCAAGGAAATCGCCTTCGTCGGCTTCGACTACGATCTCTCCCCCTTGGAAGTCGCCAAACGCGTTGCCTTCGGCCACAAGGTTTCCAGCTCCAACCGTGATGAGGACCGCCGTGGCGGTGCGCTGATTATTTGGGACAAAAATTTCGTCATCGACGGCACCCGCAAGCAATGGAACTTCAAGCCCACCGAGAAGGAAATTCTCGCCAAGGCCGAGCCACCCTTCCCCTACGACCCCAGATTCGAGGAAAAGCAGCTTTCCAGCGCCGGAGCCATCATGATGGCCCCGCTGCCCGGCACGGAGCCGGTCTTGCCCGTGCATGAGGTGCCGAAAGTGGCCCCGCTGCTGCTCGTCCCTCCCAACCTCGAAGGCACTGCTCCCCCGCCACCAGCGCCTGCGCCAGACAAGACCGCGCCCAAGAACAACTAGCCTGAGCACTCGCCACCCTTCACACCTATGAAAGCCATTCGCCTTTCCATCCTGCTCCCTGCGGTCATCCTGGCCAGCGTCAAGCTGCATGCCGTGGAAGACAATCTGCTGTTGCCAGACATCGTCGTGCCTTGGACCGAACTCGGCAAAGATTTCATGACCCGCCCGGCCCCTGTCACCGAGGTGATCGAGGATCTGGTGTTCAAATCCAACCGCGAGCGCAAGAAGATCATCGCCGCGCGCAATCTGTCCGGCGATGACCTGGAAGCACCGGACCGCAAGACGCTCTTTGGTGCCAATCCCTTCCTCGGCAGCGGCAAGATATCCCCTGGATTCACCATCCCCACCGGGGCCGTCTGGCAGCCCGTCACCATCATCTACGGTGAGATGCGCAGCAGCCTCCAGTCTTTCAACAACGGGCTGGTGGACGTCAACGAGTGGGTCAACCGCCTCGACCTGTTTGGCAACATCTACCTCACCCCCACCGAACGCCTGCACTTCGGCTTTCGCCCCCTGGATCGTGAAGGACGCTTCACCGGTTACCGCCTCGGTGGTGATGGCACTGAGAACTTCATGGACCACTTCAACGGCAACGTTCGCTCCCTCTACTTTGAGGGCGACTTTGGCGAGCTTTTTCCCAACCTCGACCCCACCGACAAACGCCGCCTGGACTATGGCTTCGCCGTGGGCCGCATGCCCATCACCTATCAGGACGGGCTACTCCTCAATGACGTGGTTGACGCCGTTGGCATCACCCGCTCCTCGATGTTCCTGTTTGGTGCTTCCGCTGCTCGCGCCACCGCCCTGTTTGCCTGGGACCAAATCCACCGTGGCAACAACCGCCGCGACCCTGATGCCCGTCTGTACGCCCTCTCCTATGCCGCCGACTACACCGCCAGCACCTACGAGATTGAGGCCATCTATGTGGATGGTGGCAACTCCACGGGCGGCGACGGCTTTTTCGCCGGCATTGGCCAGACCCGCCGCTTCGGCAAGATCAACTCCACCCTCCGCGCCGCATTCTCCTGGGCGCTCGACAATGAGACTGCTGCCATCGGCACTGGCAGCGTGTATTTCCACCAATTATCGCGCACCATGAACTACAACGACGACATCGCCTACCTCGATTCCTTCCTTTCCGTGGACAATTTCACCTCCGCCGCGCGTGACCCTGCCGTTGGCGGCCCGCTCGGTGCCACCGGCGTCTTGTTTGAGGCCGTCGGCCTCGGCGGTTATGGGGCGGCCCTCGGCAATGGCACGCCCACCGGCTCGGTCGGCTTCAGCCTAGGCTATCAGCACTTCTTTGATGATACGAAAAAACGTCAGCTCGTTGCTGAAATCGGCTCTCGCTGGCATACCCAGTCCCCGGGGCGTTCCGGTTACGCCGCAGGTCTGCGCTACCAGCAGGCCCTGGATCAGCACACCATCCTGCGTGCGGACGGTTTCATCGGCCAGTTCGATGACGGCCAGACCGGCCAGGGATTTCGCTGCGAGCTCTCCTTCCGCTTCTGATTCGCCGCCCACCGTCGTTCCCGCATGAGTTTTCCCCTCGTCGAAATCATCGCCCTGGTTGTTCTTGCCGCCAGTGGTGGCATGCTCGTGCTGCTGCTCGTGCAGCACGCCTTTGCGGCTGGCCGGCTCCGTGTCCTGCACCGCCGCGAGCTCGTGCTGTTTGAGGAACGTCTCAATGGCATGCGTGAATACCGCACGCGCATGCAGGCGCTCCCTGCCGCCTGGAGCGGTGTCCGCAAGTTCCGCATCCAGGCCAGACAGACCGAGGGGGGGGACATCTGCTCCTTCCACTTCGTCCCGCACGACGAAAAGGCTCCCCTCCCGGCTTTCAAACCCGGCCAGTACCTCACCTTTCACCTCAATATCGGCGGTCGCAAGCATGTGCGCTGCTACAGCCTCTCCGACTGTCATCACCCCGGTCACTACCGCATCAGCGTCAAAAAAATGACGCCCAAAGATGCCCATTTCAGCATCTCCACCTACTTTCACGAGCAGTTGCAGGAAGGTGATATCGTGGACGTTGCTGCCCCTGGCGGCGACTTCACCCTTGATCCCCGTGATGGCGGTGCGGTGGTGCTCTCTGGCGCGGGTGTCGGCGTTACTCCGGTGCTCAGCATGATGAACGCCCTTGTCGCTGCCCGTTCACGTCGCGAAATCTGGTTCTTCTACGGCGTCATGAACGGCTCCCACCACATCCTGCGGGAAAAAGTGCGTGAATGGCGCGAGCTCGGCTGGCCCAACCTTCACGTTGTCGTGGTCTTCAGCAATCCCCTTCCAGATGAGGCGGCAGGCCGCGACTACGACGAACTCGGGCGTGTGGATCCCGCCCTCCTCAAGCGTCTGCTGCCGTCCAGCAACTTCGATTTCTACACCTGCGGTCCCGGCCCCATGATGCAGGGCCTGCGTGATGGACTCAAGGAATGGGGCGTGCCTGACCCCCGCGTGCATGACGAGGCATTTGTGCAGGTCAAACAGGCCGTTTCGATCAACGCCACCAAAGTAAGTTTTCGCAAATCCTCCCTGGCTCTCGAGCTCAGTGGCCACGCCACCACCCTCCTCGACTTCGCGCACAAGGAGAACATCGAAATCCCCTCCGGCTGCAAAATTGGCCACTGTGGTGCCTGCCAGACCGTCCTCGTCGAAGGCAATGTCCGCTACTTGCAGCCCGCCAAATTCCAAGTCGAAAAAGGCTGCTGCCTCCCCTGCATCTGCCTCCCAGAAGGCGATGTCGTGTTGGATGCCTGATCAGCCCTTCCGAGTGATCTCCACCATCACCGCTTTCTGCGCATGCAGTCGGTTCTCGGCTTGATCGAAGATCACCTCGGCGTGTGCTTCCATGACCTCCTCGGTGATTTCTTTGCCGCGATAAGCTGGCAGGCAGTGCATGACGAGGGCGCCGGGGTTGGCGTGTTTGAGGAGGTCGGTGTTGATCTGCCAGGGCTTCAAAATTTCGATGCGGTCGGCGCTTTCGGATTCCTTGCCCATGCTGACCCACACGTCAGTGTAGAGCACGTCGCAGCCTTTTACGGCTGCGGCGGGATCATCGACGAGGCGCACGGTTTTACCCGGCACGCGCTGCATGAAGGTTTCCTGCGGCTGGAAGGCTTTCGGGGCGCCGATGACGAGTTCAAAGCCAAGGTGGACCGAGGCCCAGATCCAGGAGCGGGCCATGTTGCAGTCGCCATCGCCGAGGAAGCAGATGCGTTTGCCCTGCCAGCCGCCGAGACGCTCGTGGATGGTCTGCAAATCGGCCAGCACCTGGCAGGGGTGCTCGTCATCGGTCAGCGCGTTGATCGTGGGGATGCCGCTGTATTGCGCGAAATCGACCACATCCTGCTGCGCGAAGGTGCGGATGACCGCGCCGTGGATCATGCGGCCCATGACCCGCGCGGTGTCCTTGATCGGCTCGCCACGGCCAAGCTGGATGTCGGCGCTGGACAGGAACATCACCGAGCCGCCAAGCTCACGAATGCCGACTTCAAAGCTGACCCGCGTGCGCGTCGAAGATTTGCTGAAAATGAGCGCCCACTGCTGCCCCGTGAGCACCTGCGGTGACGCCGTGCGATCTTTTTTCAACACGCAGGCCAGATCGACGAGCTTCTCGATTTGTTCCTTGGTGAGTTCTTCGATGGAAAGGAGATGGTTCATGGACGGTTTCGGGTCAGATGAGCGAGTCGAGCACGCTCTTGAAGAGGGTGAGTCCTTCAGCGGCATGGGCTTCAGTGATGTTTAGCGGTGAGAGCCAGCGCACGACGTTCGGTCCGGCGGGCGTGACCATCATCCCGGCATCAAGCAGCTTTTGTGCGAGGAAAATGGACGGCAGTTTGCCCCCGGACTTCGCGGTGATGGCCTCAGCGTTGAGTTCGAAGCCGATGAACAGGCCGAGTTGCCGCACTTCCTTGATCAGCGGGTGATTCCAAGCGCGGGTTGCCGTCGCGATGGCTGCGCCGCGTGTGTTGGCGTTGTCGCAGAGATTTTCATCGAGAATCGTGCGCAGCGTGGCGATGCCGACGGCGCAGGCGAGCGGTGAACCGCCATACGTCGTGCCGTGCGTGCCAGGGCCGAGCAACTTGCTCAGATCATCGCGATCATTGACCCAGAACGAACCGAGTGGGAAACCGCTGCCGATGGCTTTGGCCCAGCTGATGCCGTCCGGCTGAATTTCATCGCTAGGGATGATGCTGCGCCAGCCTGCCATCTCGCCCGCACGGCCAAAGCCGCACTGCACTTCGTCCAGCAGTAGCAGCAGATCCTTCTCGCGGCACAACCGCTGCGCGGCACGCAGAAACTCGGGCGTCACTGCATGCACGCCGCTCTCGCCCTGAATCGGCTCCAGCAGAATAGCGACGGTCTTGTCCGTGATCGCAGCTTCGAGCGCGGCGATGTCATTGAAAGGTGCATACACGAAACCCGGCGGCAGCGGGCCGAAGCCGCCGTGAATCTTCTCCTGCGCCGTGGCGGTCATCGCGCCAAACGTGCGGCCATGGAAGGAACCGGTGAAGGTGATGATCTCGTAACGCCCACCGGTCGCCTGGCCGTGTTTGCGCGCGAGTTTGAGCAGACCTTCATTCGCCTCCGCACCGCTGTTGCAGAAGAAGCACTTGCCGGGAATGCCGACGCATTCTTCGACCAATAGGCGCGCCAATTCGGCCTGCTTGTCGATGCAGTACCAGTTCGAGACATGAATGAGCGTGTTCGCCTGCTCCGTGAGTGCTTTCACCACCGGCGGCGGGCAATGACCGAGCGGACACACGGCCACGCCGCCCGCGAAATCGAGATACTTCTTCCCATCACGATCCCACACATACGGTCCCTCGCCACGCACAGGCCACACGTCGTAACGGCCGTAGTTGGGCAGGACGAACTCCTGCATCAGTTGATCACTCGTCTTCATCTCGGGTTACAAATGGATTTCCGTGCCGATGCCGCCGTCAGTGAAGATTTCGAGGATGAGTGCGTGCGGCAGGCGGCCGTCGATGAGATGCACTTTGCCGACCCCGCCACGCAGGGAGTCGAGCGCTGAGTCCACTTTCGGAATCATGCCGCCGCTGATGATGCCATCGGCTTTGAGTTTGGTGATGGAAGCCTCGTCGAGGCTTGGAATGAGCGTCGTATCGTCTTTCGGGTCACGCATCACGCCGCGCACATCGCTGAGGAAGATGAGCTTGGTGGCCTTGAGGCGCTTGGCGAGGCCGCAAGCGGCGAGATCGGCGTTCACGTTGAGTGTTTTGCCGGAGGCGAGTTCACGGGCAACCGGCGACACAACGGGAACGAATTCTCCCGCGACTGCCGCCTGGATCAAACCTGTCCTGCAGTCGTTCACTTCGCCGACCCAGCCGAGGTCTTGGTTCAATTTTTGGCCTGTGAAGACTTCGGTGCCGGGAATGCCCACGGCCTTGCCGCCGAAGGCGTTGATCTTGTCCACGATGGCCGGATTGATCACGCGGGCGAGCGTCTCCTCGACGATCTTGATGGTCTCGTCATCGGTGACGCGCATGCCGTTGATGAACTTGGTCTGGAGGCCGGAGTCGTTCATCGCCTTGGAGATCGCCTTACCGCCGCCATGCACGATGACCGGGTTGATGCCGACGGCTTCGAGGAAAACCACGTCACGTAGGAAGGAATCGACCTGCACCGGGTCTTCCATGGCACTGCCGCCGACCTTGATCAAAAACGTGCAGCCACGAAACGACTGCATGTAAGGCAGGGCTTCAAGCAGTACCGCGGATTTGGTGATTTGGGATTCCAGGGAAGACATGGGAATGCGAAACTAGTACACCGCGCCAAGGACTCAACTACTTACATCAGGCAGCGTCACACCTGGCGGGGCATGGCTGTCATCATGTGCAGAAGAAAAAGTAGCCATCATCGCTCCGCAAGATGTGCTGAAGGCGTGCGCGAGGCGAAAGCGCTTTCGAGAATGGAGAGTCGTCGAACTGGCGAGAACGCTGTGTTCCTAAAGTGGCCAACTTTCTCCGAAAATCGGCCACGATGTGTGACGGGCATCATTTCAGCTCGGCCTCGCATCCATACCTATGCGGTGAAAAATTTTCCATGTTGTCCAAATTATTGATAATCAATCGGTTGATTCACGCATGCTTAGAAGCGGTACTGATGCTAAATATATGTTTAGTTGCGGTGGTGGGCGCATTTGAGTTAATCTCACCGCTAATTCAAGAAAATCATGAGCGCCGTTTCTCCAGCACTTCATTGGTTCGCCGCGCTTGACCGGCGGGCATGTCAAGAGGCTGTTCCAAACCGGGAGGTGGTCCAAATCGGCTCGTCGGAGATTCAAAGGGGCCAGGCGCTCCGCCAGACGACCTACACCTATGACCGCCAGGGCCGCGCCACCGGCTCCACGGATGCCAACGGCACTGCGCACGCCTATGTGCTCGACCCGTTGGGGCGCATGCTGCATGACCGCGCCACGGCGCTCGGCAGTGGCATTAATGGCGCAGTGCGGCGCATCAGCCTGGAATACAATGCGCGCGGCCTCATGACCAAGGTCGGCAGCTACAACAACGCCACGGTGGACAGCGGCACACTGGTCAACGAGGTGGCGCGCAGCTACGACGCCTTCAATCAGATGGCGCAGGACGCGCAGAGCCACAGTGGCGCGGCAGACGCTGGCACGCCGAAGGTGGCCTACACTTATGCCGATGGCAGCGCCAACACCACCCGGCGCTTGAGCCTCACCTATCCTTCGGGCAAACTCGTGACCCTGAGCTACGGAGTCGCCAGTTCCGCCGATGACCGCCTCAGCCGCCTAGCAGGCGTGAGCTTGGACGGGGAAAGCGGTGCTCTCGGGGAGTTCACCTGGATGGGCGCGGGGCGTCTGGTGGAGCTGGCGATGCCACAGCCCGGCCTCGCCCTGAGCTACCGCCACGCCAGCGGGGAACCGGCGGGGGACGGTGGCGATCCTTACTCCGGCTACGACCGCTTTGGCCGCACCGTGGACATGCGCTGGGTCAAAATCCTTTCTGCGGAATCGGTGCAATCGGTGGATCGCATCCAGTACGGCTACGACCGCATGAACCGCCGCCTGTGGCGGCAGGATCTCGCCGCACCAGCGGATACCCAACAGGACCGCTTTTACGGCTACGACGGCCTGGGGCAGGTGAAGGACTCCTCGTTGGGCAATCTCAACATCAACCGCAGCGCCATTGCAGGTGTGCCTGCGGAAAAAGAAGCTTTCGATTACGACAGCATCGGCAACTGGCAGCATTACCTGCGGCAGGCGGCAGGTGTGACCACGCTTAACCAAACCCGCTGGAACAATCGGGACAACCAGATCACCGCGCTAAACGCTGATGCGAACGGCCTGGCCTACGATGCCGCCGGAAACATGACTGAGTGCCGCCCGGACAAGGAGGGCGACTGGACAAAGGGCTACACCATGGTGTGGGACGCGTGGAACCGCCTGGTGGAGGTGAGGGCGGCGGGGACCGACGCCGAGGTCACGTTTTGCGCCTACGACGGCCTGACCCGCCGCTTGACCAGCACGTTGGGTGACATCATCCGTCACTTCTATTACAACAGCGTGTGGAAGTGCGTAGAGGAGCGGCTGAACAGTTCCACCGATCCCGACCGCGTCTATTACTGGAGCAATCGCGCCGGCCACCGGGACGAACTGCTGCGCCGCGACCGCAGCACGAGCAGTGTGTTGGATGAAACGCTGTGGTGCCTGATGGACTACTTTGATCCCATCGCAATTACCAACAGCAGCGGGGAGGTGCAGGAGCGCTACAACTACAGCGCCTTCGGGCTGGCGAATGTGCTAACGCCTGCGTTTCAGCCTCGTGCCGTTAGCAGCTTTGATTGGAACTTCCTGTTCCACGGGCAGTTCCGGGATGTGGAAACCACAGGATGGGACAACTACGGCTACCGTTATTACCTGCCGTGGCTAGGCAGGTGGCCAAGCAGGGATCCGATTGGAGAACAGGGCGGCTTTAACCTTTACTCTATTGTTGCCAATAATCTGCTCAACATGGTGGATCGTCTCGGTCTTATGTTCGGATGCGATGACTGCGACGGAAAGGCAGAAGGAGCAATCGAATCAAAAGTGGTGAGCGTGAATCGGTGCTTGAATGGAGACACCTTGAAAGATGTAGAAAAGAAAGTGGGACTCGCTGCGGGAGTCGCTGGAGGGATGCTTGGCGCACTGTCAGCTCCCTTGCCCACAGGCGCGGGAATGAGTGATGCTATAGAAGCCGCAGGTCATGCCTTAGTGCGCCCTGAAGGCTATACAGGAAATCCTCTTGGCGGCTTAAGCGCAGGAGGGAAGGCAATGATCAAAACTTACGCTGCGATGCTTGAATTGGGGCATCAAATTTGCGTTGATGTAGAATGTAAGAAGTGTGAATCTTGCTGTTGGATCTTCAAAAGATGGACTACAGAGGCCAAGAGATACACAACGCCTAAAAAACAAATGATTTGGACTCCTGATGAAATCAACCAAGCAAAAAAATATGCGAAATCTATTTGTAACTAATGTGTTTAGATCTGTTTTTATGATTGTGGCATTCCTTGCGGTTGGCTGCAAAGACAGCAGGCGCACTAATAATCAGTTTATTACTAGGTCGTCTCATAATTCGTTTTTTGTCAGCCATGAAGGAAGGGATGTTGTTGAGGTGAAATCCTCGGCAAATATGTACTTTGTGACAGTGTACGCGAATGGTGTCCCAACGTGCGTGATCGAAGTCGAAAAGTGGAAGGAGCATCCGCTGAGAATTACAAGCATGATACGTGACGAAAAAGGAGCTGTAAAAGCAGTTGATGTGAGTCCAAAAGTCAAAAATGAAGTTAAAAATGGTGTCGGTACGCAAAATTTTGACAGATGAAGCTCACATTCAGTCAGAGCAGCGTCTGCGGTAACCTCACCAAACCCGCGTGGATCGTCGTGTGCCGTCATAGCCGGGATTTTCATCTGGGGCAGGCGGCCTCGGTGAAGCGGCAGTTTGAGCGACAGGCGGGTGGTGATTGGGACTTTGTATGTCTGACGGATCGTCCCTGCGAAGACTGGCACCTGCCGCTGCGCACGGGCTGGCCCGGCTGGTGGGCCATTCTGGAGTCCTTCTTTCGGACTGGTCTGAGTAAGTCAGTGAAACAACAACGGACGAAAGCTTGATCGCTCGCGTCATCAACCATCCACACACGTCAGGTTGCCTGCTGCCACATTCCGTGGCGAAGGCCACCAAGGGCGGTAGCTTGGCCGAGGGCCGCGCCGGGCAGGACGGCAGCCTCATCGAGCAGCGCCGCCCGGTCAATGCCACCAGCGGGGACGACTTGGTGGATGAATTCGCCTATGACTTCCGTGGCCGTCGTGTGGAGGCAGCCACGAATGACGGCACGCGTCTGCTGATTGATGTCACGAGCTGGGACAATCTCGACCAGCCCCTTTCCGCCACTCGTTACCAGACGAGTGTTATCACCGCTGACCGCATCGCCCACAATGAAACAGATTACGATGCCCTGGGCCGTGTCTGGCGGGCGCGGCAGTATGGCGTCGGGGCGGACGGCAGCCTGGCCGCCGCCTTGACGGCGGAGAGTTGGTATGATCCGCGCGGTCTGCTCATCAAGAGCACGCATCCGCAGCAGGGCGGGGTGTATCAGAAAGCACAGTTCGACACGCTGCGCCGTCTGGTGGCCGCCTATCTGGCTTGGCCCGAAAGCGGCGGGCTGGGTGGCAACAGCAACAACGTGGACGCTGACATCGTGCTGGAGCAGGCGGAGAACAGCTGGGACGCCGGGAGCAACCTCATCCTCGCCACCCAGCGCCAGCGTTTTGACGACGCCACCGGCACCGGGGCCTTGCTGGGGCCGGACACTGACCAGCCGCGTGCCCGTGTCACCTATCAGGCCGCATGGCAGGACGGCAGCGGTCGTGTCATCGCCAGCGCGGACTACGGCACGAACGGCGGTGCTGCGTTGATTCGTCCCGCGCTCATTCCCGAAGCCTCGGACACTATCTTGGTCAGCCGCACGATCTATGCGGGTGATGGGGAGGCCAATCAGATCATTGCCCCCGACGAAACCCGCACGCGCTGGGAGAACGACCGCCTGGGCCGCCGCATCAAGCTCATCGAAAACGCCGGGGAGCACGTTGTTCACGCTTTAGCGTGTTCTTCCTCCCGCGTCACCGAATACGCCTACGCGCTGGACGGCGGCCTCTCCCGCCTCATCGTCAGCAATCCCGACACCGGTGACCAAGTCACCGAATGGCGCTACGGCACCACGCTCGAAGCCGATGGCGTGGCCCGCAATGATCTGCTGAAAGCCAAACTCTATCCGCTGGACTTGGATGCCACGGGTCAGGTGATCCGCCAGACGACCTACACCTATGACCGCCAGGGCCGCGCCACCGGCTCCACGGATGCCAACGGCACTGCGCACGCCTATGTGCTCGACCCGTTGGGGCGCATGCTGCATGACCGCGCCACGGCGCTGGGCAGTGGCATTAATGGCGCAGTGCGGCGCATCAGCCTGGAATACAATGCGCGCGGCCTCATGACCAAGGTCGGCAGCTACAACAACGCCACGGTGGGCAGCGGCACGTTGCTCAACGAGGTGGTGAGAAGCTACAATGTCTTCAACCAACTGGCGGAGGACGCGCAGAGCCACAGCGGCGCGGTGGACGGCAGCACGCCGAAGGTCGGCTACACTTATGCCGATGGCACGGCGAACACGACGCGGCGCTTGAGCCTCACCTATCCCTGTGGCAAGCTCGTTACCATGAGTTATGGAGCCGCCAGTTCCGCCGATGATCGCCTCAGCCGCCTGGCGGGCGTGAGCCTGGACGGGGAGGGCAGCGCGCTCGGCGAGTTCACCTGGATGGGCGCAGAGAGACTCGTGGAGCTGGCGATGCCGCAGCCCGGCCTCGCCCTGAGCTACCGGCACGCTAGCGGGGAACCGGCGGGAGATGGCGGCGATCCCTACTCCGGCTACGACCGCTTCGGCCGCACCGTGGACATGCGCTGGATCAAAATCCTCTCTGCGGAATCGGTGCAATCGGTGGATCGCATCCAGTACGGCTACGACCGCATGGATCGCCGCCTGTGGCGGCAGGATCTCGCCGCACCGGCGGACACCCAACAAGACCGCTTCTATGGCTACGACGGTCTGGGGCAGGTAAAAGACTCCTCGTTGGGCAATCTCAACATCAACCGTACCGCGATTGCAGGTGTGCCTGCGGAAAAAGAAGCTTTCGATTACGACAGCATCGGCAACTGGCAGCACTACCTGCGCCAGGCGGCAGGTGTGACCACGCTTAACCAAACGCGTTGGAACAACCGCGACAACCAGATCACCGCGCTGGACGCGGACGCCGCCGGTCTGGCCTACGATGCCGCCGGAAACATGACGGCCTGCCGCCCTGACAAGGAGGGCGACTGGACGAAGGGCTATACGATGGTGTGGGATGCGTGGAACCGCCTGGTGCAGGTGAGGGAGGCGGGAACCGACGCCGAGGTCACGTTTTGCGCCTACGACGGCCTGACCCGCCGCGTGACTAGCACGTTGGGTGACATCATCCGTCACTTCTATTACAACAGCGTGTGGAAGTGCGTAGAGGAGCGGCAGAACAGTTCCACCGATCCCGACCGCGTCTATTACTGGAGCGCCCGCGCCGGCCACCGGGACGAACTGCTGCGCCGCGACCGCAGCACGAGCAGTGTGTTGGATGAAACCCTGTGGTGCCTGATGGATTACTTTGATCCCATCGCGATCACCAACAGCAGCGGCGAGGTGCAGGAGCGCTACAGCTACAGCGCTTTTGGTTTGGCGAATGTGCTCACGCCGACCTTTGAATCACGCGCCAGCAGCGATTACGCCTGGAACTTCCTGTTCCACGGCCAGTTCCGGGATGTGGACACGACGGGCTGGGACAATTATGGCTATCGTTACTACATGCCTTGGCTGGGAAGATGGCCATCAAGGGATCCGATTGGGGAAAGTGGAGGCATCAATCTTTACTGCACAGTAGGAAACAATCTGACAGACTTGGTAGACCACCTTGGTCTTACCGACAGATGCACGCGAGAAATCGTCGTGGGTCATGGTCATGGGACTGTAGACAATGAGTTTGGTCATGATTGGAAAGGCGATGGAACCGTAACAAATCCTAACCCTCATAAGGCCGCGCAATGTTGTGGAGCAAATGAGATCAACAAAGCTAATGGTTCTACATGGGCACATCCTAATAACAACATCACCAAACATTCAAACAATCCAGATTTGGACTATGCTCCTAACGACTTCCAAATCCAAGAAGACAATTTAAAAGACTTGGAAGACAACATAAAGCACGCGATCCAGGATATTTGCAGCGACTGTAAATGCAAAAAATATACAGTGAAGTGGAAGGTTGGTGATAAAGAAAACCAGGATAAGATGAAAGAGCAAATGCAAGATGCAAACCAGCGCAAACCAGGTAGTTACAACTTATTTCCTTTTTTTGGCCGTGAGCATAAGAAAGGCAAACGAAGTGGTAAGTGCCCGAAAAAAAGAAGAGTAGCGCAATGAAATCGATCCTTTCCGCCTTGATAAAACTGGGTATTGGCCTGGCTGCACTTGCAGGATCATCGTGCAGTGTTCCGCAACTAGAACAATATCCCGATTGGAAGCAATCTGAAAATCCGTTTTACGGAATGCAACTCCGTTCTCCTAAACGACTGCTCGTGTCTAACTCGTTATCTGATTGGAACAGGTTGCGAAACACCACCGAAATAAGTGACCCAGCCATCATACGAAATTACGTAAACATCATTACCCGAACGAAAAAAAGAGAGCCCATTGTTGAGTACAATCACCAAAGTCCAGTTTACATCGTGGCCCTTGATCAAAGGGGCGAGATCATTGTGTCAGTTGTCAGCGACATGTTTCACAGTGTTTTTTTTCCAATGAAGGTTCGCTCGACACCATTCGGTTTCGTAGTCTGCTCAGTGGACAGACCAGCGACCGTCGGCTTCCGTCAGAGTGATGACCAGGCTGACAAGCAATACTGGGGCTTGCCAGCAAAAGGATTTCTTTCTCAAGTTGACGAACTACGAAGAAAAGAATGGAGGAAGCGAAACACGGTGTCAGTGTGCAAAATTGAAAATTGAAGGATGAAGCTTTCATTCAATCAGAGCGGTGCCTGCGTCAGCCTTTCCAGGCCTGCGTGGATTGTCGTCTGCCGCCACAGTCGGGACTTCCATCTGGGGCAGGCAGCTTCCGTGAAGCGGCAGTTTGAGCGGCAGGCGGGTGGTGATTGGGACTTTGTATGTCTGACGGATCAGCCCAGCGAAGACTGGCATCTGCCGCTGCGCACGGACTGGCCCGGCTGGTGGTCGGTGCTGGAGTCCTTCTTTCGGACTGGTCTGAGTAAGTCAGTGAAACAACAACGGACGAAAGCTTGATCGCTCGCGTCATCAACCATCCACACACGTCAGGTTGCCTGCTGCCACATTCCGTGGCGAAGGCCACCAAGGGCGGTAGCTTGGCCGAGGGCCGCGCCGGGCAGGACGGCAGCCTCATCGAGCAGCGCCGCCCGGTCAATGCCACCAGCGGGGACGACTTGGTGGATGAATTCGCCTATGACTTCCGTGGCCGTCGTGTGGAGGCAGCCACGAATGACGGCACGCGTCTGCTGATTGATGTCACGAGCTGGGACAATCTCGACCAGCCCCTTTCCGCCACTCGTTACCAGACGAGTGTTATCACCGCTGACCGCATCGCCCACAATGAAACAGATTACGATGCCCTGGGCCGTGTCTGGCGGGCGCGGCAGTATGGCGTCGGGGCGGACGGCAGCCTGGCCGCCGCCTTGACGGCGGAGAGTTGGTATGATCCGCGCGGTCTGCTCATCAAGAGCACGCATCCGCAGCAGGGCGGGGTGTATCAGAAAGCACAGTTCGACACGCTGCGCCGTCTGGTGGCCGCCTATCTGGCTTGGCCCGAAAGCGGCGGGCTGGGTGGCAACAGCAACAACGTGGACGCTGACATCGTGCTGGAGCAGGCGGAGAACAGCTGGGACGCCGGGAGCAACCTCATCCTCGCCACCCAGCGCCAGCGTTTTGACGACGCCACCGGCACCGGGGCCTTGCTGGGGCCGGACACTGACCAGCCGCGTGCCCGTGTCACCTATCAGGCCGCATGGCAGGACGGCAGCGGTCGTGTCATCGCCAGCGCGGACTACGGCACGAACGGCGGTGCTGCGTTGATTCGTCCCGCGCTCATTCCCGAAGCCTCGGACACTATCTTGGTCAGCCGCACGATCTATGCGGGTGATGGGGAGGCCAATCAGATCATTGCCCCCGACGAAACCCGCACGCGCTGGGAGAACGACCGCCTGGGCCGCCGCATCAAGCTCATCGAAAACGCCGGGGAGCACGTTGTTCACGCTTTAGCGTGTTCTTCCTCCCGCGTCACCGAATACGCCTACGCGCTGGACGGCGGCCTCTCCCGCCTCATCGTCAGCAATCCCGACACCGGTGACCAAGTCACCGAATGGCGCTACGGCACCGCGTTGGACACCGATGGCGTGGCCCGCAACGATCTGCTGAAATCGAAGCTCTACCCGCTGGACCTGGACGCCACCGGGCAGGTGATTCGCCAGACGACCTACACTTACGACCGCCAGGGCCGCGCCACCGGCTCCACGGATGCCAACGGCACCGCGCACGCCTACGTGCTCGACAAGCTCGGGCGCATGCTGCACGACCGCGCCACGGCGCTGGGCACCGGCATTGCGGGTGCGGTGCGGCGCATCAGCCTGGAATACAATGCGCGCGGCCTCATGACCAAGATCGGCAGCTACAACAACGCCACGGTGGGCAGCGGCACACTGGTCAACGAGGTGGTGCGCAGTTACGATGTATTCAACCAACTGGCGGAGGACGCGCAGAGCCACAGCGGCGCGGTGGTCGGCAGCACGCCGAAGGTCGGCTACACTTATGCCGATGGCACGGCGAACACGACGCGGCGCTTGAGCCTCACCTATCCCTGTGGCAAGCTCGTCACCATGAGCTATGGAGCCGCCAGTTCCGCCGATGACCGTCTCAGCCGACTGGCAGGCGTGACCTTGGATGGCGAAGGCAGCGCTCTCGGAGAGTTCACCTGGATGGGTGCGGGACGTTTGGTGGAGCTGGTGATGCCGCAGCCCGGCATCGCCCTGAGTTACCGCCATGCCAGCGGCGAACCTGCGGGTGATGGCGGCGATCCCTACTCCGGCTACGACCGCTTCGGCCGCACCGTGGACATGCGCTGGATCAAAATCCTCTCTGCGGAATCGGTGCAATCGGTGGATCGCATACAGTATGGCTACGACCGCATGAACCGTCGCCTGTGGCGGCAGGATCTCGCCGCACCAGCAGAAACCCAACAAGACCGGTTCTATGGCTACGACGGCCTGGGGCAGGTGAAGGACTCATCGTTGGGCAATCTCAACATCAACCGCAGCGCCATTGCGGGCGTGCCCGCGCAGCGGGAGACTTTCGATTACGACAGCATCGGCAACTGGCAGCACTACCTGCGGCAGGCGGAGGGAGCCACGACGCTGAATCAAACCCGCTGGAACAATCGGGGCAACCAGATCATGGCCTTGAGCGCGGATGCGAACGGCTTGGCCTACGACGCCGCCGGGAACATGACCGCCTGCCGCCCGGACATCGAAGGCGACTGGACGAAGGGCTACACGATGGTCTGGGACGCGTGGAACCGTTTGGTGCAGGTATGGGAGGCGGGAACCAACGCTGAAGTCACGTTTTGCGTTTGCTGGGTGCGGCGGCGGGTGCTTGGGGAAAGGGAATGGCGCTGGAGGTCCAGCATTGATGCAGGGCCTCGGTGGCGGCAGCGCGTTGCGCGGGCAGGAGGAGGCCGTTGGCGATGAATTCATCCAGCAGCCAGCGACCACGCTCGCTGGTGGGCGCATTCGCATCACGGCGGTGAAACACATGAAAGCTGCTCACATCCATGCTCTGCCCGGTGCCCAGATCGAGCGGGCCGACGAGCGAACGCCGCAGGATTTCCTCACAGCTGGAGAAGTAGCCGCTGGCAGCCAAGATGCGGGCCACCTCGGGGCGATTTCCCTTCTCCTCACAAAATGCGCAGGCGTCTTTGAGCGCGACGATGATGGCGGCGGACTCGTCTGGATGACGCTCGATAAATGCTTCCGTGGTGAGCAGGACTTTTTCAGCATGACCGGGCGCAAGCTGCTCGCTGGTAGCGGCGATCCAACCGATGCCACGCGCCACCGCCTCGGAGTTCCACGGTTCACCGACACAGCAACCGTCAATCAGTCCAGCGGAGAGATTCCCACTCATCTGCGTGGGTGGCAGCACGACGATGCGCACGTCTTTGTTGGGATCAATGCCGCCTGATGTGAGCCATTTGCGCAGCAGGAAATAGTGCGAGGAATAGCGCGACACGACGCCAAAGGTCAGCAGGCGGCTCATGCTGCGGATGAGTTTTTTCAGGCTTGCGGCGTCGCGCACACCGCGATTCCAGAGATCACGGCTCAGCGTGATGGCATTGCCATGAAGATTGAAGACGAATGGAGCCACCACACGACAGGGCGGAGTGCTCAGGCCCATGCGCATAGCCAGCGCAAGGCCGGCGATAGCGTGGGCAGCATCCAACTGACCGTAAAGTAGAGCCTGTCCCAATGGCCTGGAAAGCCGCAACCACCTGGGATTGAGGGTAAAAATGAGTGAGGCATGAAGACACTAAAAGCGCTTCATGCCCCAAATTCGTGGTCTATGATCGAAGTGTCGAGCAACAACCCAGTCACGAATGTCCACCATCATTGCCTTTCAGCCCGCCTTGCGTCCAGCACTTCCTACGGTTTATGGCCCGCTGGATTACCGCGAACAACGCGATCTCATGGTGCGCATCGACCGCAGCCTGAGCGAATCCAAGCTCGATGACGCCTTCCTCCAGGCAGCCATTCGCGATCAAGGCATCGACATCGCCAAGCGCTCAGCCAAACAGAATGCGCGCT
>Ga0209702_10002050_pt1 | contig 36431 bp, 33 predicted proteins | sample FRY01_FD_187210 | JGI IMG/M metagenome (GOLD analysis project Ga0209702, IMG submission 187210) | Freshwater microbial communities from Lake Fryxell liftoff mats and glacier meltwater in Antarctica - FRY-01 (SPAdes) (version 2) | ecosystem: Environmental > Aquatic > Freshwater > Ice > Glacier...
GTCTATGTTCGACCCCAATCTTCCCATCGAGAACACCGAGATCGACGCCGTGCAGATGCGCGGCCAGCTCACCGGCCTCAAAGACCTCATCGACGCGGTGCAGTCCGTCACCGCCGTGCAGGTGGATGGGGTGGACACGCTGAACCCTGGCGATGCCGCCAGTGTGAGCCTCAGCGTGATCGGCAGCGTACTGCACTTCAGCTTTGGCATTCCACGTGGGAACGATGGCGCGAGTGCGACGCCGGTGACGAGCTACCTGGTGGATGCGACGAATACGCTGGACCCCGGCACGGCGGCGGCGGCGCAGGTCAGCTTTGATGGCAACAACGTGCGCTTCATCTTCGACATCCCACGCGGTTTTGACGGCCAACCGGGCGGCGACGGCCAGCCGGGCAATGACGGCCAGCCGGGTGGAGACGGCCAACCGGGCAATGACGGCCAACCGGGACCGCCCTTTGCCCAAGCGGTGGTGGATGGGGTGACGACACTGAACCCCGGTGACAACGCGACGGTGGACGTGAGCTTTGATGGCAGCAACGTGCGTTTCCAGTTCGGCATCCCACGCGGGAACGACGGCGGGACCGGTAACGACGGCATGCCGGGCGAGGTGACGAACGCGGACCTGAGCAGCGCCATCGACGGCACGAGCGCGAACACGAATGCGGTGAGCACGCTGGACACCGCCTTTACCAATGACCCGCCGACACTGGCAGACATGGAGCTGATGCGCGGCAAGTACAACGAGCTGATCAATGCGCTGCGGCGGTAGAAGAGTGCGGTTGTTTGCGCGGTGAGGACCCGCCACCGCTTTCGCGGAGCAGGCACCCTGCCTGTGAGCCGCTGCTTGCACAGCCTTGAGGGCTGTTTCATAGACGGGGCGTGAAATCCCACCTGCCGAATCATCCCACCCAGCTCTATTTCATCCGTCATGGGGAGGTGGAGGAGAAGTATCACAAGGTCTTCGGCGGATCGCGCATCGACATGGCGCTGTCGCCGCTCGGACAGAAGCAGGCTGAGGCGGTGGCGGCGTGGCTGAAGGAGACGAAGCTGGATGCGCTGTATGCCAGCCCGATGCTGCGGGTGCAGCAGACGCTGGCTCCTTTGGCACAGCAACGCGGCATGCAGCCGGAACTGATGGCCGGGCTGCGGGAGGTGGACTTCGGCGACTGGACGGGGAACCGCTGGGATGAGGTGCTGGCGAAGTTCGGCGTGAGCGCCTTCGACTGGCTGGAGATCATCGAGAACGGCGGCATCCCAAATGGGGAGAACATGGCAGACCTCAGGTCACGCGTGCAGGAGTGCCTGTCGCGCATCGTGAACGCGCATCCGCACCAGAAGGTGGCGGTGTTTTGCCATGGCGGGATCATTCGTGTGATGCTGACCCTGCTGCTGGAGATGCCGCTGATGCGTATGGCGCATTTCAACATCGAGTACGGCAGCATCAGCGTGGTGGAACTGCTGCCGGAGCGGAAGCACGCGGTGGAGATCGAGCTGCTGAACTTCCAGCCGCCGCTGGTGGCGGCGGTCAGTTGAGCGGTTTGAGCTCGGGGCTGACGAACTTGCCGTCTTTGCGGATGAGCTTGCCGTCGAAACGGATTTCACCGCCGCCGTAGTCCGGGCGCTGGATGTTGACGAGATCCCAATGGACCTGGCTGCGGTTGCCGTTGTCGGCGACGCCTTCGTAGGCCTGGCCGGGGGTGAAGTGGAAGCTGCCGGCGATCTTCTCGTCGAAGAGGATGTCGCGCATGGGCTCCTTGATCTCGCGATTGAAGCCGATGGCGAATTCGCCGATGTAGCGGGCGCCGGCGTCGCTGTCGAAGATCTTGTTGATGGCTGCGGTGTTGTTGGCGGTAGCCTTGACGATTTTGCCCTTGCTGAACTCGAGCTTCACGGTGTCAAAGGCGATGCCCTGGTAGATGCTGGGGGCGTTGTAACTGATGACGCCTTCGACGCTGTCTTTGACAGGGGCGCTGAAGACTTCGCCGTCGGGGATGTTGTGATTGCCGCCGCAGGGGATGGCTTTGAGGCCCTTGAGGCTGAAGCGCAGGTCGGTGCCAGGGCCGGTGATGTGGACCTGCTGGGCCTGATCCATGAGCTTTTTGAGGGCATTCATGGCAGGCTGGAGGGCGGCGTAGTCGAGCAGGCAGACGCGGAAGAAGAAGTCTTCAAAGGCCTGGGTGCTCATGCCGGCCTGCTGGGCCATGGAGGCAGTGGGCCAGCGCAGGACGACCCAGCGGCTGTTGTTCACGCGTTCGTTCTGCACGGGGCGGAGCTTGGCGGTGACGAACTTCATTTTGTCCGTCGGCACGTCGGAGGCCTCGGTGATGTTGTGGCTGCCACGCACGGCGATGTAGCAGTCAGTCTGCTTCATCAGGGCGAGGTTGTTTTTGGCGATGATGTCGTACTGTTTGGCCTCGGCGTGGATCATCTGCTCGCGGGTGAGTACGGCGTCGTTGATGCGGACCATGGGCAGGCCGCCGACGGCGACGACCTCACGGATGAGGCTCTGGCCGACGGTGTTGGGCACGTCGAAGAGGTCGATCCAGACGAGGTCGCCTTTCTTGACCTTGGTGGAATAGCGGACGAGTTGGCGGGCGAGGGCGTCGATTCGGGGGTCGTGCATGATGGGGCGGATTGTGGCGGCAAAGACACGGGCTGGCAAAAGGGAAAATCAGGGGAATGCTACGCGCATGCTGTGCCGCCTGCTGCTGCTGTTGTTAAGTTTGTTCATCCATGCCAGTGCCCTGGCGCAGACGCCTGCCTGGGTCAAAGAGCTCACTGCGGCCCCAGTTGGTCCCTTTCTGCATGTGCCGCCGTGTGAGATCACCTTTGAGCTGGGCTGGAACAACTTCATCAAGGCGGGTACGGCGTCTCTGAGCGTGAAGGAGGCGGGAGCTTACTGGCGTGCAGATGCGACGGCGGCGAGCACGGGATTTGCGCGCACATTGTGGCAGTATGATTGCGCGATGACGGCGGTCATCGGGCGCGCCGACATCCGCTCGCACTACCTGCAGCACAGCGAGACGGACAGTGAGGAAAACTGCCGCTACCGCGTGTCCTTTGAAGGCAGGCGGGTGGTGACGGAGACGACCACGACGCCGGTAGAGGGGGCGGCGCACAGTCACAGCACGATCTGCCCGTATGGGCCGATGGATGACCTGCTGGCGGTCATTCTCTACGTGCGCAGTCAGGCGCTGACGCCGGGGCAGAAGATCACGCGGGTGGTGCAGCCCTGGGACAAGCCTTATCTGACGACGTTTGAGGTGCAGGGCCGTGAAACACTCAGCTTTGATGGCAAGAAACGCCCCTGCATCAAGGTGGGCCTCAAGATACGGAAGATCGACCGTGAGACATTGGCGCTGAGCAGCTACAAGAAGATGAAGACTTCCACGATCTGGATTTCCGATGACGCGCTGCGGTTGCCCATCGAGATGCATGCGAATGTGTTCATCGGGTACATGTCGGCACGCATGACGGGCCTGAAAATGCTGGAGGGCGCGGCAGGGAAGGCTGCGCTGCCGAGGAACATGACCGTGAAACCGCCAGCCAAGTGAGGCTGCGGTCAGGGGGCGGGAGCGGTTTGGACCGTGACATGGATGTCATCGAAGAAGACCGGCTCGCCAGAGAAGGGGGTGGCCCAGATGGCGCATTTGCCCTGGCCTTTGAGCGCTTTTTCAGCGTGCTTGATGAGCGGTTCGGCGGGTTCGGCAGCATCGGCAGCCCAGACTTTGCCGCTGATAGTCCAGGTGTCGTCGGCACCTTTGGCGGCGTCGAGCTTGAGATTCACCCATGCCTCGCTGGTCCAGGTGTAGGGGACGCTGGCGAGTGTTTCGTCGTTGCGGATGAGTTCGAGGGTTTTTTTGGCCGGATTGATGATGAGGCGGTGGCCGCTCATGCCATGCACGCTGACGCCAAAGCGCGGCGTGCTGCGGCCACGCTTGATGGCGAGTATTTTGGCCGTGATGCTGGCGCTGCCGCTGGCGGAAACAGCGAGCTGGGCGCTGGCGTCGGTGATGGGAGCGGGATCGACGACGATGGCCTTGTTGCCGTCGCGGGCAGCGATCCTGATGGTGCCATCGACGACGAACACCTCCTTCGGCGGCTCGCCTTCAGCCCAGTCGTCAGCCTTGATGTCGAAGGTCTGGGTTTGCTGCGCCTGTAGCGGGCAGGTGGCAAGGAGACAGGCAGCAAGGAGCAGGCGTTTCATGGTCTGAGGCGAAACTGGCTCAACGCACGGGTTCTTTCAACAGGGCGAGGGCTTCGAGCGCAGAGGCGTCTTCATGCACCACGGCGGCAAGGCTGCGGGCGATGGCGGCCGGGTTTTTATGCTGCCAGACATTGCGGCCGATGGCGATGCCTGCAGCACCGGCCTCCATGGCGTTTTCGACCATTTTCAGCAGGCCAGCGTCGTCGCCCATGGCGGCACCGCCGAGGATGATGACGGGGACGAAGCTCTGCTCGACGATGCGGCGGAAATCGTCTGTTGTGCCGTCGATGGGGTAGGGGGTTTTGACGACATCGGAGCCAAGTTCGGCGGCGAGACGAACGGCGAAGCTGACATTCGCCACGGTGTATTTTTCCGGGGAACCGAGCGCAAAGGGGAGGGACTCCAAGATGACGGGGATGTCGGTGTCGAGGCTCAGGCGGATGAGGTCGGCGCACTCCTGGAAATTGGCCTTCTCATAGGCGGAGCCAGGATAGAGCATGTTCATGACGGCATTGGCCCCGACCATTTCCGCTTCCTCGACGCCGAAGACACCGATGCTGCCCGCGCCTTCACCGGTGGTGCGGGTGTTGTACACGTCGGTGCGCAGGATGATGCCCTTGCCCGCAAGGCTGTCCGCTGCGCGCATGGCGACGCCGAGGTTCATGACATAGCCATCGACGAACTCGTTGACTTGGTCGATGAGCTGAAAGGGATTCTCCAGTCCGGGCACGGGGATGGCGCAGCCGTGGTCAATGGGGAGGATGACGGTCTTGCCGTTGCGAAAGAGGGCTTCGAGATTTTCCTGGCGGTTCATGGTTCAAAGGGGGGGCCCTTTTCTTCGCAGCGATGCAGGCCAGGCGCAAACCAAAATCCCTCCACCTTGATCGTAGCCACTCAGCGCTTGATGCTCTGCGGCTTGCTTTTGACCTTCTCGATTTCGCGGTTGGAACTGTCGATCTCGCGTTCGAAACGCGTCTTGTCACGCTTGAACTCACGCACCAGATCAACGGTCCAAAAAGCACCGCTGAGGCTGGTGGCCAGCAGGAGAACAAACAGGCTGTAGCAGATGAATGACATCTGCGTCTCCTGCGAGCGTCGCTCTTCCCGGTCCGCATCCACATCCAGGACCCCTAGCAGATCCATCCACCAGAGACGCCAGACGCTGGGGTCGCGCGCAATGTTCAATGCCCAGAAACTGATGAACAGCGCTAGGATTGAGGCAACGGCGAGTTCGATGGGCATGTCGTATCTGTCTTTGCCTGGAGCTTGGAGCAATGTCGATGGCCAAAATCTTCAAGAGGACTCAGGCATCACCAGTTTTTAATCCATTTGATGGACAGATTGGCGTCCTCCAGCGTGTCGATGGATTTTTTCGTGGTGTTCACTTCATCCTCCGAGTAGGACCACAAGTCGTAGGTGGAGTTGATGGTGGTCGCCTCTGGTGGCGTGCCGGCGGCCACCGGTGCGGCCGCCTTGATGTACTGAAAAGGCCGCCCAAAACCGTCGATAAGCACGTAATTGCTGCCTTTCTTGGTGAACATGGTCTGGGGAAGTTCCGCGAGCTTCATGTTTTTAATTTCCTCAATGCCTTCCGTCTTGCCATCCGACTGCGCTGAGGCATCACTGGAGCCACTCACCCCCTGGATTTTATCAAAGCCGTCTCCGGTGAGTGCCTGGTAGAGGCAGGCAGCGCCAGAAACATCATAGGTTTTGCCGGGAAGAATTGCCACTATTTCATCGGTGCCAGATGGCTCGGGGAACTCCCCAAAGTCGGCCTCGTAACGATCAAGGGCGAGATTGATCGCCGCGAATGCCCCGGAGGTAATGCGCCGCTTGGAGGCGCGCATGGCATAGGTGTAACCACCCATGGTCATGGCCGCGAGCATGGATATGATCGTGATCACGATGAGCATCTCCACGAGGGTGAAGCCGCGGCGCAAATTGAATTTGAAATGGGTCAATTTCATGATTTTAGTGGATAAACAGAGTTACGTTTAGCCGCCAGCACCGCCGCTGAGGTTTTTGATCACGTCGATGAGCGGGAGGAACAGGGCCATGACAATGACACCCACGACGAGGGCGAGGACCACGATCATGAGGGGTTCCAGCATGGAGGTGAGAGCGGAGACGGAGTTGTCCACTTCATCCTCATACACGTCGGCGATTTTAAGCAACATTTCCGGCAACTGGCCGGTTTCCTCACCGACATCGACCATGGAGATCACCATGGGCGGGAACACCCCGCTGGATTCCAGCGGAGCGACCATCGACTCACCTTCCTTGACGGCATCATGCACTTTGGTGATGGCATCAGAGACAATGGTGTTGCCAGCGGTGTCACGAGTGATGTTCAAAGCCTGCAAAATCGGCACACCAGAGGTGACGAGCGTTCCCAGGGTGCGGGTGAATCGTGAAATCGCGGTTTTCCGCTGCACATCGCCGAAGAGCGGGAGTTTGAGTTTCATGCTGTCTATCCAGCGGCGACCACCTTTGGTGGCGGCCAGCATGCGCCAGCCGACAATGCTGCCAACAAGGGTGCCCAGCAGGTACCATTTGTATTCGAACATATTGCGGCTGAAGCCGATGACAAATTTCGTCAGCTCAGGCAGCTTGTCTTTGCTGCCCAGCATGTCTTCAAAGATGCTCTCAAAGCGCGGCACGATGACCATCATGAGGAAGACCATGATGGCGGCGGCGATGAACATGACGATGATGGGATACACCATCGCGGCGACAACCTTGTTTTTGAGCTTCTGGGCCTTCTCCTGGTATTCGGCCAAGCGGTTGAGCACGAGTTCCAGCACACCGCCGAGCTCGCCGGCCTTCACCATGTTGACGTAGAGCTTGTTGAAGATGCGTGGGTACTGCTGAAGGCTTTCGGAAAAGGTGCTGCCGGTCTGCACGTTGTCGGCCAGCGTGTTGATCGTCCCTTTCATGACGAGATTGGGCTCCTGGCGACCCAGCACAGTGAGGCCGCGCAGCAGGGGGAGGCCGGAATCAATGAGCGTGGCAAGCTGACGTGTGAAGATCATGAGGCTCTTGCTCTTGACCTTGGCGTTGGCACCGACCTTGACGACCTTGGCCTTGCCTTTGGTGGTTTTGGCGCGCTTTTTGATGGCGGCGGCCTGCCCCTGGCCTTCGGCGGCGACACTGGTCGGATAGAGGCCGGACTGCCGCAGTTGGTTGATGGCTTCGGCTTCGCTGGCGGCATCAAGGTCTCCGGCGGTTTCTTGGCCGTTTTGATCCAGGGCGATATAATGAAACTTGGGCATAAAAGCTTGTCGTGAAGGCAGTTGTTCAGTGAAAATTCAGAATACCGGGGCGGCGGGCGTTCTGTCCATCAAATAATGCGCAGGAATGCACACGGGATGATCGCACCGGGTTTGGCTATGGGGATCAGGTGTACTTCAGCACTTCCTCAATGGTGGTGGCACCATCATAGATGCTGCGTAACCCGTCTTCACGCAGGGTGACCATGCCCAGCTCGATGGCCTTCTGGCGCAGCACGAGGGAAGGGGCACGGCTGGTGATGAGCTCACGAATGGGATCGGTGACATCCAGCAGTTCGTAGATGCCTTTACGGCCTTTGTAGCCACTGTTGCCGCAGGAGGAGCAGCCCGCGCCGGTGTGGAAGTGTTTTCCTCCCAGATCGTCCGGGGTCAGGTTGAGCTGGTTCAAAACGTGCAGGCTCGGCTCATACGGGGCGCGGCAGCTTTTGCAGATGGTGCGCAAAAGTCGCTGCGCCAGCACGCCTTCCAGCGTGGCGGAGACGAGGAAGGGTTCGACGCCCATATCGACCAGTCGGGTCACTGCACCGGCGGAATCGTTCGTGTGCAGGGTGCTGAGCACCAAGTGGCCGGTGAGGGATGCCTGGATGGCGATCTGCGCGGTTTCAAGGTCGCGCATCTCGCCCACCATGATGCGGTCCGGGTCTTGGCGTAGGAAGGAGCGCAACGCTTTGGCGAAGGTGAGGCCGACGGCGTCGTTGATCGGCACCTGCATGATGCCATCCAATTCATACTCGACCGGGTCTTCGGCGGTGATCAGCTTGCAATCAATGGTGTTGATCCGGCGCAGGCAGGCGTACAGCGTGGTCGTCTTGCCCGCACCGGTCGGGCCGGTGACGATGAAGATGCCATTGGGCTTGTTGATGGTCTCGACGATGTAATCGAAGAGGAAGGGCTGCATGCCGAGGACTTCGAGGTCCAGGTTCACCGAGGAGCGGTCGAGCACGCGTAACACCACGGACTCACCATGCTGCGTCGGCAGGGAATTCACACGCATGTCCACCGGTTTGCCGCCCACCGTGGTCATGATGCGTCCGTCCTGCGGGATACGGCGCTCGGCGATGTTCATGTTCGCCATGACCTTGATGCGGGAGATGATGGAGGTGGCCAGATGAATCGGCGGCGGGGCCATCTCATAGAGCGAGCCGTCCACGCGATAGCGGATCTTGAACTCGCGTTCGAAAGGTTCGAAGTGAATGTCACTCGCTCGCTCCTTGATGGCCTGATGCATCACCAGATCGACGAATTTCACGATGGGGGCGGAGTTTGCCTCCACTTCAGGCGAGGAGCCCTCTTTGCCGCCCTTGCCGAGCTGGCCGAAGATTTCATCAATGCTCGGAGCGCCGCTGCCGTAGTGTTTTTCGATCAAAGCCAGCACCTGGCTGCGACGCGCGACCACTGGCACGATGGTTTTTTCGAGGCCGAAGCGGAGATCTTCGGCTAATTGCGGATTGAGCGGATCGGTGAAGGCGACATGCAGCCCTTGCCCATCCAGCGTGATCGGAAACGCCCCGTAAAGGCGGCCCATGCCTGGTGGAATCAAGGCCACTACCGACGCGGGCGGCTCGAAACTGTCGAGATCGAAATGGTCCGCGCCCAGCTCTTCGGCCACCTGCGCCCAGAATTCGTCTTCATTGGTGTAGATGCCGTAGTCCAGCAGCACCTGCACGATGTCTTTGCCGTTATGCACGGCGTCTTGCTCAATGTCATCGGCGAGACCTTTGTTGATCACGCCACGGTTTTTGAGCATTTCTACCACGTTCTGAGGAGTCATAGTCTTCTGTAAGGAATGAGATTCGAGTGAGGGGCGGTGGTGAAATCAATCGGCGTCGGACATGGTGGCCTCAATCACTTCCTCGGCGGCGGTCATGCCGGCGAGCACCTTGCGGATGCCGTCTTCGCGCAGGGTGCGCATGCCGAGCTCGCGGGCACGTTTGCGGAGCTGCGGCGTGGTGAGCTGTTGGTTGATCATGTTGCGCACCTCGTCGTCAATCTTGAAAATTTCCACCAAGGACATACGACCGCGGAAACCGTTCTGCCGGCACTTGGAGCAGCCAGTGGGGCTGAAAATTTTCGCCTCCAGCATTTGGGATGCCTCCAAACCCAAGGCACGCAGTTCACGGTCGGTGAGAGCGGAAGGGGATTTGCAGTCGCCGCAGAGCTTGCGCACCAGCCGCTGCGCCTGGATGGCACGCACGGCGGAGGCGATGAGGAAGGGCTTCACCCCGATGTCGCTGAGACGTGCCACGGCGCTCGGCGCATCATTGGTATGCAGCGTACTGAAGACCAAGTGACCGGTGAGCGAGGCTTGGATGGCGATGGAGGCGGTCTCCAAGTCACGAATTTCCCCCAGCATGATGATGTTGGGCGCCTGGCGCAACATGGCGCGCAGCGCGGCGGCGAAGGTCATGCCGACATCTTCCTTCACCATGACCTGATTGATCCCTGCCAGCTCGTATTCCACCGGATCTTCGACCGTGATGATCTTGCGGTCTGAGCGGTTGATGAAATTGAGGCAGGCGTACAGCGTGGTGGTTTTGCCAGAACCCGTCGGGCCGGTGACGAGGATGATGCCGTCCGGCAGGGTGATCAGTCGCTCGAATTCTGCCTGGTCATCACTGAGGAAGCCCAGGTCGGAGAGGCCGAGTTTCAGGCTGCTCTTGTCCAGCACACGCATGACCACGCTCTCACCGTTGTTCGTGGGGATGATCGACACGCGCATGTCGATCTCCTTATCATTGTAGTGCATCTGAATGCGGCCGTCCTGCGGGATGCGCTTTTCATCCAACTGCATGGAGCCGGTCATGATCTTGAGACGGCCGATGATGGCGGAATGTAGGCGCTTGGGGTGATGCTCCACATCGACCATCACCCCGTCCATGCGGTAGCGGATGCGGATGTCCTTCTCCAGGGGTTCGACGTGGATGTCCGAGGCCTTTTGCTTGAACGCCTCCATCAGCATGTTCGTCACCAGCCGGATGACCGGCGCATCGTCACCACCACTGCTGCCGTCGGAATTCTTGGTTTTCGGAGTGCCCATGACCGCCTCGTTGCCATAGAGATTGGCCTGGAGGGTTTTGATCAGCGCGGGCGTCGAGCAGTAGTACTCAATGTCTGGCTGCAGCACATGCGGCAGCGCGTCCAGTGTTTCAAAGTCATACGGATCGGCCACGACGATCTGGAGCGCGCTGCCATTGGTTCCGAGCGGCGCGATTTTGTATTTCAGCGCCACTTCCAGGGAGACCAATGCGTTCAGGCCAGGGTGCGGCTCGTAATTATGGAGATCGACGAACTCCATGCCGGAACTCACCGCCACCGACTGCGCGATCTGCTCGTCAGACACCGTGCCGATGCTGATCAGGGCTGCGATGACGCTCTCTCCAGGTTTCAGTCCGTCATTGGCCTGCTGGACGTCGCGTGCGGTCAGCAGTCCGGATTCCTGGAGCTGTTCTAATAGGTAGGCTTCATTCGAGTACATGAAAATCGGTCGGCTTGGCGGTTGGGGCGCTGCTGCGCTTATTTTTCGATAATGTTCAGACTACAGCCTCGTGCTGGAAAGTGTCAACGTCGCGGCGCATGCCGCATGAAAATTGATGGGAATGCATGACAAACTGCCGCTCCGCCCAGCGTTCGACTTGCCCCCCGACTCAAACACGCCGAATCACCTCTATGCACCTCCCCTTGCGCCTCATCGTCCCTCTCCTCAGTCTCAGTCTTGCACTCGTTGCCTTCTCCCCGCGCGCTGCGGTGGCGCATGAGGCTGGGGCGCAGATGGCAGCCATCGCGAAAGTTTATCTCGCCGCGCTCACGCCCGAGCAAAAAGCCAAGACCGCCTTCGACTTTGCTGCGGCGGAGCGTGAAAACTGGCACTTCATCCCGCGTGAGCGCAAGGGCCTGCCACTGAAGGAAATGACGCCGCAGCAGCGCCTGCTCGCACACGCGCTATTAAACACCGGCCTCAGCTTCCGTGGATCAGCGAAAGCCGTCACCATCATGAGCCTGGAAGAGGTGCTCTATCAAATGGAGGGCGCAGAAGAGTCGAAACGTGCTGCCACGCGCGAGAAGCGCGATCCAGAGAAATACTTCGTCTCCATTTTTGGCGAACCCGCAGACCAAGGTTCCTGGGGCTGGCGTGTGGAAGGGCATCACCTCTCCTTGAACTTCACCATCAAAGACGGGCAGTTGCTGCGTGCCACCCCTGCGTTCATGGGCACCAATCCCGGCGAAATTCGCCAGGGACCGCTCACCGGGCTGCGCGTGCTCGCCGTGGAAGAGGAACTGGGCCGCGAACTCGTCAAATCTTTGTCTCCTGAACAATTCAAGACCGCGTTCGTGGACGCCGTGGCCCCGAAAGAAATGATCACCGCCGCCGAGCACAAAGTCACCGCGCTCTCCCCCGCCGGTCTGGCCGACACCGAGCTCAATGAGCAGCAGAAGAGCATGCTCACCCGTCTCATCGACGAATACCTTGAGCGCATGCGCCCAGAGATCGCCGACGAAGCCCGTGCCGAGATCAAGCAGAGCGGTCCGGTGTTCTTCGCCTGGGCCGGTGGCAAGGAGCGCGGCGAGCCGCACTACTACCGTGTGCAGGGCAAGACCTTCCTGCTGGAGTACGACAACACGCAGAACGACGCCAACCACGTCCACAGCGTCTGGCGCAGCTTCGACGGCGACTTCGGCCGCGACCTCCTCGGCGAGCACCTGAAAAAGGCGCATTGATAGCCAGCAGCGCACGCCCTCGCACGCTCCATCCACAGCTTGGCCCGCGGCATGGCGGGTGTGGCGCTGGCATGATGTGAGGTCGTGGCCCATGAGGCGTTTACGGCAGTAAAATGGCGAATTTTGTCCGCAGGTTGAACCTGGGAGCCTTGCCTTGCGGTGCGCTTTAGGAAATACCGCGCCATCTACCGCGTGGGCGATCAGCCGGTGGGCATGTGGCGCAAACTCGGCGGTCTGCGTGATCCTGCCTGCGGAGCCCCTCAGGACACAGGATGGCACCGCGAGAGATGAGAAAACCGCCGAGAAATCCTCTTCAAGCCTAGTCGCTGTGGTGTTACCTGCTTGCGGCTCCCTTCGACATGAATCTCCCACGCCTCACGCGGACGACCCGCTGCGGACTCGGAGGTCCGCGCGCCGCAGAACCAGCGGTTCCAGTCTGCCGGAGTGCCGCCTTCGCCGCCGAGGGCGACGGAGTTGGGCGGACACCTGCCTCACCGAGGATCACCTAGCTTGCGACTTTGAATCTGGAATAAACCACTCTTCGCGAGGACGATCCGCTGCGAACTCGGGGGATCCCCGCTCACAGAGAGCGGATGCGCTTCTCCAGATCCCGGCGGTTGATCAAGTCCACGATCTGCAACGTGTCTGGCAGCAGACGAAAGAGCATCCGGTGATCCATGCCCACACGGACGCGCAGCACCTCCGGCGCGGCCTTCAGCCGCACCACGCCCGAGAAAGCGGAGGGATCCCCCGCCGCCAGCCTGCCACACAGCGTCAAGGCGGTGCGGACTACCTGACGGGGCAGATGCAGCAGCGTGTCTTGGAAGCGGCGGGGGAACTCGATCACCCTCGGTGGCTGCGCGTTTTCCACCTCTCCAGGCAGCAGCAGTTCGTCTTCACCAGACAGATGCTGCCGGGCGGCGGGAGCTTTATCCTGTTCCTTGCGCCCCGCTTTCAGCTCCGTGTAGGCCTGTCCCAGCTCGCGTCGCAATTGGGCGCGTTCCTCGTTGGATTGGCGGATGGTGGACTGCTGCTCGCGCAGCTTTTCCCGCAGCTCGCGGACTTCCACTGCGTCCGCCTCGGTCTCAGCAGGCTTGGTTTTCTCCGCCTGGCGCTTCTCCAGCAGGCGCAGTTCCCTTTCCCGCCGTCGCAGTTCCTCCATCTGCTGGCGAGTCTCGGCAGCTTTGGTTTCCAGCTTCTGGCGGGCCACGCGCAGTTCCTGGGCGTCCTTGCCCTCATCCGCCACCTCCTCGCTGAAGCGCTTCTCCAGCAGATCGGCAAAAGGCTCCTGAGGCGGCAGGCCGGCCCGGTCCCGGGCTTTCAGAATCTGGTCCAGCAGCTTCACTCCCTCACGTTTGGGGATGATGGGGATCAGCCTCTCTCCCAGCATCACCCCCAGTGCCGGCATGGGGGAGATCATGACCGCGTAGGCCATCTCGCAGAGCCAGTCCACTTCCGTTTCCTCAGGGTCCTCCAGTGCCTGCCGGGCCATGTACTCCAGCATCTCCAGCAAGGCGACCGGGTCATCCCGCCGCAGCAGCAGCAGAGCGGCCGGGCGTATGCCCCAGGGCTGGGGCCCGTGGCCGTAGCGCAGTTCCATCATCCGCTCAGCCAGGTCTTTGCGGCCTTTGAAGCAGACCGCAGTCATCACCACATCCCAGAGCATCTGTTGAGAGTCCCCATGGCAGCCGATTCTCTCAAACGATCCGACCGCCTCGTTCACCAAGTAATGGCTCGTCATTTCGGCAATCAAGCACTCGCGCAGCTCCGGCTTCATCTTCAGCACATCCAGCCGAGCCACCTCATGGCAGGAAAGCTTCATCAACTTCGCATTGTCCTTCAGATACAGCTCCTGCTCCGCCTGCACCTCCGCCACCGTCTTGCCCGGCACATCGGAGGAAAAGCGCAGCCGCTCCTCATCCTTGTCGATGCAGCAGCGCTTGTACTTCTGCCCGCTGCCGCAGGGACAGGGATCATTGCGGCCCACCCTCTCCACCGCCCGCCGCACCTGCGTCCCGCTGGGGTTCAGGGGTGAGGGAGTCAGCGGAATCAAATCCTCCACCGCCTTCTCGCACCACACTTTATACGTTGCTGCCACCACCGCGTTCACCTCGCTCTCCTTCCCCGGAATCATCTGCGGTATCTTGTCCCGCATCACCGCCTTCAGGCTTTCATCCCCCGTCTGCTCTGCCACCGCCCACAGCAGGCCGCCTGTCATCTTGCATCCGGCCGCGTTACGCGCCAGCGCCCGCGCCTTGCCGCTCAGCGCGGCAGGCATCCTGCCCTCCCGGTGTTTCCGGCACCACAGCGCCGCGATCAGCAGAGCCTCAGCGTTGCGCTGCCGGGTCATGGTCATCTCCTGCGCCGCCTTCACCAGATTCTCCCCCACCTCCCCAATCATCCGCCACACCATCGCCCCCATCAGATGGCCCTCAGGGCTCAGCACCAGTCCCCGCACCAAATGCCGCGAGTCCACCGGCCGACCAGCGATCAAGGCCGCGCACACCACATAATTGAAAGCACCCCGGTCCAGAGTCCGCACCGCCTCCTCCACCCAGGCGTCCAGCGCCTCGTCCGTCTCCGGCAGCAGCGGCACCACCTCCAGCACAGCCTTCACATGAAACCGGCTTCGCTTGATCAGCTCTCTGAGTCTCTCGTCGATCATGGTGGGAAATACATGACAACGGCTCCCCTCGTCAATGTCCAACATTCTTTGGATTTCCCTCAGGCCACCGACGGCATGCCTCATGGAACCTTCCGACGGGGCAGAAGCAGCACCTGGACTGCTAGGGCAGGCTCGCCAAACAATCTGGCCTGCGGCATGCGATCTGGAATCACACACGCCTCACGCGGACGACCTGCTGCGGACTCGGAGGTCCGCGCGCCGCAGAAGTCAGCGGTTCGAGTTCCGCCCCGCCGCAGGCCTGGGCATGGCTGGGAAAGTGTCGCTTGCTCCCGCCGCAGCACCGTGCCGGGGCCTGTGAGCGGCGGTTCCGGGGTTCCCCGGAATGATCCCTGGAAGCTGGGATTCGGCCAGGGGAAGCCGAGAATCGGTCTGGGGAAGCCTGGAATCGATCCGAGGAACCCCAGAACCATTCTCGGGAAGCCCGGATTGAAACCGGGGAACCCCGGAACGACCTAGCACCGGGGGTACCCGATTCCGAGGAAGCCCGGAATGAATCTGGGGAAGGGGAGAACCATTCCGAGGAAGCCAGGAACGAATCCGGGGAAGGGGAGAACCGTTCCGAGGAACCCCGGAACGAAGTACCACCGGTGTATAATGAATCCGAGGAACCCCGGAACGAGCACTCCCGCCCCAGAATAGTTTTTTGAGGCATAATTTGCCCAAAAACCCATCCGAAACACAAATTTTTGGCAGGCTCGACCCGCCGCACGCCGCCAACACGCGCCAGCTCCGCTTTGGCTCACCACCTTCGCCACATTGAGGATCAGCCTGATCGCGGGGCGGCGGAAAGACGGAATGGCACCGCGAGAGATGAGAAAACCGCAGAGAAATCCCCTGCAAAGCTCATCTCTGCGGTGTTGCCCTCTGAAGGTGCCCACTTTGACCGGAATCGCCCACGTCTCACGCGGACGACCCACTGCCTTCTAGGCTCAAGCTACGCAGGCCCAGACGGACTCGGAACCGGAACGCAGCGGAGATAGCCTGCGTCAAGATGCCAAAGGTCGTTTCATGAACGAATGCTTGCCGCCAATCATGAAAGGCATAGCTTGGGCCGCATGAGCACTCTGGCAGAGATCGAAATGGCGGTTCCACACCTCGGCGTGGCGGAGCTTTCGCGTTTGGAACGGCTGGTTCATTCGCTGCGATCTCGCCGGGAGCATCCCAAGCGGCGCAGCGCTTTGGATCTGCCTCCATTGCAGCTTGGGAAGGTTTTGCAGCCTTTGATGGCTGAGGACGATCTGCTGGAGGAGATGCTCAATGACGCACGGAATTGATACCGGCTTTCTGGTGGCTGCTGAGGTGGCGGAGCATGTCGATCATCAAGCGGCGCGGTCGAAGTTTCAGAGCTTTCGGATGGCTGGAGATCGCTTTGCGCTCGTCCCGCAGGTGCTGGCGGAGTTTGTGCATGTGGTGACTGATCCGAGGCGTTTCGAGCAGCCGTTGACGATGGCTGAGGCTTTGGAACGGGCGGAAATCTGGTGGGACTCGCCCGAGGTGGATCAACTCGGCCCCGATGCCTTTTCGGTGCGCACGTTCTTCGTCTGGATGCGCCAGCATCGCCTGGGCCGCAAACGCATTCTCGACACCCTGCTGGCCTCCACGTTTCGTGAGGCTGGCGTTCAGTCGATTCTCACGACCAACTCACGTGACTTTACGGTTCTCGGTGAGTTCACTTGTGTGACGCCTTGATCGAGAAGTCGCGCTGTCAATTTTTTGCACGGAACCCCGTTCCCCCACAGAAAATTTGGGTTTCGGGGATCGCCACCGTTCCTGCCGGAGGTCGGTGCCGGGGCGTCGGCTTTGCCGCCGAGGGCGATGGGGCTGGGGAGCGCCCGGAATGCGAAGGTGTGAGGAGAATGCTGGCGCAAAGCGTGTTGTGCCTGCAAAATGAGCGGTATGGAGGATTTGAATCCCTATGCTGCCCCCATGGCAGAACTGCTGACCATTGATGCGGATGCAAACCGTGTTCGATACGAGCATCTGCGGACGGAATCACACCTGAAGGCAGTGGCGTGGTTCATCCTGGTTCTCGGGATTTCGTCTTTGATCTCAGGCTGGATGATCCAGCGCATCAAGATGCGTGAATTCGGCATTGAGCCGGGCTTGGAAGTCATTCCCTGGCACGAGCTCGTCATGGCTGGTGCATCCATCTTGACTGGCCTGGGGTTGATGCGCCTACAGAATTGGGCGGGCATCAGCGCGGTGGTTCTGTCTGTCGTTTGGCTGTTCCTTAACGTGCTTCGTCTGCCCTATTCGTGGCTCGGGATCACGATTCACATCCTCATCCTACGATTTCTGTTTCAAGGGAAAACTCGCTTCATTCTCGCGGCTCCCTATCAAGCCATTCTGCGACAGACACCCTTGATCGAAAGCCCCGTGGCAACGTGGATCAAGCTGGTGATCGCTCTTTTTGCTTTCGGACTAATCATCTCCGTTTGGGCGACGTTTCGCTGAAGTTGGAATGGTGATAGATGGACAGACACCTGCGTCGCGCTCTCAGCGAAGGGCGCGGGAGGTGATCTTGATGGGGCTTTCTTCGATGTAGCGTGTGTATTCCTGTGGGGTCAGGACGCTGTATCGAAGGATGAGGCGGCGATCATCCGGGGTGAGGAAGTGGGACTCGGCCTCAATGAACTTGAGGATGCGCTGATTTCTCTGAAGCCGCTTCCATGCGGGGGTGATGACACGGACGATTTTGCTATCATCAAAACCAGAATCCGACAGTCGAACCTGAAAGGTTTGTCCACGAGGCAGAACAGCCTGAACCATTTTTTTGATTCGTGAGGCAGGAAAAGTGTTGTTTATCTTTGGCATGGCTAGGGAACGGTGTCTTTGAAGAATTGATACAGTGCGATGAGCTTTTGGTAAAGTTGCAACTCATCAGGCGTCACACGGTTCTCGGGATCGTATCGCAAGGAGGTGGTCCATGCCTCTGCTAGCTCTTGATAGAGCGCCAGGACTCGCTTGTTGCGGTGAAGAGTGCTCAGGATGCCGCTTTGCGCCAACAAGCGCTCCCAAGAGTGGCTTTCGAGCCAGCCCTCCAGGTAGATGCTCTGCTCATTCTCGCAGACAGCATACTTCAAATGGCATTCGATGGCGTAGCCAGCGAGGTAGATGGCACCGTGAACTCTGTTGGCTTCATGCAGCTTCGCGGCGTCGAGAATGCGCTCGCGTGCGGCGGCCCGGTAAACGGTGCCTCGTGTGCCGCCTTTTGAGATGAAGCGCCTTGGCATGTGTATGCAAGTTTATGAAACCGCCTCCACACACCGACCGCACAGCGTCGGATGCTCTTCATGCGTTCCGACATCCGGTAGGTGTTTCCAGCAGCGGGCGCATTTGTGGTGGGTGGACTCCTGCACGACGGCGGCGAGTTCGTCGCCGCGGGTGATGTGGAGGTCGCTGAGGATGAGGAATTCGTGGAGGGTGGCGGGGTCGTTGAAGACGGGATGATCGAAGCCTTCGGCGGGGAGGGTCAGGGCGACGGTGGCTTCGAGGTTGGAGCCGATCTTCTTTTCCTGGCGGGCTTTTTCGATGGCCTGCTGGATGACGACGCGGACTTTGAGCAGTTCGTTGACGGCGAGGGTGGCGGAGTCTGCGGAAGACGGGCTGAAGCCCGAACTACCAACGTCTGACGGGCTGAAGCCCGAACTACCAACGGGGAAGGACTGGAGATGGATGCTGTCGGTGTGGCCGAGGTGTTCCCAGGCTTCATCGGCGGTGAAGGCGAGGATGGGGGCGAGGAGGCGGCAGAGGGTCTCGGTGATCTCGCGGATGGCGGTCTGCGTGGCGAGGCGGCGCGGGCTGGTGGCGGCGTCGCAGTACATGCGGTCCTTGGTGATGTCGATGTAGAGGGAGCTGAGGTCGCCGGTGATGAAGCTGTTGATGACGCTGAAGACTTTGCGGAAGTCGTAGGCGGCGTAGGCGGCGACGCATTCGGCGGTGATGGTGTGGAGGCGCTCTAAGATCCAGCGGTCCACCAGAGTGTAATCCGCAGATTTCGTAGATTTCGTAGATTTCTCAGATTTAGTTTTTGAATCTGAATCTGTGGGAATCTGTGAATCTGTGGATGGAAGTCCGGGATTGGTGGCGTCGTGGAGATTGCCGAGGAGGACGCGGAGGGTGTTGCGGATGCGGCGGTAGTTTTCGCTGTTCTGTTTGAAGAGGTCTTCGGAGAAGGGGACTTCGTTTTGATAGTCCACACTGGCGACCCAGAGGCGCACCATGTCGGCGCCGTAGGTGTTGTAGTAGTGGTCGGCGGTCATGGGCTTGGCGGACTTGCCGGCGGCACCCTGGTCGCTCTTGCTGATCTTTTTGCCGCTGGTATCAACGACGAAGCCGTGGGTGATGACGGCCTTATAAGGGGCGTGACCCCGGGCGATGATGCTCATCATGAGGCTGCTCTGGAACCAGCCGCGATGCTGGTCGGTGGCCTCGATGTAGAGATCGGCGGGGCAGTGGAGCTCGGGATGGCGATCCAACACGCTGACGTGCGAGCAACCGGAGTCGATCCAGACGTCGAGGGTGTCGTTGCCACGCTTCGTGCCAACAGGCAGGCCGACTTCGGCAGCCCACCAGGCGTCGTCTTGTTCAAACCAGAGATTGCTGCCGTGCTGCTCGATGATGGCGGCGACTTTGCCGATGACTTCGGGCTGCATGATGATCTCGCCCTCGGCGGAGTAGAAGACGGGCAGCGGCACGCCCCAGGTGCGCTGACGGCTGATGCACCAGTCCGGGCGGCTCTCGACGGTGCCGTGGATGCGATTGCGACCCCAGGCGGGCAGCCAGGTGGCTTGGTCGATCTCGGCCAAGGCGCGGGCGCGAATGCCGTCGATCTTGATGAAGAACTGCTCCACCGCGCGGTAGATGATCGGCGTCTTGGAGCGCCAGCAATGCGGATACTGATGGACGTATTTCTCGTGGCCGAGGATCGCGCCTTTGCTCTCCAGCAAAGCGATGATGCCGTCGTTGCTTTGGAAGACGTGTTTGCCAACGAAGTCGGGCAGGCCGCACTCGGCGGTGAATTTGCCTTCGGGATCGACGGGCGAAAGGATTTCGAGTCCGTGCTCGCGCCCAGCCAGATAATCGTCCGCGCCGTGGCCGGGGGCGATGTGGACCGCGCCGGTGCCAGTGTCGTCGGTGACGAAGAGGGTGTTGATGACCTTCGAGGTGCGCGGGAGGAAGGGATGTTGCGCTTCGAGGCCGGCGAGTTCTTTGCCTTTGATACGGTAGTTCAAGTATTCGCCATCCAACTCAAATCCAGTGCTGGCAAAAAATGCGGCAAGTCTCGAAATGGCGATGACTAGCTGTTCTCGACGGCCATCGGCATGTTTGAAGGTGCCACTCACATATTCAAACTCGGGATGCAGCGCGATGGCGAGGTTCGCGGGCAGCGTCCACGGCGTGGTGGTCCAGATGACGAGGGAGGTAGGATGGGCATTCTGCCCGTCACGCGTGACCGGGGCATTCTGCCCCGATGCAGGAGCGGGCAGAATGCCCGCAGCACCGGATTCAGGCAGGATGCCTGACCTACATTCGAACTTCACATACACCGCTGGCGAGGTCTTCTCTTTGTACTCGACCTCGGCCTCGGCGAGCGCGGTTTGTGCGCCGTAGCTCCAGAGCACGGGGCGCTTCATACGATAGACGAGGCCCTGCTCGACGGCTTTGCCAAAGGTGCGCAGGATGCCGGACTCGTAGCCGGGATTGAGCGTGAGGTAGGGATTCTCCCAGTCGCCGAAAACGCCGAGGCGCTTGAAGCTGTTGCGCTGGATGTCGATGTACTTGCGTGCCTCCGCCTCGGAGCGCTGGCGGATTTCCACTGGCGTGAGACCGGCGGCGGATTTCACGACTTTGAACTCGATGGGCAGGCCGTGGCAGTCCCAGCCGGGCACGAAGGGCGTGTGAAAGCCCGCCATGGTCTTCGACTTCACGATGAGGTCTTTGAGAATTTTGTTCAGCGCGGTGCCCATGTGGACATCGCCATTGGCGAAGGGCGGGCCGTCATGCAGGATGAAGGTGGGCTGGCCTTTCGACTGTGCCACGATGCGCTGGTAGAGCTTGCCCTCCTGCCACTTGGCGAGGCGCTGCGGCTCCCGTGTGACGAGATCGGCTTTCATCGGGAAGTCGGTCTTCGGCAGGAGGACGGTGTCTTTGTAGTTACGGGCAGTGTCAGGGGCGCTCATGGTTCGGGAAAAGGAGCACGGAGCCTAGCGCGGCGGGGGCGTGTGGCAAGGCTGGGCAACAATCTCGAAATGTCGTTTTACGGCGGCGTAATCTGGAGTTCAGTTCCGCATGGCAAGCATCACCACCGAAGAACTCCTCGCACACACCCAATGGCTCGACAGCGGAGGCAAGAGCGGGCGCAAGATCGATGAAACGGGCATGAACCTGGCCGGGGCCACGCTCAACGACCTGAACATGGCCAAGGCACAGTTTGTGGGCACCACTTTCACCAAGGCGAATCTGGCGGGCACGAACCTGAGCGAGGCGGACTTCAGCGGGGCGAATTTCGACAGCGCCAATCTCAGCGGCGCGGACCTGAGCGGCGCGGATCTGGGCGGCGTCTCCATGCGCCATGCGAATCTGAGCAACGCGAACGTGCGTGGAGCCGATCTCTCCGGGGCGAACCTCGAAGGCGCGGATCTGACCAACGCGGACTTCACCGATGCCGACCTGATCGCCGCGAACCTGACGGGCACGGCGCAAACCGGCCTGATCATCACCGGGGCCAAACTGGCGGACACGCGTGGTTTGCAGGGCTGAGGCGGCGTTTAGCTTGGCGGCTCCTTCCGCATGACCTTGAACCGCTCCAATCTCTGCTGGCTGGCCCTCGCGGTCATCACGGCGGGGTATTTGCTTTTTTGGGCGCTGCTGCTGGCGGCCACGGCGACGTATTCGACGCCGGAGTCGTGGCTGCAGGTGCTGCAGTCGCCGGAAATCCGGCATGCGACATGGCTGAGCCTCGTCACCTGCTCCCTCGCGGCGGGTTTTGCGCTGCTGCTGGCGGTGCCGGTGGGCTACCTGATGTCGCGGCGGGAATTTCGCGGCAAATCCTGGCTGGATGCGGCGCTGGACATCCCGATCATCCTGCCGCCGCTGGTGGTGGGGCTGTGCCTGCTGATTTTTTTCCAGACTCGCATTGGCAAGGCCATTGAAGTTGTGATTCCATTCACCTATCAGCTCAGCGGCGTGGTGCTGGCGCAGTTTGTGGTGGCGGCGGCGTTCGCGATCCGCACGATGCGCGGCACGTTTGATCATCTCCCGGCCCGGCCGGAGGACGTGGCGCTGACGCTGGGCTGCACGCGGTTTCAGGCACTGTGGCATGTGGCGCTGCCAGCGGCACGGCGGGGGATGGTGGCGGCGTTTTGCATCGCCTGGGCGCGCAGTTTGGGCGAGTTCGGGCCGATCCTAGTCTTCGCCGGTGCCACGCGCATGAAGACGGAGGTGCTGCCGACGACGGTGTGGCTGGAACTCAGCGTGGGGAATCTCGAAGCCGCCGTGGCGGTGAGTTTGTTCATGGTCGGCCTGGCGGTGCTGGTGCTGGTGGCGGTGCGGGCGACGGGAGAAAAAGTATGATCCAACTCGACCAACTCAGTTGGCAGGTCGCAGGACACACCGTCCTGGACCAAGTCAGCGTGACCATCCCGGCGAACACCTACGCGGTGCTGATGGGCTCCACCGGCTGCGGTAAAACCTCGCTGCTAGAAATCCTCTGCGGCCTGCGCAAGCCGACCTCTGGCCGCGTGCTGCTGGATGGCGTGGATGTGACGAAGCTGGAGCCGCGTGAGCGTGGCATCGGCTACCTGCCGCAGGATCTGGCGCTGTTTCCGGGGCTGAGTGTGCGGGAACAGATCGCCTTTGCGCCGAAATTGCGTGGAGTTTTGCCCGAGGAGTTGGATCAGCGGGTGAATCGGCTCGCGGAGCAGTTGGGCATCGTCCCGCTTCTCGACCGACGGATCGAAAAACTTTCTGGCGGCGAAAAACAGCGCGTGGCCCTGGCCCGTGCCCTGGCGGCACAGCCGAAGCTGCTGCTGCTGGATGAACCGCTCTCCGCCCTGGATGAAGGCATGCGCGGCGAGGCTGTGGGCATGCTGAAACGCGTGCAACAGGAGCATGCGCTGACCGTTTTGCACGTCACCCATTCCAGCGCGGAGGCCGCAGCGCTGGGGCAGCTGCATTTGAAGCTGGCAGAGGGCCGCCTGGTGCCTCCAGCAACTCAGGGCGCGAACTGTACGCGGTAAAATTTCCGGGCGGTGGCCGCAGGAATTAAAGTGCCCGCAGACTGGCCGGTGGTGGTGACAGGCAGCACGGGATTGCCAAAGCGCGTCCAGCTTGTCAGATCAATGGAGGATTCGATGATGTAGAGCAGGTAAGGCGTGGCGGACCATTGCAGCGAGGCCGCGTCGAAGTATGAGGTGCTGAGGCGCGAGGCGGCATTCACGGGACTGGTGTCCAGGCGGAATTCAGTGAGGTTGCTGAGACCATCGCCGTCCTTGTCATCGGACGCGCGGCTGAGGTCACCGGCACTGGGGGTGATGGAGCCGAAGTGGGTCATCATCCAACTGTCCGGTATGCCGTCCACGGCACCCGCAGGCCGGGTGTCCGAGTAGATGGCGGAGATGCGCACGCGCGACCATGGGGAGCAGTTGACGCCATCAGAGAAGCGCACCCATTTGAGCACATAGAAAGAGTTGGATGCGGGATCCACCGGCGGACTGTCGCCAAAGTGGCCGGTCTGCGTCACTTTCATGGTGCTGCCGGTGAAACTGAGCGTTCCCGCCGCGCCGGATGAAGATCCAGTCGTGACAAGTGTGAGCGCTGACGAGGCGGTCTGCAGATCGCAGCCAAAGAGCTGAATTTCATTGATGCCTGCCACCGTGGTGATGGCGGTGGGGGCCGTGATCATCGGCAGGATGCGGTCATAGGAATAGGGCGGGGTGTCCAGCGGAGGATGAACCTTTTGAATCACCGGCCCGTCGTAGCTGCCCAGCACTGCGCCGCGCCCATCGGCATGCGCCTGAAAAAACATCACCGCTTGTTTTAGGGTGGTGTCCGCCTCGGCGGCATTCTCGCTGGAATGCGCCATGCCCAGAGAATGGCCGATTTCGTGGCAGAGCACTTCGGCAAAGGTGCTGAGCGTCTGCATGGATGAGGCGGTGTGTTTGAGCACCACATAACCCCTGGTAGTCTTGTGAAACTCCAGCCCAGTTACCTGGCCGCCGCCGCCGCCGGTGGCGTTGAAGTCGTTACTGACATTGGTGGTCGACCGGCCGCCGATGCCGAGCGTGGTGCCGCCGCTGATTTCGCCAAAGAGATCGTGCAGTTGAATGCGCAGCCGTTCATCATTGGTGGCCACCGCAGCAGCGGAGGTGCCGAAGTTTTGTAGCCCGTCATAGCGAAAGGAGATCCCCGTCACCGCGCTCCAGGCCGCGAGTGCCTGCGCCACGGCGGTGAGTGCCTGCTCCTGCGTCATGCCGCTGGGCAAGGCCTGCGCATCCACGAGGTAGCCGACGGACTCACCGCGATCAGGAGCCAGAAAGCGAGCGGGGATGTCGTTGCCATCCACGAGGAGACCCACCGCGCCGGTGGGAGTGCCGGAGTTGGCCTGCTGCGTGCCAGTGGCGCTGCTGAAATCGTTGCCGCTGACCGGGGCCGTCTGCGTGGTGCCTGCGGCGGCTGCAAACTGGCGCAGCCGCCGCAGTTTTTGCGCGCTGGCAAAGCGGCGGCCAGGAGTAGTTGTGACGCCGATGGCATCGGCTCCAGCAAATCCGCGCAGCAATTCCAGCGAGCCGTCCGGGCGCTTGATCACCTGAAACAAGCGTTCATCACCGACTGCGAAAGCACCAGCAAGACCATTGGATTCACCTTTGCCATCAAGCATGCCGCCACGTTGCAGCACCGTGAATTCGACGGGAAAAACCCCTTTGATGGCCTCCAATGGCGTGATGCGCATTCGGGTGAAAATGCCGCCACGCTGCGGATGTCTGAAGGATTCGATGCCGACGATGAGGCCCCGGCAAATACCGAGCGCTGCCTGCACATCCTGCGCTTCGGTGGTGGGAGTCAGTGAGGACGCTCGGAGAGATGGCGATGCGAGCCAGAGGGCTGCGAGCAGTACAGTAGTCAATCTGCGCAGGGTAAGGCGGAGGTAAAGCATGCGTGGAGAATGCCATGCCATTTGCACGCATGGCAAGCTTACAGTGATGAATGATTCTATGCGGTCATCTCATGCCGGATCAGCGCTGAAAACGCACTGCGGGTTTGGCATCTGCCGTTCGCCGTGTTTAGTGCATGAAAATTACCCCGCATGGATTGGAATGACTGGCAGCGCGTGCTGAAATGGCGCGCCCTCGAAGATGGCGACGCCGACGGCTTGCTCGTCAGCGCGGAGCGTCGTCGCGAAGCGACGGCGCACTCGCGGGCGGGGCTGGCCTCGGAGGAGATCACGGGTGATGTGTTGGACGAGCGCTCGGAATCCTTTCTGCACAAGCGGGCCGAGTGGTTGGAGCGCGAGGCCGTGGGCTGGCGCGGTGATTTGATCCGCGTGCGGGAGCAACTGCGGGTGCCGCAGGGCCGCTGGGCTTGGGCGCTGGTTGGCTGGGTGCTGGCGCTGATCGCGGGCTACTGGTTCACGGATTTGGGCCAGACGAGCGAGTTCAATCTGCTGGCGCTGCCGCTGGTCGGCCTGCTGGCGTGGAACGCGGTGGTGATCGTGCTCGGCGTGTTCTTTGAGTTCATGCCCGCTGCGGCTTTGGCCGGGCGCGGTGGCTGGCTGGCGGAATATCTCGCGCATGGCGTCACGCGGGCCAGCGCGCCGCTGGATGCGAATGATACCTCACCTGCGGCCACCGTGCGGCGGCGCTTTGAAGAACTCGTCTGGCCGCTGGCCTGGCGGCGGCTGCATCTGCGGCTGCGCCACTGGTTGCATGTGGCGGCGGCGCTGCTGGCGATCGGCGGTGCGGTGGCGCTGTATGCGCGTGGCTGGTCGCGTGAGTACCGCGCGGTGTGGGAGAGCACGCTCTTGAATGAGCAGCAGGCCGGTGCGTTTTTTGAAACCTTGTTCAAACCGGCGTCAAAGGCGCTGCGCACGCCGGTGCCGTTGCAGCAGATCCCCGGCATGCACCGCACGGCGGGGAAGGCGGCCGCTCCCGCGCCGGCGCTGCCGTGGATTCATCTGTATGCGGGTACGCTGCTGGTGCTGGTTGTCGTGCCGCGTCTGTTGCTGGCGGGCGTCGGTGTCTGGCGCGGCGGGCGAGTGGTGGCGCGTGGTGCGCGCTCGCTGAACTGGGGCAATTATCTGCGCGGCCTGCTACGGGCGGTGGAGGGCGGCAATGAGGTCATCCAAGTGTTGGTGCATGCGATGGAGGCCACGCCGACACATCGCGATGTATGGGACCGCGGTGTGCGCGGGCGTTTCGGCGGCATGGCACGGGCGGAGTATGTGCGCATCCCGGCTGGCGATGAGGATGAGTTTGCCGCTGCGTGGCAGCCTGCGTCCGCGCAACTGGTGATGCTGTTCAACATGGCCACCACGCCGGAGGCTGAGGTGCAGCGCCGTCTGGTGTCCGATGTGCGGCAGCGTCTGCTCACGAAGCATGCGGAGCCTGATTTGATCGTGCTGCTCGACGGCACCAGCCTCGCGGGGCGCTGGACGCCGGAAAAAATGACCGGGCGCGAGCAGTTGTGGTCGCAGATGGTTGAAGGTCTCGCCACGGAAGTCATCGTGGCCGTGCGCAAAGAAACCCCACGCAGATCAGCCCCCGTGTCGTAGTGTTCTTCAAGTTTCATTCTCTCGTGCCCTCCCTTTTTTCCAGAGTCAAAGCTGCCCGCTCGCCCGCCAAAACGGCGGACGAGCCGAATGTGCGCGATGTGTCTGACATCGTCACGCTGAGCCTAATCTCCCACACGAACGCGGGCAAGACCACGCTGGCCCGCACGCTGCTGCGGCAGGACGTGGGCGAGGTGCGCGACTCGGCCCACGTCACGCTCGTGAACGAGTCCTACACGCTGCTGGAAACCGGCGGCTTCATGCTGCGCCTGTGGGACACGCCCGGTTTTGGCGACAGCGCCCGTCTGATGAAACGCCTCCAGCGCGAGAGCAGCCCGGTGCTGTGGTTTTTGTCGCAGACCTGGGACCGCATCACCGACAAGCCGCTGTGGTGCAGCCAACAGGCGCTGAAAAACGTGCGCGATGACGCGGACGTGGTGCTCTACCTCGTGAACGCCGCCGAGCCGCCCGAGGCGGCAGGTTATATCGCCCCGGAGATGGAAATTCTCAGTTGGGTCGAGAAGCCGGTCGTCGTGCTGCTGAATCAAACCGGCACGCCGCGTGGCGCATCGTTGGAAGAGGCGGAGATTGAGTCCTGGCGTGCGTATTTGCAGCAGTTCGCGCCGGTGCGTGGGGTGATCGCGCTGGACGCCTTCGCCCGCTGCTGGGTGCAGGAAAACAAGCTCATGGAATCGCTGGCCCCGCTGATGCTGGGGTCCAAAATTCCGACTTTTCAACATGTCAAACGCGCCTGGGCTCAGCGGAACGTGGACGTGTTTCAAACCTCCGTGCGGATGACCGCCGAGCAGCTCACCGCTGCACTGTTTGACGGCGTGGAGGTGCGCTCCGAGACGCTGCTGGAGCGCGTGGGCTGGTCGCGCGATGAACTGAACCGTGAATACAACGACGCCCGCCAAAAACTCGCCTCGCAGCTCGCCGACCGCATCGAGCAGACCACGAACAAACTGATCGAGGCCCATGGCTTGAAAGGGGAGGCTGGCAACGCCTTGAGCCAGGTCGCTCGCGAGCATTTTCACGTGCCGCAGGCTGTTTCGGAGAACATTTGGGGCGTACTGGGCAGTTTCGCCGGTGGGGCGATGGGCGGCCTGATTGCGGATTTAAAACTCGGCGGCATGACCTTCGGCAGCGGTGCGCTGCTCGGCGGACTTGCCTCCGGCATCGGCGCCTACGCGCTCATTCGCAGCTACAATCTCGTGCGCGGCAGCGATCAGCGCCTGCGCTGGTCACGCGAGCATTTCCGCGAGCAGGTGAAGCTGGCTTTTCTCACCTATCTGGCCGTCTGCCATTTTGGCCGTGGGCGTGGCGAGTGGCAGGAAAGCGAGCAGCCGCAGCACTGGCGCGAGGCCGTGGATGCTGTGATCGTCGAGCACGACGACGCCCTCGAACACCTGTGGAAAACCGGCGTGCAAAAAGACACCCAGCCCGCCGTCCTGTTCCGCCACACCCATCAGCTCATCGGCGACTGCATGGTCGCGCTGCTGGAGCATCTGTATCCCGGCGAGGATTCGTCGGAGTGGCAGGTGTAAGAAGGATCTGCCGGATGCTGACAAATCGCGTCGCTGATGTAGTGTGCGGCGCCCGAACTGCTGTCCCGCTCTCATGCAACCACCCCAATACCATGATCGGACCCTGGAGGCATTCACGCTGACCATGGTGAACGTCGGGTGTTTTTGGAGTTGGATGCAGTTTTTGATTCTCCGGTAATATCGAAAGCACTCTCTCACTCGACAAGCACTTCCCGCTGGAGGCTCGGAACGTAGCCGTATTCCACAGCCATATTTTTCTGGTAGATCCAGCCGTTTGCCATTTTGATTCCGATCTCACCTTCGCCGACGAGATTGATGGTGTATTTGCTGCCAGGATCGCCAAAAATATTTACGATCTCAACGAGCCTTTGAGTGGTGCTCATGCTCTCAGCTTTACCGACAAGGAAATCGAGTTTGATGTCGAAAGTGACAGGTGCCAAAGCCGTGCCCGCACCTATGTCCATGCTGGTGACCTTGGCTTTACCAAAGGGGACTACAATTTGGAAGGAGAGTTTCTGGGAGGGGTTGTAATCAAGCTTAATAAGCCGCAATAGTCGTGTCATGGACTCGCCGTGAGAACCGATCAATTTCTCTTTGATCAGGTCCTCGAGTGCAGGAATGAGAATCGAGGAATCTATGGGACGCCCCACTTTTTCATCGCCTACAAGCAGCAGGACTTCGCGTTTGTTGAGCACCGCCCAGTTGACGTAGAGCAGTGGGTCGCTCAGAAACGCCTGAGGAGAGATGATTCTCGTGGCGGAAAGGTCGAAGCTGGCACCTCTGAATCGCAGCGCTTGATCCGTTCCATTGGAAAATCGAATCCCGACAAGGGAGTGGTAGTCGCTTCCCCTATGCTCAATTTGAATGCTTTGGATGGCTTTGACGCGCAATTGGTCGAGGTTGGTGACTTGAGCGAACGTCTCACCAAAACACATCAACAGCGCGCAGAGACTAAGGAGTGTGGTCTTATTATTCATAAACGACAAGGTTTTTGTTCAAGGTTCTGACTGAAATGAGCAGGAGGGCCAGAGCTATTGTCAGCAATAACGCGACTGCAAGTACAGTTCCTCCTATTTCATAAAAATAAATTTGCGACAATCCGGTTTCGCGGACTGCCAATAATTCGAGTTTTGAATACCTTCCTGAGGCGTCGGGGGAGAACGTTTGTTCCAGCACGAGATTCTGGGCATAAGGGTCGGTCTGAACGGCGAGAAAAAAGCCCCAATACTGCGGGTTGCACCAGGCCAGGCAGTGCCGCAAATGACCGGTGAAATCTGTTGTGGTTGGTGTCATGCGTAGCAGTCCGCCCAGAAGAAGCTGGGGAAGCAGGACGAGGGGAACAACAGTGAGCGCTGTCCGCAGAGACTTGCATGCAGCGGAGATTCCCAATCCAATGCAAACGCTGGTGCCCCCCACGATTAGCAGGCAGGCAATCAAGGTTATCACCGCAGCACTATCCATGCCCAGAAGCAGGGTCCCGACGACCATGGCTAAAATCAAAACCTGCACGAGCACAACGCCCGAGAGAACCCCGATTTTTGAGAGCAGATACGGCACAATGTTGCAAAGACCTGCGCGAAATTCACGGCGTAGCACCGTCTTCTCCGCCACGATCTCACGGCATCCGGCCATCACACCGAACCAGGTTGCGGCGGCCACCATCAGGTAGTGAATTGTCACCCTGATATGTGCAGTTGCCGTGGTGATCAGATCGCTGCCGCTCTGGGATTGCTTGCCCTTTTCCGCAGCCTCGCGCAGCAACGCATCCACTGGCACGGCCTCACCATTCAATTGATAGGGGCCTTGAGTTCATCAAAAGCCCAGAGTGTTCGCAAAAACCTGTCGGGCAAAGGGTTGTCGGTTTGGAATCCCCTGAAAGTGACACAGATCAAAAGAGCGATAACGCCGGACACACCAATGGCGGCCCAACAATAGGATGGATCATTCCAAAAAATGCGGGCGGTCCTTCGACAAAGAACGAGGAGTTGCTCTGCACGAGGATTTGGTGTGCTCGGCATTTCCATCATCGCATCCTCGCTGCGAGGGATTTTGACACATGGCGGGCTGATGAGTCTTGCGGCGTTCTCGGACGTGGGTGACTGCATCATCGCAGTCATGATAGAACAAGATTCCGGGTTGGAGAGGAAGCGCAGGATGAGGTCACCGAGACTTCCATGCGGGGATGGAGGCATCTCGATGCAGGAGTGCAAATAAGGTTCCATGTTGGCGACGCTGCCGTAGTAAGCCGGCTTTCCTCCGGGCGCGAGCAGGAGCAGGTTGTCCACTTTCGTGAGCATCTCTTGATTGGGGTGATGCAGAGTGGTGACGATGCTGATTCCCAAGTTTCTGGCGGCGTCCTTCAAGATGGACATGGTGAGTTCTGATTCGTGGGATGACAATCCCGCCGTGGGTTCATCCAGCAGAATCACCAGCGGCTGCAACACCAATTCATGGGCGATGTGAACGCGCCTTCTTTCACCACCGCTGAGTCCTGAACCAGATGTGCCGATGGTCCGATCTAAAAACGCCTCAATCCCATCCTCCCCTAGGCGCATCTCCTTGCACGCGATGGCGATCAGTTTGCCGCGCACCCTTGTCTCCATGTCGGGAAAGCGCAGCATGAGCTTGTAATCGAGAGATTGCCGCACGGTGAGCTCGGGATGAAACGCCTCGAATTGTTCGACGTAGCCGAGTTTCCGATTTCCACAGGAAAACGTGGTGTCAGGCTGGCTTAGCCCGATGCGTCCCTTCGTGGGAGCCAAGTAGCCTGCGAGCAGGTTTAGGAAGACTGTCTTTCCACAGCCTGATGGCCCCATGATCGCGGTCACCGTTCCTGGAGTTGCCGCGAGATAAGGGCCGTCGCACAACACCGTGCCTCCTTTGGTGGAATATTTCAGTGGTGTGGCGTTCAGGCCGATCCTGTCACTGGAGCTGAACAAAAAATTGCCGAGAAGGATTTCGTGTCTGCCGAACCTCAGCGCATCTTGACGAATGATCTCATGCCATTTCTGCGCGGGTATTTTTTTGTCATCGATGAATGTTCCGTGCTGACTGCCCAGATCCTTGATGAAAACACGATCACCACTCCTGCGCAAAGCGGCCTGCTTCGGCGCTATTTCGCCCATTGCTGGTATCACAATGTTGCAGCCGCTTTCGGTGCCGATGATTTCAATGCGCTTTTTGGCTGCTGATGGATTCACGGATATGGATTTGTTTGACAGTGGCATGAGTCTATTGCAATGCCAATTTCTAATGATTGGTTCTAAATAACCTCGCTGAATGAGCCTGCTGGTCAATATCTTGCGCGAACGAAAGGTGCTGAACACTTTTACGGCTCCAGAGCTGTGCGAGGCAGTGGCGCAGCAAAAGGTGGTGCCGACAGATCAGGCCTACACCGACGACGATCCCCGGCCGGTGGCGGTGGGAGTTTTTATGCGGCAGTTGGATATTCAATATGCCAAGGCACTTGGTCTGGGGAAAATTGTCGAGGCCGGGACGATGAAGCGGGCCTACCGGCGATTGGTGATCGAGTGCCATCCCGACAAGGTGTCCAAAGATAAGGTGGCACAGGCTACGTTGTGGTTCCGCGCTATCCAGGATGCTTATGAGTACCTGCGTGCACGGTTGAAACACACGGGTTCATTGAATTTGCTGCCGCAGGTGGATGAACTGGTGAAAAAAGACGGGCCGAAACTCTCACCGATCAGGAAAAAGCCGGTGGTCACACCCAGTCAGCAACCGCAGGCAACCCAGCCCAAGAAAGTACCCACGGCACCAGGTTACCGCCCGCCGCAACCGCCACGGGCGGGTAATGCGCCAGCAAGGGCTGCGGCGGTCAAACGAAAGAATCTTCACGACCTGTGGGTGTATGGCGTGCTGGCGACTCTGATACTCGTCGCTGGCTGGCAGTTGCCGCGTTTGATCCGCTTGCTGGGCTCGCGCACCGAGCTGCCGCCCCAGTCTGTCGCTGTCATTCAAGCCGACCTCACAGCGACTGAGTTGATGGCAGATGTGGCTGAGCCAATGGTTGTGCAACCGCAGAATACTTTGACTGCCAAAGCCGCTGCACCAGACGGCAGCGTTAACATGACTCCTGTCAGTCAAAACAACGCCACCAACTCCCGTCTCGAAGAGCTCCGCCGCATGCGCGAGGAGATGGCCGAAACTGCGGGGACGAAGGGTGACCAAGCAGACGGGGTCACGGTAACGCCGAAAAATGACGGATGGGAAATCGTAAGATTCGGTGGTCGCGATTACTTGAAGGCCGAAAGCATCCGCAACTTTTACAATGCTGTGTACGGTTTCACCACCTTTCGCGTTGAGGATGATCAGTTCTGGCTGGGGTCTTCCAAGATGATGCTCAAGGCGCAGGTCGGTTCGAAGGACTTGCTGATTAACAACATCAAATTTGTGCTCAGCTTCCCGGTCGTGAGCTACAATGACTCGGTGCTGTTTTCACGATTGGACGTTTCGAAACTCATCGATCCGGTGCTCTATCCTAGCCACATCCAAAATGCGGAATATTTCGACACGGTCATCATCGATCCAAGTCATGGCGGCGATGATCTCGGTGCACAAGGCATTCATGGCATTGAAAAGGACTTGGCCCTGAAAATGGCGTTGGAGGTGCGCACAGCACTCAAACAGCGGGGATTCAAGGTGATAATGACGAGAGAAGCAGACACATCTGTCTCTGAAAAAGACCGAGTGAAAATGGCAAATAACACCCCAAAAAGCATTTTTATCAGTCTTCACTTCAATTCAGGGCCCAGCGACATGACTGGCATCGAAACCTATGCCCTCACACCGCAGTCCGCCTCGGATACGCAAAGTGGTGACTACAATCTTGACGGTGTTACAGGCAACCGTCAGGATTCGGCCAACATCGCCCTCGCAGCAGCCGTTCATGGCAGTGTGATCAGCCGCTTTAAGTTCGTCGACCGCGGCATCAAGCGCACGCTGCTGTCCCTACTGAGTGACTGCGCACGCCCCGGCATTCTCTTCAAGGGCGGATTTGTCACCAACGACAAAGAAGGTCTCCTAATCGCGTCTGACACATACCGTCAGCAAGTTTCCGCCGCCATTGGGGATGCGGTGGTGAACTACCGCCGCGCCCTTGAGAAGGCGATTGCCAAGAAGTAGCCGCCGGGCATTTCTGAACATGTATACCTATGCGCAGAGGTGTTCAGAAGAGGGGGCTTGAACACGGCGAGTGTTCCGAGAACGAGCATCTACAGCAGTGGCGCTGCTGGAGAGGTTGTATCCAGATGTAGAAGCGGCCTCGTGGCGTGGGTGAGGTTCCGCCTCACGCAATCTTCGTTCGAGCCGTGATTGGAAGCTCTGCCAGCAGCGCACTGCACGGGTGCGGAAATCGGCGGGAGTGATGTGCAGGCCGCGCAGGCAGTGGCGATGATCCCAGGCGACGACGATGGTGGTTACGAGGTGGATGGCTTGGAATTGCCAGCGCCAGAGGCGTTGCATGGCGGGGGTGAGGGTTTGCAGGCGCTCGAACAAGAAATCGCGCTGGAAGGAGAGGTGGCCCATTTCATCGCGCAGCAGCTTTTTGGCGACGGTTTGCACCACGGGATCGCTGCAACGCAATGCGAGCAGGCCGAAATAGACCTCGGCAATGAGTTCGGCAGTGAGTAGCACCTGAATATTGAACTCGAGGTTCACCAGATCGCGCAGCCAGCGGAAGATGGAGTTCGTCCATTGCTTCGTGAGCAAGGTGCCGCGTAGATGGGTGACAGTACGGGCGAGCAGGGCCGCGTGGCTTTGCTCTTCAGCGACGAAGAGATCGACGGCACGCTGGTAGCCGCGCAGGTTCTCCAGTGTGGCGATGCTGCGGGTGTAGCGACGCAAGCGCGTGCCACCGCCGCTCTCGCCGAGCTGAAACGTGGCGATGGATTGCGCCAGTGGCATGCGCACTGAGTCAGGCAGCGTGCATGGCGTGTCGGGCAGTTGCAGTTCGTTGTTGAGACGGGTGTTGGCCTCGAAGTGGTTGATCCAGTGTTGAGTGTTCATGATGATGTTGGGTTAGGCGGCTTGAAGTATGGTGCGGAGGAATTCGTGGACCGGTGTGGTGCGCAGTTCGGCGGCGATCTGGCGGAGGCGTTGCATGACGGCATCGACGGTTTCATCGAGTGTGGAGGTGCCGGCGGTGACGCCGACGTTGTGGGCGTCTTGGAACCAAGTGGGATCGAGTTCTTCCGGCCGCTCGATTTGCAGTGTGCGCAGACCATGCGCGGTGGCTTTTTGCGCGAGCTGGCGCGTGTTGTTGCTGTTGCGGCCGCCGATTACGACGATGTGGTCGCAATCACGAATCAGGTCGTCCATGGCCGTTTGGCGTTGCTTCGTGGGATGGCAGATCGTGTCAATGAATCGCACTTCGGAGCTGCGATGCAGGCGTTTGATCGCATCCACGAGGCGCAGGGCGAGTTCGACGGGCTGCGTGGTCTGTGCGACGATGCCGAGCTGTGGATGCGCGGGAATGCGGTCGAGGTCGGCTTCTTCCAAGACGACGATGGCCTGCGGAAAATCGCCGATGAGGCCGCGTACCTCGACGTGCTGGCGCTGACCGATGACGATGGGCTGATAGCCATCGCTGACGAGTGTGGCGAGCGCGTGATGTGCTTTGCGGACGAGCGGGCAGGTGGTGTCGATGACGCTGTGGCCTGCGCTTTGCCAGGTTTCGCGATGTTGGTTGGAAGCACCGTGCGCGGTGATGGCGACTTGATGAGTCGATGAGCTGTTCAAGTCATCGAGATCGCCACGCTGAGCGCCGACAGCGGCGAGGTGGCGGTCCACGAGCGGATTATGCACGAGCTGGCCGAGAATGGTCAGCGGGGCGCGGGTAGCGGCGGCATGGGTGGCACGCAGGGCGTCGCGGACGCCGAAGCACATGCCGTGATGTTGAGCGAGGATGATGTTCATGGTGTTATGGTTGTTGGCTTTGTGTGGCAAAGTGTGAGGGTAAAATGAGACGGTATCAAGTCTGCTGTGCGGCTTTGACGATCTCACCGAGCACTTCGATGTACTCTTTGAAAGCCTTGCGCCCGGCGGCGGTGAGCTGGTAGCTGGTGCGTGGGCGGGTGCCGGACTCGTCGCGGGTTTCTTTGAGGTAGCCAGCGGTGCCGAGGGTGCGCAGGTGGGTGATGAGATTGCCATCGCTCATGCCGAGCTCGGCCTTGAGATCCTGGAAGGCCCATTCGCCCCGCGTGGAGAGCAGCGTCATGATGGAGAGGCGGCCCTTTTCGTGGATGAGCTTGTCGATTTGATCGAAGTCGATCATCGCGGCTCATCCTCCTTGGCTTTGGGACTGAGGAAGACCGCCATGGCATAAGCGACATGCAGCAGACCAAAGGTGAGGCCCATGGCGAGCGAGGCGGGTGCGAGATCGCTGGCAAGCAGACGCACCTCGTGGTTCGCCGCCCAGACAAAGAACAGGAGCAAGCCGACGATCACAAAGGCCCAGCCGAGACGCACGAGAGACCGTGGAGAAAAACTGGCGGTGCCGAGCAATGCGAGTCCGTAGCAGAGAATCCAGATCAGTGCTGCGAGGGTGAGATTGTGCAAAAACACGATCAACCCGATGCCCACACAGCCGCCAACGAGCATCGGTGGCGCAAAGGCGCGTAGGGCCATGCGCATGCCTTCGGAAACGAATGGCACGGCGCGGCGGGCGGCCTCTTTCGCCAGCAGAATCACGTTCAAGACCGACGCGACTCCCAAAATGGCGAGCCAGACGATCAGGAAGGTGGTTTCACCCATCACGGCGTCGCCATGATGGCTCTGCGCATAAACCACCGGCCAGATGGAGGCGGCGAGGGCGAGCACTCCGCCCGCGAGTGCCGCCGGAGCCGAAACCGCGCGGTAAATGTGCGCCTTTTCCATTAGTGAACGGATGATGCGAAGATTTTCCAAAGCGGCGTCGGTCGTGCTCATGCGGGTCACTTTGCGCGCCAAAGCGAAGTGTGCAAGTAAAACTTTGTGATGCAAAGTAAGGGGGTCGGTTGCGCATCAAAGTGTAAACAGAGTTGGTAATTCTATATAATTACCATAAATTAATCAACTGTGCCGCCTGCCATCTTAGGCACTCGGCCAAATTTAATTCGTCAATTAAATTGATATAGTTCGAGTGCTGCGATTGCCTTTGCAGGTTCGATACGCACGAACCACTTGGCAAGGTCTTGGAGGCGGTCCAGAGCCTGCTCAATGA
>Ga0209702_10002054_pt1 | contig 36376 bp, 34 predicted proteins | sample FRY01_FD_187210 | JGI IMG/M metagenome (GOLD analysis project Ga0209702, IMG submission 187210) | Freshwater microbial communities from Lake Fryxell liftoff mats and glacier meltwater in Antarctica - FRY-01 (SPAdes) (version 2) | ecosystem: Environmental > Aquatic > Freshwater > Ice > Glacier...
ATTATTGCATTTTAGTGTCTATTTCTTTCTCTTTTTTATCATCATAACCAAATAGTTAAAACTAAAATTATTTGAAATGTAAAAATAAATAACAATATCAATTATAAATTGAAAAATAAATCAGTTTCGTGTTAAAAATTAAGAAAAATTTATTATTTTAGAATTTAAACTAAAAATCTATGATAAATATTAAACCAAAAAAAGGAAAGCTTTTAATTGCTGAACCTTCCCTTGCTGGAGATGTTTCTTTTAGCAGATCTGTGGTATTACTTGCTGAACACAACCAAGAAGGCTCTGTAGGTTTTATCTTAAATAAACCATTAACCTACACGATTAATGATCTAGTTCAAGAAATTCAAGTGCCTTTTAAAGTTTATAATGGAGGACCAGTCGAACAAGATAACTTGTATTTTATCCATAAAGTGCCGGAACTTATTGACAATAGCATCGAAATATCTAATGGAATTTATTGGGGAGGTGATTTTGATAAAATTATAGAACTCATCAATTCAAATGCTATTTCTAAAGAGGATATTCGTTTCTTTTTAGGTTACACTGGTTGGGATTCTTTACAATTAGATAAAGAAGTCTTATCAAAATCTTGGGTTATTGTTCCAAATAGGTATGAAAGTGATATAATCCAAAAGGCACCTGATGTGTTTTGGAAAGAAAAAATGATGGAACTTGGTGGTGATTACTTATTATGGTCAAATACCCCAGAAAATCCGAGTTTGAATTAGTAAAGATTTTTTGAGTTCATGAGTTTAAATTTTAAAATTTCAAACTTAAAAGTTTATGAGTTTAAGCTTAAAATTTTATAAGTTTATGAGTTTAGGATTTTTAAAGCTCTTTATCCTAGCCTGGCGACTGCATTTAGCTTTCCTATTAGATCACTCGCAACAATTGTAGAATACTCCTTTTTTCTGTATTTTGATATCGGTTGAATACCCATTATGGCGTTGGTAATAAAAAGTTCATCGGCCTTTTGTAAATCAAATGGAGAAATAGAACTTTCTTCTAAAGTATAGGTTTCAAGTTTTCCAATAATTTCAATCAATTTTTTTCTAAGAATTCCATTCAAACAGCCATCACTTTTCGGAGGGGTTTTTATGGTACTCCCAATTACCATAAAAATATTGCCATTCAACGCTTCTACTACCATCTTATTATTATTTAATAGAATGCAGTTATCATAGTTATTTTCTTTGGCAAAGACACTGCCAACTACATTCAGTATCTTATTGTTGGTTTTTAAAGTTGAAAGCATATCGATATTCACATAAAAATCTTTGAAAAGTTCTACCTCATAAAAAGCATCATTGAGCGTATAAAAATTTGTGTCAAGGGTGGTAGCTTCAATAATAAAAGAAACTTCATTGGTTTTAGGGCAGTAAAGTCCCCCATCATTTCTAAAAACGGTAAGTCGTATTCTCACCGCATTATTCTCATAGGCGTTTGCTGCAATGGTTTCAATAATTTGCGCCTCTAAATACTCCATAGTAAAACTCATCGGTATTTGCATTCGCAAGATTCGCATAGATGACATTAGTCGTAAATAATGGTCTTCCCAAAAGTAAATTTTATTGTTGACTACTCTGATGGTTTCAAATAAAGCATCTCCATATTTAAGCCCTCTGTTGTCAGACGTTATGAAACTTGTATTTTTTGAAATTACGTTACCGTTAAAATTAAGCATAAAAAAACCTTGAATAAATTCAAGGTCAAAGATATTGTTTTAAAATAAAATAGCCTTAGGCAGAGCCTAAAACTTGTTTTAAAGTAGATACTTGATTAGCCCAAAGCATTTTAGACTCCTCTACTTCGTCTTCTTCAGCAAAGTCGGTTATAAATAAAGATACGTCAGAGGTGATTTCATCGACAATAATGCGCATTTCAAAAAAAGAGTCAGCCTCTTGCTCTATCCATCTAAATTTTACAAATTCTTCACTCTTTCTTTTTAATAATTTGGCTTCCTCTTCTGAACCATCCCATATAAAATAAAACATTTCTCCACGGGAATTTACATTGTCTGCAAACCACTCAGAAAGACCAGAAGGGGTTGATAAATAGTTATATAACAATTGAGGCGATGACTGTATCACAAACTCAATTTCAAATTTTACTTTTTCACTCATTACTATTTTTATTTTCAGTGGCAATATATATATTTATCTAGGATTAAAAAATTAAATTTGATATAATATTTTTATTCATCTTATTTTGATAGCTTAGATATTAAGCCATATATTTGCATCCGGAAAAAATGGCGAGGTAGCTCAGTTGGTTAGAGCGTCGGATTCATAACCCGGAGGTCTGGAGTTCAACTCTCCATCTCGCTACTACTAAACAAAGGAAGGCCCAAGATGAAAGTCTTGGGCCTTTTTATTAGGTAAAACATTTTTGCTTTTCTCTTCTAACGAGTAAGCAATAAAAACAAATCTGATAGTTCTAATATACCTCAAGCTCCATGTCTCATTTTATTAGGATTATCTGTTTTCTAATCAAAATAAATACAAAGTAATTGGTTTTTATGCGAAAGTGAAAAACGCATAAGTGTTTTAGAAAAAATTTGTTTCTTGTTAGCAACTATTTCATTAAAAAATACCCATCTCCTTAGGCTAAAAATATACATTAATTTTCTATCTCTTAGAAATTAGGAATAATTAATTAACCAGCAGGCAATCTCCAGTAAAGTCTTAAAGACAAATCTTTTTCTAGCTTTAGTAGGAAAAATAAAAATTAATGTGTCTGAATACCTTTAAAAAATAACTTGAACTAAACCATTCTAGCCTCTACCCTTTCCCAATTAATGATATCCATAATATTTTTCAGGTATTCTCCTCTTTTATTTTGATATTTTAGATAATAGGCATGTTCCCATACGTCGATACCTAAAAGCGGATTGCCTTGCATTTCCGATACTTTCATCAACGGATTATCTTGATTCGGTGTAGAAAAAATGTACAGCTTTTTATTTTTGTCCTGAATAAGCCACGCCCATCCAGAGCCAAACCGTTTTGCTGCCGTAGCTGTCAATTCGTTCATAAAGGCTTCTTGTGATCCAAAATTCTCAATAATTTTTGCTTTAAATGCTTCGCTCATAACCCCGCCTGGTGTCAAAATATCCCAGTACAAGCTATGATTATAGTAACCTCCTCCGTTATTGCGGATAGCCGTAGGTAAATTTTCCATCCCTAAAATGTTTTCTATGGTTTTATTTGAAATACCTACTTCTTTTAATGCAATGTTCAATTTATCCGTATATCCTTGATGGTGTTTGGTATGATGTATTTCCATAGTCATGGAATCAATCTTATCTGGAAATGCATTATACCCATACGGAATTTCTGGTAGCGTAAAAGTACTTGTGGCCAATGCTGTTTTAATCATCTGTTTTTTTTTCGTATCCATTTTACTATCAGATAATACAACCGAAGGAAAAATAGTTGCTCCTGCAGTCAACCATAAAGACTGTTTTAAAAATTTACGTTTGTTCATTGTTTATATATTTGTAACTATTCAGGCTTCAATATAGCAATAGTTTTAAAAGCACCCTATATATTTTGACCATTTTAATACAGGTACCTGTTACCAAACGTTTGACCGCATAGATTTGTGCTCTGTTTTTAGTTTTTAACTGACCAGATACTTTATGTTTCACTTTTACATTTCTAATGGCCCTCTCCGAAGCGTTATTGTCATTAGGCACACGGAAATGATGAAGAAAAGTAAGGATATATTCTTGATGCTTTATCATTCGTTTATGGAAAGCTCGAAGTTTCTTTTGTTTTTCAGATAGCGAATTTTCTAATAAAGTCGCTAAAGCAATTTTTATATTATCCCTTTACAAGACTATATATTTATAGTGTTCTTATCTTAGATTTTTCTTGAGTTCTAAACCTTTGTACCATAAATTTTTGAAGTTTGTTGCCCAATTGTATTTGAAGCACTGTTCAAGAAATATAAGTTCCCGAAATAATTGAGTTGTGCAAAATGGTGCGTTTTGCATTGGATATGAAAATGGCTTGCCCAGCAATAGGGAACCAGCACTGTATTCTGAAAACCTTTGGGAAAGTTTACTTTTATGGTTACGGTTTCTCTATTTTTTTAAAAACACAACAAAGACCGATAACTTACTTTGCCAAGTCCAAAACAGATTATTTTTATCGTTTACCTTAATGCCTGTTTTGTCAGTGCCAACAACTTTTTCGTTCCAAACCTTTTTAGCAATTAAATTATAAGCAGGCCTTGCCTTTAAGGCAAAATTATTCAGGAGATTAGAGATTATTCCCTGTGAAATAGGCAGGCTGCAAACTTCTTTAAAAATTCGCTCATATGCTCAAAGGGTAGTTATTGGCGCATATGCATAAATGCAATTGATGCTTGAATATTGGAAATCTACAAAAAGAAATTAAAACTTAAATAAAATAAAACTGCAAGAAAAAAAGTACTTAATGCAAGTTTTTTTAATTCTGGGTCAAGGGTAATAGGATTTACTGTTTTAATAACTTTGTAAGCATGTATAAAAATGAAGATGAAAACTAGTAAATGCAATACATTTATCCACGATTTATAATTTAAAAGCGTAAAAATCAAAAGGCTTAAAAAAGCAACACTTAAAAGACCTAAATGATATATTCTTCCTTTTTCAAAACCCATTTTAACAACTAAGGTATTTTTACCAGCCATTTTATCCGAATTGGCATCTCTTAAATTATTTAAATTTAATACAGCAGTACTTAATAAGCCTATAGTTATTGCGGGAAATACGGCCTCAAATGTTAGATAGTGCGTAAATAAATACATAGAGCCTAATACAGCTAATAAACCAAAAAATATAAATACGAATACATCCCCTAGACCTTTATACCCATAGGCAGAATTGCCAACGGTATATTTAATAGCAGCCCAAATACTAGCAATAGCTAAACCTAAAAAGATTAGGATAATAAAAATTTGCTCTTTATCAAAAGCAACCAAAAGTAAGATTGTAGTTAAAACTAAACTTAGAATAACTGAAATAATGATGCCTTTTTTTAACTCTTTATCCTTTAAAATACCACTTTGCAGAGCTCTTTTAGGGCCAATTCTGTTTTCGTTATCTGTACCTTTTATACCATCTCCATAATCATTAGCCAAATTTGAGGTCACTTGAAAACCAATAGTTGTGCAAAGCGCTAGAATAAAAACAAGTGCATTGCTATAACCATAAAAATTTGCAAGTGCAGCACCAACGATAATTCCGGAAATTGATAGCGGTAAAGTACGCGGACGCGCCGCGTTAAGCCAAGCTTTTATTTTTATCAAAATTAGTTAGGATCCTCCATTTTTAATCGTTTTCCGTTTTGGTATGATGCTACAAAAGCATCATTAAAGCCCATTTTTAGTAATTGATTCTGAAACGACCTTGCTTCTTCTAAGGTTTTGAAATTACCTAGAGAATACGAGTAAAACGGATTTGTTTTTACAAACAAAGTGTTGTTTATAGCATTTGAAGTAAGTGTTACATTATTTTCAACAAAAGACTTTATCTGTACCGAGTAAATTTTTTCTTTATCTAAAAATTCTTTGGCTAAATAAAACTCTCTCACCGTGCTTAACTCCTCATTTTTCATTTTTAAATCATTAAGTCTAGCTTCCATCACTTTTAGACTATCTAAACTAATAACTAATAATTTATTATCCTCTCCCTTAAAATTACTTCCCGTTCCCGCGCTAAAAAAGTACAAAAACAAAATAGCCAAAAGAAAAAATCCTGTGACCCCTAATAAAATATTTCCTTTAATTTTACTCGACTTTAATTCTTTATTCTTATATGAAATTTGGTCTAAAAGCCTTTCGTTTAATATTTGTGCTTTATCAATATCCTTATGTAAATTTAGCAAATCTGTTTCTTCAATAAACGGCATAATTTTACAATTGTCAGGGGTTCACGATTTATAAATCCAAAAAGTACTCAAAAAAAAACACCTCTTTAAGCCCTTAAAAGTAAGTCTTTTTTAACAATATTTTAAATATTTATTTAACTGACAGCCAAAATCTTATAGATAAAGTACTAAATTTGGTTCTTGTTTGTTCTTTTTTTGTTGATTTTTAATAGCTCTTTATGTGTTTAAAGTTTTTTTACCACTCCTACTATTACATAGATTAATTTTAAGAAATACTAAGTCTAAATGAGTTTTGACCTTCGTTATTAGCCATTAAACTTGCTATTGAACTTGTATTTGAATTTAGGCTAAATAAATACCATCAGGCTTAATTGTTATCTTCCTGTCTTTATATAATATCCCTAAACTTTTCTTAAAGATTTTTTTACTCATCTGTAGTCTTGCACTAATTTCGTCAGGTGAAGACTTGTCGTGTAAATTTAAATAACCACCTTCTTTTTTAAGTATTTGGTAAATAATATTTGCAGCCGGTTCAACACTTACGTAGCCAATTGCTTGTAAGCTCACATCTATTTTATGGTCAGGCCTAATATTTTTAATAAAGCCTTTGATATTATCGCCAACCGCTATTTTTTTAAATACTTCGTTTTGATAAACCAATCCTTTGTGTTTATTGTTGATAATAACATCCCAACCAAGGTCATTCTGACGGGTAACAATCAAGTTCACTTCATCATTAATAGCGATGCCAAGTTCTTCATTGTCTAAAAATTTATCTAATTTATTGGAAGCCACCAACCGAAAGGATTTTTCGTCCAAATAACAAAAGACCACATACCACTGACCTTCTTGCATTTTAATCCGTTGTTCGCTAAAGGGTACTAATAAATGTTTTTCTAAACCCCAATATAAAAAAGCGCCGATATTATTTACTTCAACCACTTTTAATAATTGAAAAGTATTGCGAATAATATAAGGTGTTAATGAAGTAACAATAGGGCGTTCATCGTAATCTAAATAGCAAAAAACAGTGAGCATATCCCCTATTTCGTACATTTTTGGAACATACTTATTAGGCAGTAAAACATCATTACCCTCCTCATCACCTAAAAAAAGGCCAACACTAGTGTCTCTTAAAATTTCTAATGTATTATAATTTCCTAATTCAATCATGCTACAAAAGTACACTTTATAAGTAAATTTTATGAATTCAATGTAAAGAAAATAAAGTGTTTGGCTTCAAAAATCAGGAACTCAGACTAAGTTCATTTATCTGCTAATACTTAGTTTTATCTTATAAGATAATTAGAATTTTGCTTTGTAGTTCTTAAATTTGCAAACTTGCAATTGACAAAGTTTATTCAAATAAAAAAACCACTTTAATTAAAAGTGGTACTAAAATTATTAAAGCTGGTCACTATTTATTGTAAGCTGACTCCATTTTAAAGTATTTGGCTAATATATAATGAACAACAGCCCTGTACTTATTTTTGTTTGAAGCTCCGAATTTCGTAAGCACTGAGTCAATAGTTGGTATCATATCAGCACTTTCTTTCCTAATTTTTTAATTAGAAAGTTGTTTTTTACGGTTTCTTTCTCGTCTCCACCAGAAACTTTTGAAGCATCCATATTATAAATGGCTGGTACTAGTCCGATGGTTACTTTCGTTAATAAATCCATGTTAGACGCTTCAACAGATTTATCTTTGATTTCTGCTGCGTACTTTTCGATTAGTTCGTCTCTTTCACTCATAATTGTTAGTCTTCCTTTAACTGAATATTAATGCTTAACTAACATATAAAATCAAAATAACTAAGCAAAATTTTATTATTCAATAACCTAGGGGTTTTGATTTCTAATAATTTAGGTTTTTTACTAGGCATGTAAAATTCTTGGAGTACATTTTCTAACTTATCGACGTCCTCTACGTTTTCATGTATGAAATGATATGTTTTACATAAATCTCCTATATTAATATTATGAGTTGTTTCAAAAAAACGTTCGAAATTTTCTGTATCTTCTTGTCCTGGTAATATTCTAAAAATTCCACCACCATTATTGTTTATAACAATGATTCTGAAATCAGGGCGTATATAGTTGTTCCAAAGTGCGTTACTATCATACAAAAAGCTTAAATCTCCTGTTATCAAAAGCGTTGGTGATTCATTATAAATTGATGCCCCAATTGCCGTGGAAGTACTGCCATCGATTCCACTAGTACCTCGATTGCAAAATACGGTGATTGAAGGTTCAATGTCAACCAATTGCGCATACCTGACTGTTGAGCTATTGGCTAGGTGCAATTGATAATTTTTAGGAATCATAGCCGCTATTTTTGAAAAAGCCAACATATCTGAAAAAGGAATCTCATTTATATATTCGTGGCGTTTTTTCTCATATACTTGTTTTATTTTCGCCCAGTACGAGTAATAGTGGCTAATTACGGGAACATGATTTTTTAAAAGTTTTGCTAAAAAAATATTTTCTGATGTTTTAAAATGATGCGATAAGGAGAAAAAAGTATCATAAGCTTTTTTTTGATCAATATGCCAATGGTGTTTTGGTTTGTATTTTCTTAAAAAACTTTTTATTTTTTTCGATATAATCAAGCCTCCAAAAGTCAGTATGATATCTGGTCGCAATAAAGCAAAAAGCTCGTCTTTATTAACTGATTTTTCAATCGGTGCAATTAAACTATCGATACTCGGAAAAAAATTGGGATGGTGCAAATTTGACGTAGTTTCCGTCAATACAATAACAGAAGCATCATTCGCTAAAATATCTAAATATTCTTGCGCTACAGCTCCTGGATAATCAACCCCTACCAAGACTAATTTTCTCTTGGCGTTTTTCCAAATTTCGATAAAATCGGAAATGTCTCCAATATCATTTGTTTCAGTTCTAGTAATATCTCCTTCTAAAAATTGATATTTCTCATTGGTTACGCCGTATAAAGGCTCTTCAAAAGGTACATTAATATGAACCGGCTCACTATTCCCTAACGCTTTGGCAAAAGCTTTTTGTAATTGTGAAATATTGTAATCTTCTACCTCTTTCTGTTGATTCTCAATACTAATTGCGTCTGAAATAAACCCTTTTCCCTGCCTTTTAATCGTATCCGTAGCATGGATTACATCGAGCTTTAGGTTGGCAGAATGGCCAATATGCCGGTCAAATACATGGTCTTGGCGAATGGTTTGTCCGTCGCCGATATCTATTTTATAAGGTGGTCTGTCCGCAGAAATAACCACCAAAGGAATATCGCTATAGAAAGCTTCTGAGACCGCTGGATAATAATTTAATAAAGCACTGCCCGAAGTACATAAAACCGCCACAGGTTTCTTTTGCTGCAGCGCCATGCCCAAAGCAAAAAAAGCAGCACAGCGCTCATCAACTATACTGTAGCAATTAAAATAGGGGTCTTCGGTAAAGCTTATCGTTAAAGGTGCATTTCTTGAACCCGGAGAAATAACAACATCTTTTATACCATACCTTTTACAATAGGTAACTACAATTTGTGCCGAGGGTATCGTAGAATATTTCACGTAAATAAAAGTATTAATTATCTATATTTTTTAAAACACTAAGCATCGTTTCGCTTTTAGCTCGGGTTTCTTCCCATTCTTTTTCTGGATTTGATGCTTTTGTAATGCCACCACCAACATAAATAATAGCAGTATTATTATTTATTTTCATGCAACGTAAATTCACATATAAAGAGGTGGTATTTTTGATGGTCTTATAAGCATGATTTTCTGTATTTCTTAGGTTATTAGTACGTCGAGTTTCAGATTTAAAATTTAACTCACCCAAAAATCCTGTGTAATATTCTCGATTATAATTTTCATGCTTTAAAATGAATTCTTTGGTTGGCTTTTTAGGCAATCCACAAACAGCTGGTGTTGGGTGTAAGGCATCTATAACTGTTTTAATAGTATCGTATTTTAGCATTCCTGAAATTGTAGTTCGTAAATGCCATAAATTGCCGGCTTTTAACGATGTAGTTTCTGATATTTTAAGCTGAGTAACTTCCTTAACCAAAACATCAGATATGTATTTCGTAACCAACTTTTGCTCCTCTAATTCCTTGATTCCCCAAGTAGGATTTTCTTCGCCTGTATATTTTTGAGTTCCCGCAAGAGACATGGTCTTTAGTTGTTTATTTTCTGTTTTTAACAAAAGTTCAGGTGTTGCACCTAACCACAGGCCTACTTTTGGATGATAATATATATAGCAAAAAGCGTTGCTATACTTTGAAAGCAAAGCCGTAAATAAAGTAAATGGCGATGAATTAAAAGGAAACAATAAGCATCTGGAAAGTACTACTTTTTTAAACTGCTCTGATTTAATGGCTTGTATTCCGTTTTTTACCAATTGTAAATAAAACTCTTTTTTAGTGTCATCCGTTAAATTATCCAACTCGTAATTATTAATGATATTTGGTGCTATAAAATCGGCTTCTAAGGCTTCGTCAACTGGTATTAAAACTATTTTATTCTCCGCATTAAAAGGGGCAAAAATAAAACCTTTTTCGGTGAAATCATCTACATAATGCAAAGTATCATCAGCCTGAAAAATACCTTTAACGCCATGTTCCATGGGTTTGCGATAAAGCACAAAAGGTTTTGCACTATGGTAGTGTTTTTCTGCTTTTGATAGGAGATTGGTAAACATACTATTTTTTTGGTAAGGCGATGGTCGTCAGTTTACAAACGGATATTAAATTATCATTAGCATCAGTAATTTTAATATCCCAAAGTTGTGTGGTTCGCCCTTTATGAACAATGCTAGCTTTGGCAAAAACAAAACCCTCTTTGATACTTTTTACGTGATTTGCCGAAATTTCAATTCCCCTAATGGTAACTTCTTGGGCATTTAAAAATATGTAAGATGCTGCACTCCCAACACTCTCGGCCAAAGCAACCATAGCACCGCCATGCAAAACGCCATCTGGCTGATAAACTCTTGAAGTTACGGGCATTTTGCCGACTAGAAAGTCCTCCCCAATATCCACATAACTAATAGCTAAGGTTTCCATCAGTGTTCCTTTACAAGTTTCGTTGCAAATCTTTAGTATTTTTTTTTTGTAATCGTCCATTTGAATCTTTTAGGTAAAATTAATGATTTCAGGTACAACAAAAGTCATAATATTAGTTTCAAATTAAATAATCTTCTTAAATTTCACTTTTATAACTAATTGCCATGAATTCATTAGAAAAAAAAGTAAGTTATAGGGCCAACAATACCTACGAAACTTTAAATAATCTGACTAAAAACACTAAAAATATATGGCTCGTTTTTCACGGTATTGGCTATTTAAGTCGCTATTTTTTAAAATATTTTAAAGAATTGAATGCTGAGGAGAATTATATAATTGCTCCACAAGCGCCTTCAAAATATTATTTAAATGACAAATATATTCATGTTGGTGCTAGTTGGTTGACGAAAGAAAATACAGGCTCGGAGCTCGAAAATGTAAGTGCGTATTTAGATGCTGTTTTTGAAGCAGAAAACATTCCTGAAAACTGTAATTTAATTGTATTTGGGTTTTCTCAAGGAGTTTCTATTGCTACACGTTGGTTGGCGAGCAAAAAATTAAAATGCAGTCAACTTATTCTATATGCCGGCGGCATTCCCAATGAATTAAAAGTATCTGATTTTAATTTTCTAGAAGCAAATAAGACAAAAATTAAAGTAATTGTAGGAACTCAGGACGAATATTTAAGTGACGAACGCATGAAAACCGAAACGCAAAAAATAAAACTACTTTTTAAAGATAAAGCTGAAATTATAAGGTTTGACGGTAAACATGAAGTGAAAGTTAAAATTGTTAATTCTATCGTTTAGTTCATTTTAGTGAGATAGGGAACAGTGAGTTGGTTTGTTAGTGATCTGGTAGTTCGTGAGATAGTTTGTTAGTGAGCTATTGAATAGTGATTTAATGATTAGTGAGGCAATTTACTAATCTATTTAACTAATTTTCTTTTTCTAGCAAATATTTGTGGGTATTCAAACCCTATTATTTGAAACAAATTTCACTAATTTTCACGAATTAAAAGGTATGTATTATTATAATGTTGTTTGGGTAAATATAAGTTCATCTTCAAGTTAACAAATCTTTAAATCTTGAAATCGAGCGAATGAACTTAAATTTTGTGTTTCTAATTTCGTATTTTTTTCTTGTCTTAATACTTTGTATTTAATACTTCTAAATGAACTTGAACGTTTTAACCCAATAATACATTTTTACATTAATAAATTGCTACATTAATCAACAGTTTCATAATAGGTAATTTTTCTAGTAATATAGCTATTGTCTGGCGTGATGATTCGTTTTACCCAATTGCCTTTGTCACCGTTATCGTATTGGTAAATAAATTTTTTTATAGCTTCGCTTTTTCCTTTTTTAGTTTTTATTTCGGTAAGCATTCCTAAATCGTTGTACTGGTAAGTGATTAATTCATTGGAATTATAAGACTTTAAAATGCTATCATAATTGAATTTCTGCTCGGAAATCAACCTATTTTTATCGTTGAAAACTTCTTCAAAAGCATTATTTGGTTCACCTTCAAAATAGTTCTTGGTGAATTCCACTTTTTCAATTCTGTTAGTTTTAGATTTGCGCTGGGAGCGGCGGATTGTTTTCTGAATTTCACCATCCATAATATGCGTAATTGTAGTTTCTTTCTGAGCATCCTCATACTTTATCTTGGTGTTTTCTATACCATTACCATCATTCCTGTTGATTTGTATAAGTTGATCATTTGCATCATAAGAATACTCATACTGATCTAAAAATTCTTTGGCATAGGACACTATTTTTTCTGTAATTTTTTTACCGTTGGGAATGCTGTCCACACTATATATATTAGCAATGGAAGTTTGCTTATCAAAAACCCCTTCTCGATAAATTTCTACTCTTTTTTCACTTACGGCACCATTAAGATATTTATAATAAGTTACATCATAGTCTTTGTCATTATACCGAGTGAGTAATTTGGTAAGTATTCCTTTTTCATTAAAACTAAACTCTTCTTTTCCATAGTCTTTGATAACAAAAGAGGTTTTTACTTTTCCTTTTAAATCAAAATCAGAAAGCGTGAAAATCTTCGCTTTTTGTCCATAGGAATAAAAACCGGCTGTCATAAAAATAAACCTTATAACCATTCTAGGTATCACATTAAAATACATTTTTATCATGATGCAAATTTAGAAGTTATTTTATACTAAAGTTCATTTGTAAACAAAATGTCGCATACGGTTTCATCACTTTACTTATAAATCGATAAAATCGTTTAAATTTACTTTTTAAGATGTTTCGAATAAAAAATACCTTATCACAGAGAGTTGCTGATTTTCTAAAGAATTATCCGCCTTTTAATGGTTTAAAAAGCATTGATTTACAACAGCTATCCGAAGAAATAAACATTATTTACAAAGAAAAAGGAAGCCTTATTTTCACTGAAAAAGACGCAGGACATGCCTTTTTTTATGTGGTGCATAAAGGGGCAGTTTCCTTATTAAAAAAAACCTCGAATGATATTGTAGATATTTGTGATGAAGGTGATATTTTTGGTTTAAGACCGCTCTTGGCCAACGAAAATTACGAATTGGAGGCCAAAGCGCATGAAGAAACTATTTTATATGCCATACCTATTGTTCTTTTTAAACCTTTGGCTTTAGAAAATAAAGCAGTGGGTAATTTTTTAATCGAGAGTTTTGCATCAAACACTAGAAATCCCTACTCAAAAACGCATCGTGGAAAGCTATATAGCGAAGGGAGTATAGTAAATTCAAACGAAGCAAGCGGAACTATACTCAGCGATTTGCAACCAGTACACTATTCCAAAAAAATTGTTTACTGTTCGCCCAGCACAACGGTGAAAAAAGTAGCAGAAATAATGACTGCTAAAAAAATTGGGGCTATAGTTGTTGTTGAAAACGACCTACCCGTAGGTATTATTACAGACAAAGATTTAAGAAATAAAATCGTTACTGGCGAATTTCCTATTACAGTGGGGGCTCATAAAATCATGTCTTCTCCTGTCATTACTTATCCTAAAACCTTGACCATTACTCAAGCACAAATGGCCATGATGAAAAGTAATATTAGTCATTTATGCCTAACCAAAGATGGTACTGTAAATACTAAAATTGTAGGGATATTATCAAAGCACGATGTTATGGTTGCTATGGGTAATAACCCAGCCGTTTTAATTAAAGCGATTAAAAGAGTCAAAAAAATAAAACGATTAAAGCCCATAAGAAATAGCATTATGGGTTTATTGAAGGGATATTTAGATGGGAATATCCCAATGACCATTATCTCAAAAATAATAGCGGAATTGAATGATGCTTGTATGAAACAAGTTATTGGAATATCCTTAGAAAAAATGACAACGCCACCGCCCGTTAAATTTGCGTGGTTAGCTTTAGGAAGTCAAGGTCGGAGTGAACAAATGTTACATACCGATCAAGATAATGCCTTAATATTTGAAGATGTTGAAGACGAAATATTACCAAAAACCACGGCCTACTTTTTAAAACTTTCTACCTTAATTACTAAGAGTTTAAATGATATAGGATATGAATATTGTCCTGCGGAAATGATGGCATCAAACCCGAAATGGTGTTTAAGTTTGCAAGAATGGAAAAAAACTACCTCGCATTGGATCATCAATCCCGGAATTGACGAGGTTTTGTTATCTTCTATTTTTTTTGATTATAACTTGGTTTATGGCGAAACTAGTTTGGTAAATCAATTATCAAATCATATTTTTTGTAACGTAAATAAGCATCCTATTTTCTTTTTGCATTTGGCCAAAGGCGCTTTGCAGAACCCATCACCTACTGGATTTTTTAGAAAGTTTTTAGTAGAGCAAGACGGAGAACATAAAGACAGTTTTGATGTAAAAAATAGAGCGTTAAGACCATTGACTGATGCGGCAAGAGTACTTATTTTATCTCATCAAATAAAAGTAATCAATAATACCGCAGAGCGTTTTGAAAAATTAGCAGAGTTAGAACCCAACAATAAAGAAATATACTTGGCATGCTGTTATGCATCTAAGGCGCTATTAAAGTTCAGAACCAAACATGGACTTATAAATAATGACTCGGGCCGTTTTATTAATTTAAATGCACTTACAAAAGAAGAAAAAATTAAATTAAAGCGAACCTTTAAAACTATCAAAGAGATTCAAGAATTAGTCACCCATAGGTTTCAGCTAAAAGTCATGTAATGTTTAAATTCCTTAGAAAAAATAATAAAGTTTTACCCGATTTCTGGAATAGCTATGTTGCGACCTTAGCTATCCCTACTGCCCAAGAATTAGATAAAATATCTTTTGTTGTTTTAGACACGGAAACTACGGGGTTTGATTATGAAAAAGATCGGATGTTATGCATTGGGGCTTTACAATTGGTAAACCAAACGATTGAAATAAAAAAAGGATTTGAAATTTATATACACCAAGACGTATATAAAAAAGAATCTGCCAAAATACATGGTATTTTGAAAAATGAAGCCGTCACAAAGGTTTCAGAGTTAGAAGCCTTGAAAGTTTTTTTAAACTATTTAGGTAATAATGTCATTGTTGCACATCATGCTTATTTTGATATTACAATGATAAACAGGGCTTTAGCGAGACATGGTATGCCACCTCTAAAAAATAAAAATATAGATACATCAAATCTCTATAAAAAAACACTCATAAAATCTAATTTAATAACACGAAAATCACAGTATTCCTTAGATGAACTTGCCGATAAATATAATATTTCAAAAAAAGACAGGCACACCGCTATTGGGGATGCATACATCACTGCCATTTTATTTTTAAAAATTTTAACTAAACTTAAAGATAAAAAAGGGATAAGACTTAAAGATTTGCTCAACTAAATAATTTAGTTCTTGTAGAAATAAATCAATTTAATTATTATAATTAGGCCCTCTTTTTGGATTTAAATTTAAAAGCTATTTTATTGATAAACTGCACGAAAAATATGATGAAATACTTTTTTGATTTTATTTATTATTTTCATCATCTAACAGATGATGAAATCATGACAAGACCGCAAAAAATAAAGAGTTTATTGTATTTTATTTGTTTTATTGTTCCGGCATTAATTTATGCAAAGACTTTAAATAACGAATATAATACTGAAAAAAGCAAACAAACTGAACAACCAAAAATGGCTGAAAAATCTAAAGATCCATCAGACCGTATTTCAACGCACAATTACTTAAACAACTAATACTTTTAATTGTTTAAATACGCCAATACCTTATTTTCAATTCTCTTTTGGATATCTGTAATATCTGCTTTTATAAACTTTTCGCCTACTATATTTTCGTACAATTCAATATATCGATCAGAAACGGTTGTAATATAATAATCGCTCATTTCAGGAACTTTTTGACCTTTTAAACCTTGAAAATCGTGAGCGATTAACCATTGGCGAACAAATTCTTTTGATAATTGTTTCTGTGCTTCTCCTCTACTTTGACGTTCTTCATAGCCATTATTGTAAAAGTAACGCGAAGAATCCGGCGTGTGAATTTCATCAATTAAAACAATTTTACCCTCTTTGGTTTTTCCAAATTCATATTTGGTATCTACTAAAATCAAGCCTCTTTTTTCGGCAATTTCGGTGCCTCTCTTAAATAAAGCTTTGGTATATTTTTCTAAAACTACATAATCTTCTTCGCTCACGATTTTTCTTTTTAAAATCGCCTCTCGTGAAATATCTTCATCATGGTCACCCATTTCAGCTTTTGTTGCCGGCGTTATGATAGGTTCTGGAAATTTATCATTTTCTAACATCCCATTGGGCATAGCAACCCCGCATAATACTCTTTTACCTAATGTATATTCCCGTGAAGCATGACCTGATAAGTATCCACGGATTACCATTTCTACTTTAAAAGGTTCGCAAGCATGACCAATAGCAACATTAGGATCGGGAGTAGCTATTAACCAATTGGGAACGATGTCGGAAGTATCCACCATCATTTTAGTCGCAATTTGGTTTAGAATTTGGCCCTTATATGGAATTCCTTTGGGCATTACCACATCAAAAGCAGAAAGTCTGTCTGTCGCGACCATCACCATTATATCATGCTCCAAACGATATACCTCTCGTACTTTTCCTTTATAAACACTTACCTGATTTGGAAAATTAAAATTTGTAGTTATGATAGTGTTTTTCATGCTAATGAATGCTGGTTTCTGGGTTTAAAAAATTTAAAGTTTTAGGTTTTTAAATTCTAATTTAATAAAAAATCCAAAGATTCCTAAACATATAAGCTAATAAACTTTTTTAATTGAATTTGCGCTTTCGTGTGAACTTGTTTCTCGTTGCCGAGTATTTAGTTTGAAAAGTTTCTTGCTTGAGGTTTACAAGGTTATGAGCTTATAAGTGAAAATAAAAATATTGAAGTTTAATTAACCTGAACATACTTTTGTCTTTTAACTTTTAACTTGGCGACTCAGAACTAATTAGGTTTTCTAAGCTGACTCTTCAACTCTTCCATTGATTCTTGTAACTGTCGCAAAAGCCCAGTTTCTGTGGTGGCATCAACTCCGAATGTGATTTTGCTATTAACTTGCCAAATTTCTTGAATTTGAAAAGGTTTTATCTCATAAGGTGGGTAACTTTCATTTAGAGAAATTAGAGTTACATTGTTCGAATTCGGTTTTTTAATTACTTTCTTAACCAAAACAGCATCTTGCAAAACCACGACGTAAATTTTATTAGGACTAACATCATCAATATGTTCAATAGCTTTTGCTAAGACCCATTCTCCTGGTTTTAAATTGGGTAGCATACTATCTCCTTCCACCTGAAAACCGCGATAAGTGGCATTTCTAAATTCTGGAATAGGCAAATCAAAAGCAGGTAATTGTTGGTACCAACTTGCGTCTTGAATATTTTGTGGATAACCTGCTGCGGCTTTCACGTTCACCAAAACCATATTTTCTTTGTCGGACATATCAACCGTTACCACTTTCGGAATAACGCTCGTATTAGAACTTTCCAAATATTTGTTTTCACTATCTCCAAATAACCAAAGCGGATTTATTTTAAATTGCTTAAACAATTCTACGACAATTTTGCCAGAAAGTTTAGTTCTACCTCTTTCTATATCAGCGGTGGTATTTGATACTCCCAACAAGGCCGCAAATTCCGCTTGCGTAAAACCTAAATCCCGCCGAATTTCTATAAATCGCTTTAAGGTAAGTTCGTTTTCCATAATTAATTCGTTATCCAAAAGTCCAAATATACTCTTTTTGGATTAATTCCAAAATAATTTATGGATTATTTCCATAATTAGGATTTATTCCATATTTTTGGAAAAATTACAAGGCTATATAATGTCATTCCATTGTATCAAAGAAAAATTAAATATTTTAGCCGATGCTGCTAATATGATGGGTCGTAGTGATAGCTCTGGCAGTATACGTCAGAATTTGAATAAGGATCTTGGCGATAGCTCTGGTATTGGAATTTGCAACAGTAATACCAAGGATGGGCCTTATGTTTCACTATTAAAAATTTTACTTACCAACCATTGTATTTTTGATTGCGCTTATCGTGTAACTAGAAAAAGTAGTGATATTAAAAGAGCGGCTTTTAAAATTAAAGAAGCGTTAGATTTAACCATCAACTTTTACCGAAGAAATTATATAGAAGGACTTTTCTTGAGCTCTGGAATTTTTAAAAGTGCTGATTATAGCATGGAACGTTTAATAGCCGTGGCTAAGAAATTGCGTTTAGAAGAAAAATTTAACGGCTATATTCAATTAAAATCTATCCCAGGCGCAAACGACGAATTAATGCGTGAAGCCGGTTTGTATGCCGATCGCTTATCTGTAAATATAGAAGTACGGACTATTTCTGACCTCAAATTATTAGCTCCAGACAAAAAACATGAAGATTTTATTAAACCCATGCTCAAGGTTAAAAATGAAATTATTCAATACAAAGTCGAAAAACAAATCATAAAAAGCACGCCACAATATGCACGAGCAGCTCGGTGTACGCAGATGATTATTGGCGCAACAAGTGAATCTGATAAAGATATTATGTATTCGGCGGCTCATTATTATAAAAACTATAATATGAAACAGGTATATTATTCTGGCTACGTACCTGTGGCCGATGATTCTCGATTACGCGTTATCGGAACGGAGGTGCCTATGTTGCGTAAAAATAGATGGTATCAAACAGATTGGTTGCTTCGTTTTTATGGATTTAGTGTTGAAGAAATTTTAAATACCAATCATCCAAATTTAGATATTGATATGGATCCCAAATTGGGTTGGGCATTGCGTAATTTAAATCATTTTCCGATTAATTTAAATACGGCTGAATCAAGAATATTAGCCAGAATTCTAGGTTTAGGAATGTACTCAATACAAAAAATTATACAAGCTAGAAAATTTAGAAGATTAAAATGGGGACATCTTAAAAAAATTGGTGTTGTACTTGACCTTACAAAATATTTTATGATTTGCGACACTAAAAATTACCATCATAATGATTTACAAGCAGCGGAAATTATAAATTTTATTTTAAAAAATTCACAAGGAAAATTTAGAAATAATTATAGCTCGCAGCTCTTACTATTCAATTAGTTATTCAAAAAACAAATAGATAATAAACCAAACTAAAACGACATGAAAAAATCAGTGCCATACTTGGAAAGATATCGATTTGCCATTTTAAATTTGGGATACGGGATGATAGAATGGAAAAGCAAGATTAAAAAATCTTTAAAACTCCGTTTTCAACAATCTTTTCAAAAAACCAATAAGTGCCAAAGAGTTTTAGAATGAATAAAAAGAATTAATTAATAGACTTTCGCCCCTCTCTACTGGCTGGTAAGTGGGGTTAAAAGTAAAGAGAATGTGAATAAACAGATTCTAGCTCCTGCCTATCGGTAAGCAATTATGTAGGAATGAAATAAAATATTAAATTTATGAAAAATGCAAAAATTTTAATTTACGATGGAAGTTTCAACGGATTTTTAACTTGCGTCTTTACGGCTTTTAATGAAAAAATTGAAGTAGTAGCAATGCAAAAAGAAACCAATGCACAGCGCGGACTTTTTTCTGAAGCTGAATTTATTTGCACTAATATTGATAAAGCAAAACGAGTATGGGACGGCATTCAGAATAAAAGTAATGCCGCCATTAAGAATATTTATTTTGCTTTTTTAAGTGAAACTAAAAATATAGAATTATTACTTTACCGCTACATTCAAAAGCTATTTTCTAAAACAGAAATGATACACTTAAACTTTTCTGATGATACGGTGTTGCGCATTGGTCAAATCGCTAAATCTGTAGGTAGAGAAAAACATAGAATGGAAGCATTTGTGCGTTTTCAGCACACTCATGACGACATATATTTTTCAACCATAAGTCCTGATTTTGACGTATTGCCTTTAATCTCTAAGCATTTTAAAGACCGTTACGCAGATCAACAATGGCTAATTTATGATGTAAAACGAAACTATGGTATCTATTATAATTTTCAAACCGTAGAAATGGTTACGCTTGATTTAAAAGATGATTATGGCAACAGTTTAAACAAAAATGCTGCATTTACCCTAACGGAATATAATTACCAAGATTTATGGAATGACTATTTTAAAAGCACCAACATAAAATCTCGTATCAATCTAAAATTACACACGCAACATGTTCCTAAACGCTACTGGAAATATTTAAGCGATGAGAAACAAGCGGTATAAATTATTAATGGAAAATTACTTCGTTTTATCCCCAATAAACTGGTCGCTTTGAAGTTTAAATAACACATTAAACGCACTTAAGCTTACGTAAATTCTCATAATGTAATGCTGCAAGTCAACTTTTTTTTGATCCTCTAGTTTGTTGCTCGAGTTTGTTTTCTATTCCATTACCCGAGGACGATCACGAACCACTAAAATTTTATGAAAAAATGTATCAATTGAGATTTCTTTGTCCGCTAAATTATCATCACCAGGCCTTAAAATTAGGCTACTCCCTCTCCATTTATCTGCTATTGGTATAACAGAACTTGCGTCGCTCCATTTTCTTAAAATAGTGATTAAAGATTGTTCTACTTCGGAAAAACTTACAGATTCCACTTCATCTTCTAAAGCTTCAATCATTTCAAATTCATCATTTAAATCAATTGTTTCTAGTCCGTTTTCAACAAAAATTTATCCAATAGTGTTTTAAGGTCACGTTGGTGACAACGCCTTTCCCAAATTCGGGATGCTATATTCTTGAGCCTATTCCTAATAATTGCATGTGTTTATCTTGTTAAATCCTAGGAAAATACTAATTTATGTTAAGCTTTTTAATTGACAAAAAACTAAACGGCTTGAATTATTATTTTTCTAGTCAAAATCGTACTTTTGCACCTTTGCTATAGAAAAATGATCCACAACGAAGAAAATATAGAAGTCAAAGGCGCACGCGTTCACAACCTTAAAAATATAGATATTACCATCCCAAGAGAAAAACTTGTAGTTATTACAGGCCTTTCCGGGAGTGGTAAATCATCATTAGCTTTTGACACTATTTATGCGGAAGGGCAACGGCGTTATATCGAAACTTTTTCTGCCTATGCTAGGCAATTTTTAGGAGGTTTAGAGCGCCCAGATGTTGACAAAATAGATGGACTTTCCCCTGTGATTGCCATCGAACAAAAAACCACTTCTAAATCACCTCGCTCTACAGTGGGTACTATTACTGAGATATATGATTTTTTACGCCTTTTGTTTGCCCGTGCCGGCGATGCGTATAGCTATAATACGGGTGAAAAAATGGTGAGTTATAATGATGAGCAAATCCGTGAACTCATCAAAAGCGAATACCTAGAAAAAAAAATAAATATTCTTGCGCCAGTCATTAAGTCAAGAAAGGGGCATTACAGAGAATTGTTTGAGCAAATCGCCAAACAAGGTTTTGTTAAAGTGCGAGTTGACGGCGAAGTAAAAGACATTGTTAAAGGCATGAAAGTAGATCGTTACAAGGTACACGATATCGAAATTGTGATTGACAGACTTAAAGTTTTAGATTCTGAGGATTTTGACAAACGTTTAGCAGAAACCATCAACACAGCGATGTATAGTGGTGAAAACGTGCTCATGGTTTTAGAAGAAGGCGAAAAAATAGCCCGTTATTTTAGCCGAGATTTAATGTGTCCCACTACAGGAATATCATACCCAAATCCTGAACCGAATACATTTTCATTTAATTCTCCAAAAGGCATGTGTCCTGATTGTAGTGGTTTGGGGCATATTTATGAAGTAAATCCGAGTAAAATTTTTCCTGATAAAAAACTCTCGATCAAAGCGGGTGGCATTGCTCCTTTAGGTCCATATAAAAATTCATGGGCATTCAAACAAATTGAAATTATAGCGCAACGTTATCATTTTGAATTGACGGATGCTATTGGTAAAATACCTGAGAATGCCATGCAAGTGCTACTCCACGGAGCTAATGAAACTTTTGAGGTAGATTCAAAAACCTTAGGTGTAAAACGTTCGTATAAAATTGATTATGAGGGAATTGCAAATTTCATCAAAAATCAGTTTGATGCTGCTGAATCAACATCCATTAAACGTTGGGCTAAGGAATATATGGATAAAATTGCCTGCCCAACTTGCGAGGGTTCGCGATTGCGCAAAGAATCCTTGAATTTTAAGGTTGATGGCAAAAATATTGCTGAATTAGCCAATTTAGACATTACGGAATTGGCCCTATTCTTTAAAAATCTTCCTAATAATATTGAAGGTAATCAGTTGAAGATTGCCGAAGAAATCATCAAAGAAATTAGTACTCGAATTCAGTTTTTATTAGATGTTGGTTTAGATTATTTGTCTTTAAATCGTAGTTCTAAATCCCTTTCTGGTGGCGAAGCGCAGCGGATCAGACTAGCAACTCAAATAGGATCTCAATTGGTTGGAGTGCTTTATATTTTAGATGAACCAAGTATCGGACTGCATCAGCGGGATAATGAGCGTTTGATAAAATCTTTAGAGTCCTTACGCGATTTAGGAAATTCTGTTATCGTGGTAGAGCACGATAAAGATATGATTATAAGAGCTGATCATGTAATTGATATTGGCCCAAAAGCAGGCAAATATGGTGGAGAAATCATATCCGAAGGAAAACCATCAGACTTAAAGAATTTTGACACTTTAACAGCTGATTACATTACAGGAAAACGGAAAATTGAAGTCCCTAAAAAACGTAGAAAAGGCAATGGAAAAAGCATTGCACTTTCGGGTTGTACTGGGAATAATTTAAAGAATGTTACCATAACGCTTCCTTTAGGTAAGCTGATTGGTGTTACAGGCGTTTCAGGTAGTGGAAAATCTACTTTGATTAATGAGACCCTTTACCCAATTATGAATGCCCATTATTTTAACGGCGTTAAAAAACCAAAATCTTATAAGAAAATTACGGGTTTAGAACATATCGATAAAGTGATTGATATTAACCAATCGCCCATCGGTAGAACGCCGCGCTCAAATCCTGCTACTTACACAGGTGTTTTTAGTGAAATTAGAACCTTATTTACCAAAACGCCAGAAGCAGCTATTAGAGGTTATAAACCAGGTAGGTTTAGTTTTAATGTTAAAGGTGGTCGTTGTGAAACCTGTCAAGGAGGTGGACTTAGAGTTATCGAAATGAATTTTTTGCCAGATGTTTATGTAGAATGCGAAACCTGCAATGGCAAACGTTTTAATCGGGAAACCTTAGAAATTCGGTATAAAGGAAAATCTATTTCCGACGTTTTAGACATGACTATCAATGAAGCGGTTGACTTTTTTGAATTGATACCAAAAATATATCGTAAAGTTAAAACCATCCAAGACGTTGGTTTGGGCTATATTTCGTTAGGGCAACAATCGACAACCTTATCTGGTGGCGAAGCACAACGGATTAAATTAGCAACAGAACTATCAAAAAGAGATACGGGTAATACTTTTTATATTTTAGATGAACCCACAACCGGACTTCATTTTGAAGATATTCGGGTTTTGATGGACGTTCTCAATATTCTGGTAGACAAAGGCAATACTATTTTGGTGATAGAACATAATATGGATGTCATAAAATTGGCAGATTATTTGATAGATATTGGATACGAAGGCGGAAAAGCAGGCGGAATGATAGTAGCAGAAGGAACACCTGAGGAAGTAAGCAAAGATAAAAAGAGTTATACGGCCGAATTTCTAAGAAAAGAATTAGGTTTGTGATATCCAAAATACTAAACATTTAAAAAATAAGTTCAATAAGAACTTTACCCATAAATCATAATTAAACGAATGAGAAAAGAACAGCACCACAAAGGATGGAATGAAATAAAAACAAATGACTCTTGGGCATTATTCAAAATTATGGGCGAATTTGTTAATGGCTACGAAAAAATGAGTCAAATTGGTCCTTGTGTTTCTATTTTTGGTTCTGCTAGAACAAAAGAAGGCGATAAATACTATCAATTAGCGGTTGATGTCGCTAAAAGTATTGCAGAGGCTGGTTATGGTATTATTACGGGCGGTGGCCCTGGTATTATGGAAGCTGGTAATCGAGGTGCGCATTTAGCAGGTGGAACATCAGTTGGTTTAAATATAGATTTGCCTTTCGAACAACATGATAATCCTTATATAGATAAAGATAAAAGCTTAGATTTTGATTATTTTTTTGTCAGAAAAGTAATGTTTGTTAAATACAGTCAAGGTTTTGTAGTGATGCCGGGAGGTTTTGGAACTTTAGATGAACTTTTTGAAGCTATCACCTTAATTCAGACCAATAAAATAGAAAAATTCCCTATTATTTTAGTTGGCACCGAGTTTTGGGAAGGTTTGTTCGATTGGGTAAAAGATTCCATGTTAAAAGCTGGAAATATTAGTCCTAAAGATCTAGACCTCATTCAATTAGTAGATACGAAAGAAGAAATTGTAGCCATAATAGATTCTTTCTACAAGGGACAGCTTCATAGTCCTAATTTCTAAAATAAATATGCTGGTTCAGAAATTGCATTTCTTTGTTAAATTAGTTTATTTCACGGCACTGCTATTTTTTTGCCAGTGGGCTAATGGTCAGCACTTTAATAAAATAAATGCTACGCTAAAAGGTGATACAAAAACTATTAATATCGTTCAAGAATTTAAATTTTTCAACAGTTCTAAAGATACACTAGATATTTTGTATTTTAATGACTGGGCTAATGCCTACAGTAATAAAAAAACACCTTTAGCCAAAAGGTTTCAAGAAGAATTTAAAAAAAGTTTTCATTTAGCTAAGGATGAAGAAAGGGGCTTTACAAAAATTTTTGGAATCGTTGATAACACTTACTCGCTAGTCTTTTGGGAAAGGGGAAGCGAAGATGATATTTTAAAAATAAAACTAAATCAAAAACTCCCACCAAACGAATACGCTACGCTAAATTTAACCTATCAAGTTCAGCTACCCCCTAATAAATTTACGTTATTTGGTTATAGTTCTAAGAACGAATATTACTTAAAAGATTGGTATTTAACTCCCGCAGTTTATGATGGCGCATGGCATTTGTATTCTAACAAAGATTTAGAAGATTTATATACCGATATTACCAATACTGATATTGTTTTAAACTACCCTAAAAATCTTTTTTTAACTTCAAATTTTGAAAAGGAAAGCGAAATAGAACTAACCACTTCAAAAGAAGTGAATTTAAAAGGTGATTACAGAAAAAGTTGCGATTTAATTATTGCGCCTTATACATATTTTGTAAAACACATAACAGAACTTAGCACTGTGGTCACTGATATTAATATTTCAAAATACAATGAAATATCAAAAACCATTGCCATAAACAAGGTAACTAACTTTATATACGAACATCTTGGAAGTTATCCGCACACAGAACTTTTAGTAAGTACTATAGACTATAATAAAGATCCTTTATACGGTATTAATCAACTACCGTCGTTTATTAGGCCCTACGAAAATCAATTTCAGTTCGAATTAAAGTTTTTAAAAACTGCATTAAATAGTTTTTTAATTGAAACCCTTTTTCTTGATCCTAGAAAAGAAAAATATGTGATTGATGCTTTAGTGAATTATATGATGATATCATATGTGGAAACTAACTATCCTAATCAAAAATTACTTGGAAAATTATCGAATATTTGGGGTTTCAAAAGTTACAATTTAGCGAAAATTAAGTTTACAGAGCAATATCCTTTATTGTACATGTATGCGGCAAGGAAAAATATCGATCAACCCCTCAATACCTCAAACGACTCCTTATTAAAATTCAATCAAAAAATTGGTAATCGCTACAAAGCAGGCGCTGGCTTGTCTTTTTTGGGAAATTATGTTGGCAAAGAGCGTGTCGATAAAAGCATTAAAGATTTCTATGCCCAATTTAAGTTAAGCAATGTTTCTGCCAAAGATTTTGAACAAATTTTAGATAATAACGTTGATAAAGATATTTCATGGTTTTTAGATAATTACGTTACTACTAATGAACGGATTGATTTTAAAATAAAAAAAGTTGTCAAAACTCCTGATTCCTTACAAATAACTTTAAAAAATAAAACAGGTACTAATGTTCCTATATCTTTATTTGGACTTAAAAAAGACTCTATCGTTTCGCAATATTGGTTTACCGAAATTGATAGCACAAAAACTTTTATGGTTCCACGATTGGGTGAAGATAAATTAGTGCTCAACTATGACCAAAAAATCCCAGAATTTAACCAACGAGATAACTGGAAATCTTTAGGTGGAGTTTTATCGAGCAATAAAAAGTTAAAATTTCAATTTTTCAAGGATACGGAAGACCCATTTTATAATCAAATATTTTATGTGCCCACGGTTCGTTTTAATTTATACGATGGGATTACACCTGCCATGCGTATTTACAATAAAACATTTTTAGAACGCCCTTTTTTGTATGATATATCACCAAGTTATTCTTTTAATGAAAAAACCTTAGTGGGTTCTGCTGGGTTTAGCTATAGAAAATATCATAATAAAACCGGATTTTATCTTTCGAATTATGCTTTTGGTACTTCCTCCTATCATTTTCAAAAAAATTCGAGATACACATCCATAACACCTTCCATTCTTTTCGGATGGCGTCCAGAAGAATTTAGATCAGATAGGAGAGATTTTTTAAGAATAAGACACGTGAATATTCTCAGAACTATCGGAGAAGGTATAGAAGAGCTAGAAACAACGCCAGATTATAGTGTATTTAATGCGCGTTATACCAGTTTTAGTAATGGTATTATAAATTATTTTTCTTGGTTTGCCGATGCACAATACGCCAATAATTTCAGTAAAATTTCGCTTAATCTTGAATATCGAAAGTTATTTGAGAACAATATGCAATTCAACACACGTGTTTTCGTTGGAAAGTTTATTTCGAATAAAACAAATTCTGATTTTTTCAGTTTTGCCTTAGATCGGCCAACTGATTATTTATTTGATTATAATTTTTTAGGAAGATCAGAAGCTTCTGGTATTTATAGCCAACAAATAATAATTGCTGAAGGAGGTTTTAAATCAAAATTAGATAATCCATTTTCAAATGATTTTATTGCAACCACAAACAATAGTATTAGTTTATGGCGTTGGATAGAGATTTACGGGGATTTAGGTTTAATGAAAAACAACAATGAAAATTTGAGGTTTGTCTATGATGGTGGATTTCGTTTAAATCTTGTAACCGATTATTTTGAACTATACTTTCCTATTTATTCTAATAATGGATGGGAGACGAAAGCTCCAAATTATGGAGAAAGAATACGATTTATAGTAACTTTAAGTCCAAGAACACTTACTAGTCTTTTTACTAGACAATGGTTCTAATGCTTTAAAAAATTCGCATTTTTTTGTTATAAACATTAAATATTTGATAATTGACCTCTGCTAAATTCATTTAAATTTAATAAATCGCAATTATTTATAACAAATTAAGGATTGCAATATTCATTCTAATTTAATATTTTTGTAAAAAGTTTAAATTTCGAAAATGAAAGTGAATCTACAGACAAGCAGCGATATTTCCTTTGAAGATTTCAAAATCCAAATTCTTAAGGATTATGAAATTGCTGTTCTTAGTAGAGAATGTAGTTTATTAGGTCGGCGCGAAGTACTTACAGGAAAAGCTAAGTTTGGCATTTTTGGAGACGGTAAAGAACTTCCACAGCTGGCAATGGCGCGTTCTTTTAAAAATGGAGATTTTAGGAGTGGGTATTACCGTGATCAAACCTTTATGATGGCTTTAGGTTATTTAAGCCCTAAAGATTTTTTTCATGGTTTATATGCAACAACAGACCTATCAAAAGAACCAATGAGTGCCGGACGACAAATGGGAGGCCATTTTGCAACGCCAAGTTTACATAAAGATGGTACTTGGAGAGATCTAACTGCACAAAAAAATAGTAGTGCTGATATTTCACCGACAGCTGGGCAAATGCCTCGGCTTTTAGGTTTAGCACAAGCTTCAAAAATATACCGTAATGTTGAGGGTATTGATACCACTAAATTTTCAAATAATGGAAATGAAGTAGCGTGGGGAACCATAGGAAATGCAAGCACCAGCGAAGGACATTTTTTTGAAACTATTAATGCTGCTGGAGTTTTACAAGTACCCATGGTGATTAGCATTTGGGATGATCACTACGGTATTTCCGTACATGCAAGGCATCAAACCACTAAAGAAGACATTTCAGAAATATTAAAAGGTTTTCAAAGAACAGAGGACGATAAAGGTTACGAAATCTTTAAAGTTAATGGCTGGGATTATACTGCATTAATCCACGCTTACGAAAACGCAGCTGATATTGCAAGAGAAGAACATGTTCCTGTCTTAATTCACGTAAAAGAGTTGACCCAGCCACAAGGGCATTCCACATCGGGTTCTCACGAACGTTATAAAAGCGAAGAACGTTTACAATGGGAAAGAGATAATGATTGTAATAAACGTTTTAGAGAATGGATTCTTGAGATTGGTATAGCTACTGATGAAGAGCTTAAAGTAGTCGAAAAAGATATTAAAAAACAGGTTCGTAATGCTAAAAAAGAAGCTTGGACCGAATTTTTAGCGCCTCATATTCAAGTAAAAAAAGACCTTATCAAAATACTCGATGATGTGTCCTTTAGTAGTCCCAATAAAGTTTTTATTGCTAAAATTAAAAATGATTTAATTGCAATTGACGAACCTATTAAAAAAGATTTGGCCTCGAAGGCTAGAAAAGTATTGCGCTATTTGTTAGGTGAAAATAATGAAGCCAAAACGGCATTACTTCAATGGATTGATGATTACTATAAAGAAATTCAACCTAAATTTAGTTCTAATTTATATAGTGATTTACCGAACAAAGCAACCAACATTAAGGAGGTAAAAGCCCTTTATGACGAAAACTCAGAAAAAGTGGATGGACGAGTCGTTTTAAGAGAAAATTTTGATGCTTTATTTTCTACGCATCCAGAAGCCTTAATTTTTGGAGAAGATACAGGTGCTATTGGTGATGTTAATCAAGGTTTAGAAGGACTTCAAATTAAATATGGAGAGTTGCGTGTAGCAGATACAGGCATCAGGGAAGCAACTATTATTGGTCAAGGTATTGGTTTGGCATTAAGAGGATTAAGACCTATTGCCGAAATTCAGTATTTAGATTATTTGCTTTATGGATTACAAACCTTAAGTGATGATTTAGCCACTTTATTGTACAGAACTGTAGGCCAACAGAAAGCACCCTTAATTATAAGAACAAGAGGACACCGACTAGAGGGTATTTGGCATTCTGGTTCACAAATGGGTGGTATTATTCATCTTTTAAGAGGTTTATATATTTTAGTTCCTAGAAATATGGTGAAAGCGGCTGGTTTTTATAATACTTTATTCAAAAGCGATGAACCAGCCTTAGTTATAGAATGTTTAAATGGCTATCGTTTAAAAGAAGATCTTCCAACAAATTTAAGCGAAGTTTGTACCCCAATAGGAGTAGTTGAAACTCTTAAAATAGGCACCGATATTACAGTTTTATCTTATGCTTCTACCCTGCGAATTGTGCTTCAAGTAGCGCAGGAATTGGGTGAAGTTGGCATTGATATTGAAGTTATTGACGCACAAAGTTTATTACCTTTTGATTTAAATCACGATGTGGTAAAAAGTATTCAAAAAACAAATCGACTGTTAATTGTTGATGAGGATGTACCCGGTGGATGCTCCGCTTATCTTTTACAAGAAATCTTAGAGAAACAAGGGGCTTACCAATTTTTAGATAGCGCACCACAAACGCTTACGGCAAATAGCCATAGGCCAGCATACGGAACTGACGGAGATTATTTTTCAAAACCAAATGCTGAAGACATTTTTGAAAAAATATATGGTATTATGCACGAAGTTAGTCCTGCTGAATATCCTAAATTAAAATAATAATGCTCCGGTTTATACGAAAATTGAAGTAAATAAAAAAAAGCTAAATAGTTAAAAAAGGAAAAAGTAAAAGTCAAAAATTTAAGATTGCTGAACGCCATACAACTTTAGTTTCCTATTTTAGAGAATTGTTCAAATTGATCCTCTTACTACTTATTTTTTAGATTTGATTTTAGGGGCATATTGAATAAACTTAGTTAAAATCTTATTTATTAGAATTTTTTTTTGCTTGGATTGCAAACTAATAATTCCATCTTCAATTAAAAAAAACCATCATTATTTTAAAGATTTACAAAATAAGAGTACTTTTATTCGAAATATTCCCCCAAATGCGTAAAAAAATAATTAATGATCTTGGCTTAGCTTTATTGCGAATTTTACCCTCTTTATTAATGATAACCCACGGTTTTCCTAAATTTAAAAATCTTATAAGTGGCGATATTAAATTTATCGACCCCATAGGTATTGGTGATGCACCTTCACTTATTTTAGCAGTTATAGGGGAATTAGTTTGTCCTATCTTAATAATTATTGGTTATAAAACCAGATGGGCTGCTTTACCTGCAGCAATTACAATGGCCATAGCGGCTTTTATAGTTCATGAGGCAGATCCTTTTGAGAAAAAGGAATTAGCACTACTTTATCTCACCTTTTTTGTTGTTATTTTAATGGTTGGTCCAGGTAAGTACAGCATCGATAAAAAGTAAATTACATAATTTTCACTAAGAGTTCTTTAAGAAGATCTCCTTGTTCTAAATTAGCGCCAACGCCTTTTCCTTTAAGGTCTAATTCGCGTAAATGACCAATAATACTACTCACCTTTTTCATAGGATAGTTTTTGGCGGCTATTTGGTATTCACTTACAAAATAAGGATTGATGCCTAGAACATTCGCTACATTTTTAGAGTTCTGATCCTTCATCCCATGGTACTGCAACAATTGGGTGAAAAAAATGTTTAATAAGGTTACCGTTAAAACAAAAGGATTGTCTTTTGGGTTTTGAGCAAAATAATTTAAGATTCGAGCTGCTTTCATTACATTTCTTTCGCTCAGGGCCTTTTTAAGCTCAAAATTATTGTAGTCTTTACTAATTCCTATATTTTTCTCTATTGCTTCTGGAGTTATTTCTTGTGTTTTTGGAATAACAAGTTTTAATTTTTCTAGCTCATTATTAATCTTGCTCAAATCATTTCCTAAAAACTCCACCAAAAGTATGGCTGCTTTTGGAGTAATCGTATAACCACTACCAGCCAACACTTTACGAATCCATTCTGGTATTTTATCATCATAAAGCTTTTTACTTTCAAATAAAACCCCATTTTTTTCGATAGATTTGAATATTTTTTTACGCCTGTCTAACTTAGCATATTTAAAACAAATGACCAACACTGTCGATGGTTGAGGATGCTCTACATAAGCTAAGAGGTTATCAATAGTTTTTGCTAAGTTTTGCGCTTCTTTGACAATAATTACTTGGTATTTCGCCATCATAGGATAGCGTTTTGCATTGCTGATAATATCTTCGATACTTACATCTTTTCCATATAATATCATTTGGTTGAAGCCCTTTTCTTCCTCTGATAATAGGGTCTTTTCAATGTATTCAGATAATTTATCAATATAGTAGGGTTCTTCCCCAGTTAAAAAATAAATAGGTTTTATTTGGCCAGATTTTATATCGTTTACTATTTTTTTTACTTCCTCCATTCAGAAAAAATCATCAAATTTGTGTCATGCAAGTTTTAAATTTTCCTAGCTATGACTTTCGATTCAAAAATAGCGAAAATAAAATCTATATTTTTGATGTTGTTCGTAAAAAGTTTGTGATTTTACAACCAGAAGAATGGGTACGGCAACATGTGATTCACTTTCTGATTACCGAAAAAAAATATCCTTTAAGCCTAATAAATGTTGAAAAGCAGGTAAAAGTAAATAGTTTGGTAAAACGTTATGATATAATTGTTTTTAAATCTGATGGGAGCATACAATTACTGGTAGAATGTAAGGCTCCAGAGATTACCATTTTACAATCCTCTTTCGATCAAATTGCACAATATAATATGCAATTAAAGTCCGATTATTTGATGCTTACCAATGGACTGCATCATTTTTTTTGTAAAATGGATTTCGAAAAAGAAAAATATTCATTTTTAAGGGATATTCCTGATTTTAGCCGTTAATTTGTGCCTTTGAAAAAGTAAAAGTAATAAAGTAAATATTCTTTACTTTGGTATAAATACATTTTAAAGTTAGCCTGCAATGCGTTTGGCTCGAAAGTACATGTCGAAAATAGCTGTCGTAATATTAAATTGGAATGGAGAAAAATTGCTAGAACAATTTTTACCCTCAGTTTTAGAATATTCTAAAAATGCAGCTATTTACCTTGCCGATAATGCTTCTACTGACCAATCTATAAAATTTGTGGAGCGCAATTATCCTTCCATAAAAATAATTAAAAATGCCAGGAACGGAGGTTTTGCAAAAGGCTATAACGATGCTTTAAAACAGATTGATGCACCCATCTATTGCTTGTTAAATTCTGATGTAGAAGTTACCGAAAATTGGTTAACACCTATAGAAGAAACTTTTGATCATGATCCAGAAGTTGCCATAATTCAGCCTAAAATACTCGATTATAAAAAAAGAGATTATTTTGAATATGCGGGTGCAGCGGGAGGTTTTATAGATCAATTAGGCTATCCGTTTTGTCGAGGAAGAATATTTCAGGCCTTAGAAAAGGACAAAGGACAATACAATGATATTCGAGAAATTTTTTGGGCGACTGGCGCCAGTATGTTCATAAAAAGTGATGTTTTTAAAGAACTTAATGGTTTCGATGAGGATTATTTTGCACATCAAGAAGAAGTAGATTTATGCTGGAGGGCAAAAAATCACGGTCATAAAATTTTGTATGTTGGCACTTCAAAAATTTATCATTTGGGGGGTTCTACCTTAAACAATATGAACCCTAAAAAAACCTATTTAAACTTTCGCAATTCTTTGTATTCTATTACCAAAAACCTCCCCAGAAAAAAAGCTTTGGTTATTATATTGTTTCGTCTTTTGTTAGATGGTGTTGCAGGACTCCGATTTGTCTTTCAAGGAAAATTTCAGCATTGTTTTGCCATTTTAAAAGCCCATTTGAGTTTTTATAAAAATTTCACAAAAATTTATAAAAAACGTGAAAAATCTAAATATATGCTAAATTATTTTGCTACAAAGTCTATTGTTTGGTCACATTTTGTATATCACATCAAAAAATTTAACATTTTAGTAAAAGATTAACGAATACCGCATAACAACGTATTGATTTTTGTATAAATTTGCTTCGAATTAACAATTTAATTTAAAATACGATATATGAAAAAATTAATTTTAGGCTGTTTGGGTGTTACATTGTTATTATCCTCATGTGTTTCACAAAAAAAATACGCTGACTTAGAGGCGAAAAGTAAAGAAACTCAGGATTTATTAAATTCTGCAACCGTTAAATTGAATAGTTGTTTAGAAGAAAAAGCATCTTCTAGTACTCGTTTAAAGACTTTAGAAGATCAGAATGCTTTCTTAAAGAGCAACAATCAAGACTTGATCAACAACATGGGTAATCTTACCACATTATCCTCTAAAGGTGCCCAAAACCTAGAAAAATCTTTAGAAAGTTTACAAGAAAAAGATTTAACAATCAGAAAATTAAATGATGCAATTACCCGCAGAGATTCGGTAAACTTATCTTTAGTACAAAGCTTAAAAGGTGTTTTAGGAAACCTCGATGATGAAGATATCGAAATTAGCGTAGAAAAAGGTGTTGTATTTGTATCTATCTCTGATAAATTATTATTCAGCAGTGGAAGCTATAATGTAACGAATAGAGCTAAAGAAATTTTAGGTAAAGTAGCTAAAGTAGTAAATAACAAACCAGATTTCGACTTTATGGTAGAAGGTCATACTGATAATGTACCTTACAGAGGAAATGGTGTTTTACTTGACAACTGGGATTTAAGTGCTAAGCGTGCAACAGCTGTGGTTCGTATTTTACAAAACAATTACAATGTTGATCCTAAGCGTATGACGGCTGCTGCTAGATCTGAATATGTTCCTGTATCTGCGACAGATAAATCTAAAAATAGAAGAACTCGTATTGTAGTACTTCCAAAGATTGATCAGTTCTACGAAATGATTGAAGAAGGAATGAAAGATCCAAAAATTAACTAATCTTCTATTGATTAAAATTTATAAAGTCCGCCTTAGGCGGACTTTTTTTGTCCTTTATTTTAATTATTAGGATGTGAATTGCGATGACTTATTTCAAACTCACCTAGAAATAATCTAAGTTTTTTCATGGTTTAGTGCTCAATTAATATTTCAGAATTTTAAAATCCGTTTCAATCACATATTAAGGATTTCCATAGACTGTACTACATTAGTCCCACACTATCATTTAAACTATTTTTCTTTTCAATGAAAAAGTCCATTAATTTTCTGAGAACAATGAGTATTTTTCCTAAAAATAGATAGCATATATTCAGATTATATTTAATCTTCTTTTTTTATCCATAAACTTTCCATTTCCTCTAAAGTTTTTTCTTTGGTTTCAGGTACAAATTTCCAAACAAAGTACATGGCCAACAAGGACATAAAACCATAAATCCAATAGGCAAATCCGTGGTTAAATTGTTCGGTTAAATAAGAGTTATCATCCATCATCGGGAATGTCAATGACACCAAATAATTAGAAACCCACTGCGCTGCAACGGCAATTGCCATGGCACGACCTCTAATTTTATTAGGGAATATTTCTGAAAGTAAAACCCAAGTTACAGGACCCCAACTTACGGCAAAGCTAGCTACGTAAAGTATCATACACGCTAATGCTAAATAACCTGTGGCTCCCGAGAAAAAAACAAATCCAAGCGAAAACATGGCGATGCACATGCCCAAAGCTCCGATAATCATTAGAGGCTTTCTACCATATTTATCGACTTTTTTAATGGCAATTATGGTGAACAAGAAATTTACAATACCTACAATAATTGTCAACAATAAGGCTCCATCCGTATTTGGATCTATTTTCTTAAAAATTTCAGGAGCATAGTACAAAACTACATTGATGCCTACAAACTGTTGAAAAACAGATAACATAATGCCAATAATTATCACCAACCATCCAAAGGATAAAAGTTTTTCTGAATTTTGTGTTGCCGAATCATTTATTTCAGCTAAAATTCTATTTCCTTCAACTTCCCCATTTACTTTGACAAGAACATCTAAAGCCTTTTCTGGTTGATTTCTTAGCATTAAAGAACGCGGTGTATCAGGAACAAAAAATAATAAAAACAAAAATAAACCAGCGGGAATTACTTCCGAGGCAAACATCCAGCGCCAGCCTACCGCGTTTAACCATTCGTCAGATCCACCAGTTTTTGAAATGAAATAATTCACAAAATAAACCACCATAAAACCGCCGATAATTGCTAATTGATTAAAAGAAACTAATTTTCCTCTAATTTTTGCAGGAGCAATTTCTGCAATATAAAGTGGTGATAACATAGAGGCTAAACCGACTCCAATACCTCCCAAAATTCTGTAGAAAATAAATATTGTTGAAAAAGTATGGTCTAATTCTCCGATGGGTTTTATAAACATTTCTGGCATGGCCGAACCCAAGGCAGAAATTAAAAAGAGAATGGCTGCGAGAATTAGTCCGTTTTTTCTACCTAATTTTTTACTCACCAAACCTCCAAAAATGCCCCCGATGATACATCCAATTAAAGCACTTGAAACTAAAAACCCTTTAAAAGCATTAGCCGCTGTCTCGGACAAACCTTTTGGCACCACGAAAAAACTATCAAGCGCTCCTACAGTTCCGGAAATTACTCCCGTGTCATATCCAAAAAGTAAACCACCCAAGGTAGCCACAAATGTTAATTTTACTAAATAACCTGATTTGGTCGATGGCTGCATAATAGTTGGTTTATATTTCAAAAATTTTGATAGATATTATTCTTAAATAATTTTAATAAAAAATTCAATAGTATTCCTTC
>Ga0209702_10002055_pt1 | contig 36364 bp, 32 predicted proteins | sample FRY01_FD_187210 | JGI IMG/M metagenome (GOLD analysis project Ga0209702, IMG submission 187210) | Freshwater microbial communities from Lake Fryxell liftoff mats and glacier meltwater in Antarctica - FRY-01 (SPAdes) (version 2) | ecosystem: Environmental > Aquatic > Freshwater > Ice > Glacier...
AGTAGGAGTTCAATCTCAGTGCGTTCTTCTTTCGAAACTATCAAAGCTGGAGCGATTCTGGCCATGCCGGAGACTAATCCGATTCAAACGAAATGCACACTTAATTCACGACCGATGCACTAGCAAGGCGATGATGGTCATCAAAGTCATTCTTTCAGCTCAGCGGCGATCCTGCCTTGACCGGAGATACTCCTAGGTCTCGCAGTGGGTCGGCCTTGGCACCAAGTGCGTGGCGGTGGCCACGATGGGCGTCGCGTAAAGGGCTGTGCCCCAGGCGATTGACGGTTGGCGACGGGGAATCCCCGCGTCGCGCAAAAAAAGTCTGTGGGTGGTCACTGCCATCCCTCATCGGGTGGAGTGGGCCGGGTGATTTGGTGACGTTTCCGGTGGTTGTTTGGGTTTTGGGTTAGGGGACGTGGGATTGGGGGTGGAGAGTGCCGCGTTTAGAGTTCGGCGAGTTCTTCGACGAAGCCGGCGGAGAGGATGGGGAAGCGGCACCAGGTTTTGGGGTCGAGATTTTGATCATCGAGGTGGAAGCTGACGGCGTAGCGTTCGCGCTTCCACTGGTTGCGGCACCAGAGTTTGAAGAATTTGATGGTCCAGCCTTTGAGCTCTTCTTCGGAATATTCAGGGTAAAGGACGCGGACGACTTTGAGGACGTCCTTGGGCCCTTTTTTGTCGCGAATGGCGGCCCGCTCTATGGTGTCGAGGACGGGGTAGGGCATGAGGTCGGCTTCGTCGGTTTGTTGATTAGCCTTGGGTCGGAGTTCGGCGGTGGGGTTTTGGAGATTGATGACTGAGAGGGCTGGGATGGGGCCTGATTCTTGGATGCCGTTTGTTTCCAGCCAGCGGAGCCATTGGCGGAGGTAATGTTTGTCGATGCCGGCGATGGGGCTCAGTCCGCCGGAGGTGTCTCCGTCCATGGTGGCGTAGCCGACGGCGGCCTCGGAGCGGTTACTGGTGGCGAGGAGGAGGGCGTTGCGGAGGTTGGCCATCATCCAGATGCCGGGGGCGCGAACGCGGGCCTGGATATTTTGACGGGTGATGTCATCTTTTTCCCAGGAAAGTGGGCGGCCAAGGACGGTTTCGATGGTCCTCTCGTAGGTTTCGACGAGGGCGTCGACTTCCCACTCGGCGTAGTCACAGCCGATCGCTTGGGCGAGGGCGCGGGCGGCCTTGCGGGTGACTTCGCCGCTGTTTTTCGTGCCCTGGTAGGCGCAGAAGAGAAGGGTTTTCATCCAATCGGCCTGATTCTTGGGAAGGTCGAGGTGGGGAAGGCGTTTGCGGACCCCTTCCTCGCCGAGTTGGGCGAGGGCGAGGTCGAGCATGACCTTGGCAAGGCAGGAGACGGCGGCCGAGTCGGCGCCACCGCTGAGGGAGACGACGAAGCCGCTGGACCAGCTTTTGCGGAGGTAGTCGAAGTAGGCCAGGGCCATCGCGCGGGTGAATTCCTCTTCCTTCGACATGGGCGGGACGGGCTCGTGACCGCTCCAGTTGTGGACCTCGGGCCAAGTGAAGGGGACGATGATTTCCGACCAGCCTTCGACGTTGATTTGGCGGCTGACGGTGCGTGCTTGATGAAGGCGGTTGCGTTCGATGTCGACGGCCTTGGCGGTGAGAGTGACTTCTTGGAACGAAAGGCGCGGGCCTTCGGCCACGATTTGGCCGGCGGAGGCGATGAGGCCCCCTCCGTCGTAGATGGCGCGACCAGCTTCGTTGCCGAGGAGGTTGGCGTAAACGTAGACGGCGCCGAAAGCGCGGGAGCCTTCAACCACGAATTGCTCGCGGACTTCCTGTTTGCCGAAGGCGAAGTGGCTGGCGCTGGGGTTAAGGATGACATCGACTCCGCTGCCCGCGAAGTGGCGGCCGGGGCGGTTGGCGACCCAGGCGTCTTCGCAGACCTCGAGGCCAATGCGGATGCCGCCTACTTTGAAAATGGGATCGCCGATGGGGAGGAGGTCGTCGCCAAATTCGTCTTCGACGATGACGCCTTCGGGCCAGGGGTGGAACCATCGGGGTTCGTAGTGGAGGCCATCACCCGCGAGGTTTTTCTTGGCGACGAGGCCGATGATATTGCCATCGATGAGGACGGCGACGGCATTGTAGACGGCGTTCTTGACCCAGACCGGGAGGCCGACGGCGACGACCATGCCCTGGGTTTCGGGAGCGATTTGGGTGAGGCTGCTCCAGGCGCGTTCGGCGACTTCGTGGGAGAGGAATTGGTCCTCACAGCCATAACCTGTGATGGCGAGCTCGGGCAGGCACAGGACGGTGACGTGGGCTTCCCGGGCCTCAGAGATACACTGAAGGATGCGGCGTCGGTTGCCGCTCCAGTCCATGGGAATTTGGTTGAGGCATCCCGCGCCTACTCTGATGGTGTCGCTCATGACGACGGGAGTCTAGCTGAACGGGAGTGGTTGACAACTGCCGAGGGACGCAACACGAACACAAGCGGGACGCATTTTTTTTTGGTCGAGGTCGGAATGAAGGTGGCAGGATGGGCCTTTGATGCTGCTAGAGAGTTGGAAATGGTTTGTAGAAGAGGATCACGCTTGCCAGCGGGGGTGGGATTGGTGAGATTTTGGTATGGAAAAGCGACGACTGGGAACGAGCGGGATTGTGGTGAGTGAGATCTGTATGGGGACGATGACCTTCGGGACCCAGGCGGACAAGGAGGAGAGCTTTCGGATTATGGATGCGTCGGTGGAGGCCGGGATTGATTTCTTCGACACGGCCGAGGTTTATCCGGTGCCGCCTTCGGCGGAGTTGGCGGGTCTGACCGAGAAGTGGGTGGGGGAGTGGTTGAAGGGGCAGCCGCGGGAGTCGGTGATTATTGCCTCGAAGATTGCGGGGGCGGCGCATGGTTGGTTTTGCCCGCCGATCCGGCACGGGAAGGCGGCGCTCGACCGGGTGCATTTGCGTAAGGCCTTGGAAGGAAGTTTGCGTCGGTTGGGGACGGATTATCTGGATCTTTATCAGATTCACTGGCCGGATCACGGGATGCGGGCGGCCGATACCCTAGAGGTGTTGGACGAGTTCGTGAAAGAGGGAAAGGTCCGGGCGATCGGGCTGAGCAATGACAACTCGTATGGTGTGATGAAGAGCTTGGCGACGAGTGAGCTTGAAGGGTTCACGCGGATTGACACGGTACAGAATAATTTTTCGCTGAACAATCGACGTGATGAAGATGAACTGGCGGAGTGCTTGCGTCGCGAGCAGGTGAGTTTGCTTCCATATAGTCCTTTGGCGGGCGGCGTTTTGACGGGGAAATACAATGAGGGCATTCCGGAGGGCGCGCGCTTTTCGGAGTATCTCACGAGTGGGGGACCGCGTCAGAAGACGATGGCAGAGCGTTTTGTGAATGAGAAGTCATTGGCGTCAACGAGGCGATTTGGTGAGATCGCGAAGGGGTTGGGGCTTGATGTCACGACTCTGGCGACGGCTTGGAGCAAGCAGCATGACTTTGTGGCCGCGACGATCGTGGGAGTAAGCAAAGCAGTGCAAATGGAGCCTATTCTCGCAGCAGCAGGCTTGGTGTTGGACGATGAAACTCTTTCGAAGATCGATGAAATCAGCAAAGAGATTCTTTATCCGATGGGGTAGTTTTGCGAAGAGTGGTGGGGGTACCCTGATTTTTTCGAAGGGGGCGTCAGTTAATTGAGCTGATAGCGAGTAGTTTACTGGGGTCAGGTGTTTTTGTTGCATTGCAACAAATCTCAACGATTGAGAGGGCGCTTCCTCCTTGACGAGGGTCGCTCTCCCACGTTGAGTAGTAAGACTACACCGTAACAAAAATGAGGATCAATCATCAGGGAAAACATCTTGGGGGTAAGCTAGTTAGCTTGTCTGTGGCCATCATCGGGACGCAGCTGGGCTGGGGACAGGTGGAATTAGGAAATTCTGAAAGCGAGTTTTCGGGAGTTCAAGGTCAGGCTGATTGGTCGTATGGTTATCGAAATTACACGGCAGATGGCGGAGCGGAGAACTATGATTCGGCCAATGATTTCATCGTCTTTGGCTCAGCTCAGTTTGATGGGACGAATTGGGATTTGGGAGCCGGAGCCCCTTGGACGACGGTGGGAGCTACTCAAGTCCACCCTAACGGGACGAACAACATCGACGAACACTGGGCGATCCGTCGTTGGACTGCGACCGCGGCGGATGTCCCTGCCGCCAGCCTTGTTGCTGTGGAGTGGCGGGTGGCAGCTCAGAATCTCAATGGTGGATCGGGAACAAGCGGGCGACTTCACCTGAATGGAGAGCTTAAAAAAGAGGTGTCGGTGGGAGGTGCCGATGGCACCGGGGTGACAACGATCACGTTTTTAACAGTGAGTGACGGGGATGTTTTGGATTTGGCGCTGACGCCTGTTGGTCCAAGCGGGGACCGGTCAGATGGGTCAGATGGGTCGGTTTCCAGAATGGTGATTTCCACGGTGGTGGATTCAGATAACGATCTTTTGGCGGATAGCTGGGAGGAGTCTTTCTTTCCCGGGGATTTGAGCCAGCTCAGCTCGGGAGATGACTTCGACAATGACAATCTCACCGATGGTGAGGAATTCGAGCTGGATACCAACCCAACTTTGGCTGATTCGGATGCAGACGGATTGAATGACGAATTTGAGACCGATGACGGAATTTTTGTTTCGGCCACTGAGACGGGTACGAATCCGACCTTGGCTGACTCCGATGGAGATGGTCTTTCCGATGGTGAGGAAGTGAACGGGACACCTGCTACGAATCCGAACCAAGCGGACTCGGACGGAGACGGGGTTAATGATTCTGATGAACTTAATATCTACGGAAGTGACCCGAATGATATCAACGATCTTCCGCTTTCCAAGGCCCTCGGTGATTCTCGGAGCGAATTCTCGGGAGTGGATGGCCAGAATAGCTGGCGTTGGGGATACCGCAACTTTACTGCAGATGGAGGAACCACGGCTTATGATGCGGTAGCTGATTTCATTCCATTTCCGGTAAATGGAACAAATGCGCTTTCTTCAGTCAATTTCTGGAATGGAAATGCCTACGATTGGGCCGATGATGCGGGGCCCGTCAATCCTCCTTGGACGCAGCTTGCGAACGAGAACAGTCACCCGAACGGAACGAATAATGGCGAAGAGCATTGGACGATTCGCCGTTGGACAGCTTCGGGCCTTGGCGCCTCGACGCCCGTGAGAGTTATCTGGCATACCCGCAAGGGCAATGTGGACAACGATGGCGTCACGGGTGCGATCCACCAGAATGGGGTTCAGTTGGACTCCCAGACGATCGCGGGAAGCAACACAACAGGCTTTGTTCGTTATCACTACGTCAATTTGAAAGATGGCGACATCATTGACTTGGTCCTGACTCCCGAGGGAGTGACAAACCGGACGGATGGGAGTGACGGATCGGCGAACTGGATGACGGTTGATACCCGCGTTCCTCTCCTTGCGATTCATTCCAACGGCAAATACTTTATCCCTGATGGGTCGGCGGATACTGATGCCGACGGAATGGCTGATTTCTGGGAAGAAGTTTACTTCCTTGGTGATCTTACCAAGCTCTTCGCGGGGGGCGACTCGGATGGAGACGGCTTGATTGACGAGGACGAAATGGGCCACGGGACCAATCCGACCAAAGCCGACAGTGACGATGATGGCGTCGATGATGCGGACGAGATCGCTCTGGGCTCCAATCCGTGTGAGCCTGATTTGGACCATGATGGCGACGGATTTTCTACGGAACTTGAATTGGCAACCGGCCATAATCCGGCAGATGCGAATTCCAACGTCGTGTCGTCTCCCGGCCTTGAGGCGGATTCATTGACGAATTATCCGCAAGGCGAAGTGGATCCACAAGGCGTGAATGGCTGGACCTATGGTTACTATAACACCAGCTTGAACGGGGAGCCCACAAGTTCGACGTCGTTCATTCAATTCCCGACCGACGGGAGTATCATCTATAGCCCGACCAATTTCTGGGATGGTAATAAATTCGATATGATTGATGGAGGTGGTGCCCCGAGTAATCCTCCTTGGACCGAGATTTCTCCGACGACGGCTCATCCAAATGGTGATAACAATGGAGAAGTTCATTGGGTAACGATGAGATGGCAGGCCGCCAGCAATGGTCCTCTTTCGGTGACCTATGATCTCCGAAAAGTTGGGATGGGCGGAAACGGCACCACCGCTGTTCTTTTGCAGAACGGATCACCGCTCGATGAAATCACGGTTGGGGGAACCGATGGAGTTGGGCAACGCAGTTGGTATTTCATTAATGCCCAGGCGGGAGACACCATTGAATTGGCGCTTTCTCCAAAGGGACTGGATGAATTGTTTACGGATGGGAATGACAATTCATCGATGAAAATGTGGATTGACACGGTGCTTCCGGCGAATCCCACCCAACCCGATGGAATGCCCTTTGTTCCGATCGCGGCACTGGATGCCCTGCGTATTCTCACTGCAAATTACGATAAGGGCACTGGGGCGTTGACTGTGAAGTTTACCTCCCGGGATGGGTTTGAATATCAGATTGAGAAATTAACCGGCACGGATCCAGTAAGCTGGACTCCGATTGGACCATCCGCTTCCCCTCAAGAGGGAGGAGAGACCGAAGTGGTCATTCCGGGTGTGACCGATGATCGTGCGATCATTCACGTGATTGAACTTGTCCCCTAAATCTGGAATTACTGATGAAACAACCCCTCTTTGAGGTAGCGCGGTCCCTGTGGGCCGCCCCCTTCTTTCTTTTAGGTTCTTCGCCATTTCTTTTGGCGCAGGAGGTCGTCATCACGGAGTTTATGGCTTCGAATTCGAGCGTCTTGCAGGACGAGGATTTGGATTATGAAGATTGGATTGAGATCTACAATCAGAGCGAAGCATCCGTGAATCTGAGTGGGTGGCATCTTACGGATGATGCCATCAATCTGACCAAATGGACCTTTCCGGATATTGTCTTGGGAACGGGTGAGATTGTGGTGATTTTTGCGTCCAACAAAGATCGAGCCGAGGCCGGAGAAGAGTTGCATACCAACTTCAAGCTCTCGAGTTCTGGCGGATATCTTGGTCTGGTAAGAGCGGATGGAAGCACCGTTGAGGACGATTTTGGTCCGAGGTATCCCCAGCAAGTGGCCGACGTCTCATACGGGCTTCAGCAAAGCACGACTTCGACGTTGATTGTCGATGACGGGGCATCGATGAAGTATCATGTGCCGACGAATTCAGCAAATGACGTGAACGAGGGGACCAACCCTGATCCATGGATTGGAACTAATTTTGATGATGCGTCTTGGACCTCTGGGACGACCGGTTTGGGATATGCCACGGGAACACCTGATGTCTTTGATCCGTTTATTTCGACGGACCTCCAGGGCGAGATGTATAATCAATCTCCGGCGCGGACATCAGTCTATATTCGTATTCCGTTTACGGTAGCCAATCCCGGAGAGTTTGCCGGTCTGACCCTGAAAATGAATTACGACGATGGCTTCGTGGCCTATTTGAATGGAGATCCGGAACCGGTGGCAGAGGCCTTGAGCCCGTCGCCTGACCAGTTGACCTATGCCTCGATCGCAACGGCTAATCACAATGATGGTGACGCCATCGTCGAGGAGTTGTTCAGCTTCTCCTCGACCTTGCTCAATGTTGGAGAGAATGTGCTTTGTATTCATGGTTTGAACCGCGCGGCCAATAGCTCGGACGTCTTGTTTCTGCCCAAGCTGGATGGCACGGTCGTGGGAGGCACGTCGACTGCGGCCTACTTCACAACGGCGACCCCGGGAAGTGCCAACGTCTCGGGTTCCGAAGCTCCGGGACCTCTCATCAAGAGCGTGACCAAAGATTTGGCCCCTCTGGTGATAAGTGCGAGTGATCTTGCGATTGAGGCAGAAGTTGCTCCGACTCTCAATGCGGTCAGTTCCGTGAGTTTAATTTCCCGTATCATGTATGGAGTTGAGACGACAGTCGCGATGCTCGACAATGGGGTTGGCGCAGACCTTTTGGCTGGAGATGGTCTATATACCGCGACGATTCCTATTTCTGGAATGGCTCGGGGAGAAATGTTGCGCTGGAAAGTTAGGGCGACTGATTCTTCGAACGTCGTGTCCAATCAGCCACTTTTTCCTGATCCTGTTGATTCAGCAGAGTATTTGGGAACGATTGCGGAGGATCTTTCCCTCAATAGCTCTAACCTTCCTATTTTCCATTGGTTCACTGCCAATCCCACCGGGGCGAATTCTACGAGTCCGGGCTCGCGTGGATCCGTTTACTACCTTGGGAAATTTTACGACAATATCCAGGCGGACCGGCATGGGCAGTCGACGGGTGGATTCCCGAAGAAGAGTTACGACGTTGACTTCAACAAGGGTGATCGATTCCTGCCCTATGAAGGCGGAACTTTGGCGAAGGACATCAACATGATCACCAACTATGCCGACAAGTCCAAGACTCGGAATACGATTGGCTACGAAATCATGCGCAACGCAGGGCATCCGGCCCACTATTCGTTCCCAGTGCGGATTCAGCAGAATGCGGCATTTTTTAGTACGGCCGATTTAATTGAGGATGGTGATGACAGATACCTTGATCGCGCCGGACTCGATGAGAATGGCGCTCTCTACAAAATGTATAATCTGCTCGACTCTTCATCGAGTGGGGTAAACAAAAAGACGAGAAAGAGCGAAAGCAACAGTGATCTTGCTGCTCTCGTAGCAGGTCTTGGCCAATCGGGTGATGCCAAGCTCAGATATGGCTACGACAATATGAATATTCCGGGCACCATCAACTATCTGGCGGCTTTGGATATGACCAACAACCGTGACCACGGACACAAGAATTACTACGTGTTTCGCGATACCGAAGGCACTCAGGAATGGCGTCCGCTGATTTGGGATATTGATCTTTGCCTTGGTCGCAACTGGGTGAGTGGCCCGGCATACTTTGATGACACCTTCACGAACAATGCCCTGCGAGCCGGTCCGTCTAACCGAATGAAGACTTTGATCTTTAGCGATCCTGTTCTTAATCAGATGTATCTACGTCGAATGAGAACTCTGATGGATCAAATGCTAGGTCATCCATCGGCGCCGGTGAATGATCTTCAAACCAGGGTGAACGAGCTGGTGGCATTAATTGATCCCACGAATAACAATCCATCCACGGGAAGCGACGACGCTGATCTTGATTTTCAGAAATGGGGATCGTGGGGGAACAATAACGCGATGCGTCCTGCTTCGAACCGGATCCTTAATGAATTCATTCCCACACGGAGGTCCCAGCTTTATGGTTTGAGAGAGATTCCTGCGGCTCAGTCAGTTGCGGAGCAAGTCAATATCGGCACGATTGATTTCAATCCGGCCTCCTCCGGTGCAACGTCCGATCAACGCGGCGAGTATTTTCTGCTGACCAATCCCAATGGCTATGCGGTCGATTGTTCCGACTGGGTGATTTCGGGCGGGATCTCAATGACGCTTCCTCCTGGAGCGGTCATTCCAGCCGGAGGCACTCTGCATGTTGGACGTGATGCCGTTGGCTTCCGCGGACGCTCGGTGAGTCCCAAGGCGAACGAGAAACGATACCTTGTCAGTGGCTATGGTGGTCAGCTTTCGGCGCGTGGCGAGACGATCAATCTTCATGATAATGTTGGCCACTTGGTTTCAACGGTGACCTATACCGGTATCGAGACTCCGGCCCAGAAAAGCTTGCGGATTACCGAACTGCTCTACGCTCCAACTGACCCAAAATCTGCCGAGTTGCTAAGTATTCCAACCTTGGGTGCTGCGGATTTTGAGTTCATTGAATTGACCAATACGGGAGCGACCAACTTGGACTTGAGTGGGGCCATGTTCACCGAGGGAGTCTCAATGACCTTTGCCCGAGGAACGATTCTGACCCCGGGACAGCGGGTGATTGTCGTATCCAATCAGGCTGCCTTTGAGCTTCGCAACGGAGTTGCTCTTCCCGTCGTGGGCGAGTTCACAGGCAATCTCAGCAATGGCGGTGAACAGATTCAAATCATCGATAGCGTGGGTGAGAATGTGCTCGAGTTTAGCTACCGCGACAGCTGGTATCCGCAGACCGATGGCGCGGGATATTCTCTCGTGATGCTCGATCCTGCTGGCACGGCCGTGACTGATTTTGACGTGGCTTCCAATTGGGGCATTAGTCTGGCGGTTGGCGGAGATCCTGGTGCGCTTTCTTCGGGAGTGGCTATGAGCTTTGAGTTCTGGAAGAATCAGGAATTTACAGCTCTTCAGGTGGCAGACGTTTTGGTGGTAGGCCCCGACGTTGATTTCGATGGAGACGGGCTGAATACGATTTTCGAATATGCCTTTGGGCTGGAACCTGAAGTGGCTGAGGCCAACCCCGCCTACTCGGTGGTGGTGGTGGCAGATGATGGTTCAGACTATCAAGCGATGGTGTTCCGTCGCCGCACCTCATCTTTGGATCTTGTTTACACGGTTGAAGTGAGTGACGATCTCGTGGTTTGGAATCCGGTAGCGACGGTGGTGGGAACACCGGTCGACAAGGGCGACGGCACCGAGATGGTCGTCATTCGTGATTCTTTGAAGATGATTGATCGCCCGCAACGGTTCATTCGATTGGTGGTCGCGATCAATCCGTAATTACGGACCAACACTTCCAGGTTATGCATCAAATTATCTTGGGGCTTTTAGCGGTTCTTTTCCTGATTTCTTGTCAGGAAAAGGGTGAGAATAATACTGGGACGTCGGCACCTTTAGACTTGAATCTGGCAGTTGATCTCAATCGTTGGGAGACTGAAGATTTTTCAGAAGCTGCTTCTGAGGTCATTTCAGAATGGAAAGCCTTTTTAAAGGGTGAGGCGGTTGATCTACTTGAGGGTTCTAGTTCCGGGCTAGTAGGGCTCGACCTCCAGGAGTCGGGTCAGAGTGAAAATTATCGTGTTCAGAAGGCCGCGAGGTTCTCCTCAGAAGCGATGGATCTCGAAACTGCCTTTGGCGGTCTCCGCGCCCGCTTTGGGGGAGATGAGGTCGAACTTGCTGAAGTCAAAACGGTCAAGGTTCGTCTTGTGGAGGGAGGCGGGGAGACTCGTCATTTGGTTCATCTGGCGAGCGCGAAAATGCAGGTTAATACCGAATGGACCGCCCGGTGGACGATGGGCGACAGGGTGAAGCTTGAGCTTCTTCAGGCGGATGTTTACGAAGAAGCCTCGAAGGTTGGCGCGGGTTCATTTGTTGATTCAACCGGGGATGTGCTGACCGGAGACTTGGAGCAACTTGAGCGCAGTATTGATCATTGGCTGGCGAGGATTGAAATGAGTTTTGGGCTTGATATTTCAGGGGCTCATGGAGTCGCGGTGGCTGATGTCAATGGCGATGGCCTGGATGATCTTTTCTACGCCGATGGTGGTGGACTGCCGAACCGGCTCTTCATTCAGACCGGGGATGGAAAGTTGCAGGATGTGAGTGAAGAGAGTGGTCTGAATTACTTGAATCAGACCTTTAGCGCTCTCTTTGTGGATCTTGATAACGACGGTGATCAGGATGCTTTGATTGCGATGACACGGGGGCTGGTTTGTCTGGAGAACGATGGTGTCGGGAAGTTTACCGAGCGGTCTGCCGAACTGTTTCCGCAAGCCATTCCGTATTCACTCAGTGCGGCTGACTATGACCAGGACGGCGATCTCGATCTCTATGTAAACTGCTACACTAAGCGCTTTTGCGTTGCGGCGACCAAGGATGTTCTCGCCCGGCCGATGCCTTATCATGATGCTGAGAACGGAGGGCGGAATGAACTCCTTCGTAACGATGGCGAATTTCGATTTCGACTAGTCACGAAGTCTGCGGGGCTCGATGTGCAGAACGACAAGTTCACCTATTCTTCGAGTTGGGAGGACTACGATCAGGACGGAGATTTGGACCTCTATGTCGCGAATGATTTTGGTGGAAATTTCTTCTTTGAGAATCAATTGATCCCTGATGGGAAAGCGACTTTCATTGAGCGGGCTGAGGCGGCTGGAATTCGTGACGTGGCAGCCGGAATGTCGACTTGTTGGGGCGACTACAACAATGATGGCTGGGCAGATCTCTACGTTGGAAACATGTTCTCATCGGCTGGTAACCGTATTGCCTTTCAGGATCGCTTTAAGGCTGGGAATGGTGAGTTGAAGAATCTCTACCAGCGTCACGCACGGGGAAACTCGCTCTTTCAGAATCTGGGGGGAGGGAAGTTTCAGGATGTCCCCTCGGCAGGCGGAGCTTCGATGGGGCGGTGGGCGTGGTCATCGCTCTTTACGGATTTTGATAACGATGGCTGGGAGGACATCTTGGTTGCAAATGGCTTTGTGACCCAGGACGACCCCGGGGATTTGTGAAGTTTTTATTGGCGGCAGGTCGTGTCGCAGTCACCACAGAACGCTGCGGAAGAATCAGGTCGTGAGAATTACCTGGGAGCTTTTGGAGAACTCGCCGTGAAGATTCGGGCCGGTGCTTCCTTTAGCGGTCGCGAGCGGAATTGTGCCTTTTCAAACCGGGGAAACGGAAGTTTCACCGATGTTTCTGGGCTCACCGGGTTTAATTTTCCCGAGGATGGTCGCGGGCTTGCTCTGACCGATTGGGATCATGATGGCGATGTTGATGTCTGGGTTTCCAATCGCACGGCTCCCCGGCTTCGCTTCCTGCAGAACAAGATTCCGAGTGCCGACGCGCAGTGGGTTTCTTTTCGCTTGGAAGGGGATCCCGCGAAATCCGTCCCCCGGGATGGGATCGGTGCTTCGATCCAGCTTGAGCTCAAGGGTGGCGGCAAGCGGGTGAAAACGCTGCATGCTGGCGAGGGGTTCATGAGTCAGTCATCGAAGTGGATTCACTTTGGGCTTGGAAAGGGCGCTGAGATCGAGCGGGTGCGCGTCCATTGGAGAAACGGTGATTTTGAAGAATTTGAGGGAGTGGCACTTCGAGGTCGCTGGCATTTGAAACAGGGAGCGGGGACGGCGCAAGAGGGGGATTTGAGGAAAACGGTGAGCTTTGAAGAGAACCCTCTGATCGGTCGCAAGGAAAGTCGCTTGATTAGGATCGCTCTTTCGCAGCCCCTGAAGATTCCCGACCTTGTCTATCTGGATTCAGGGAAGCAGGAGCGCACCGTGAATGAGCTGGCCGAAGCGGGAGTGGTCTTGGTGAACCTTTGGAATGCCTGCGAGCTTTGCGAAAATGAGTTAGGGATGTTTGTCGAAAAAGCGGAGCAACTCAAGCGTGCCGGGGTAGAGATTCTGGCTCTGAATACGGATTCTTTTCAGGCTCTTCGATCAACGGGTGGTCTTGAACCGAAAGCCTTGCTGAAGGAAATCGGGTTCAGTGGTCTTTCCGGCATTGCGACAAAGGACCTGATGAACCTTCTCGATTCTTCGATCAGCAAGAGTGTTTACAATCATCGGGGAACTCCTGTGCCGACCAGTTTTCTCATCGACCGGGGAGGCTGGCTGAGCATTGTTTATAAAGGGCCGGTGGATCTTGAAATCTTGCTGGATGATGTTTCGAAGCTGGGGAAGGGTCCCGAGATTTCTCGGGCTTCGGCAGTGCCCTTTCCTGGAAGATGGGCGGACAAGGTGTTTGTCACCAACCCGATCAGCAATGCGGTGATTTATTTAGAAGGCCAGTATTTTGACGATGCGCGGGGCTTATTGGAAGACTATCTCAAGGAGAACGGAAGTCCGCCTGTTCAGGCGCAAGATGCCAAGACTCATACTCAAAACAGGCAGCAAGCGGAGGCCTACTACGTGCTAGGTGAGGTGGAGCGCTTGAGTGGAGCACCTGCGAAGGCGATTGCCCATTACGAGAAATCATTGCAGTATCATTCGCGTCAGGTTCTCGTGCTGAATCAAATCGCCTGGGTATGCGCTACGAATGCTGATCCTAAGGTTCGCAACGGGGCCAAGGCGGTCACTTACGCCGAGTTTATGATGCGCGCGCCAAAGGTTGCCGAGAATGCCGGGTTGCTGGGCACGGTGGCGGCGGCCTATGCCTCGGCGGGCAGGTTTTCCGATGCGATCAAGGTGACCCGGCAAGCGATCACTTTGTTGACGGGAAGTGCTCAGAGTGACCCGTTGAAAGTCCAAATGGAGCGCCTTCGAAGATATGAAAAGAGTGAGGCTTTGACGGAATAGGGCGGGCTTTCGAGTCAAAAAACAATTCCCCTTGCGGAAATGTTGCGTGCAACTATACTCGTAGCGTGAGTGTCTCATCGAGAAATCAAGAGAGGATCTCCGGGAGGAAACCCGAGGGGATGGCGGCGTGTCTTTTGCCGTTTGAGCAGGATGGTGCGATTGCCCGTGAGGCTTTTGAGGAGGCGGTGTATCGGACCGAGGAGGCTGGGCTGAAGTGTGCGGTGAATATGGATACCGGCTACGCCAACTACTTGACGGATCGTGAGCGCCAGGATGTTTTGAATTGGACCCGGGGTGCGCTGGGCGAGGGGAAGCCTTTTGTGGCTGGGGTTTTTGTTGAGGGAGTGAATGGGGAGTTGCTTGATCTTTACCGCCGTGGGGCCGATGCGATTGCGGAGGTGGGTGGGACGCCGATTCTTTTCCAGACGACGAGATTTCATGAGTGGTCGGCTGAGGAGATCGTCGCGCTGTATGCTGAGATTTGTGAGCCCTATGAATCCGTCCTGGGTTTTGAGTTGGGGAAAATGTTTGCACCCAACGGGATGATCTATTCTGACGAGGTCATTCGTGGCTTGATGGGGATTCCGTCGTTGAAAGGGATCAAGCATTCTTCGTTGAGCCGGGGAGAGGAACTCAAGAGGCTCGCTTTGCGTGACGAGATTCGCCCTGATTTCCGGATCTACACCGGGAATGATCTGGGGATCGATATGATCGAATATGGTTCCGATTACCTTCTCGGGTTGGCGGCCTTCTGTCCTGAGAAGTTTGCCGAGCGAGACCGCCTTTGGGCAGCCGGGGATGACGCTTATTACGAGCTGAATGATGCCTTACAGTATCTTGGCAACGTGGGATTCCGTGCTGCCGTTCCGGCCTACAAACACAGCTGCGCGGTGTTTCAGCATCTTCTTGGTCGTATTCCAAGCAGCGAGCCGCATGCCAAGTGTCCCCGCCGCCCTGAGTGGGAAGTGGAGATGATGAAAGACTGCGCACAACGTCTCGGCTACCCAGTTTAATGAAAAAGAAACCTCCCAAGATCACGATGGAGCAGGTTGCGGAACTTGTAGGAGTTTCCAAGGCGACGGTATCGCGGGTACTTGGGGGCTCGTCACTGATCGGGGATTCGGTTCGCGAGCACGTTCAAAAGGTGGCGGATGATCTGGGCTACGTCCGGAGGAATCAAAAGCGCCACGCCCGGCGTTCGATTCTGACCATCAAGTTGGTTCTTCCTCCGGTGGCGAACCGGACGTCTCAGCTTTTTTACAGTCTGATGGATTTGATTGATGGGTTGAGGGCGGGACTTCAACCTTCCACGGCGAATATCATTGTTGAGACCAGCGGCCCAGGCTATCAGCCGTTCCGTCACAAAAAAGGAGGCGAGGCTGATGCTTTTGTCTTCGCCTTTCATCGGGCCGGCACCGAGGTGCTCAACGAGATCAGCGCGCGCGCGATCGCCTGTGTTGTTCTCAACCGCGTGGTTCGCGGGGTTCGCGGGGTGGTGAGTGATCATCGCCACGCTCTTGGCCTCATCGCGGAGCATCTTGCCGAGCGGGGAGTGAAGGACAAATGTTGTTTCGTGGGGTATCAAGGAATTGATGACGTTCTGCGGGCCCGTCTTCAGGGGTTCGAGGATGGCTGCCAGCGGTCGAGGATGACCTTTGATTCCGAGCGGGATCTCTGGGTTGCCGCGAGTCCTCAGGAGATCAAGCTCACGGAAGTGAAAAGTTGGCTCACACACGGGGTGACGACCTTTGTCGGCGTGAATGATGTGGTGGGGGTCATCCTTTTGCAGCATCTCCGTGGACTGGGGCTGAGAATCCCCGAGGAGGTGCGGATTACCGGTTGCGACCGGGGTCCGGTGCGGGAGATTACTTTTCCAAGGCTCACGACCGTTGAGCTCTCGATGTTTAAGCTCGCCGAGCATGCGGGGGCGTCGCTGCAGTTAGAAATCGTTGAGGGCAGCGAAGCCGCCCGTGCGACGCTCGTGAAAGGAAATCTCCTTGTTGGTGAATCGACTTAAATCATGAATTATTCCGAACTGGCGATTCACACGTTCACGACGAAGCCGTGGACGATGAGCGAATGTATTGAGGGTTATGCCAAGCGCGGGATCGGCGGGATTTCGATCTGGCGGGAGACCCTGGAAGGCGAGGATCTCTGTGCGGTGGCGCAGCACGTCAAGGATGCCGGGTTGGAGGGGATTTCTCTGGTTCGGGGAGGTTTCTTCACCGGAAAGACCGCCAAGGAAAGAGCGAATGCCCTGGAGGAGAATCGGCAGGCGATTCGCGAGGCCGAGCTTCTGGAGTTGCCGTCGTTGGTGCTGGTCTGTGGCGCAACGGTGGGGCAGAATCCGCAGGAAAATTACGCCCAGATTCGTGATGGCATTGGAGCGCTCGCTGACGAAGCGGAAGTCCATGGCGTGCGTTTGTTGGTTGAACCACTCCATCCGATTTATGCGGGAAACCGTTCTGGGATTTCGTCCCTGAAGGTTGCCAACGATCTTTGTGAGGAACTCAATCATGACAACGTGGGGATCGCCTTCGATGTTTACCACGTCTGGTGGGAGATGGATTTGGCGGAGCAGATTGAGCGCTGCGCGCAGGGAGGTTGGTTGGATGCCTACCACATTTGCGATTTCAAACCCGAGCAGGAGGACCTTCTGTTAGACCGTGGCATCATGGGTGAAGGCTGTGTAGACCTCGCGGGGATTGATGGCATGATGGGTGAGGCCGGCTTTGAGGGACGACGCGAGGTTGAGATCTTTTCAGCAAAATGGTGGGAGCGGGATCAGGATGAATTTCTCGATGAGATCTTGGCGGCCTACGACAAAATTTACCGAAGACAATGACTACAGAAACAATTGGCATTATCATGAATGGCGTCACGGGACGCATGGGAAGCAACCAGCACCTCGTTCGCTCCATCCTCGCGATCCGCGCGCAGGGCGGCGTGAAGCTTGAGGACGGCACGGTGATCATGCCTGACCCAGTTCTGACTGGGCGCAATGAGGAGAAGCTCAAGGCACTCGGCGAGAAGTATGGGGTTGAGAAATACACGACGGATCTCGATGCCGTCCTTGCGGATGACTACTATCAAATTTTCTTTGATGCTTCGGTGACTCCTCACCGGGTCGCTTTTCTTGAAAAAGCGATTGCGGCTGGGAAGCACATTTACTGTGAGAAGCCCACTGCGGTTGATCCAAAGGAAGCCTTCCGCATTGCCGATATCGCTGAAGCTGCGGGTGTCAAAAATGGCACGGTGCAGGACAAGCTTTGGTTGCCTGGCATTCAGGCATTTTTGAAGTTGCGCGATGAGGGGTTCTTTGGCGAGATTCTTTCGGTTCGTGGTGAGTTCGGATACTGGGTCTTTTCCGGTCACGATGAGGACCAATCGGCCCAACGTCCGAGTTGGAATTATCGCGAGGAAGATGGCGGCGGAATCATCCTCGATATGCACTGCCACTGGCGTTATGTGATCGACAATCTTTTTGGTGAAATCACTGAGGTCTTCACTCATGCGGCCACCCATCTGCCCGAGCGGGTCGGCGAGGATGGCCAGCCCTACAAGTGTAGCGCGGATGACTCGGCATATGCTTTATTCAAGACCAAAACAGGAGTGTTGTGCCAGTTCAATTCATCCTGGAGTGTTCGAGTGCGTCGTGATGATCTTCTGACGATGCAGGTCGATGGAACGAAGGGGAGCGCGATCGTGGGACTCCGCAAGTGCTGGGCGCAGAGCCTTGAAAATACGCCCCGCCCGGTCTGGAACCCTGATGTCGATAGCCCGATTGATTTTTACAAGGGATGGGAAGTGGTTGATCCCGGTCCCTGTGACAATGCCTTCAAAATTCAATGGGAAATTTTCTTGAAGCACGTCGCCCGTCACGAGGAATTTCCTTGGACATTGCGTGAAGGCGCCAAGGGTGTGGCGCTTGCAGCCAAGTCCTTGGAGAGCCATGACATCGGTGGTTGGGTGAAAGTTTAGTTTCGCTCTTGCGCGTGCGCCTTGTTCCGAGACAACCTTCGGAATCTTTTCTATGGAAACACGCGTTCACTTGCCCGAAACTGAGAAACCTTCCTCGATTAAACACGTTATTTCAGCCCTGAATGATCAGAGTCTGGAGCCCAAGCACGATAAAAAACTGGGGGGATTGGATCAATCTGCCGCCTCACAAAACCGTGATCAGCATCGAGTCGATCCAAGGGATGACCAGCTTGGCGACGATCGAGTATGCGGAAGGCGAAGATGATACTCTGGAAATTCCGATCATCACCGCCTTCCGCGGACTCGGTTGGTATGGCACCGACGAGGACGGGGAATATTTGCTATAGCGGGCTCTTTACGAGAGCGGGATCGGTGCCGGTGGTGCCGATCAGGCTTTCGATGTAGTTGGAGTCTGACGCTTGCTCGAGCTGGGCCTTGGCAATTTTGAGCTTCGCGACGATGTTGAGGCGGTCGACCTGTCCTTCATGGGATCTGAGGTTGAGGAAGTCCTCGAGCGCTTCGATTTTCCGGCGGGCGAGGTTTTGATCGACGAGCGCTTTGGCGGCGAGGCGTTTTTGATACCAGTCAGCGGACAACATGTTCTCGCGGGTGAAGAGGTTGCGGATTGCCGGATCGGTGATCGCTTTCCCTTCCCAGCGGCCCTCCACCATCATGTGGAGAAGGGCTTTGAGCGGCGGGCAAGCGAGGTCGATGGAGCCATCGAGAAAGTAGTTGCCGGCGATTCGTTTTTGGGTTTCGACGATGTTATCGAGTCCGTCGATGAAGTCTTCCTCGGACTGTTCTTCGGGGTGAAGCATTTCGCTGGTGAAGACGGTGTCGGGTGCCGAGAAAACGCGGCTGAAGAAGGTGGAGACGAAGCTCGCGGTGATGCGATAGCCGAGGCGGCTGGCCTGAATGGTGCGGCCGTCTTTTTCGAAGTCTGCGACTTTTTCGAGGAAGCCATTTTCGATGAGGAATTTGGGATCACGCTCGCGAAGATACATTCGGGACCAGATTTCGGGGATGAGGAGGGAGATGTCGTGATCGAAGCGATACTTGCGTCCGATGTGTCCGGCGGCGGTGGAGAATCCCGGGTCGCCGGTGAGGATGTAGCTCACGAGGGTGGCATTAAGGTCGTGGATGGGAAGGAGGGCATTGAATGGTCCCTTGGTGAGGGCACCTTCGCTACCTGCTCCGGTGGTGGAGGGACTCTTGCCGGTGAGAGAGGCGATGAAGTCCATGAAAAGCTCGGGGAGTTCCTGATAGTGGAGCGGGCCGAAGACGGCGAGGGATCGAATGCCGGGCTCGGCAGGGTTGTTGCGGCGTCCCATGATGACCGAGTTGACGGGCATGGGGACGGGGGCCTCGACGGAGAGGCGACGGTAGAAGCGTGATCCGATTTGGGAGATGTAAACGCTCCGTGGGTCTTCGAGGTCGGGGCGGTTCTGGAGGTAGCGTGGGTTCTTGGTGGGCTTGCCGTCGACGATGCGGGGGAGGTGGGAGCTGATGACGTAGGCGGGATTGTTTTCGTCCGCGAGGTAGCTGTTGAACATGTCCTGCATGGGTTGCGTGAACTGTTCAAAGCGGATGGCATCGCTGCGGAGCTTGGCGGCGTCGGTGCGGGTGATGGGTTCGTAGTTTGAGAAGAAGGTTCCTCCGTGGCTGAAATCGAGTTCGGTCTGCTTATCATAGCCTCGAATGATGGCGTCGTCCGGACGTTGGAAGAGGCGGTATTCGCAGTTTCGGGCAAATTTGAGGGAGGGTTGCACGAGGTCGGGGTGAAGGCCGGAGACGAGCGCCGCTGGAACGACGGTGGAAGCGGTGATGTCGTCCTCGGTTTGGATCTTCTTGGCGGGCGAGAAATCTTTGCGAAGGCCGAAGGTTCGCCAGGTGCCATCGGGTTCAAAGCCGACGCGGAGGTATTGCGAGATGAGGCGCTGGCGATCGTAGATGAGCTCGTTCCCAGCGCGACCGTTGATGAGATCGACACTGAAGCGGGAGGCCCAATTGGGATCGTGAGCCCAGCTTGCTTTGTAGAGTCGCTTGATGATGAAGACGAGATCACGGACGGGGCGGGAGATGGTGGAGAGCCACTCGTTGTAGGCGTCGGTGTAGGCCGGGTTGTGAGTGAAGAGGCGAATGACCGAGCCGAGTGAGCGGGATTCGTTGAGGAGCGGGCGGCTTTTTTTGCCGGGTTCGTTGGGGTTCTCGTAGCGGTCGCGGTAGTCGCGGTGGATGAGCTCGAGGGCGGTTGCAAAGTCCTTTTTGAAATCACGAACGATGATGGGGCCGGTGATCATGGCGTCGGAGAGGGACTTGGAGATTTCCGACTTACCACCGCCGGAGACGGTGCAGGGTTTGTGGCAGAAGGTGCCCTCGGCGTTGGTGCCAATGATGCGCCAACGTTGTCCCTGGGAGGGCTTGCGCATCTCGACCTTATAGCCTGAGGGGAGAATGTAAGTGATGCCGGGCTGGAGGGAGATGCGGGCCCCGGCCCAAGTGATCGTTTGGTGGTCGAGCTCGATGCGGACGTCTTCGGGAACGTAGTAGATGTCCTTGTAGGTTTTATCGATCCCGTAGCCTTCGGGCTGGAGATCCATGAGGCTATGATAGCGCTTGGTGACACCGTTCATGGTGTGATTGACATCGCGTTTGAATTCGCTGAGCGAAAAGTCTTCGCCTAGGTCGGCGCTGGGGTAGGCGATGACGCCGCCGGCGTGTTCTTCTTCGGCATTGCCGAGGAGGTTGGTGGCGTAGCTGATCTGGGTTTTGACCTCTTTCTTACAGTAGCCGTAGTAGTTGTCAGCGATGAGGGTGACGACGACTCCTTTGGTGTCGCGGGAGGTGATTTTGAAGGCGGAGCCATCGTTGTAGATTTCGTCTTCGGACTCCCAGCACATTCCTTCGGCTTTTTGACGGTCGGTGGCATCACTGAGGTGAGGAAGGCCGAGGTCTTTCTTCTTCAGCTTCGTGAGTTGAGGGGCGAGGATGACGCAGCCGGTGTGGCCGGACCAGTGTTCGGTATCGAGACGGGAATCGTTTTCGGGGAGGTGGGGGTCACCACCGTTGCCGAAGATGGACTCCACAAAGTCGAGATTGGAAACGAGATTCCCGGGGGCGAAGAAGCGGATTTCCATGCTTTTTTCTTTCGAAAGGCCCGGGACGGCGGGGCAGACGACGGGGCGGAGCAGGAGGGAGACGAAGACCTTGGCGGGTGAGGGGCTGGTGCCGGTGAAGGGCAGGACCATGAGATCCTTAGGCGGATTGAGAGCGGCCTTGAGAAGTCCCGCGAAGGTTTGCAGGGGGACTTCTTTTTTATCGGCGGGGACGGGGAGGCCGCCTTCGGCGACGTGGAAGACACCGTCGGTGGTGCGGCGGTCGGAGGCGGGGTTGTGGCAGACTCCTTGGTGAACTCGGTAGGAGCTCAGGATGGAGGATTGGAAGTGATCCTGGTCGGGCGGGAGCGAAAGCATGCGACCGATTCCGTGTCGTTCTAGAACGAGAGCACCGGCGGGGACGAGGGCCGGGGAGTCGTCGTTGAGGAGCTCGGCGAGGTAGTCGTGAATGGCCTGATCGACCGGGCAAAGGTGGTCGGAGAGAAGGCGGGTTTTTTCCTGGAAGGAGGCGATCAGAGAGCGGCCGAGATCGAGGAAGGGATAGTCGGATTCATTGCCGACGATTTGGTGCCCCCGGGCCGCGAGCTTGAGGTTCACAAATTCCCGCAAACGCAGGACTTCGTCGGGCGAGGCGATGGCTGGACCTTGATCCGTGAAGCCGATGGAGTCTTTCAGTTGGGGCATGAGTCTAAGGAGGCAGCAGTTTGTAGACCGATTTCAAGAAGGGTGTATGACAAAGGAATGCGGAGGGTGTTTTCGTTGTCAGGCAGGGCCCTGATCTTTTGGAGCATCGGTCCATGATAAAAGCATAAATCCTGATTGAACTCGAGAAGCTTGGTTCGGAGCAGACAAAAAAAATACGGAGGTGTCATGGCGCGATGGAACTGGCCAAGAACTGGCTTGAGGTGAAGAGCGCGCTGGCGGCATCGGTCTCCAGTTCGAACGTCCAAGACGGTCCATGACTTGGACTGAATTTAGCAGGCGGTTGAAACATTGGGACCCGCCCGTGCCGAGGATTGTCGAAAAGCCCGTGCAAACGACCTTGCCAAGTGGAAGCAAACCGGCATGATCTTAATCAATAATAAACTGGATACTGACGTTCTGACGTTGCTCTGACTGCGCGTCCTGCGAGGAGCCCGGTGCGGTAATTCCGCACGCCGGGATCTGCGAGGGGGGCACCGAGTGATCGATGTCCCTATACCTCAATCTCCAAGAAAAATGCGTTACCCCGGAGGTCAGACCGTTAAGATTGGTGATCTGATTTGGTGGAACGAGGGAGTTGGTCTTTTGACGGCCCATGAGCGTGCCGAGCTGAAGTGGGCGCTCTCCCACGCTCAGTCAGTAGTCTCGAAAGACGCCAGAGATCGACCTTTTGGTGTATCAGTTCTGATGGATATGAATCGGATGGAGGAGGATTGGCATTTTCATTTCGTGGATGGCGAATGTGGTGTGATTGAGGCTGTTGTGTTTCCCTTTCGACCCAACACGCGAAGCGAAGGAGAATCCGACAGCTGACCGCTTGTAAAGTTGAGGAAAAAAATCCAGCGGGTGACTTCTTATCGATACGCCACTGAGTATTCGGGAGAGGGTGAGCCGGGTGACTTCATTACCAAGGACCTCGGTTGGACTGGTAAAGCGACGGTTTCCAATTCAGGTGACGATAAAGTCAATCTCAGATTGGACCTCACGAACGTTAAGATTGGCACCCCCCGTGTTTACGATGTCGAGGGGTTTCAGGCAACCATGCCGGCATTCACTTCGGTCAAGATCCCTGATCAAGAACTGACTCTTACCCCAGGCAAGTGGCGATTTGTGAAGAGCGCCCTGGGCGACGATGTGTATTTCTGGGCCCTCCGGATCGCGAACTGAAAAAGCTAACAAGCCGAGGATGCCGATGCCGAGTAGCGCCTTTTGTTCATCGCGAGTGCTTCGAGGCCTTCGGACCTTACTGGCGGCACCGGTATCTCTATAATGTTGCTCAAGAAATGAAATCCCTGCTCGTTGTTCTTTCAGTCTGTTGTCTTTACGCCTGCAAGAGTGAAGAGGCCGCTTTGTGGGACGATTCACTTCGTGCCGAGGTCAATTCTTTCTTCACCACGAAAGATGAATCCCAAATTCGTTCGCAGATTTTCTCTCCGGCCGGATTCACGGAAGCCGCTCTGGCCAGAATGGTGAAGGAGCAGATGGTGAGTCGCGTGGAATCGGAGATGATTCGATTTCCGGCTTGCTGATAAGAGGGCTTGGGTGGTTAGGTATGAACCCTTGCATACTAAATCATGAACAGACGCCATTTTAGTCAGTTGACCGCTTCCTTCACCGCTTTTGCGGCAGGTTCCGCATTCGCCAATCATCACGAAGAAGAAGGAAAAGCCTTCCTTGCAAAATTCGGCCCCCATCCAGGACTCCTTCCGGTCGGTCCCGGAAAAAAGGATGACTACCTCGCCGAACTTCAGTTTGCCTATGACCTCGGCTTCCGGGGTTGGGAGGACAACGGATTCAATGGCCAAGCGCCTGGGGTGCAGGAAAAAGTGGGAGCCTTCATGAAGGAGAAGAAGATGGCGTTCGGAGTTTCCGTGATTACTGCGGGTGCGGGGGCCATGTTCAACAAGCCCACTGCTGAGCAATTTGAGAGCATGAAAAAGGATCTCCTCCGCGGAGTGGAAGTTGCCAAGCGCAGTGGTCAGACCTTCATGACGATGCTTCCTGGAATCCGGGATATGTCGATGACCCGCGAGGAGCAAATTGCGGCTTCAGTCGAGACCATGAAGAGGTGTTGCGACGTTGTGGAAGAAGCTGGAATCGTCCTCGCCCAAGAACCTCTTTCTCATGGAATCGGCGGAGGGGAGCCTCTCATTCGCTCGTTCGAAGATGGTCACCTTCTTTGCAAATTGGTGGATCGGAAGTCCTGCAAACTCCTTGCTGACTTCTTCCACGAAGGTCAGATCGGCAATGGCGACAAGCTTGTCGAAAATGCCGAGAAGGTTTGGGACCAAGTTTGCTACGTTCAGTATGGTGATTCTCCGGGCCGTAACGAGCCGGGAACGGGCACGCTCGATTTGGGCGCGGTCACGAAATTCCTTCGCGAGAAGAAATATGACGGAGTGATTGGGATGGAGCATGGAGCCAGCAAGAAGGGCCAGGAAGGTCTCGATGCCTTGGTGGGGTCCTATCGCAAGATTGACGCGTAGATTTTAAGATGAGCGCTGGTCATACCAATACTCGTTTGCCACTTCCTCATCCGTGCCGTGAAAGGCGCGTTTGAGAAAACCGGGGTCGCGAACGAGATGCCAGTCGCCGTATTGATCAAATTTCCGGCAGGAAGTTTTCAGGGGAGCGGTCCAGACCGTTCCCCACTTTTTTTGTTTCGTGCGACCGTAGTCGCGGAGTCGCACCGCGAAGTCGACATCTTCGATGGTCACAAATTCGGGATTAAAACCACTGATCGCTTCGAAGTTTTCCCTGGTGGTCCAAAAGGAGCCATAAGAGACTCGGTGTTTGGCGAGGTAGGGCACGACCATCATGGCGCTGGCCACGATGCCGAGCGACCAGCGATCCGGAACGACGAAGGCACCGCCGCCAATGATGGGGCCTTTTAGTTTCTCCACAACGATCCGCAGGAATTGTGGGTGCAGTTGGCTATCTGCATCTACCGTGACAATGATCTCTCCCGAGGACGCGGCAAATCCCGCATTGCGGATTTTGGCAAGGTTCTTTGCTTCTTCGTGCGCAATCACGGCGCCGAATTCTTTCGCAATCTCTTCCGTGCGGTCGGTACAGCGATTGAGCACGACCACGGTTTCGACCTCACAAGGGCAGATTTCGGCTGCGGCGGCTACCGCCGCGAGTCCTCCGGGAAGGTATTTCTCCTCGTTATGAGCAGGGATGATGACGGAGATTTTCATTCGTGATTGAGCATTGCTCATGAGGACACTATGCCCGCACTCATGATTCGACAAATCGTAGTTCACCCCGGAGGGGCCCATAAGGATGATTTTCTCGCTTGCGCCCTTCTGATTGCGGAGCACGACGTGCCCATTTTTCGGCGTGAGCCTGCTGCGGCCGATCTTTTGGATTCCGAAGTCGCGGTCGTCGATGTCGGATTGGAATGGGATGAAAGCAAGATGAACTTTGATCACCATCAGTTCCCGCGCGATGCCGAGCCGCTTTGTGCCCTCAGCTTGGTCTTGAAGCATTTGGGGATCTACGATGAAACCCGCAAGTTTTGTAACTGGTTGGAGGTCGCGGAATACATCGATACACGTGGCCCGAACGACACCGCCAAGTGGCTTGAGATTGATCGCGATGCGATGTCGAAACTCAATTCCCCGGTCGACATTACCTTGCTTCGTCGCTTTGCCTCAGCGACTGAACATCGTCAGGGTGAGCCGATTTACGAAGTGATGAAAATGATCGGAGAAGATCTCGTAAGCTTCGTTCGCGGGATGAAGGCTCGTTTGGAGTATATCGCTCAACATGCCGAGATCTGGGAGATGGGTTTTGGATTCAAAGTGCTTTTCATGCCGAGGACCGAACCGCTTCCTGATGAATCTTCGATGGGAATGGGTCGGTATATTGAAGACCTAGGGCTTGAGGAAGAAGTGGTGGCGATGGTTTATCCGGATCGACGCGGTGGGGGCTACGGCATGTCCCGTTTTAACGATGACAAGCGAATGGAGTTCACCCACGTCGGTGAGGAGGCAGATGTCCACTTCGCGCACAACAAGGGTTTCATTGCCAAGACCTCTGCGAGCGATCCGGCTCGACTCAAGGAGCTGTTAGAGCAGTCCTGGAAGGGGTAAGTCACCGATTTTTCTGAAACGGAGTGCTCGTCTCAACGAGGCGGCGAGCCAGTGCCACCGCTTCGATGAGCGAGGTCGTGCTGGCGATTCCTTTCCCGGCAATGTCGAAAGCAGTTCCGTGATCGACGGAAGTCCGCACGATGGGGAGTCCGAGAGTGACATTCACGCCGAGATCGAAGGCGAGGGTTTTGAGCGGGATGAGACCTTGGTCGTGGTAAGTGCAGACATAGGCATCGATCTCTTTTCGAAGGGACGGAAGGAAGGCCGTGTCCGGTGAAAGGGGGCCGCGGATATCAATGCCCATGGCACGGGCTTTCTCGAGCACTGGAATGATGAGGTCAATTTCTTCGCGACCGAAAAGGCCACCTTCTCCGGCGTGTGGATTGAGGCCGGGCATGGCGAGGCGGGCCGGTCGTCCCCGGATGGCAGAGATGGCTTCGTGAGTGAGGACAATGACTTCGAGGATTCGATCGGCTTTGAGGAGGCCGGCCACGTCTGCGAGGGCGACGTGGGTGGTAACGAGCGAGCAAGTAATCTCATCCGAAGTGAGCATCATGGCGTGCCGGGGAGAGTTCGTCTTCTCGACGAGATATTCGGTGTGGCCGGGGTAGGGGAGTCCGGCGAGATGCCACGCTTCCTTGTGAATGGGGTTGGTCACGACTCCGGCATAGTCTCCGGAAAGTGCGCCCTCGACAGCCGCTTCGAGGCAGGTGAATGAATGCCTGCCTGCCCTCGCCGAGATTTCGCCTTGAGTGACGTGTCCATTGAGAGGGAGATCGATGATTTGAGTGGGTGAAAATGGCAGCGAAAGTTTCTCGGCGATTTGCCTGAGGAAGTTCCGGCATCCCAGCACCTTGAGATTTGGGCAAGGAGGATGGGCGAGGACTTTGAGTGCGAGCTCGGGGCCGACTCCCGCAGGATCGCCCTGGGTGATGACCAGTGGGTTCGTCATGGCGTAGCCCTAGTCTCCGGCGATTGGATCGGGAGTCAAGGGCGCGGGTGCTTGTTCGTCATCTTCCACAATGATGGCGCGGGGAGCTGGATTTTCTTGCGAAAAAACGATGATTGGAAGCTCGGAGGGAGGCGGGATTGTCCCTGGACCAGGCGAAGGATTGATGGGAGCCCTTGGTGTTTCGACGCCCAGGGGACTCGGAGTGGCCTCTTTTTCAGTCTGAACGGGAGAGATAGGTTTTTCGGGATTGAGACGTTTTTCGATGATCTGAAATCCCCAAAGCCCGGCTGCGATCAGTCCACCGGTAATGAAGAGAAGGAGAAGAGGCTGGCCCAAGGATTCCTGTGGAATGTTTTGAGTTGATGATTGTCTTTTGGGTGCGGTGGCAACCTTGCTTGTTTTTTTGCCCGGCTGGTCGAGATATTCAATACTGTCGGAGTTTGCGAGGACATTTCCGGTTTGGAAATTGTCGAGCCATTCATCGGCGTCAAAGTCGAGATAGTCGGCATATTGTTGCACGAAGCTCTTGGCGTAGGTCGGACTGGGGAAGACTGAGTAGTAGTTGGCTTCGATCGCTTTGAGTGAGGGGACAGGGATGCGGGTCTTATGGGCAACATCCTGCAAAGAGAGATTCTGGGCTTCCCTAGACTCTTTGAGTTTTTCACCGATGTCTGACCAATCGCTCATAGAATAGCATCTTTTTTCAGAGCGGCCTTTGTTTCCGCAAGGGGGAGCAGTTCCCTGTCCCCCATAAGGCATTCGACCTGATCGCTGGTTGCGCTTTTTTCCTTCTTTAAGCTGGGTCGCGACTGGTTGGCGATGGCCACTCCGGGGGCTTGGGCATAGAGAGTGAGGGGGAAGAGGAGAGTGAGCAGAAGGTGCTTCATAAGAGTATTAACGGAGGCGTTCGTCGGTTTTGTCATAAGGAATGAGATTCATTAACCGGATCGATGGGAATCACCGGGAGTGGGCACGTGCGCTGACCTCTATTTCGCAGCCTGAGAGTTGTTGTTTGTTGCTCAAAGGGTTGTCGATTGTGTGTGCGAAAAGGGTGGGTGTGCGGATCCGCCCTTTTTTTGACCGCCTTTATTGCGTTTGAGACGCTCTTTCATGGAGTCGCTGGAAGTATCGCTTCCGCTCCTCAGCGTCCGGGTTGAGGGCTTTGTTGACGAAGGGGTTGTTGTCTCCCCATTTGGCCCATGGGCCTTCGGAGGGGACTCGGGAAAACTCGGTAAATCGCCAGTGGATGGTGGCGCGGTTCCCGATTCCCAGAAAATCTCGGACGGCAGGTGAAATATCGATACCTGCGCCCTTGTTCATTGTGTTTTTCGGTGGTTTCCGCCCGAAGACGTATTCCCAATCGTCCGTCACCCAGGGGCCGCAATCCTCCCACTGGGCGTAACAGATTTTTTTGGTCTCGGAGGAATAAATCTGGATCCATCTTCCCTTGCAGACGGTGTCACCGGGATCGGGATGGTAACGATTCCACCATGGGATGACGCGGGCCGCCTCTGGTTTGTGGTGGGCGTGGTTCAGGCAGTCGTTGTAGGGAAGGGCGACGTAGAAGGGGTTCTGTTTCGGGGTGAAGGCGGTGGGAATAAAGCCGTTGCGGGCGGTTGGATCCGGATTGTCGTAGCCCCCGTAATTTTCCATCCATTCCTGATCCCAGGATGATTTGTTGTTGGGGGTTGGATTGTTGGTCGTGGGCTTTTCTCCGACCCAGAACACTGTGGCGGTGATGTATTTTTTCCAAGGGTAGAGTGTTTTCTGAGCTTGGATAAGGTCGACGGATTTTGTCACCACGGTGATCTTGGGGCCGTTCTGAGCGGCGGCCTTCAAGGATACAATGGCGAGGAAGATGACAGTTCTGGTGAGCAACGACGTCAAAATAGGGATAAAATTCCAGATTTCCAGCCCTCAGTGTGTGACGGTCTTTTCTTGCCGTAAGACGCTTGGGACGTGAGAGTCGGGCCAGTCACGAAATGCGCTGCTTTTATTCCTCAGAATTTTTCCTCAAGCTTCCCAATGGACACCCGTTTCCGATGGAGAAATTTGAGGTGGCCAAAAACATGCTCGTTGGTGGGGGCGTGATCAAAGGTGAGGACATCATCGAAGTTCGCGCTGCCGAAACCCATGTCCTGCAGCGGGTTCATGACCGCGATTATCTTTCCAAGATCTACCATGGCCAGCTCGACCGGAAGGAGCAGATGCTGCTGGGCCTGCCGGTGACGCCGCAACTTTATTCCCGGAGTGCGACCGAGGCTGAAGCAACCCGACAGGCGTGTCACGCTGCTTTGGTCGATGGTGTGGCCGCTGTTCTTGCCGGAGGGACTCATCATGCCTTCAAAAATCACGGCGAGGGCTACTGTGTTTTCAACGACATCGCGATCGCGATCAGGGACCTCCAGGTGCGTCGGCCGGGAATTAAGGTGATGGTCGTCGATACGGCGGCTCATCAGGGAAATGGCACCAACAATATCCTTGCTGATGATCCCAACGTTTTTACTTATTCCATTCACGTGGGGCGTAATTTCTCGTCGAACAAGGTGAATGGCTCGATGGATGTGGAGACGGTCCGCTACGTCGAAGGGGAGATGTATTTGAAGCAATTGTTCAACACCTTAGCGGCGGCGCTTGATGTCTTTTCTCCGGATCTTGTGGTCTGGATTGCCGGAGCGGATAATCATCGGAACGACCGCGGCGGGCAGATGTTACTCGATTTGAAGGACTTCATGAAACGCGATGACGTGATCTTGCGGGCCTTTATGAAGAACCGGATCCCGATCGCCATTCTCTACGGAGGTGGCTCCAACCGTCAGCAGGAATACACGGCCAAGATTCACCGCAATACCATCGCGACCGCCGTGAAGGTCGCTCGAGAATTGGGACGATGAAGAGTTTTGCGATTGTGGGAGCAGGGGCCGTCGGCTGCTATTATGGAGCCCGGCTCGCCGAGGCCGGAAATGATGTTCGTTTTCTTCTCCGATCGGATTTTGAGCATGTCTCGGTTCACGGGATGAAGATTCAAAGTATTCATGGGGATTTTGAACTCCCGAGGGTGACTTGTGCCAAGTCGCCGGAAGAGATCGGGAAAGTGGACGTCGTGATCGTGGCGTGGAAGACAACCTCCAACCCTCTTTATGAGGAAGTCATTCGGCCGATGCTTCGCGAGGATTCGCTTGTCCTGACCTTGCAGAACGGATTGGGAAATATTGAGGCTTTAAGTGAAATTTTTGGCACCGACCGAGTGTTGGGAGCATTATGTTTTGTGTGTATCAATCGGATTGCTCCGGGGGATATCCGGCATACCGGTGGAGGGCCCATCGCAATGGGCGAGGTCACTCCAGGGATCACCGAACGGCTCAAGGAGTTGGCGGAAATTTTTGAAGAGGCCAAGGTGGAATGCCAGATTGTGGAGAATCTCGGCGAGGCTCAATGGCAGAAATTGGTGTGGAATATTCCCTTTAACGGTCTTTGTATCACCGAGGGGGGGCTTGATACTCAGATCTTGTTGGAGTTGCCGGAGGGCGATTCCAAAGTGCGAGCTCTCATGGGAGAAGTCATTTTGGCGGCCAATACCTTGGGCTTTCAAATCGAAGATGAGTATGCCGAGGTGCAGATGCAGAGAACCTATCCGATGGGACGCTACCGTCCGTCCAGTATGATCGACTTTGTTGAAGGTCGTGAAGTCGAAGTCGAGGCGATCTGGGGAGAGCCTCTGAGACGTGCGCAAGAGGCGGGGGCTTCCGTGCCGTTGATCAAGGAGCTTTACGAGACGATCTGCTCGTTGACGGGCAAGTGATAGTTTTACTGGGCGCGAACCCAATCATACTCAGCCGTGATTTGATCGGTCAGAGGTTTTTGAAGGTATCCCGGGAGGACGCCCCAGGTGTAGGTCTCGATCTCGAGGTGCGGACAGGTTTCTGGAAATTCGGTGAGGTAGGCGAGGGCGGCTTCGGCATGATCGAGAGTGGACGCGAGGGGCGCAAGTGGTGCGGAATAGAGGGGGACGTGAAAATGGATGCGGCCCTCTGTGGCGGTGGTTTCACCGTTGAATTCGGGAAGGTCTTTGAAGCGGGTCAGGGGCTTGGTGTTGAGAATGACCTGGTGAAGATAGGTGGGCTCATTGAACTGCTGGATGGCAGCAAGGGATTCTTCGTTTTGAGGATCGAAGGAGAGGGCGTTTGAAAGGTGGATTTTTGAGATGCGCAGGCCGGCCTCGGTGAGAGCTTTGAGCGAAGTGGCACAGTCTTCGAATTCCAGTGCAAAATGGCAGGTGTCGTAGTTGATCCCGATATGTTTTTTGACAGGGTCGTGGTCGAGGTCCTGATCCTGACACCAAGCGAAGAAGCGCTCGAAGAAGGCGAGGGTTTCCTGGGTATTTTCGAAGTGTCCGAGGGGTTCGGGTTCGAGGCCGAGGTGGAGGTCTTTTCCTGTTTCTTTGGCAAGGGCCTCGATGGTGAGGGCGCAGGAGTAGAGGTTGGTAAAGATGAGTTTTTCGTCGGCTTGGAATTCTTTAAAGGAACCGGGGAGGGTGGAGACGGAACCGCCGGATTCGGCCGGGCAGAGGCGGGCGATGATGGTGAAAAGTTGCTCGGTGTAGACGAGTCGGGCGAGTTCGGTCCAGTCGGGCTTGTAGACATTTTCCTTCACGCGGGTGCCATGAAACGCGCCGTAGGGGAATCCGTTGATGGTGAAGACGTAGCAGTTTTCGGATTGGAGCCAGGCCTCGAAAAGGTCGAGGTGGTTTTCTTCGTGAAGTTCGAGCGCCGCTTGAGCGGAGAGTCGGAGGCCGATCGCGAAGGGTTTGTCGCCGGCGACGCGGTCACGGACGGCGAGGACGTCGGTTTTAATAACCGCGAAGGTTTCTGCCCAGTTTTCAGCGGGGTGGACGTTCGTGCAATAAGCAAGGTGGTGGTGGTCGCGGAACTTCACGCGGCAGTCATACCGGAGCGGAGCAGGTCCGCAAGCGGGAAGATCGTTAGCGAGTCTTCGTATCGGTCACGACCCGATCATCAAGAGAGCAAGAAGCGCGCAAGCCGTTCTCGTTGTTAGAGAGAGAAGTTAGGGCATTGGGAGAGGAAGGCCTTGGGGTTGTCGTAGATGACCTTTTCGACAATCTCGGGGGAATGGTGGCGCTTTTTCATTTCAAGGGCGGTCTTGATGACGGCGAGGGGATCGGAAATGCCCCAGTCGCAAGAGGAGTTCATCCAGATGCGTTCCATCCCGAAGGTTTCGAGGATGTCGATGGCGCGGGCGGGGGAGCATTTGGATTCGGGGTAGAGGGTCATGCCGGCCCAGTATCCTTGGTCGAGCACGAGGGGCGCGGTGTGTTCTTCGACATGATCAATAATGACGCGGTCGCGGTCGACGTTGGCATTGTTGAGTGCGTCGAGAATGAGGCGGGTTCCTTTCAGCTTGTCCTCGAGGTGGGGAGTGTGAATGAGGATGGGGCGGTCGAACTTTTTGGCGATTTCGAGGTGTTCCTCGAAGATCATCAGTTCGTTCTTGGTGTTTTTATTGAGGCCGATTTCACCGATTCCAAGGACGTTGGGTCGGTCGATGAAGTCTGGGATCAAGGACATCACTTCGCGGGCAAAGACGGGGTCTTCGGCTTCCTTGGGATTGATGCAGAGCCAGCAGAAGTGCTTGATACCAAACTTGGCGGCGCGGGCGGGTTCGTATTCGGTAAGTTGGCGGTAGTAATCGTAGAATCCCTGCGGGGAGGCCCGATCAAAGCCCGCCCAGAAGGCGGGTTCGCAAAGGGCCTCGCAACCGACTTGGGCGATCGCTTGGTAATCTGCCGTGGTCCGGCTCACCATGTGGGCGTGGGGCTCGATGTATTTCATGACTGACCTCCTTCGTGGTGGGCTCCCAAGGCGAACTGAATGGTCGCGGCTTCGGCGGGCTCGGTGGAATGATCGGAGAACGCGAGGTGAACGTTTTGCGCGCGGGTGGTTCCGGCGGGTGGATTTTGCATGGAGGCAAGGGCTTTCATGAAGGCGGGGTGGCGGAAGTCGGCCTCACCGTCATGACGGTCGACACGATCTAAAAAGGATGCGATTTCAAGCAACTTGAAACGCGCGTCCATGAAGTAGAGGTCCTGGATTTCCTTCTTCGTCGGCATGGCGAAACCCTAAGGCCAAGATTGGGGTTACGCAATGCCTGTGACGTGTTCGTAGAAATCCGGGTTGAGATCGGCGAGGGGGCCTTTGAGTTGTTCGAGTTCGGCGGCGGGTCCGTGGATTTCGAGGCGGTAGAGTTCGGAGAAGGTGAGGGCTTCTTCGATGCAGGAGCCGACATTTTCAAGATGCCTGAGAACTCCGGCGGCTCCGACGTAGGCTTCGCGGCAGAAGATCTGGTCGCCACAGACTGAGAAGTCGTAGTAGAGGCAGGTGTCCTCGGTGGCGGTGCGCTTGACGAATTCCTTCATCATTTCCTTGAAGGCGTCGAGTTTTCCGGGCTGGACTTTGAAGTAGGGATTGATGCTGACAGCTTGTGAGAGGTTGCTCATGAGGGGGTATTCTCCAAAACCAGTCGGCCAGCGCAAGGAGGGAGGGTAGAAAAACAAAATCTTACGCTGCGTGTTGCGTGGATCGGACTTTTCGTTGGCCACGTTTGATTCCTGCGCGTAACCTTCATGCAACCTATGAAATTGAAGTTTTGCGGAGCAGCAGGGACGACCACGGGATCGCAGCATCTTTTGGAGGTCAACGGCCAGCGCATCCTTTTGGATTGCGGACTTTATCAGGGTCGGCGGAAGGATGCCCACGAGGTGAACTGTTGTTTTCCTTATTTTGATCCGAAGACGATTGATCATGTTGTGCTTTCCCACGCCCATATTGATCACAGCGGCAACCTGCCGAACCTTTCTAGCAAGGGGTTTGATGGCAATATCTATGCGACCTTTGGAACGCGCGACCTTTGTCAGATCATGCTCGCTGATTCTGCGAGGATTCAGCAATCCGATGTTGAGTGGCTCAACAAGCACCGTCTCAAGGATGGCCTTCCACCGATCGAGCCACTTTACACTCCGATCGATGCCGAGCTTTGCCTCCGGCAGTTCGTGAACGTGGGATACAATCGCAAGATCATGATCGCGAAAGGCGTCGAATTGACCTTTATCGATGCGGGTCACATTCTTGGAAGTGCCCAGGTCATTCTTGATATCGAGGACGAGGCCGACGGGAAAAAGAAGCGCCTTCTTTTCTCGGGTGACGTCGGTCGTGGAAACAATGACCTCCTGCGCGATCCTGTCGCGAGTGAGGACGTGGATTTTGTCCTGATGGAAAGCACTTACGGTGGACGCGAGCACGAGCTGGGAACGGGTGCGGATGACAAGGTTGCGGAGATTCTGAACCGGGCCCTGAAGCGAGGTGGTAAAGTGATCATCCCATCGTTCGCGGTTGAGCGGACGCAGCAGCTTCTTTACGTGCTTCACCAGCTTTTCCAGGAAGGCTTGATTCCAGAGGTCCCTGTTTATGTCGACAGCCCGCTGGCGGTGAATGCGACGGAGATTTTCCGACTCCATCCGGAGTGTTTTAACGATGAAGTTTACCAGACTCTTTTCGACAGGAGCAATCCCTTCGGCTTCGAGGGTTTGACCCTGATTCGTTCCGTCGTTCGTTCAAAGGAACTCAATGCCGACGATCGGCAGGCCATTATTATTTCCGCTTCTGGGATGTGCGAAGCAGGCCGGATTTTGCACCACCTGAAAAATGGGATCGAGGATCCGCGCAACACCATTCTCTTCGTGGGATACTGTGCCGAAAATACTCTGGGCTATCGAATCCGGGAGCAACACGACAAGGTGAAGATTTTTGGCAAGGAATACAAACTCCGTGCTCACGTTGAGATCATGGATTCCTTCTCCGGACACGCCGACCACTCGGAGCTGATGGACTATTTCAATGCGATTAAGGGGTCGAAGAAGAAGGTCTGGCTAGTCCACGGTGAGCCGAGCCGGTCCGACGCTCTGTGCGATGCCCTTCGTGAGATCCACGACGGAGAGGTCGAGGTTGCGGTCTTGGGAGCCGAAGTGGAATTCTAAGAGATCACCAGGCCCGGATGATTTCGTGGATTAAGACTGGTCCACGATAGACAAATCCGGTGTAAAGTTGCACCAGCGAAGCGCCTGCCTGGCGTTTGGCGAGGGCGTCTTGGGCGGTGAAGATGCCGCCTGCTCCGATGATGGGGACATCCTTGCCGAGACCGGCGTGGAATTGCGCGATCACTTCGGTTGAGTGTTTCGTGAGTGGAGCTCCGGAAAGTCCACCCGCTTCGTGGGCGTTTTTGTGGCCTGCGACCGCGTCACGGGCCAAGGTGGTGTTGGTGGCGATGAGGAAGTCGAGTCCACCGTCACGGAAGACCTGGGAGAGCTTCGCGATTTCTTGTTCATCGAGATCAGGGGCGACCTTGAGCGCAAAGGGGACATAGCGACCGCTTTCCCGATGGAGTTTGGTCTGAAGGTTTTTGAGGGTTTCCAACAACTTTCCGGCGGCCCCGGCGGCCTGGAGTTCGCGGAGGCCGGGGGTGTTGGGCGAGGAAAAGTTGGCCGTGATGTAGTCGGCCCAAGGGTAGGATTTTTCAAAGGCGATGGCGTAGTCATCGTTCGCTCGCTCGTTGGGGGTGGCTTTGTTTTTGCCGATGTTGATTCCGATGATCCCTTTGAAGGAGGTGGAGGCGCGGGCATTGGCGAGGCCTTGGTCGATGCCGGGGTTGTTGAATCCCATGCGGTTGATGAGGGCCTGATACTGGGGGAGGCGGAAGAGGCGGGGCGCTTCGTTTCCGTCCTGGGGTTTGGGGGTCAGGGTCCCGACTTCGATGTGGCCAAAACCGAGGGTGCCGAGGGCGTCGATGGTATTTGCCTCCTTATCGAGTCCGGCGGCGAGGCCGACGGGGTTGGGAAAGGTCAGGCCACAAAAGGTGACAGGCTTCTCAGCAGGGGCTTCGGCAAGAGTCCCCAAGAGCCCGATCTTTTCGGTCGCCCGCAATCCGGCCATGGAAAGGTGGTGTGCCCGTTCGGCATCAAGGCGGAAGAGGACCGCGCGGGCTGCAGGGTAGAGAAGGTTCAGCATGTCGGTGTAAAGCTAGAGGGAAGGAGAACGGGATAAATAGGAAAATTTAGAAATTTAAGGGATGGGAGCGGTATTTCTCGGGCCTGCTAGCAGTCTGTCGGACTTAGCGCTGGATGTTCATAAGAACATTGCGTTAATCTTCCGCATGGCAGCCAAATTCGTCCACGTTGATCACGATACCCCACTGTTGCTTCCGCCCGATCTCCGCGACTGGATCCCCAAAGGCCACATGGTCCATTTCGTCATGGACGCTGTCGATGTCCTGGATCTGAGTGCGCCCAAAATCAACGAACGCGGCACCGGTTCCGCCCAGTATCC
>Ga0209702_10002056_pt1 | contig 36362 bp, 27 predicted proteins | sample FRY01_FD_187210 | JGI IMG/M metagenome (GOLD analysis project Ga0209702, IMG submission 187210) | Freshwater microbial communities from Lake Fryxell liftoff mats and glacier meltwater in Antarctica - FRY-01 (SPAdes) (version 2) | ecosystem: Environmental > Aquatic > Freshwater > Ice > Glacier...
CTTCATAACGATGACGGAGTTCTAAATCTTTTTTTTGTTCGTTACTGAGCGGTTGAAATTTTATCATAACTACATTTGTAACCTATTTCCAAAGATTTCTCCAGTACTTTCATTGGCGATGGGTATATGTTCTTCATAGGTAGCTGCAGCGTGAATATTTTGTTTTATAATATACCTCTTTTTTTATTTATATTACCTGTACAAAACTTTTAGGACAACATTAAGAAGCTAGACTCTCTTTACTTATTTTAAACAAAATGATGGCTATTTACCTCAAACCATCCGTATCGCCTAAAATTATTAAATTAAGATCTAAAAACGAAGCCTATTAATAGGATCAGTAATATTGTTATTAATATTATATAATTTCACATCCTCTCTCCTGAGCTTTCATGGGTTCTTACCACAACTAGTTTTAAATGTTCTACTGTAAAGTCATATCCTGCCCATAATTTTGCAAGTTCTATGTTTACATTACTTTGAATAAATTCAACAGCTTTCATGTCTGATATATCACAGTTGAAGTGTATCTCATATTTATAGTATTGATTATCGATTCCAATGAGATACGCAGATGGCTCGGGCTCACTTAATACGCGAGAAGTTAATTTCAAAGTATCTATTAATTCTTTTATAGTATCATTTGGAGTGTAGGGTTTTTTACCCTTAGAATGTACATATAGGTCTTTAGTTATCTCTATACAAGCCTTACTACGAAGCATATTGTCTCCGAGAGTCCAGTTAACAACAATTTCCTGCATAAGCTTACTGTTTGGTATTAATACCTCAACATTTGAAAAAGTCGTTATAATAATACATCTTCCACCTATATCGGTTACGACACCAATTATCCCATCAATTTCAACTGTGTCACCTATTTTAATAGGACGTTCTACCATAATTATCAGACTACTTATAAAGTTATTCATAAGGTTCTGACCACCAAGACCAATGCCTAGAGCTAACGCGCCGCCTACGAACGCAAAGGTACTTAAGGGAACATTCGCAATTTCAAGCACGACGATAGCAAATATAACGAGGCCAGCATAAGATATGATTTTTTCAAGTGCATTTGCTGTGTCTTTATCATGCTTTAATGTAGTATGTAGATAATTTTTAAATCGCTCAGATAGTTTTTTTAAATATTTAATGCCTATTATGAATAACATTATGGCAAGTACTAAATTGCTTACTTTTATGCTATCATTGCCAATACTAATAATAGAATAGTGCCATATCTTGTGTAATATATCGGAGAGGCTACCGAATGATGCTAAAATTTGTTCCATATCCTTATAAATATTTATATAGTTAGTTATATACTATAACCTATGACTGCATAAATAAAAAAATTTCTCTTCGTATATTTCCAAAATACTTAATATTCTCTTCAGAATAAAATCTATCTGATACTAATATAAACTATCAGCCTCTGTTTGTTAATGCACTAGGTTAACCAATCAAAAGTATTAAATTTTGCCACAGAAACCATTCAAAACCACAGGCAAAATTTTTGGCAAAACTTCTCGTTATTCTATGATACAAACTTTTTTATATCAGATATTGTTTTTTTGTATAAAGATAGTTCTTTGCTAATTCAGTCATAACTTTTATCGGCACCGTCAAGTTAACTTAAATTCAGTAAAAGTTTCTTATTTCTTAAATGATGATATGTTACTTACGGAACAAAAATTTTACTAAAATTACTTATTTTTTTAATTAACTTGACTGTGTCATTGAAGATATATATTAGGTGGTTTTAGCAATTCAATGTTCATTCCAAGACAGTGTATAGTAAAATTTTAATAGAACATTAAATATCTCTCTTTATAATAGTTAAAATATTAAATTAGATGAAGATCACCTTGGCAAAGAAATAACATGCCATCGGCCGATGCGAAGAGGCGCGCCAAATATGAGCGTAGAACTGATAGGCGACAAAGTTGTAGCTAATAATTATGGACATGGGGGCAGCGGCTGGACATTAGGCCCTGGTTCAGCAAATTACGTTAATAAGTTGCTTATTGAGTCAAAAAACTCCTCAGATCTTACTAAATCTACACCTATAACAATTATTGGTGGTGGTGCTTTAGGGTTATTTAGCGCTTATGACTTAGTACAAAAAGGTTATAAAGATATCACTATAGTTTCCGAGCGTTACGATAATTTAACGTCGCATAATGCAGGAGGCTTACTTGCACCTGTTTCGATGGATAATAATCCTGGCATGCAAAAGATTATTAATAAAATAGGTATTGATGCTTATAAATTCTTTGCAAAAAAGGATTATTAATTTTATGCAAAGATTTAAATCGGTCCTTCTCACCAAACGAGGTATTAGTGGTATGGAAGCGATGGCAATGATAATAAAGAGGCCCACAAATTATTTAAGGTAGCTTCCCACAACAAGTGAAATTCGTTAAGCGGTTATTTTATTCTTATGAATGAACATTCCTAATTTCTAGCTTAATTATCTAAATTCTAAATTTGCACCAGATCCGTATATTATCCGGCTTCTCTTAGTAGTTTTGTTCCTTGCTCTTTCAATGACCCATCACTATTCACATAAGCATAAAGCGTAGTTGTAATAATCCCTAACCTTTTAGCTACTTCCATAGCTACTGATTTTTGATCTTGCATGGCAGACATAGCTATACGCAAAGTTGTTATATCCATTTTACGAGGTCTTCCTCCTAATCTTCCTCTTGCTCTAGCGGAGGCAAGCCCTGCTCTTGTGCGTTCTATTATTAACTCTCTTTCAAATTCTGCCAATGCTGCAAATACACCAAATACCATCTTACCATGCGCAGTAGTAGTGTCAATCTGGTCCCCCTCCCCTGTTAAAACTTTGAAGCCTACTCCCTTTGTTTTTAACTCTTCTATTGTATTAACCAAGGAAAGTTTTCCTTATGGTTTGAATAATTAATTCTAGTCATTTAGTTTACCTATCATTTTATTGTATGCATATTTTACATTTTTTTATAATAGCTATAATTAAAAATATTTGACTATAATAGATGACTATTATACCATAGTAGTTATTTAAATGTAAATTATCAAAAAATGACCTCCACAATAGCCATAAGCCAATTTAAATCTCACTGCCTTGAAATAATTGAAAAATTGCAAACTAATAGACAATCAATTATTATTACGAAAAGAAATAAACCTATAGCAAAAGTAGAATCTATAATTGATTCATCAAAGGTTTCTTTGTTTGGCCTATTAAGAGGCAAGGCTGAAATTAAGGGTGATATAGTAGAATCAATTGAAGAAAAATGGGATGCTGCAAATGAATAACCCAATTGTCCTAGATACCCATGTTCTACTCTGGTCACTTCTGCAACCAGAAGAACTACCTGAAGATATTAGGCAGCGCATAACTGTGGCTCAAGAGAATAGTCAGCTATTAGTATGTTCAATTTCTTTATGGGAAATTGCTATGCTTAAGTCTAAAAGACGCATTAATATATATGAGCCTATAAGAGACTTTCTAGAATCTATAACTAACATCAATGGACTATCAGTTAAAGATATATCTGCAGAGGTTGCGGCTGAGAGTGTCCAGCTTATGGATGACTTCCATGGTGATCCTGCTGATAGGATTATTGTATCTACTGCAAAGTGCTATGGCGCTACTCTCTTCACTAGGGATCAAAAGATTCTTACATGGGCTAGCTTAGGTCATATCAAATCACTACAAACGTAACCTAATTTTTAAAATATCCTTTATTATACTGGACTGATTTTTCAAGACAAAATTTTCACTAATTTTGTTTCCCATTTACTTTAGTCTTAAGCAGCATTTTGTAGATAATCCAGATAAACATTCATTGGTTTTTTATAACCAATGCTGGAATAAAATCTTTGATTATTATATTTATCCATGTAATTACTAATACCATCTTTCAGTTCTTTTATGTTTTTAAAATCATTGATGAAGATGCAATTATATTTTAAGGTTCTAAAAAACCTCTCAATTACAATGTTATCAATACTTCTCCCTTTGCCATTCATTGAGATTTGAATATTATTATTCTTTAGCATCTATGTATACTGAAGAACGGCTTATCCCGAGTAATTCACCTTGCCTTGTCTTTCATAACACTTGCAGCTTGGGGGCGACAAGACTTTTCTTATTTGATAAGTCCAAACTGCTTAGCTTTCCCGTCAGCCAGTCCCTCTCGACTGTTGTATTTCCTAAGGCTTTTGCAAGTTTATCGTTTTGTACTTTAAGCTCATTGATTTGATCTTTGTACTCACTCACTGCTTTAGCGGGTTCAAATGCTAAAAATGCATTGTTTAAAAATTGCTTTTTTGATAGCCTTTCAGTGTGGATATTATTTTAAGATATTTATGGAATCAACAAATATATTATATGATAGTTTGGATGAAATAAGCACTAGAGTAGAAATAGTAAAATCACATCTAATCCAAAAAATAGGAAGATTGCTTGCATGAATTGCATAGATTGCAACAATATATAGAAGATTGTTCGGATACTTTGCGAATAATTAAACAGTTTTGATTATATTGAGATGGAATAAAAGAGATCCCCGCCGCAAGCAGCGGGGTATTTTAGAAGAACACTAACTGACGATCCTCGTGTAGTTTTTTATATTCCTTACCCTGGTTTTTTACGTACTTCCCTGTCATATTTTCATCGCCATGTTTACCGGCGGTACTCGCAAAATAACCATCTGTCCAAAACTCTTCGCCCCAAGGGGCGGGGAATAAAACCCTAAAAGAGATTTAATTCGAAACACTTTAACAATTAAAGAAATAAAATTTATTTTCTATACTTGTAAGCTAACCTGGTTTATTTAACCCCCTTTTATGCTTGCCATTTCTTCTAACTGTCTATAGCTTAAAGGGAACCTAAACTTTATCTCAATATCTTCTACTTTATTATTTACTTGTTGCTTTAATGAGCATTTGTTAAGCTTTAAAGCAACAAAGGAAAAGGAAATTACTAGGCTTGGTTCGTGGTCTAATGCCTCTTAGAACTATTAGCCTTGATATTTGCTCTAAGTTAATAATGTTTCAACATTTACTATAACGATAGGTGATTTATTTATCTCATGTTTTAAGGTTTTACGAATAGCTGATTTCACAGCATTTCCTAACTGATCATGAGTCATGTTACTTTTAGATGAAGCTCTTTGTATCTCTAAAGTTTCAGAAATCTCATCTTTAATTATATTAATTAATTGTTTGTCTTCATTAGGATCCAGCAAGCCTGGCATCGATAAAATAGGACGAGATACCACTTTGCCAGTTTTATCCACTACTAAAGAAGCAATGACTATACCAGCATCACGCATACGCCTGCGGGTTTTAAAAATGGCTGACTCTGCTGGTAATAAATAATTACCGTCTACAGCTAAATATCCTGTTGGAACTTTACCAAGCACATGAGGATTATGAGAATCAAGAATCACTACACTACCATTCTCAACTTCAACTACATGTTTTATACCGTTTTTCCTAGCTAGTTTAGCATGCTCATGAATATGAACGGGCTCGCCGTGAACAGGAATGCATATTTGCGGTTTAACTAATTCATACATTTTCTTAAGTTCTTCAATTGCTGGATGACCAGAAACATGTACAAAATGATCTCTTTCTGTTATTACTTCGATTCCTGCTTTCACAAAAATATTAAACATCCTGAATATTTTCTTCTCATTACCCGGTATGATTTTTGAAGAAAAAATCACTGTATCTTTAGGCATAAGTTTAATATTTTGATGACTATTATTAGCCATTTTAGCAGTAGCCGCTAGTGATTCTCCCTGACAGCCAGTAGCAATTACCATCAATTCCGATCTTTTAAATCTTGCGGTATCCCGTTCATCAATTAATGGTGCTATATCTTTCATATAACCACTTTCTTGGGCAGCAGCTAATATTCTATGAAGGCTTCTACCGCTTAGCACAACTTTCCTACCAGCTAATTGGCCTGCATGTATTAGAGTATCTAGCCTAGCTAGATTAGAAGCAAAAGTAGTAACCACTATCATTTGCGGACAACCAGCTATAATATCAATTAGGCTTTTACGTACGTCTCCTTCTGAACCAGAAGACCCTTCATTAAAAACGTTAGTAGAATCACAAACTAGAGCTAAAACTCCTTCTTTTCCGTAAGATTTCAGCAGTTCTTCATCAGCTTTTTCACCTAATACTGGATCATCATCAAATTTCCAGTCTCCTGTATGCAGTATATTACCAGCCTCTGTACGTATCATAATTGCTTGCATTTCAGGAGCTGAATGAGTAAGCGGAACCATTTCTAACATAAACGGATCAAGGTTTATTTTAGCAGAAGGCTTTACTTCATGGATTTTTACTTGCTTAGCAAAGTCATATTCAGCTAACCTTAATTTCAAGAAATTGGCTGTAAATGTTGTAGCGTATATAGGGCACTGCAGGCTGTTCCATAAATATTGAACAGCTCCTAAATGATCTTCATGAGCATGAGTTAGAACTAGACCTAATATATCTTCTTTATATTTTTCGATAAAACTAATATCCGCTATTACCATATCAACACCAGGTAAATAATCATCAGCAAAACCACTACCACAATCGACCATAAGCCATTTTCCTTTATAATGGTATAGATTAACGTTGATACCTATCTCATTTGCTCCTCCTAAAGGTAGGAATAGTAAATCGTTTTTATGGTTTTTAATGTTGAATGACATATTAACTTCTATATTATTATACTTCTCTATCTTATAACTGATTATCATCTTGCCGTCTATGATTAATACTAGACTAATTTATACTAGCATCATTATTTCAGGCCTGGGTTTAATATCATTAATATTATTTCCAGATCTAGATGTAAACTTTTCACGACTTTTTCATGACAATGAATATGGTTTTATTTATCGAAATAATATTATAGTAGTGTTTTTATTTTTAATAATACCTATCATAACTAAAATATTATTCACTATAGCTGTGATTCATTTGTTTTATCAAATAATAAAGGTAACTATTAATGTAAAAAGCAAAGCTACAAAGCAACCTCAGGCGGCAAAACGCCATGACGAGAAGCTAGACGACGAAGTAATCTCACAAAGTATAATCCATGAAATTGCCAAGTCCACTGCGCGGCCCCGCAATGATGGGAAGTTTTCAAGATCGTCACAGTTACTAAGCGGCCTCATAACGACATTTTGGCTACGTAACCTCCTAATGATAATTGCCCTCTCAGGCAGCTTTTACTTTATTTTAACCACAGCTATTAGCAGTGGCTTAATAGTAAATTATGTATTTAAAGAGAATTTTGGAAGAGCTAGGCCTATAACTATACAAGATTTTGGCGGCGCAAAAAACTTTAGCGGCCCGCTAGTGATATCTGATCAATGCAAGCATAATTGTTCTTTTTCCTCAGGTCATGCTGCGATGGGCTACTCATTAACTAGCCTAGCCTATATTTTTTCTTATATTTATTTTACTAGAATTTATAGCCTGGTTTTAATTTTTGGATCGCTAGTAGGATTTAGCCGAATATTAATGGGAGCCCATTTTTTAAGCGATGTTATCGCATCTTGTTTAGTAGTATTAATAATTAACCATTTGATATATCTATGGCAAAAAAAATTAAAAGCCTTATAACCAAAGCCGCAATTATTTATGATAATTCTTCAGCAAAGTCACTAGAAATAGCTGAGCAGCTTAAAAAAATATATAATTTTACCACTCCTAACGAGGCAGAAATAATTATCGTAATAGGAGGAGACGGGGCATTATTGCATGCCATACACCACTTTATGGATCTTAATATTCCTTTCTATGGAATAAATTCAGGTTCAATCGGTTTTCTTATGAACAATCTTGATATTAAAAATTTATATTTTAATCTTAGTGAAGCAACAATTTCTCATCTTTATCCGCTAGAAATGCAAGCTCAAGATATAAACGGCAATATATTTAAAGCTTTAGCAATTAATGAAGTATCAATATTTCGTAAAACTAATCAAGCAGCTAAATTTAGAATTGAAGTTGATCAAATTGAACGTATGAGTGAGTTAGTTGCTGACGGAGCAATGGTTGCAACACCTGCAGGCAGTAGCGCCTACAATTTATCAGCAGGCGGATCAATTTTACCTCTCGAATCTAATGTATTATGTCTAACTCCGATTTGCCCCTTCAGGCCAAGAAGATGGCATGGTGCATTAGTTCGTTCTTCTGCTGTCATCAAATTTGAAATATTAGAATTTACTAAAAGGCCTGTAAACGTAGCAGCTGATTTTCAAGAATTTGATAATATACAATTTGTTACTATTAATTCCTCCATAAAAAAAACTATCAGATTAGTTTTTGATAAAAATCATACTTTAGAAGATCGAATTATTAAAGAGCAATTTAATGAGTAAAATATACGCATTATGCTATATAAAATGAAATAGCTGATTTTAAAAATAACGTTCCTCATAAATTAGCTTGCTTTTCCATAAAATTTAAGGCATATTATCCTCACCCATTAATATGGGCGATTAGCTCAGTTGGTAGAGCATCTCGTTTACACCGAGAATGTCGGCAGTTCGAGCCTGTCATCGCCCACCATTATATCGATTATGCTACTTATATGCTACTATCGATCGCAAAACATGCCAGTAAACATGGTATAATTCCTTTAAAAAAATACGGTCAGAACTTTATTTTTGACAGTACGCTTTGCGATAAAATAGTAAGAGTTAGCACTATATCTGAAAACGCTAAAGTACTTGAAATTGGACCAGGCACAGGCGGCCTGACTCGCTCTATTCTTGCTCACAAACCAAAATCTCTTACAATTATTGAAACCGATTCAAGGTGTATACCTTTATTAGAAGAAATCAGACAACATTACCCTGCTCTACACATAATTCATAATGATGCGCTAAAATTCGATTTAATGACTTTATCAAAACCTGATGAGTTAAAAATTGATATTATCTCGAATCTACCTTATCAGATTGGTACCCCATTATTAATTAATTGGTTAAAGCAAATACATTTAATTAGTTCTATGACCTTAATGCTACAAAAGGAAGTAGTAGAAAGAATATGCGCTAAGGTCAATACAAAAGCTTATGGTAGATTATCAATCATTTGCCAACTAATTTGCCAAGTTGAGAAATGCTTTGACGTTAGCTCACAAGCCTTTTACCCGCCCCCAAAAGTAGAGTCAGCAATAGTAAAACTTGTACCTTTAGAAATGCTAGTAGCGACAGAAATAATACAAGCTTTAGAGTTAATCACCAGACTGGCATTTAGCGGTCGGCGTAAAATGGTTAAATCTTCCTTAAAAAAACTTACCCCCTATATTGAAGATCTACTGCTTAAGCTAAATATTGATAGTACCCATAGAGCAGAAAATATATCTCCAAATGAGTATTTATTATTAGCTAAGCTGTATACTCAAACAACTAATCCTATAACATAAAATATTTTACCCTAAGATTTAATAAGGATAATATAGTTTCTTAATCATTCCAGTAAAAATATTATATGTTTCTAGATTTGGTAAAATATTATTTATTAATATATGAAATTGATATACTAATTGGATAATCAATCTTACTCAATAAGAAATAGAAAATCTAAAAGAATAATATGACTTTAGAACAATTTAGAGAAAAATATAATTATCATACTGCTACAAAAATGATGCAGCAATATTTGGATATTAAATTCGCCAATATTGAATGTCTATTATTATTTAGGATGGGTGATTTTTATGAAATGTTTTTTGATGATGCAATTTTAGCTAGCGGGGTTTTAGGTATTGCGTTAACAAAGCGCGGTAAAAGTGGCGAAGAAGAGATTCCAATGTGCGGGGTGCCTTATCATGCTCTAGAAACATATTTAAATAAACTAATAGACGAAAATTATAAAGTTGCGATTTGTGATCAATTGGAAACCCCGGAAGCAGCTAAAAAGCGCGGTGGCTATAAAGCTGTAGTTAACCGTGATGTAACCCGTATCATTACGCCTGGTACTATTATTGAAGAATCATTAATTAAGGCTAGCGAGCCGAATTATTTGCTAAGTCTTGTCCTTATTAAAAATAATGCCGCTATTTGTTATGTTGATTTATCTACATCGGAAATTGCAGTAATAGGAATAAAAGAAAGTCAGATTTTAAATGAACTTGCTCGCCTACGGCCAAAAGAAATTTTATTAAGTGAAAGCTTTCGGGGAAGCACAATAGCTAAAGCTATTCACACACAATTAGATTTACGTATTTCATATCAAGTTGATAGTTTTTTTGCTTTAAATAAATGTCGGCAGATTATCTTAAATTTTTATAAAATTAATGATACTAAAGCAATTGGTGAGCTATCAGATTATCAGCTAAGCGCTATTGGTAGTACATTAGAATATTTATGCTTAACACAAAAACAAAATATTCCTTCACTGACTTTGCCTAGACTAATAAGTTCTGAGCAATTCATGACCATCGACCTAGCGACGCGACGAAATCTTGAAATAACGTCAAATTTATCGGGTCAAGTTAAAGGTAGCCTTCTTGGTGCTATCGATTATACAATTACTAAAGGCGGTGGGAGATTATTATATAACTATTTATCTTCGCCTTTGTTAAATATAGATGAAATTAATAATCGCTTAAATTTAACCGACTTTTTCTTTCAAAATATTCCATTAGTAGCAAATATTCGGAAACTCTTAAAGAAAGCTGGGGATATTGAGCGCTGCTTAACGCGAATTATGATGAACCGAGGCTCTGCCCGTGATTTATTAAGTATCAAATATACGTTGGACGTAGCATTAGAAATAAAAGGAGAGTTACTAGCTCATTATGGTTTATATTTACCTCCATCTATAGAAACATTAGTAAAACCCTTTTCCGGTAATGAGGAATTATATACTCTAATAGACCAGGCTATAAAAGAAGATGCGCCAAATAGTTTAAGTGATGGAGGAATGATTAAACATGAATATCATTCTAAAGTAAGGGAATTATACGATCTGATCAATAATGGTAAATCGCATGTAGAGAGGCTCAAAAATTTATACCGTAATGAAACGAATATAGATAATTTAAAAATATCACACAATAATCTCCTTGGTTTATTTATTGAGATAACCCCTCGTCAAAATGATAAAATAACTGATTCAAAATTTATCCATAGGCAAACTACTGGCAGTAATATTCGTTATACTACTGCCGAATTACAAAAGCTTGAAAGTGGTATGATCAACGCTAGAACTTTAGTTGTTAATCTCGAGCAAGAGATATATGAGACTATAGCTTTACAGGTTACAGAGAAATCCATATTTTTGCGAATGTTAGCTAATTCTCTAGCTACTTTAGATGTTTTTTGTAATTTTGCACATATAGCATGTGAGTTTAATTATACCAAACCAATATTGCAGAGTGACTTAGAGTTTGAAGTGATGGGAGGAAGGCATCCGGTAGTTGAACAGAGCCTTATGCAAAGCAGTAAAAGTTTTATTCATAATAATTGTATATTATCTCAAACTAATAGGATTTGGTTAATTACTGGTCCTAATATGGCTGGCAAGAGTACTTTTTTACGGCAAAATGCTTTAATTGCTATTCTAGCGCAAACTGGCTGTTTTATCCCAGCAATAAGCGCCAAAATAGGAATAATTGATAAGATATTTAGCAGGATAGGAGCAGGAGATGATCTTTTAAGAGGCCAATCCACTTTTATGGTAGAAATGCTTGAAACTTCAGCAATACTTGCTCAATCGACAAAAAATTCTTTAATTATACTTGATGAAGTTGGTCGCGGGACTTCTACATATGATGGTGTATCGATTGCTTGGTCAGTGCTAGAATATATCCATGATAAACTAAAATGCCGTTGCTTATTTGCAACTCATTATCATGAGCTAACTAATTTAAGTAATTTCTTACCAGCACTAAAAAATTATACTGTTGCAATACAAGAGTTAGAAAACGAAATTTTATTTTTACATTCCATTGTAAAAGGATGTGCAGACAAGTCTTATGGTATTCATGTTGCAGCCTTAGCGGGACTACCAAAGTCAGTTATAATAAGAGCAAATCAAATTTTATCAAAATTTGAGAAGAATAGTGCCCGTAATGACAAAAATATTTTAGCTACCGAATCAAATAACTTAAGCTTATTTGAACATTAAATTAGGCGGCGAAATAAGATAATCTTCTTTCCATAATTCCCTATAAAGCACAGGATCAATATTACCGCCGGAAATTAGTACTAAAACTTTTTTAGGAGTAGTTTGAGTTTTTAACCATTCAGTTACTCCTACCATATTTAAAGCGCATGATGGTTCGCAGGCGACTTTTAATAAATGAAATAACCAAGCTGTCCAGTAATAGATAGAATATTCATCGCCTAAATAAAATTTATCTATTTTTTGTAAGTGATTAAATGTACGCTGCGAGACACCAAGTGTACGGAGACCGTCAGCTACCGTATCAGGTGATTCAGAAAATTTATAAAGAGAGCCTTGCTGGATTGACAAAAATGCGTCATTAGCGCTAAGCGGCTCTGTGCCAATAAGTAAGCTATTAGGCGATACTAATTCTTTAGCTAAGTATGAGCCTGAAAGTAAGCCGCCTCCGCCGCAGGAAGCAAAAATAGCATCTGGGCTAAATCCTAACTGTTTTATGGCTTCATAACACATAGTGCCAGCTCCAGCTATTGTGGAATCGCTATCAGAAGGATGTAAATAGTAAAAACCTTTTTTTATATCATTTTTTGCGCTATCTTCTGCTTCTTGCCTAGTATTGGTATATATAACCTCTGCGCCGTAATATTTAGCTGCTTGTTGTTTAATTTGCGAAGTGTTCTTTGGCAAATAAATGCGGGTGTGTGTATTAAGCATCTTTGCAGCCCAAGCAAGGCCAATCCCATGGTTACCAGTGCTATACGCTACTGTACTTTTGGGTAGCATCCCCTGTTCTTTAAGTTCTAATAAATGATTAAGTACCCCGCGTACTTTAAATGCACCAGTCTTTTGTAATGACTCTACTTTAAAAAAGATATTATGCCCAAGCATCTCATCTAAAGTTTCAGACCGAACTATAGGCGTAAGGTGAAGATATTGTTTTATTCTATCATTTGCTGTTATTATATTAGAAAGCGGTTGAAACATCATTTTAATTTAGTATCCCGATCTTTTACTTAAGATTTAAAGTATAAGAAATTGAATTCATTAGTAAGTGACTAGCAAACGTAATGTAGACTTAGTACATGTGCGCTCACAGACCACATAGATAGTGGAGAGTAATTTTTCAAATACAAAGAGTAGGGTTGAAATTATTACTACTAGCATTATATACCTTACAACCGTTTAAATTATATATATTTCTCAAGGTTTTAACAATGACGAACATACAAAAATTACCGTTACTTGCACTACGCGATATGGTTGTATTCCCTGGTACTATCGCTCCTATATTTATTGGTAGAGATAAATCATTACAAGCCTTGTTGAAAACTAGGATCGAGAAAAATAATAATAGTAAGTATATATTATTAACTTTACAGAAAGAAGTAAATCAAGATTTTCCTGACGTGTCAGGGCTCTATACTACAGGAGTACTAGCTAAAATCATTCAAATTATAAAATTACAAAATAGTAATGCAAAAATCTTGGTGGAAGTATTACATAAAGTTAAAATGCATAATATAACTTTAGAAGATTCATTTGAAGCAGAATATGAGATAATAAAAGATCAAGAGGTATTAGATATCGAGAATATGCAAATTCTCACTTCAAGCGCGGTACAATTATTTTCGCAGTACGCTAAAAATAATAAAAAAATCAACCCAGAAGTTATTGAAGCTATTAACGCTGAGGCAAGTCATAAAAATGTAAATTTTATTAAATTAACCAGCCTTATAGCTTCACATTTAACTAGCTCTTTAACGGAAAAACAAAGCCTATTGGCAGAGCCAAACCCCTTAAGCTGCTTAAAAATGATTATTGATATTTTAACCTCAGGCATAACTCAAACTGAAACTGAACAGGTCTTACAACAAAGGGTAAAGAAACAAATTGAGAAAACTCAGCGTGATTATTATTTGCACGAGCAAATGAAAGCTATTCAAAAAGAGTTAGAAGACGATAAATCAGATTTTACGGACATAGAACAAAAAATTAAAACATTAAAGCTTTCACCTGAAGCTAAGGAAAAAGCTGAGATTGAGTTTAAAAAACTAAAATTAATGAACCAAATGTCAGCAGAATCTTCTGTTATACGTAATTACCTTGATGTTTTATTAGGTTTACCGTGGGGAAAATTTGATAATGCAAAAATTAATATTGATAAAACTGAAAAAATTCTTAATCGTGACCATTTTGGCCTCGAAAAGGTCAAAGAGAGAATTATTGAATATTTAGCAGTGTTACAGCGCTCTAATAAAATCAAGGGTCCTATATTGTGTTTAATTGGCCCTCCTGGTGTAGGTAAAACTTCTTTAGTCAAATCAATAGCTGAATCTTTAGGTAGAAAATACAGTAAGTTTGCCTTAGGCGGTATTAGAGATGAAGCGGAAATTAGAGGACATAGGAAAACATATCTAGGGTCTATGCCTGGTAAGGTAATTAATCTAATTAAAAAGGCTAAAGTTAGTAATCCGGTAATGCTTTTGGATGAAATTGATAAAATGGGCGCAGATTTTAGAGGAGATCCAGCTTCTGCTTTACTTGAAGTACTTGATCCCGAACAAAACACTCATTTTGTTGACCATTATTTAGAGGTTGAATATAATCTTTCAAATGTTATGTTTATAGCTACAGCCAATTCCTATAATTTACCCAGAGCTCTACTAGATAGAATGGAGATCATTAACATTTCTGGATACGTTGAAGAAGAAAAATTACAGATCGCCAAAAACTACTTAATACCGAAACAATTAAAAACTCATCAAATGAAAGAAGATGAGCTCCATATAACTGATCAAGCTATTTTAGAAATAATTAGGTATTATACTAAAGAATCTGGAGTAAGGGGGTTAGAACGAGAAATAGGATCGCTCGCTCGAAAAGTACTCCGTAAAATTTTAAGCGATAAAAATTTAAAAAATTTATCCATTAATGTTACAGACCTTGAGGAATATTTAGGAGCTAAAAAATATAATTTTGGTTTAGCAGAAAAAGAAAACCAAGTTGGTAGCACTACTGGACTAGCTTATACAGATGTGGGAGGCGAGCTATTAACCATTGAGGCTTTATCGTTCCAAGGTAAAGGGGAAATAAAAACTACTGGAAAACTAGGAGAAGTAATGAAAGAATCGGCGCAAGCCGCCTATAGCTGCTTCCGTTCCAGGGCTAGTAGCTTTGGTTTGAAATATGAGGATTATAAAGATTTGGATATTCATCTTCATGTCCCAGCGGGCGCAATACCTAAAGATGGTCCCTCAGCCGGATGCGCGATATTTACTACTATCGTTTCTTTGATGACAAAAACACAAGTTAAAAGAACAGTGGCTATGACCGGAGAAATCACGCTACGAGGAAGTGTGTTACCTATTGGCGGTCTTAAAGAAAAATTACTTGCTGCTAGTAGAGGTGGTATAAAAACTGTATTAATTCCTGAGGATAATGTTAAAGATTTAAAAGATATTCCAATTAATATTAAAAATAGTCTGGAGATTCTACCAGTTGCAAATATTGATCAGGTATTAAAACTGGCATTAGTTGACACAGATTTTATTAAAATTAAAAAAGTGTGAAGATATAAGTCTTCACTACTCATAGGTTTAGTTTAAGAAAATAGTTTTAACAATATAACCTATAATGTATAAGCTTAATGATTATAAAGAACACAACTGAAACTTACAGTTCCGTTCCCAAATTTTTCCACTGGACAATCGGTTTGATGATTATAATTATGCTTATAGTTGGCTTTATTATGGGGGATATTACTGATCTAACGCAAAGAGGTCAAGTTTACGCTCTCCATAAAGCTACAGGCACTGTATTGCTAGTATTTATAGTGCTAAGATTACTAGTGCGTTTATTTAACGTTAATGTACTACTTCCAAGCGAGATGCCTGTATGGCAAAAATATGCTGCACATACAAATATTTATATGCTTTATCTTTTAATGTTCGTGATGCCAATTAGTGGTTTTCTTATGACTGTTTTAGCAGGCCGTAATATTAATATATATGGTATATTTACTATTTCTTCTTTTATGCAAGATAAGCCATTAGCCAAAATCTTTAATTATATTCATCATTATACTGCGTTTGCGCTTATTTCCTGTATTATCCTTCATATTTTAGCTGCTCTTTATCATCATTTCATTAGAAAAGATAAAATTTTAAAAAGAATGTTGTTTGGCAAGTAAATGCATATTAAGAGCAACTGCACCCCCTATCATTACAAAAAAGAGAACTTATTATTTGCATGGTTCAGTGTCATAATGGAAGAGCGTAGAGAGCAATTCTGTTTTTTTATAAAATGCCTTTTAGATTTTTTAAATGGATTTTTACGGTCTCTATGTTCTCCTAAGCTGAAGCTAGGTTTGTATCTATTTATTATAATATTTCCTTTTATAAGCTTAGCCCAAGGCATTAACTCTAAGCTAAGTTTTATGCAGGCTGATTTTATCGAATATAATGAACAAGAAAATTTTATTTACGCTAAAGGCAATATTAAAATCACGTTAAATAATTACGTTTTAATAGCAAATAGCATAGCATACGATATCGAAAAAGATTTGTTATGGGCGCAGGGTAATATTAAAATTAAAGAAGAAGGAAACAAGTTAATTTTTGGTGAAACAGCAATATTAAAAGATAAACTTAAAGCTGGTATAATTTCTGACTTCATCCTATCGTTAGGTGATAATACATTATTAGTAGCTACGCTAGCTGAGAGAGTAGATGAAAATAAAATTCGCTTATATAAAAGCAGTTTTACTCCTTGCGAAGTAGTGTGTGATAAAAAACCAATTTGGCAAATTTCAGCAAAGAAAACTGAAATTGATTTTGATCAAGATAAAATCGTATATAAACATTTATTTTTTGAAGTATATGGTATACCCGTCCTTTTTATACCATATTTTTCCCACCCTACTCCGACAGCAGATGCTAAGTCGGGTATATTAGTACCGTCTATAAAAAATAAAGGACTTGGCATACCTTTATATGTAAGAGCAAAACCAAATATGGATTTTACTCTTACCCCTGTAATTTTCCATGAATATAGCCTTTTTGAGCTAGAAGCGAGATATAAACCTTTTAAAATAAATGATATAATCTTCCAAAGTAGTTATGGTAAAGTACCATATTTTATAGAAAAAGATGGTAAAAAGATAAAAAGTAAGAAAGTAAATTCTTATCATTTTCATACTTATGGTAATTTTCATCATGATTTGTATAAATATGGGTTTAAAATCGAACGCACTTCTGATAAAGCATATTTAAAAAATTATTATAAAAACTATAGTCCTTATTTAATTAGTAAATTATATTTTAATAAAGTTATTAAGTATAATTATTACTCAATCGAAGGTCTAACTTTTCAAGATCTTAGAGCAAATGAAATTAGCAGTAATGATTTACTAGTGCTGCCAAAACTTCGGACTAAAAATATTATTAATATCAATAATGAAGAAACAAGTTATTTAGTAATTGAGAATAATACGTTGGCTTATAAGGAACAGCAATCACGCGCCTTAACAAGAACATCCTTAAATTTAGCTTGGATTAATAATTTTATTACCTCTTCTGGTCACTTATTTAACGTGGTAGTTCGTAATCGTGGTGATTTAGCTTTAACTAATCACCTTAACAAAACCGACCCTAAAACTAATGAAATTTTATATAGGACTATTCCTGAATTACAAACCATTTGGCGTTACCCGTTAATTACATCGTTTCATATCTATCCTGATATTACTATAGAACCAATAATCTCGCTGACTTTGGGACGTAAGATAAAGGCAAATGACAGAAAATTTACCTTTATTGATTCCTCAAAATATGAATTATCAGAAAATAATATATTTCTTTCTAACCGTTATAGTGGTATAGATTATCATGAATTTGGAAACCGAATAAGTTATGGTATTAATTCCTCTACTCTTGTTGATCAAACATATTTAAGCTTATTTATTGGGCAATCAGCAAATTCTAGTTTCAATAATAGTGATAAGACAAATAGCAATATCGAAAATGTTGGCAAAATATCTGCTAGCCTTAACGAGGTTGAATTATTCTATAGATTTAGGAAAGATAACAAATTTGCTCCTATTAGGGATGAAATCGGTGTAGATTTTCATGATGAAAGATTCCAATTTGAGGCAAGTTTTATCCAACTTATGAATTTAAGTAAATATTATACTACTAAAAATAGCATGATTGATTATAACAAAACTCGGCAACTTTATTATGGTATTGGACATCAGATAACTGAAAATTGGTTGATTAACTATACTATGCATGTTAATTTATCAAGAAAACATCCGCATATATTTTCCAAAAGTATCAAGGTGACATACCAAAAGGATTGTGTTAAAATTGCTGCAAAAATCTCAGATGATTACATGTCTGATGGAAAACGAGGAATAAGAAAATCTTCTTTTGCGCCAACAATATCTGTTGGTTTAAAAATATTAAATATGTGAGTTAAAAATATGAAAAAATTATTTTATTTAATATCTATATTATTTGCGTTTAGCGCAGCTAATGCTGCATTGCCCAATATAGTAGCCTTAGTAAATGATAAGCCAATAACATTAAACGAGTTTCAAACCAGGAAACGTATGTTTATGGTATTAAATAATATTCAAACTTTAAACAATATGCAAGAAATGCAATTAAATAAAGCTGCGATAAAAAGTTTAATAGATGAGCGTTTAATAAAAGAATATAGTAATGAAAAAATAGTTGCACCAGAAGAAATTGATTCAGCTATAGAAAATATTGAAGAGCGTAATAAAATGCCAAAAGGCCATTTATTACAATTCCTAAAAAGTAATAGGGTTGATATAAATAGTTTTAGAGCTCAAATAGAATCTGAATTGCTTAAAATGAACATTTTATCACAATTATCAAGGTCTATTGCAGTTAGTCCTAAAGAAATAGATACCATCTTATTATCTACTAATTCTAAAGATGCAAAAATATCAGCACAAATTTATACTTCTAAAGATAAAGACGAAAAAACCCTAAAAAAAATGTACACTTTACAAAAGCGTCTAAAAAATTGTGATAGCGTGAAAGAAGCAACATATACTAGTTTTGCTACACGAGAAGTAATTGAACAAAATCTAAGCACTATAGATCCTACGCTACGTACTATCATAAAAGATGTTGATATTAATCAAGTTAGTAGTGTTTTTGAAAGGCAAGGAAGTTTTCAGATAGTATTAGTTTGCGAGAAGAAACTTGTAGATATAACAGCTGATGAAAATAATTATGTAACAAATTTCTTAACTAACAAAAAAATGTCTCAAAAAGCTCAAAAGTTTTTTGAAGACTTACATAAGAAGGCTTATATTAAAATAATGTTACCTAATTAAATATACCATATAGTTGGTGTATTAGCAGAGAGTTCGTAAGCACAACTTTGTTTTAACTATCGTGGCATAGTTTATAAGATTGCTATGTTATGCTGGATAGCTCTTAAATAGTAATTACCAACCTAAGATTGTCAACTCACATTTAAGAACCACAAATAATAATTTTTATTTATCTTACGATCACACAACATGAATAATATTGAACAAAAATGGCAAAAAATTTGGCATGATGAAAATGCTTTTATTGCTGAAAATAATAGCTCAAAGCCGAAATATTATGTACTTGAGATGCTACCTTACCCTTCTGGTAAAATTCATGTAGGGCATTTACGTAATTATTCTATAGGTGATGTAATCGCACGTTTTAAAAAATCACAAGGATTTAACGTGTTGCACCCAATGGGTTGGGATGCTTTTGGGCTCCCGGCCGAGAATGCGGCTATCAGTAATAATTCCCATCCTGCTGACTGGACTTATTCTAATATCGCAGCTATGCGCGATCAATTAAAATCAATAGGTTTATCATATGATTGGACGCGAGAAATAACTAGCTGCGATCCAGATTATTATAAGCATGAACAAAAATTTTTTTTAGAGTTGTATAAAAAAGGCTTAGCCTATCAAAAAGAATCATTAGTTAATTGGGATCCCGTTGATCAAACAGTTTTAGCTAACGAGCAAGTAGTGGAAGGACGCGGTTGGCGTTCAGGAGCTTTAGTAGAAAAACGTCATCTTAAGCAATGGTTCTTAAAAATTACTAATTATGCCGAAGAATTACTTAATGAAATTTCTAATCTTACTTCTTGGCCTGAGCCTGTACGTGCTATGCAAGAAAAATGGATTGGTAAATCGATTGGCGCAAATTTTCAATTTAAAATCAAAGACAGTAACCAAACAATAGAAGTATTCTCAACAAGGCCAGAAACTATATTTGGCGCTGCATTTGTTGGTATTGCTTACAACCATCCTCTCGTTAAAAATTTAGTCAATCTAACATCCGAGATTACTACATTTATTGATAAATGTTCTAGTTTAAATACTGCCGCAGCAGTAGAAAAAGCAGAAAAAGAAGGTATTTTTACAGGATTATATGCCATTCATCCGTTTAACTTTAATATAGAAATACCTATTATTATCACAAATTTCGTATTAATGGATTATGGTACAGGCGCAGTATTTGGTTGCCCAGCGCATGACGCCCGTGATCACGAATTGGCTCTTAAAATGAAGCTACCTATAAAACAAGTAGTAACTAATAAAGATATAGAGATTGATGTTATTAAAGAAGCTTATAACGGTAACGATATATTAATTAACTCAGAATTTTTAAACGGTCTTAGTGCTAACGATGCAAAGATTAGAGTGCTTGAAGAATTTGAAAGAAATTCTATAGGTAAGCAAGTAGTTAATTATAGGTTACGAGATTGGGGAATATCCCGGCAAAGATTCTGGGGGTGCCCTATTCCTATAATCTATTGTACTGATTGTGGAATTGTTCCTGTTCCATTAGAAGATTTACCGGTACAACTTCCACGTGATGTTAAATTTGACGGCCATGGTAACCCCCTAGATTCTCACCCGAGTTGGAAACATGTCGATTGCCCACAGTGCTGCAAACCGGCTACCCGCGAAACTGATACATTTGATACTTTTTTTGAATCATCATGGTATTTTACTCGCTATTGCGATGCTTCTGCGCCTGACATGGCCAACAAACAAGCTTGTGATTACTGGCTACCTGTTGACCAATATATTGGCGGCGTTGAACATGCCGTCATGCATCTTTTATATGCTAGGTTTTTTACTAAAGTAATGAATGAACAGAATTACTTGAACGTCAGAGAACCTTTTACCGCTCTGCTTACCCAAGGTATGGTATTACATGCGACTTATAAAGATATAAATAATAATTGGCTTTACCCTGACGAAGTAACAAAGCAAGGGGATAAATTTATTCATAAAGTAACTGGTACAGAAGTAGTACAAGGCCGGGTAGAAAAGATGAGTAAATCCAAAAAAAATGTTGTTGATTTAGAGACAATGTTAAAGGATTATGGCGCAGATGCTATTCGCCTTTTCGTGCTTTCTGATAGCCCACCTGAAAAAGATTTAGAATGGTCGTCAAGCGGTATCGAAGGTTGCAAGAGGTTTATTAGCAGATTAGAAAATATAGCTGATACATTACTTTTGAGTGAGTTAAATCATACAGATGAAACTGATGCAGGCTTAACTAGACTTATTCATCACACTATAAAATATGTAACTGAAGATATAATAGAGTTTCGGTTGAATAAAGCTATCGCCAGGATGCGTGAACTATTTAATGCCTTAACGGATGCTAATATATTAAATACTGTGCAAGTAAAAGAAGGATTTGCTATTTTAATCAGACTACTTAATCCATTTATCCCGCACATTACTGAAGAAATTTGGCAAAGATTAGGTAATAAAACATACTTATATCAAACTGACTTGCCAACTTTTGATGAATCATTATTGGCCGTAGAGTCGTATGTTATAGCTATTCAAGTTAATGGCAAATTGCGCGGTACTCATGAATTTTTGCTGACTGCAAATGATGAAGAGATTAAGAAAACTGTTGTAGAATTAGCTGCTATTCAAAAATATTTGGATAGCAGCCTGCCAAAAAAGATTATTATCGTACCTAAGAAAGTAATAAACATAGTTATTTAACCTGTGAAGAAGTTATAACTATTATGTCATCCTGAGGATGCCGCTAAGCCGGCGTAAGGATCCAGCTTTTCTTAAAAAATAATCTTTTGATTATTTTACTTAACCCATACGATTGATCGCGTAAGGAGTCGTTGCGGCCGGCGCTGGGTAAAATTGGCGCCTGTACTTGCCACCGGTGACTCATAATCGTCCATTCCTACAGCTTTAAGCCCATAAAACTATGATTTTCCAAAACCTTTTTGGCTGCTATTTTTCATAAATGGGGTAATAGGACGAGAAATTTTTCCGCTCTTCGCATTAGCTGCCAGCTCTTTAGCTTGAAGTTTATGCAATATTTCCTTCATACCTTGTTTACCTGCTTCTATAGCCTCACCTTTATTTTTATACAATTGTGGTTGTGGTTCTTGTAGCTTAGCAAGTTTTTCTTTATTTGCAACCAATGCAGGAGTTGGTTTTTTTACTTCCTCTGCCACTTTAATAGTTTTCTGGATCGCATCAGTAACAGCAGTTGCTCGCTGTTCTGGTGTTTTTTGGTCTTTTGAAAAAATACTACTAAAGACTGTATTAATAACGTTTACTACGCTATTTCCTGCTTCTTTAAGCAATTTCATAGCAGGTGACAACACAACTTCGTCTAGTTCAGTGTATATTTCTTTTAAAGTTGCACCTATATCATACCATTTAATCACACTTTCTTGGGGCTTAGCTTGAGAGGCTTCAACTACTGCTTCTTGTATCGGTTTAATTTTCTTATTAAAATTTTCTAACTGCTGACGTTCTTTTGGGTCGGTAGATTGACGAGCTAATTCTTCTGCCGTGGAAACTTGCGTGTCAACTATACTAGCTATTGTTTTAGATACTTCTTGACTTGGTAACTCATTAGGTAAAGCAGCTACTAGAGCATCTAAAGAAATATCATTTGGTAAAGCATTTATTTGTTCTTCTAAAAAAGTATCCTCCGGTAAAGCATTTATTTGCTCCTCTAAAGAAAGATCTTTAGTTGAAGAAGCTATATTATTACCCGACCGCCACCTTTTTTTGCCATAATAAAGTACCTATAATTTGTTTATACTAAAACTATATCTCAAATTAAATTTAGCTGATATTTTTATTTAAAAAATTTACTAAATTAATAGTCTGTTAACTTCTTCAACACTTCAAAATCTTGATTTTCTAGATAAAAACATTCTGGCATTTGTATCTTAGCCATGAAATCAGTTTCTGAATCAACTTTTAACATTAAGGTAATATTAGCGTTAGTCTTATCATAATTAGTACGGATTTTAAGTAAATCAACAATTTGACATAATTCAACATGATCTTGTGGGCATAGCTTTAGCTGTAATTTCTTATATCCCATTATTTCGTCAATAGTTGAGAAGCTTTTAGCAGTAAGCCTTATGCCACCTTCATCTTTAAATATATCGCAATTTGCAACTACTAACTCTTCAATATTCAAAAGATGGGCATAATCTTTAAGTATTTCTTCACTAAAAATAGTTAGTTCAAAAATACCAAATTGATCAGAGAGTTGTAACGTCACAAACCTCCCGCGCGCAGACATTCGGGAATCTTTCTTTTGAATGATACCGGCAATTTTAATTTGACTAAGCCCAGCAGGTAAATTGTCCTGCAAATCGATAGAGGTCAAAATATCAAGTCTATGAATTAAATCTTGATATTCTAATAATGGGTGTTTAGTAATAAATAAACCTAATACTTCAAATTCATAGGAAGCTAAAGTCATATTAGGCAATATTTCGCTATCTACCAAAACTTGTTTGCTTGCTGAATTTATTTTAATCAAACTAAATTGGTCTGAAATTCTTTCAGCGTGATAAGAAATAGAATAAGCTAAAAGTTTGGGGATGCTTTGAAGTAATTGATTCCGATTATTATGTAGCTGATCAAAACATCCCGCTTTGATCAGGTTTTCTAATAGTTTGCGGTTTAGAGATTTAAGAGGTAATCGCTCTATAAAATCAATAATATTTTTAAATAGTCCGTTCCTCTCTCGCTCTTCTTCTAATATTTTTCCAAAAGCTAAGGTTACACTTTTAATAGCTGCTAGCGCGTATATTATTTCACCATTACTAATAATAAAACTGCCGCTCGAAATATTAATCCCTGGCGGGATAATAGTTAAATTATTATTTTTAGCTTCTTGAATAAATAAATTAATTTTATCATGGTTATTGAGCTCAAGATTCAAGCAAGCTACTAAGAACTCAGCTGGGAAATTAGCCTTTAAATATGCGGTTTGATAAGATATAACACCGTAAGCTGAAGCATGCGCTTTATTGAAACCATAACCTGCAAATTTTGCTACGGTAGCAAAAATTGATTTGGCTTGCGAAGCTGAAATATTATTGGCAATAGCTCCCTTGATAAAGATTTCCTCCTGCTCCTCCATCTCAGATTTTATCTTTTTCCCCATGGCTCTACGTAGCAAATCAGCGCCACCAAGAGTATAATTCGCAAGTACTTTAGCTATTTCTAGCACCTGTTCTTGATAGATAACAACACCGTATGTTTCTTCTAAAATTGGCCTAAGCAGCTCATGCAAATAATCAGGCTGCTGCTGACCATGTTTACAAGCAATATAGGTTGGAATATTCTCCATAGGCCCAGGACGGTACAATGCGCCAAGAGCTATTAAATCCTTTAGAGAATCTGGGCGTAAGCGTTTAAGTGTATCTTTCATTCCAATACTTTCAAACTGGAAAACTCCTATCCCTCTGCCGGTACAAAGCATTTGAAACGTCTTTTTATCATCGTATAAAATATTATCAAAATTAATATTTACACCTTGTTGCTTTAAAATCTGTAAACATTTAGTGATAACAGTAAGAGTTTGCAAACCTAGGAAATCAAATTTAATTAAACCTGCAATCTCAGCATATTTCATAGAGTACTGAACAACTAACATATCTGAATTAGTATCCTTATAAACGGGTACGATTTCTACTAGATCTTTACCAGCTATCACAATTCCTGCCGCATGCGTTGAAGCATGACGATGCAATCCCTCAAGTATTAAAGAAGTATGCAGCACTTGCTCCATTAAATCCTCTTGACCTTCTAAATGGAAGAGTCCTCTACCTTTAGCTGCTGCAGATAGCTCTGCTACTTCTTTAATAGCTTGGCCTAATGTTACAGGAGTAACTGCATTAAACGGGACTAATTCGGTTAAATAGTCAGCATATTTGTAGGGCAACCCTAAAACTCTAGCTACATCTTTGATCACTGCTTTAGCTTGCAATCTTCCAAAGGTAATGATCTGTCCTACTCGATTATCACCGTATTTAGTGCGCACGTAATTGATAACCTCTTCTCGCCTTTCTTGGCAAAAATCAATATCAAAATCAGGCATTGAAATACGTTCAGGGTTTAAGAAACGCTCAAATAGTAAACCAAATTTGATTGGATCAAGGTCGGTTATTAACAGACTCCAAGCAACGACTGATCCAGCCCCTGACCCCCTACCAGGCCCTACTAAAATTCCTTGTTCTTTACTCCATTTAATAAAATCAGATACTATCAAAAAATAGCCTGAAAAATCCATACTACAAATAATATCAAGTTCATAATTAAGACGCGTTAAATATTGCTGCTTAATATTTTCCTGCTCGTTTACAGCTATGTTTTCTATATTAAATTTTGTATTAAGCCGCGCAAGTAACCCTGATTCCGCTTCTTTTTTGATTAAATCTGTCTCACTAATATCGGCGCTAACAAAATTAGGTAACATTGGCGGATTAGGATGCGCCATTACAGCACATCTTTGAGCTAGGTTTACTGTATTTTCTAACGCCGATGGTAAATCACTAAATAGCCTTATCATTTCCTCTGAAGATTTAAAATAATAATTATTACTAGCTTTCTTCCTATGTTCATGCTCTTTAGTAACTCCAGCTGCTATACATAATAAGACATCATGTGCTTCGTGCATATTAACATCGCTAAATAATATCTTATTAGTGGCTATTAATGGGATATTAAGATCGCTTGCTATTTTAAGATAATCAGCTTCTATAGAGTGCTCAATAGGTAAATTATGACGCATAATTTCAAAATAAAAACGGTTCTCCATTAAATTACGTAATTTATTTGCCCATGCAATAGCTTCTTTTTCATTTTGAGCCAGCAAGTTTTTACCGATAATACCCTCGGTATAACATGATAATGCAATTAGACCATCATTATATTTTGTTAAATCTTCAAAAGTAATATGATTACAAATTTTACGGTCATTCTTGGTAAAACTATCACTGACAAGACGTAGTAAATTCAGGTAACCCGTTTCATCTTTAGCTATTAATAAGATTTCGGCAAACTCTCCTTGCATATAAGTGATATTCAATACAGCGCCGTGGATAGGCTGAATTCCTTGCTTAGCACAATTGAGCGCAAACTCTAAAGAACCAAATAAATTCCCTCGGTCAGCAAGGCAAATCGCAGGCATTTTATGCGTCTTTGTGAGCTCTACTATATTATCAATAGTTAGAGCACTTTCTAAAAAAGAGTAAGAACTTTGCGCTCTCAGATGGATAAAATTAAATTTTGTCATAGATTATTTATGAGTGCTATATAATAAAGATTATGAAAGAAAGTGTTTGATTATGAATTAACCTGGTTCCTTTGCTCGTAAGTACTCGCTCAGAATGACGCTATTTAATTGCTGCAATGAAGTTTTCCAATAGAGTAATATTTAAAACCTTTTGCTTGCATAGTCTTATCATCTAAAAGATTTCTAAGATCAATAATCACCGGAAATTTAACTCTAGTATAAATTAAATCCCAATTTAATTCTTTAAACTCAGACCATTCAGTAGTAATAATAATAGCAACACTGTTATTACAGGCCTCTATAGCAGTATTCCTATAAATTATATTGTCATTTTTTATATGTTCTGCTGCGTTCACCATCCCTACTGGATCAAAAGCCTGGATTATATAGCCACTTTCAATTAGCAGTTCTACAATCTTAAGCGCCGGACTGCTTCGGACATCATCAGTTTCCGCTTTAAAAGTAAGACCTAACAGAGTAATAGTTTTATTATTGCCAACTATATTAATAATCTTATTAACCATATCTAATGGCCTTTGTTGATTACTCTCTATTACCGCATCAACTATTTTACAATCTGATTTATAATTTTTAGCTAAATTTGAAAGAGCCAAAATATCTTTAGGAAAGCATGAACCTCCAAAACCCGGCCCAGCTGTTAAGAATTCACGACCAATTCTCGTGTCCGATCCCACGCCTACACATAATTCCTGAATATTTGCCCCTATTTTTTCACATAAATTTGCCATTTCGTTAGTAAAAGCAATTTTAGTAGCTAAAAAAGCATTTGAAGCATATTTAATAAGCTCAGCTGTAATAAGGTCAGTGCTTATAATAGGTATATTTTGCTTAATCAAAGGTAAATAAATTTGATTAAGTACTTCTTCTGCAACCTTATTATTAGTGCCAATTATTATTCTATCAGGATGTAAAAAATCATACACAGCAGAGCCTTCTCTAAGAAATTCAGGGTTAGATGCTACAGAATATTTAAAGTTTTTGTCGGCTAAGTACTTAATAATTTTATTGCAGGTGGTTGGAGGAACTGTTGATTTTATAATAATAATGCAATCTTTTTTAATCCACTGACATATATTGTCAATAACTTCAAAAATATATTGCAAGTTAGCGGCGCCTGAAGGTAACGGTGGCGTTCCAACAGTAATAAAAACCGCATCAGCATCTAGTAATTCCTCACCATAATTATCGCGAAATTTTAATTTATTTGAGTCCAAATAATCTACTAGGCCCGGCTCATAAATAGGTATAATGCCTTTTTGTAACTGAGAGATTTTTTCCTGGTCGGTATCAAGACATATGACGTTATGACCAATATGGCTCATCATGATACCTGATACTAGTCCAACATAACCGCTACCAATAAATGTAATATTCATAATTATAGACTGTACTTACTATACTTAATTTAAAAAAGTTGGTATGGTAAGGGCAAGTCAGTTATCATTGCGTATCACTGACGCCTATAAGCAATGACTCTTACCGCTCACAATGGTAATACTATATATCAAATGATAAAATATCAAATGGCAAAATGAGCTTTCTAAAAAAATCTTTCTTCACTATATCTGCTATTTTTCTAGTAATAATATTACTATTGGCGTTATTAATCATTAGCGTACGTTCTGGTATCTTAGATGTTCAAAGCAAAAAGTTAATAGAATATTATTTGGATAAAAAAAGTATAAAAGCAATTATAGGTGAGTTACATATTAAAAATAATGAATTATTTATAGATAAAGTAACTCTTAATCTAGATGATAAAGCTAGAGGCGAAATCACCAATTTTAGAGTTAATTTTGATTTCAAAAATATATTATCTAAATCACTAATTTTAAGTAGGGTACATATAGAAAGGTTTTCTATTGTCTCCAAAGATAATGAAAATATTGTAGATGTTAAAATAACTAGTAACCATATAATCAACATATGGAAAAATAAAATTACTACAAATACATATTTTGATTCAATAAAAAGCTTTATCCTCTCTGATAAACAAGGTACTGGTCTACCCACTGGCTCAGGCTTTTGCAACTATAAAAGTAGGTTATCGCTTGCTGCTAAAAAACTTATAGATTGTAACCTAAATTTTGGTGATAATGTTGCTTTAAAAGTAAATGCTTTACTGCAAAAAAACATTGTAAAATCGGAGGGAAATATCACTAATATCCCAATAATGATTTACCGTATTGTACAAAAAATTTTCCCTAAAAATGAAATATTATTACATTTACAGGAATCAATTAAAGCTGGTTTTATACAAAATGGAGAATTTAAGATAGATCTTGACCTTGATAAGGACTTGCAGGAAGGAGCTGTATTATCAGAAAAGGTTTTGCTTGCTAAATTTCATATAAATAATATGGAGTTTAAATACGATAAAGATTTTCCAGCACTCAAAAATATAGATACTAATATTTTTATATCCGGCACTAAAGCTAAATTTTTAATAAACCAAGCACAAAGTAGCAATAGTCTTATATCTAATAGTATTATAACTTTCGAATGGAATGGTATAAATAAATCTAATTTTGTGATAGCTGCTGTAGCTAAAGGCCCAGTTATAGATTTAATAGATTTTTTATCTGATGAAAACTATAAAAATTCTAAAAACAAAGGAATTGATCTTAAGAAACTTACAGGTACTGCTGAAACTCATATAAAAATACAAATACCTATTAGTCCTGATGTCAAAAATATTTATGATATTTCTACTACTTTATCAAATATCGAATTTAAAATGTTTGATGCCCAAATTATATTACAAAGTAGTAAAATATTAGGAACTTTCGATGGTGAAAGAATAAATTTGAAAGGAACTGGTAAAATTAATAATTTTCTAAGCAATTTTACATATCAACATAATATTGTTGATAATCCTAAAGAAGATTACGAATCCCTATTAAAAGTTAACGCGACTATTACTGCTTCCAAACAAAAATTTGGTTTATTAAAATTACTTTCTGGTAATAATATTTTAAATTTTGAATATAAAAACCTAAAAAATGGGCAATCGCTGTTTAACGTTAATTCTGATCTAAAAAATCTAGAATTTGATCTTGATAAAATTTCAATTAATAAACCCCTTAATAAAAACGCTATTCTCAAACTAAAAGGTACTATAGATCAAAATTCTGTGTCAAATATTGATCTTAACCTCGTAGGAGATGATAATCTTAATCTTGTCAGTAAAATACAAATAAAAAATGGCAAGACTAATATTATATTACCTATTATTAGCCATCGCGAAACGCATATTAATGGAAAAATAGTAATAGATCAAAGTTTAACAGATATAGACATTAAAGGTAGTAAGTTAGATTTATCTAGATCAAACATGATGCAATTCTTAGAAAAAGAAGGAGCAAGTAAAAATATTCATTTAACTGTGGATATAGATAGAGTAAAGCTTAAAAACAATATATTTGTTGATGATTTGCAACTGAAAATTGATTGCGATAAAGTTAAATGTTTTGCAGGATCTTTAGACGCTAAAATTGGCAGTAAATCATTAACTATGGAGCTTGTCGCTAATGATAATAAAGAAAAATGGATAATTGCTTGCGGTAATGCTGGAGCTTTGTTTAAAGCAATTGGAATGTATAATAATATGAAGGCTGGTACAGTTAACCTAGTGCTCGACACGCAAAGGCATGAAGTGAAAAAAGGTGAAATTATACCAATTTTAGATGGCACATTCGAGTTTAAACGTTTCGTGGCTACTGATATTTCATTTTTTACTCGTATAGTTTCTTTTGTTTCTCTACCAGGATTCATGAGTTTTATAATAAATAATAAAGATATTATGTTTGAGGATATGTCAGGAAAATTCACATATATAGGTAACGTGGTTACTATTGTTGAAAGCTCAGCAAGCGGTCCATTCTTTGACTTTACTATGAAAGGATCAATTGACACTAATGCACACCAAATTAAGCTTAGAGGTAATGTAATACCATCGTTTTTCATGCTAGGAACAGTTATTACTAAAATTCCATTAGTAGGCAAAATATTTTCTAAAGTAGCGCCATATTCAATTACATTGAAGTATAATGGGGAGTAAATATACCTAATAAAGTTAAAATACGTTACTTATAGAAAAATGCGAGATAATAGTATGACTGGGGCAAGCGGAGGGAAAGTACTTTAACAAGAACATGAGTAAATCAATAATATAAGCTCCCATTTTTATTAGGTATAAATGACTAAATTATTCAAAATATTAATCCATCCCGAGCAATATTATCTCATTGGGATGTCACTGCTAGGAATAATTTCAGGCTCCTCCTTTATGCTGGTATCGTTTACTATTCCTTATCAATTATCACAAGCAGGGTATCCAACTATTATCGTTGGAGCTATCTTTTTGACAGCTCTACCATATAGCTTTAAACCTATATTAGCGCCTTTTATTGACCATTATGCAATCCCAGTTTTATGCAAGAAATTAGGTCAGCGGCGTGGCTGGGCATTAGTTGCACAATTAATGTTATTATTTTCTATGGCTGGATTCTTGATTGTCGACCCTTTAAATGATTTACGTATCACTGCGTTCCTAGCTTTTATTATTTCATTCTGTGCAGCCACTCTTGATATTATAATAGATGCTTATCGAATAGAACGCTCAAAAACAAAAGAAGAATTAGCTATTAGCGCTACCTGCGCTGGCGTAGGATTCCGTTTAGGAATGTTACTTAATAGTATTGGTGCTTTATATTTATCTTACATTTTTAATTGGCAGTTTGTTTATTGTGCTATCGCTTTTTTTACCATAATTGGCCCGCTAATAATTTTATATATTAAAGAACCAATTTTAAAAGAACCAAGGCACATTTCTACTAACATCATATCACTAAAAAAATATTTTGAAGTTATCCAAGAAAGTATAGATATGTTAAAACAACATCAACCCAACTGGAAACTTATTATGTTATTTATTTTATTTTATAAAGCAAGCGATGCAATCCCTATGTCCATGAGTTCACCTCTATTTATTGATTTATCATTTAGTTCTATGGAAATCGCATCTATTTCTAAAGCATATGGTCTTTCGGTCATGATTTTAGGAGCATTAATTGGAGGAATATTAGTATCAAAACTGGGTGTATTTTGGGGTATTTTAATATGCGGCAGTGTACAAATATTATCACCGTTAATGTTTATGATTTTAGCACTAGCCGGCCATAATATACCGATATTTATCACTACCATAACTATACAAAATTTTTGCTGCGGACTTGGTGGGACAGCATTAGTAATTTATTTTTCAGGATTATGTAATGGTGAATTTATAGCTACACAATTTGCGCTTATCGCATCTTTTAGTTCTTTGGTACGCATTAGCCTATCTTTTTTAGGCGGAATTTTAGCGCAATATATTGATTGGCCACAATTTTTCTTTATAAATTCCGTATTAAGTTCAGTGTTTATAATAATATTTTTAAAGATGTACAAAAAATTATAATAGTTATATCTTTATAAAATTATTTTCAGGTATAAATGGCTCCCCTCGGAAGTTAATTGCATTATCAAATTTATTACAGCAAGTTGTAAAGTTTTTATCACAACCAGCTATAAGCTTAACTTTTTTAAAATGTTTCATATTATCAGTTATTACTTTATCCAGTGTAACCTGACCTCCTGACTGGGTAACGATTTTTATATGCAAGACAGGTTGAAGTGGTTCTCTCTCAAATGTTGCATTTCCACAATTAAAATAACCGTCTTCTTTTTGCATTTCGAAAACAATTAAAGTATTATTAAATATTTCTTTAATATTATACATATATCCATAGGCGTTTTTGTCGGCTTTACATTTTAAATCACCAAAATTTGCTCTACAAGTTTTACTAAATGATTGAATTATAGATTTTTTATAGCTTTCCGTGGCGGGTTGCAAGCAGATATTAAATCCTAAATCGGTTTTATTATGAGTAATACAAGAATAAGTAATAAAGTGATGGCTAACATCGCCAAATAACATTAATATTTTTATAGTAGCTGTAGTTAAATCGGTTTGCGCTTCAATACCATTTTTCTCGAAAATTCCCTCTAGCACAATATAATTTTGTGAAGAATCATTAAACTCTCCTTCCTTTAAAGATAAACCAGAATAAGGGGCAAATATTATACTGCCTAATTTAATAAATTTATCTGATTCTGTAAGATAAATATTAGTTTCATCTTGTAAAGTAATGTGAAAACAATAAATAAAACTTTGAAATTCAGATATTGCGTTATTTATGTTTTTTGATAAATTTCTCATTTATTTTACCTCTAATAATTCAATTTCTGAAAGTTTAATTGAGCCGTCTTGGGAGTAAGTATATTCGAAATTATCGCTAGCAAAACGCACAGCTATATCAAAAGTAAAATCGGCAATTAAAATTTTATCTTGTCCTAAAGGTTTTGATAATTTTATTAGCCCTTGGTTAATATCCACTTCAGCAGTTACTTTTGCTTTATCAACATAAAGCTGAAAATTATCTCTTATAGGTTTATTAATAATACGAACATACGGCATAAATGGATCATCATATAGTTTAAACAGTTGAAATTCTTGAGTATTCCCATCCCCTTTAGCGATAAATTGGTTATTAACTTGGCAATCCATTGAGTCATTGAATCGAAAAGCATAATTACTGCCTCTGCGCCCTCTAAAAAAACTGTTAAATTGTTCAAACTCCAAACTACTTAGACGGCAGTTTTTAACTAAATACCTCTGACTAGCATATTCTCTATCAAGACTTCTAACCTCTCTACCAGACTTTGTTAAAATATTTGAATTAGTAAATACTGGGCTAGCAGTGGCAAAGATTTCAATAAATTTAGGCAAACGTATATTATGAAAATTCATATTTTAGTTCCTATTTTTTAAAAAAGATTAGGATAAACTTAAAAATTATTTAGGGTTTATTTCTTGACGTCATATACCAAAGGATGCAGCATAGAAGCAATCTCATAGACTATTATAAAATTACCTATTCTTACGGAAGTTCATGCAGTCTTTAACGTTAAAGAGCAATATTTGAAATATTCAAACTATATACTGAATACTAATTCTCATTTATTTGCAGTGTACTCTATTATTATATATTGACTAATACCTAATGTTATCCTGAGTTTGATATAAATATGCTTTCTAAGGTAAAGATGTAATTCCAGCATGAAAGGAGGTAGTTTTAATTCTTTCTTTAATCTTAGTACCTTTTGTTACTTAAAGTAAATATGACGCCCTCGCAAATATGAGATACAAAGCATAGTCAATACAATTCCTTACGTTATGAGAAGAGGCTGACAATGGCGATTATTACTTAAAAACTTACCACATTGGCAGACGGTCTATGATTATTGTTTACGTTGGCGTAATAATGGCAAATGGTAAGAGATTTATGATACGTTGGTTGACCTGGTAAGGGAAAAAGCCTATAAAAAGCCAAAACCAACTGTAGGAATTATCGACAGCCAATCTGTAAAGACGATACAAAAAGGCGAGCTAGAGGGTATGATGCCGGTAAGAAAGTTAAGGGTAGAAAACGCCATATAACTACTAAAACTCTTGGTGTGGTACTCTCATATGAGGCACATGGTGAAGACGTCTAAGATTGTGAAGGCGTTAAAGAAGTGTTCACAAAAGCTAATACAAAATATCTTACTATTTATTGTTAAATCTTTTGCAGATAGTGTCTATGCAGAATCGTTACAAACTTGGTGTTTTTAACTTTAAGAACGTTACTTACATTAACTCGTAAAATTGTTGAACAAGTGGGTTTTAAGGTAATTCGTAAACGCTGGATAGTTGAACGCACTTTTGGTTGGTTTAATAATTTAAAGCGAATGAGTAAATACTATGAGCATAACCCTAAAATTTCTGAATATTTTGTCTATATCAACATGATTACAATTATGCTAAAAAGATATTAGCGGATGGAGAAGATAGCTGACCCTTATAAAACTTTCAAGACAGCCTCTAAAGGGTTCAAAAGCTGGTTACAATTTACAAACGAATAAGTAGTTGCAACTTAGAGCTGTTTTTTTGTACGATTTATTTATAGATTATTTACCTACTTATCTTTAACTTGAAAAAAGGGGTGATAATGATTAACCTTCTCTCTTTTCTCGAACACTTAAACTTTTTATAGTTCAACTACTTTCCTTTATTCTAAGCGCTATTCTCATATTTTATTCATTACTCGTATCTGCTGTAGAATCGAATACAGGTTTAGAAGAAAATATGGAGTCCGTATCTCCTATCACTGCTAAGACAATTAATACCAAGAACCAAGAAGAAAAAGTTGCCGAAGAGAAGATACTAAATGAAGATTTAAGGGGAATTGAAGTTAAATTTGATTACTCAGGACATTCCGAAGAGAGGGAAAAGATGTATCATTATTATTTTAAGGAAGCTACAGCTGAGCATCCATTAAAAAAAGATGAAATAGGTATATTTTTATATGATTTAAATAACGACGGAAAAAAGAGAATTTAGTATATTTACGAAACCTAGGATTTTGCGGTATAAAGGGGGTGTACATTCCAAATTTTTAAGATTCAATTTATGAATCCAACGGGGCATAGTTATATAACGATAAGTAATAATTATTGGGTAGTGCCTGAAAATATAAAAATATTAAATATCTCTACCTTAGGTTACCGTGATATAGTGTTCGGAGTAAATAATGCTTCCACAGTTGGAAATGGGATGGTAGTAAGTACGATTGGCGACAATAAAATAGCCCAATAAATGTTTATTTATTTTGAAAAAGCAGGGAAAATTATAATAGGAAGGAAATAGTTTAAACTAAATATTATTGAGATGACACAAATAAAAAAAAGCTTGCATAGCAAGCTTGGCAGCGACTTACTCTCCCATGCCTCAGGGCATAGTACCATTAGCGCTATAAGGTTTCACGTTCGAGTTCGGGATGGGATCGTGTGTTTCACTTATGCTATAACCGCCAAGCTAGCAATACAAACTTTTCTTAGCTTTAAAACTTAATTATTACATGGTGGGAGTAGTGTCAGCGTCTAGTACTAAGTTGTACTATACTTTCACTACTAATATCAAGTACTAGTTTAATTTTTAAAGCTAAGAATATTTATGATAAAGCTGAAAACTATTTTTATAATGCCCTGTACGAAGCTTCATATTTCAAGAATTAAAAAAAGTAATTTTAAAATATGAAGCTTACAATATACGTTTTACAGAATTAACACTACATACATGTGTAATCTCAGCAAAGTAAAACAATCGAGCTATTAGTACCAGTTAGCTACGTGCGTTACCGCACTTCCACACCTGGCCTATCAACGTGGTGGTCTTCCACGGCTCTGATAGGGAAGTCTAGTTTTGAGGTGGGTTTCTCGCTTAGATGCATTCAGCGATTATCCCTTCCGTACTTAGCTACCCAGCTATGCCGCTGGCGCGACAACTGGTACACCAGAGGTACGTCCACCTCGGTCCTCTCGTACTAAAGGCAGATCCTCTCAAACTTCCTACACCCACGGCAGATAGGGACCGAACTGTCTCACGACGTTCTAAACCCAGCTCACGTACCACTTTAA